>Ga0196963_10002686_pt1 | contig 10450 bp, 11 predicted proteins | sample S1_5metaG_FD_148600 | JGI IMG/M metagenome (GOLD analysis project Ga0196963, IMG submission 148600) | Soil microbial communities from Anza Borrego desert, Southern California, United States - S1_5 | ecosystem: Environmental > Terrestrial > Soil > Desert | place: USA: California | collected... | reverse complement strand
GGTCAGGGTGGAATTTCTTGGCGAGCTTGCGGTAGGCGGACTTGATCTCGTCCTGACTCGCACCGCGGGCAACACCAAGGGTCTGATATGGATCGCGCATTGAGGGTCCGGTTACGACGGACCCGCATCATAACGGCAAGAGCCCGCCGCGCCTCGGAAATTTCCCATCCGAGGCGCGGTGAATATGGTGATTACTGGACGACTTTCCAGGAGCCGTCGGGCTGGCGGCAGGCAGTGCCATAGGCCTGCTCCTGGCGGCCGCCGACGACGATGGTGTTCTGGAATTCGCGGCAATAGGCGCCGGAAGCCGAAGTGCCTTCGCGCATCGGCACGACGTAGCCCGAATTGCCGGTGTTCGGGTTGTTCCAGGTGATGCGCTCGCCGACGGGAGCGGCGTAGGCGCGGTTATGCGCCGATTCCATGGCGGCGCGGTCAGCGGTATCGAGGCTCTTGCCGACTTCGCTGCCGATCAGCGCGCCGAGCAGGGTGCCGGCGGCAATCGCCGCCACATTGCCGGTGCCGCGGCCGAACTGGCTGCCGATGGCGGCACCGCCGACGGCGCCTGCAACCGTGCCGACGCCCTGCTTCGGGCCGGTTCCGGCGCACCCGACCAGCGTCAGCGCGAGCATCGAAACCGCGGCGATCTTCATCTTCATCTCGCGAACCCTCGTTTGATTTCCGTGCGTTGAACGGGCGACTTCGCCACGCCGTTCCAAGCCGGCGGATATAATAGACCCGATGGTGGCAAGAAAGTGGCGCAGATCACACCCTTGGACTCTCGATGACTGACACGGACGAGGCCGACCCGATCCTGCTGTTCGCGCGCTGGCTCGACGAGGCCAAGGCGAGCGAGCCGAACGACCCGACGGCGATGACCCTGGCGACGGCCGACGCGCGGGGCCAGCCCTCGGCGCGCATGGTCCTGCTCAAGGAGGCCGATTCGGCCGGCTTCGTCTTCTACACTAACCTCGAGAGCCGGAAGGCGCTCGACCTCAAGGCCAACCCCAAGGCGGCGCTGCTCTTCCATTGGAAGTCGCTGCGACGCCAGGTGCGGATCGAAGGGGCGGTGGTCCCTGTCAGCGACGGCGAGGCCGATGCCTATTTCGCGTCGCGGCCGCGCGGCAGCCAGATCGGCGCCTGGGCCTCCGACCAGTCGCGGCCGATGGAAGGGCGGTTCGCTCTCGAAAAGCGGGTCGCGGAAGTCACCGCGCGGCATTTGGTCGCGGCGATCCCCCGGCCGCCGCACTGGTCCGGCTTCCGGGTGATCCCGCAAGTCCTTGAATTCTGGCAGGACAGACCCTTCCGTCTACATGATAGGCTGGTCTACCGCCGGAAGGGGGATGGCTGGTCGACCGAGCGGTTGTTCCCGTGACCGCGGCTCCCGACAGGACGGGTCAGCTGATGCGGCAGGCGACCTATGCCGCCGTGGTGCTCGCGCTCACCTTGACCGTGGTCAAGACCGGCGCCTGGTTCGCGACCGGATCGGTGGCGGTGCTGTCGAGCCTCATCGACTCGCTGCTCGATGCGCTGGCCTCGCTGGTGAACCTCGTCGCCGTCCGCCATGCGCTGGAGCCGGCCGATGCCGAGCACCGTTTCGGTCATGGCAAGGCCGAACCCCTCGCGGCGCTGGCGCAAGCGGCCTTCATCGGCGGCTCCGGCGTCTTCATCCTGCTCGAGGCGGCCGCGCGCTTGGTCGATCCGCGACCCGTCGAGCATGCGGCGGTCGGCATCGCCGTGATGCTTTTCGCCATCGTCGCGACCTCGGTGCTGGTGTGGTTCCAGGCGCGCGTCGTCAGGCGCTCCGGCTCAATGGCGATCGGCGCCGACAAGCTCCACTACGCCGGCGACCTTCTGATGAATGCGGGAGTCATCGCCTCGCTTGCGGTCTCGTCCTGGCTCGGGATCAGCTGGGCCGATCCGATCTTCGGCGCTGCAATCGCTGCCTATCTCATGCGGGGCGCTTTCGGCATCGGGCGACGCGCCCTCGACATGCTGATGGACCGCGAGCTGCCGGACGAGGAGCGCTGGCGCATCCTCCGCATCGTCAGCGACCATCCGGAGGTCAAGGGGGTGCACGACCTCCGCACGCGCGGATCCGGGCTCCGCATCTTCATCCAGTTCCATATGATCCTGTCGCCGGCGATGTCGCTGGCGGAGGCGCACAAGGTGGCGGACCAGATCGAGGCGAAACTTCTCGACGCCTATCCCGGCGCCGAGATCCTGATCCATCAGGAGCCGGCGGAGCCGGTCGGCGCGGAGGCCCCGCCGCGATGAGCGAGAGGGCGCCACCGCGTACGGCCATCATCACCGGCGCCTCGCGCGGCATCGGGCATGCGACGGCGCGTCTCTTCGCCGAGCGCGGCTGGCGCATCCTCACCACCTCGCGCGACGACGTGCCGCCGGAATGCCTGCGCGACCCGGCCTGGCCCCGCCATATTGTCGCGGATCTCGCCGAGCCCGGGAGCCTCGAGGCCTTCCTCGCCGAGGCGACCGCGACACTGGGCGATGCGCCGCTGCATGCGCTGATCAACAACGCCGGCTGGTCGCCGAAGACGCCGTTCAAGGAGCGGCTCGGCATCCTCAACGGCGACCTCGAAGCGTGGCGCCAGGTCTTCGAGCTCAACTTCTTCGCACCCCTGAAGCTCGCGCGCGGATTTGCTGCCGCGCTTCACCGCGGCAAGGGCGCGGTCGTCAACGTGACCTCGATCGCCGGCCACGCGGTGCATCCCTTCGCCGGATCGGCCTATTCGACCTCCAAGGCGGCGCTCTCCAGCCTGACGCGCGAGATGGCGGCGGAGATGGCGCAGCTGGGCATCCGCGTCAATGCGGTGGCGCCCGGCGAGATCGAGACGGCGATGCTCTCGCCCGAGACGGAGGTGCTGCTGCCGCGGATTCCGCTGAACCGGCTAGGCCAGCCCGAGGAGGTGGCGAAGACGATCTACTATCTGGCGAGCGAGGAGGCGGCCTACGTCACCGGCAGCGAGATCTTCATCACCGGCGGCCAGCACCTGCTCTAAAAGGCTAGAGCGCGCTCCGTTGGCTCTCGCACCAGGCGAGCTTGGCATCGATCTGCGCAAGTTCGAGGTCGAGCCAGGCCGCGAGCGGCGAGGCCGCGTCGGCATTGGCCCTGAGATCGGCAAGACGTGCGCGCTCGCCAGTCAGCGCCTCGGTGAGGAACTCGAGCTGGTCGGCACGCTCGCCGGGAGGCAGCAGCTCGAGGAAGCGAAGCTTGAGCGCGACGACGAGCCGGTTGAGCTCGCCGCCCTGAGCTTTGAGCGGTGCCGAGAGCAGGCGCAGCAGCGCGGCGCGGCCGCTATCGGTGAGCGCGAGGACCGCGTTGTCATCGAAGCCGCCGCCCTCGACCGGCCGGATCAGGCCTTCGATCTTCAGGAGCTCGAGCGAGGGGCCGAGCAGGTCCAGGGAAGGTCCGACCAGGCGTTGGACGAAATGGCGGACCGCGACCGCGAGCTCGGCATAACGGCGCGGCTCCTGTGCGAGCTCGCCCAGCGCCGCCAAACGCACGGCTTCCGTCGGGATCAGGGAGTTGTCGCGGTACATCGGACCTGAGTCTATGTCAGCTGCGAGCGGTTCGCATCAGCTACCTGCGTGCCGCCCTCAGCTCGGCGATCTCGGCCCGCAGCGCCTGCATCTCGCGCAGGAGCTCGACATGGTGCTGATCGGCGACCACGGCATCCTGCTTGATGTCCGCGTCATGCAGGGTTTGCATCGAGTCGACGATGATGGCGACGAAGAGATTGAGCACGGTCAGCGTCGCCACCAGGATGAACGGAACGAAGAAAAGCCACGCATATGGCTGCGTCTTCATGACCTCGTTCGCCACATCGGCCCAGCCCTCCAGCGTCATGATCTGGAAAAGCGTGAACAGCGAGCGGCCCAGGGTACCGAAAGCCTCCTCATGGATCTCGCCGAACATCATCGTCGCCATCACGGCGAAGACGTAGAAGATCAGCATGAGCAGGCCGGCGATGGCGCCGAGTCCCGGCAGCGAGACCAGCAACGCCTCGACCACACGTCTCAGCGACGGCACGATCGACATCAGCCTGAGCAGGCGCAGGACGCGAAGCGCGCGCAGGATCGACAGGGACTCGCCTACCGGCGCGACCGCGATGCCGACGACGGCAAGATCGAAGATGTTCCAGCCGCTGCGGAAGAAACGCAGGCCATGGGCCGCGAGCTTGAGCGTCAGCTCGAGAACGAAGGCGGCCAGGATGGCTTTGTCGACGGCGTCGACGAGGCCGCCGGCATGGGCGCGCACCGCGTCCGAGGTCTCGAGGCCCAGCGTCACCGCATTGATGAGAATGAGAATAGTGATGATGCGGTTGGCACCGGGAGACTCGATCCGCTGCCGCAGTGACGCACGCCAACTCGTCGCTTCTCTAGTCTCTGACTCGGTCACGAAACGGCTCCTCGGCTGCGAGTCTGGGCGCGGAGTCATGGCGGAGGCGGAATGGCTAGTCAACAGGCCGGCGCGCTAACTCGCTGAAGGCAAACGCTGATGTCCATCTTCAGCGGCCTGCGAAAAGATATCCCCGAATTGCAACTGGCTCTCAACAGGCCGAAACGCGACGATGCCGGCCGCTCGGGCACCTCACGCGCGGGTCCATTCGCCCGTTGCCTGCCAAGAGGTCTCCATTTTGCCCGCCCGTTCGCGCTCTTGCCGATGATGACGAACAACCTGCCTAAGCCCGCGGACCCCAGCGCCGCCGTGGAGCTGATTGATGTCGTCCCGATCGGCGCCTATGTCGTCGACGAAGACTTCCGCATCCGCGCCGTCAATCCGATCGCCCGGCCGGTCTTCGGCGAGATTTCCGGTAGCGTCATCGGTCGCGACTTCGCCGAGATCATTCATGTCCTTTGGAACAAGGAATTCGCCGAAGACGTGGTCCGCATCTTCCGCCGCACCCTGACGACCGGTGAATCCTACGTCTCGCCGCGCAGGGACCAGGGGCGGGCAGATCGCGGTTCGGTCGAGTCCTATGAATGGCGCGTCGATCGGATCGTCCTGTCGGATGGACGGCTCGGCGCCGTCTGCTTCTTCCGCGACGTCACCGACCGAAAGCGCACCGAGGAGCTGGACCAGCGCCTAGCCTTGATCGTCGAGTCTTCGGACGACGCGATCATCAGCAAGGACCTGAACGGCGTCATCCAAAGTTGGAACAAAGGCGCTGAGCGCCTGTTCGGCTACACGGCCGACGAGGTCATCGGCAAGCCGGTGAATATCCTGATTCCGGACGATCGCCAGGACGAGGAGCCGGAAATTCTCGAGCGCATCCGGCGCGGCGAGCGGATCGATCACTACGAGACGATCCGCCGCGCCAAGGACGGGACGTTGCTCGACATCTCGCTGACGGTTTCGCCGATACGCGACGCCGACGGAAAGGTGATCGGCGCCTCGAAGGTTTCGCGCAACGTCGGCGACCGCATGCGCGCCGAGCAGATGGCGCAGCGGCTTGCCGCGATCGTCGAATCCTCCGATGACGCGATCATCAGCAAGGATCTCGACGGCATCATCCGCAGCTGGAACCAGGGCGCCGAGCGCCTGTTCGGCTACCGGGCAGACGAGATCATCGGAAAATCGGTGATGACGCTCATCCCGCCGGACCGCCAGGACGAGGAGCCGGGCATCCTGGCACGCATTCGCCGCGGCGATCGGATCGACCACTACGAGACCGTACGCCGCCGCAAGGACGGAAGCCTGGTCGACATCTCTCTTACCGTGTCGCCGATGCGCGATGCGCGCGGTCGGGTCGTCGGTGCCTCCAAGATCGCCCGCGACATCAGCCTGAAGAAGCAGGCCGAGACCACACGCCAGCTGCTGCTCAACGAGCTCAACCATCGCGTCAAGAACACGTTGGCCAGCGTCCAGGCGATCGTCCAGCAGACGCTGTGGAGCACCAAGGACCCGGCCGACTTCGCCGCTCGCTTCTCGGGCCGTATCCAGTCGATGGCGCGCGTACATTCGCTTCTGACCGAGTCGACCTGGACCGGTGCCGACCTGCGTGAGCTGATCCGCGACCAGCTGCTGCAGGGGCCGGTAGACGAGACCAAGCTGACGGCGTGGGGGCCGGCGGTCCAACTGGGGGCGCAAACGACGCTGCATCTGGCGCTCATGCTGCACGAGCTAGGAACCAACTCGATCAAGCACGGCGCCTTGGCGACGGCTGGCGGCTGGGTCACGGTCAGCTGGACGGTCAGGGACGACACGCTTCATCTGCAGTGGGAGGAGCGTGGCGGCCCGGTCGTCGCCGCGCCGGTCAAGCGTGGCTTCGGCATGACGCTGATCGAGCAGAGCGCAAAGAGCGAAGGCGGCCGCGCCCAGATGCTCGTCGATGCCAAGGGCGTCACTTGGCAGATCGAGCTGCCTCTGCCGCCGTCCCGCGCGCGCGTATCGCCGGCGACGCCGGAAACGCAGATGGTCAGCGCGACGGTCGGCTCCGCCGACGAGTCCGGAGGCAAAGGTCGCGCGGCGCTTGCGGGCAGGCGTCTCCTGGTGATCGAAGACGAGCCGCTGATCGCTCTGGCGATCATCGCCACTCTCGAATCGGCAGGGGCCCAGGTGGCGCGTCCGGCCGGCACCGAGAAAGAGGCCCTCAAGCAGATCGCCGAGGGCACGTTCGACGGTGCGTTGCTCGACGCCAATCTGCATGGTCGGCCGGTCGGGGAGATCGCCGCGGCCCTGACCCGGCGCAGGATTCCCTTCGTCTTCGTCACCGGCTATGGCCGCCAGGCCTTGCCCGACTCCTTCCGGCACGCGTCGCTCGTCGCGAAGCCCTTCAGCGACCGCGAGCTGATCGAGGCCGCGGCGGCGCTGGGCACCCGGAGCACGGAGCTCGTGAGGTTGAAAGGATAGCCGCGCGCACTGCGACGGCGGTAGGCTGCGCCATGCTGAGGGGGCCTCCCGGATGGATCTGCATGCCTGGCTTATCTTCGTTGTCGCGGAAACGCTGCTCTGCCTCGCGCCGGGGGTCGCCGTGCTGCTGGTCGTATCGATCGGCATGACGCGCGGCGTGCGCGCCTCGGCCTATGCCAGCCTCGGTATCCTCGGCGCCAATGCGATCTACTTCGCGCTCTCGGCGATCGGCGTCGGTTCGCTGATTCTGATGCCGCACGAGGTCTTCTACCTGATGCGCTGGATCGGCGTCGCTTATCTCGTCTGGATCGGGGTGCAGACGTTCCTCGGCTCGCATCCGAGCCTCTCGACGGCGGCAACGCCCGAGGCGGCGAGCGGTGTCGCGATCTTCCGGACCGGGCTGATCATGAAGCTCGCCGATCCGAAGACGCTGTTCTATTTCGTCGCCCTGCTGCCGCAGTTCATCGATCCGACGGGCGACGTCGCGCTTCAGGTGACGATCCTGGCCATTACCAGCGTCGTGATCGAGCTCGGCGTGCTCTTGCTCTATGGCGGGCTCGCCGGGCGGCTCGCCGCCTATGCCAGGAGCCCGCGCTTCGCCCGATGGACCGACCGCGTCGCCGGTTCCTTCCTGATCGCCGCCGGCTTCGGCATGGCCGCGATCCGCGAGGAGAAGTAACCCATGCGCGTTACCCTCGCAGCCCTGCTGCTGCTTCTCGCCGGGATGGCCGAGGCGAGCGACAAGATGGTGGCGCCGACCGGCAAGCTCCGCGCCGTTTATCTCGGCGGCAATCCCGCGCAAGGCACGCAGGACCCGGCGACGGGCGAAAGCCGCGGCGTCGTCGTCGATCTCAGCAATGAGCTCGGCAAGCGCATCGGCGTGCCCGTGGCGATCACGCCGGTCACCGGCGTGCCGGCGGTGATCGAGGCGGTGCGGGAGAGCCGCGCCGATATCGGCTTCATCGCCTTTGATGCCTCGCGCACCGGTACGGTCGAGTTCTCGCAGACCTACATGCTGGTCAAGCAGACCTTCCTGGTCCTCAAGGAATCGCCGTTGCGTTCGGTCGAGGATCTCGATCGGCCGGGCGTCAAGGTCGGGGCCGGCCGGGGCGACTCGATCGCGCTGTTCATCCGCCGCAATTTCGAGCGCGCGACCATCGTCGAAGGCGCCGATCCAAGCCCGGCCACCGCCAAGCAGATGTTGTCTTCGAAGACGGTCGACGCCTTCGGCGGCAATCGCCAGCGGCTGTCGACGGTCGCCGGCGAGGATCCGGCCTTCCGTGTGCTGCAGGGCGACATCTTCGGCGTGCCGCAGGCGATCATCGTACCAAAGGGCAAGCCCTCGGCGCTGATCGCCGTGAACCGCTTCATCGACGAGATGCGCGCTTCCGACTTCATCAAGGCCGCGATCGAGCGCTCGGGCGTGATTGGCATCGAGGTGGCGCCACCGTCGGACCGGTAGCGCCACCTCGCACGGCTCATGCGGCGGCGAGCGTGAGGGCGAAGCTCGCGTCGAGGCCCATATTCGCCGCGACCGGCTGCTCGGCCCGGAAGGCGGCCGCCACCGACGGATACTGGATCACGCGGTCGAAATAGGCGGCGAGAGCCGGGTAGCGCTTCGCGTCGATGCGGAAGCCGAGATAGTGGAAGTTGATCAGGTTCGACACGGTCGCGAGGTCGGCGATGGTGAAGCGCTCGCCGACCAGCCAAGTGGCGGTGATCGAACGCTCGAGATAGCCGAAGACCCTCGGCAGCGCCTCGGTGAGGATCGTGTCGATCGCCGCCGGATCGGTCGGCTGCTTCAGGATCTTCGGGCGGATCACCTTCTGCACGAAGAGGCCGTGTACGACCTCGCGGAACACCGTGCCGTCGGCATATTCCTCGAACCAGAGCGCACGGACATGATCGGCCGTGTCGCTCGGATAGAGCGGTGGCGTCGGATACGAGCGCTCGAGATAGGTGCAGATCACCGAGGAATCGCTGAGCACGAGATCGCCATCGGCGAGAACCGGGATCTTCCCGGTCGGGCTGAGCTCGGCCCAGCCTTCGGGCGGGGCGAAGGGGATGACCGGCACGTTCTCATAGGCGAGGTTCTTCTCGATCGCGGCGACGAGCACCTTGCGGGTATGCACGGAAATCGGCACGCCATAGACCTTCAACATCTGTCTCTCCTTGGGTTGGGACACGACTTCTCCGTTCGCGGCAGCGAGGCGCCTCCGCGTCGAACGACGACGAAAGGGAAACTCAGGCCGCCTTGGCGACCGGGAACTGGATCTCCATGACCGCGCTGAAGTCGCCCGGTCGCTGGAAGGGCGGTTCGAGGAAGACCTCGCGCGAGGGGCCGGTCATTCGGTAGCGATTGGCCTCCATCCAGAGGCCGAGCGCGCCGAAGCCGATATGCGCCTGATGCATCGGGCCCGAGCGCACCAGGCTCGCCATGGTCTCGACGGCGGGAAGCTCGGAAAGCGTCAGTTCGGCGCCGCCGGCGAGCGTCACCTTGCGGTTCGCCGTGCGCGTCAGCGAGAAGCCGATCTCGAGGTCGAGAGCCTCGTCGTCGAAATCGGAATAGGCGACGATCACGAGCTTGTCGCGGGTCGGTGCCGGCAGCGCCTGGGTCGCGGCGCTCACTACCTCGCGGATCAGCGTGACCGCATCGCCGATTCCGGCCAGCGTGCGGCGGATCGAGAGATAGGCTTGAGCCGGCGAAGCCTTCACCACGATGTCATAGGTGCCGAGCGAGCCCTGCTCGTCGATCTGCATCAGTCGGGATTCGACGTTGCGCAGCCGGTCGGCTTCCTCGCTCAGGGTCCGTTCGAGCTCGGCTTTCTTCAGCATCAGCATGCCGCGGATCTCGTCGGTCGAGACCTTGTCGTCGAGCATGCGCGCCACTTGGTCGAGCGAAAGCCCGAGATCCTTGAGCGCGAGGATGCGGTTCAGCCGCTCGAGCTGGCTCGCGGTATAGTAGCGATAGCCGGTCGCGGGATCGACATGCTGCGGGGACAGCAGCCCGATGCTGTCGTAGTAGCGGAGCAGCCGCCCCGAAACCCGCGCGATCGTGGAGAATTCGCCGATCCTGAACATTGTCCGCCTGTCCGTCCGTTGCCTTCGGACATGGACTGTCGGCTTTGACGCAGCGTCAAAGTCAAGCAGGTTTGTTCAGGGCTCGACGCGGATCCCGTATTCGGCCCCGGCATCCAGGAGCCAGGACCAGACATAGGCGGCGAAGCTGCGGGCGACGAAGAGGTCGTAACCGTCCTCGATCGGCAGGATCATGACCTGCGCCTTGGCCAGCACGCTCTGCGCCACCTTGCCCGGCCCGAAGCCGCGCGGATGCAGGTCGAGCGGGCAGCCCTTGGCCAGAACCGGGCGGGCGCAGCTGCCGGCAAGCCGCAACACGGCGCGGGCGTCGGTGACGTCGGTCGCGGCGTAAGCCTGGCCGGCGAGCGCATCGTCGAGGCGCTTCAGGAGCTCGGCCTTCTGCTCGTCTTCGCAGAGGATCAGCCACTCATCGGGACCGAGCCAACAGGCGCGGCTGACGCCGTTGCCAACGGTCGTGTTGGCTTCGATCGGCAGCGTATA
>Ga0196963_10002685_pt1 | contig 10450 bp, 8 predicted proteins | sample S1_5metaG_FD_148600 | JGI IMG/M metagenome (GOLD analysis project Ga0196963, IMG submission 148600) | Soil microbial communities from Anza Borrego desert, Southern California, United States - S1_5 | ecosystem: Environmental > Terrestrial > Soil > Desert | place: USA: California | collected... | reverse complement strand
GATGGCCGAGACGGAGGACGGCTTCGAGATCGCGCGGCGCGACCTGGAGATCCGCGGCCCCGGCGAATTCATGGGCGCGCGCCAGAGCGGCGACGCGCTGCTGCGCTTCGCCGACCTGGCCGAAGACACCGCGCTGCTGCAAAGGGCTCGCGAGGCCGCGGCCTGGCTGCTGGCGCATGATGGCCAGGCCGCCCGCGCGCACGTGGCGCGCTGGCTGGACACGCGGGCGGATTACCTGAAGGCATGAGTGGCAGCATCGACATCGCGGCAGCGGCAGCACGCCAGGGTGGCGGCCTGGGCGTCATCCGGTTCGGCCCGCACGTGGGCCTGAGGGTCGGCCTGTGGGCTGCCATCCTCCTCAGTGCCAGCGCTTGTGCCGGTGCCGGTGCTTCAGCGCCCCCGCCGGCCGACCGCGACATGGCCGCGCTGCAGGCCCTGGTCGGTGACGCCGCCTGCCGCGACGACACGCAGTGCCGCACGCTGCCGGCGGGCAGCCTGGCCTGCGGCGGGCCGGCGTCCTACCTGCCGTGGTCGACGCTGCGCTCGGACGAAGCGGCGCTGAAGGCCGCCGCCGCGCCGCTGGCGCAGCGCCGGCCCGGCAGCGCACGCGGGGAGGTGTCCATCTGCCGCGTGCTGCCCGACCCCGGCGCGCGCTGCGTGCCGGGCGGTGCCGCCAGCTCCGCCAGCGCGGACGGCACCCTGGGCACCTGCCGCCTGCGCGAACGCAGCGACGGCACGGGCGGCGCCCTGCCCACCCGCTGAATCTTTCGGCCGGCGCATGCTATCGAGGCGCAAATGCGCCACTACAGGGAAGGCAGCAAGGCTGCGCAGAGCGGCCAACGGCAGTAGGCGCGATGACCGACTTCTTGACCCCAGCCGAGCGCTCCGCGCGGATGTCCCGTATTCGTGGCAAGGACACCAAGCCTGAGCTACGCCTTCGGAGCTTGCTGCACGCACACGGCCTCCGCTACCGGCTCCATGCCCGTGAACTACCTGGCAGGCCTGATCTTGTGTTCCCAAAGTATCAAGCGGTGGTCTTCGTGCACGGCTGCTTCTGGCATGGCCACTTCGGTTGCCGCATAGCGAACCAGCCCAAGAGCAACTCGGCGTTTTGGGAGGACAAGTTCAAGAGGAACCAGTCGCGCGATGCCCGCAACATCGCTGAGCTGGAGCAGGCCGGGTGGCGCGTGCTCGTTGTCTGGGAATGCGAGCTGTCATCACGCGCCGCCGCAGAACAAGCTGCCGAGCGCGTGATCGCCTGGCTCGCCCGGTAATTTGTCCCCTCATCCGTGGGTTTAGTGAAAATACCTGGCCGCATGACCTGGCGCTGTTGACGGGATTTGGGTAACCTGGCGGCCCCTGCCGACCGTCACTGCCAACGCCCGTATGCCCCTTCGATTCATTGACCTGTTCGCTGGCTGCGGGGGGCTTTCACTTGGCTTGATGCAGGCGGGGCACAAGGGTGTGCTTGCCGTCGAGAAGACCGGCCACGCGTTCTCGACGCTCAAGGCAAACCTCCTGAAGAACGGCGAGCATGGCGCCGGGTTCGACTGGCCCGATTCGATCCCCCGGCAGCAGCACGACATCATCGAGTTGCTCGCCAACCACCAGCACGCACTGCTCGCGCTTAGGGGGACCGTTGACCTGATCGCAGGCGGCCCACCCTGCCAAGGCTTCTCGGTCTACGGCGACCGCAAGCCCAATGACCTGCGGAATGCGCTCTACAAGCGGTACCTTGAGGTCGTGGAGCTCGTCCGCCCTCGGGTCGTCCTGCTTGAGAACGTCGAGGGCATCGACATGCCGTTCGTGCAGAAACGGGCCAACAGCGCACCCAAGGTTATCAACACGACGGCGGCACGCATCAAGAAGGAGCTGAAAACGATGGGGTATGGCTCCGTCGCATTCAGGCTTTGCTCGTCGGAGTATGGCGTGCCGCAAGTCCGTCCTAGGTTCTTCATTGTCGCGATGCGAGACGCCACCGAACGGGCGCTCGCGCTGGCAACCAACGAGGAGTTCCTTGAGTCCGAGCGCATCGACCATATGCAAGCGCTTGGCCTCGACCCGGCAGCCTTGCCGACCGTCCGTCAGGCGATCTCGGACCTCGAGATCACCGGGAAGACACGACAGCCATGCCCCGACACGAAGGGATTTGAGCAAGCCACTTATGGCGGCCCCCTGACCCCTTACCAGGTCTCGCTCCGCACCGGGATGAGCCAACTGCAAGCACCCAACTCGATGCGCCTGCCACGCCATGCCGCGACCACCATCGCTAAGTTCCAGCTATTGCAGGACAAGGGGCAGCCGGGCTACAAGATCGGCAACGAGTTGCGGGAAGAACTCGGCACCTCCAAGTTCCGCATCCATTGGCTCAACGGGGACCGGCCAGCCCCGACCATCACGACGCTGCCCGACGACTTCATCCACTACAGCGAGCCGCGGATCCTGACGGTCCGGGAGTGCGCCCGCCTGCAGTCCTTCCCCGATTGGTTCGAGTTCCATGGCAAGTACACCACCGGTGGCGAGCTCCGCAAGGTCGACTGCCCGCGGTACAGCCAGATCGGGAATGCGGTGCCGCCGCGCCTCGCGATGTTCCTTGGGCGCTACCTGGAGTCGCTGGTCGAGCAAGACGACCTATTCAGGGCCGAGGAGGAGGCATCAGTTCAAGAGGAGCACGCACTGGCGGCCTGACGCTTTGGAATGAAGCTCCCGCAGGGAAATCCCTTTCGGGGCTTCCCGCCAGTGCATTGGCATACTCCGCACAACAAAGAGCGACGCTTGAGGGAGAGGTTGCCGTGGCTGCAAAGAGCGAATCGTCCGCCGAGGGCGACCCCGGGACGCTTCATTTCCGTGTCAGTTCAGGCCTCAAGAGCCTGATCGGCAAAGATCTTATCGTCAGCGACTTCGTCGCCTTATTTGAGCTTGTCAAGAACAGCTTCGATGCGAACGCCAAGCACGTCCAGCTCGTGTTCGAAAGTGACGCCATCTGGGTCATCGACGACGGGCGAGGGATGTCGTTCGACGACCTCAAGCAGAAGTGGCTGTTCGTCGCTTACTCGTCCAAGCGCGACGGCAGCGAGTACACCGGCAGCGGCGTTAAGCAGTTCGCGGGGAACAAGGGCGTCGGGCGGTTCTCATGTGACCGGCTGGGCCGCACGTTAACGCTCCAGACGCGGCGCCGGTCGCAAGATCCCGTGCAGCAGCTGCACTTGGAGTGGGACCGGTTCGAGGCAGACCAGCGCAAGGAGTTCATCTCCATACCAGTGAAGCACGACCAACTGGCTGCGCTGGAACTGCCCAAGGACTTGAAGGCTCCTGCCCATGGCACTGTCCTCTGCATCAAGTCGCTGCGTGATCCCTGGGACCGGGACAAGCTGCTCAAGCTGCGCACGCACCTCGAGAAGCTCATCAACCCCTTCGAGTCCAAGGACAAGGGGTTCCGCATCACCGTCAATGCGCCGCTGCAGGCTGCCGGGGACGAACGGATGCGCAGGCGCATCGCCAAGGCCGAAGAAGAGAAGCGGCCAGCCTTGGAACGGCGGATAGTCAATGGGCCGATCAGCAACTTCATCTTCTCCGAGCTGGCCGACCGGACTACGCGGATCGAGGTGGACTTCGTCGATGCTGGCGAGGCGATCGAGACGACGCTGGTCGACCGAGGCAAGCTCATCTACAAAGTTAGGGAGAAAAGCACTTACGAGTGGCTGGGGGACGCAGGCTTCTCGTGCCGGTTGTACGCCCTCAACTTCGCCGCGAAGCAGACCTTTGCCCGCCGGCTGGGCGTCGCGGCCATCAACTTCGGGTCCGTCTTCCTCTTCCGGAATGGCTTCCGTGTATTTCCCGTGGGCGAGGTTGGCGACGACACGTTCGAGATCGACAAGCGCAAGCAGCAGGGCTATGCGCGCTTCCTCGGCACGCGCGACATTATCGGCCGCATCGATGTCCACGGTACTGAGGCGGAGTTCAAGGAAGCGACCAGCCGGGATCAAGGGCTCGTGGACACGCCTGCCTACCGTGAGTTGCGCGACGCGTTCAAGGAACGCTGCCTAAAGCGTCTGGAGGCATACGTCGTTGGCATCACTTGGCAGGATCAGCTGGACAAGATGCGCGAGGATGCGTCCGGACTGAGCTCCACTCCGGCGAGGGCCCGCGTCATTGAACTCGTGGCAGCACTGGCCAGCGCAGCAGACGTCCAAGTGATCGAGTATGCGAGCGATCTCGTGGACGTGCTGAATGAGCGCGTCAACGAGTTCGAAGGGTCGCTAGCGGACCTGAAGCAACTCGCGGCCAGACTGGGTGACGAGTCGCTGAGCAAGCGAATCACCCATGCAGAGCAGAGGTACCGGAAGCTCCAGGAGGCAGAGGCCCGTGCGACTGAGGCGGCGGAGCAGGAGCGGGCCGCCCGAGAACAGGCCGACCTACGAGCCCGCGCAGCGGATGAGGCACGCGCGCGGGCAGAGATCGCGAGGGACCAGGCCAAGGCTGGCTTGGAGGAGGAGCGCAAGCGCAACCTCTTTCTCACGGCCGTGACCTCGCTAGACCTAGATGCAGTCACTAACCTCCACCACCAGATCACGATCCTTGCCAGCAACATGCATGAGCTGATCGAGACGCAGATCGACGAGATCGCAACCGGACGCCATCCCGACAAGGAAACCTTGTTCACATTCCTTGAAGAGATGCGCTTTGCCAACCAGCAAGTGATGGCAATCTCCCGCCTTGCGACCCGGGCGAGCTTCCGCATGGAATCGGATGTGATCGACGACGATTTGGCCGCTTATATCGCCCAGTACATGGAGAACGTTACGCCCCTGTACATGGACCGGATCGCCGTCGAGGTGGATCCACCGACCAAGCCATTCAAGCGAAAGTTCAAGCCCATCGAGATCGCGATCGTCATGGACAACATCGTGGTCAACGCGCGTAAGCACGGCGCCAGACACCTGTACGTCAAATTCAAGGTCGAGCCCAAGCGAGCACTGCAAGTGGGGTTCATCGATGACGGGAACGGGCTGGACGCATCCGTGCAGGATCCGTCGCGGCTGTTCGAGAAAGGATTCAGTACGACCGACGGCTCCGGCTTGGGCCTCTATCACTCGAAGCAAGTGATGGAGGAACAACACGGGACCATCGAGTATCAGGCATCGCCGCTCGGCAGGGGCGCAGCATTCATCCTTACCTTTCCGCCCGCATGAACCAACTCCAATACAAGATCGCCTGGATCGACGATCAGTCCACCGACTTCTTGGAAAGAGGCTTGGACAGGAAACTGATCAAGCAAGGGCTGGCGCTCGAGGTTGAGCACGTGAGTACGGCCGAAGGGCTGCAAGAGTTCTTGGAGACGCTCCGGGGCAGGCGCGATCTCGACCTGATCCTGGTCGACTGGAAGCTGGGCAGCATGACGCCCAACGGATCTGGCGCAACCGTTGCCAAGTTGATACGAGACCAGCAGTCCTATACGGACATCATCTTCTACAGCGCCTCAGAGCCAGCAGTTCTGCGCACGGAGATTGCCAAACAAAAGATCGACGGCGTGTGGTGTGTGAACCGCAATTTCTTCGTGGATGAAGCCTGGCATGTCGTGGGAGCTACCCTGCACCGTGTGGACCTCAACTCGATGCGGGGCGTCTTCATGTCCAGCGTCGCCGACTTCGACCACATGATTCGTAGTGGGCTACTGCAGGCAAACAGTGGTTTAGAGGCACCGGTGCAGGAGCGGCTTGCAAAGGCCTTCGTCCAGCGGCGGCTTGCGTACCTGCAAGAACAAGCCGGGGCGGCGGAGGCACTGCAATCGGAGACACGGCTGCACGAACTACTGAAGAACGCAGGGACCTTCGAGCTCTACGCGTTGCTACAGGACTTCACAGGGTGGGTGCCGGCAATCGACGGCCTTCACTCGAAGGCCCTCACCGTGTTGGCAAACTTCTCACCGGAAGTCATCGACCCGCGCAACGACCTCGCGCATGCGCGCAGCACCGGGGACACGTTGACCCGCGCAGGACGAACGTACAACGCGACCCGATTCGGCGAGCTGCGTTCAAAGTTGCTCGAACACCATGAGAACCTTGATTCCGTCGTCAAGAGACTCATCCCTGCGCTCGTTGAGCAGCTGAACGCCGAATTGAAGAAGCAAGGCTGAAACGCGGATCGGCCACCAAACGTGGAAGGCGGGCGGGCTGTCCTGTTGCTTGAGCACCTGTTGGCAAAGAGTCAGGCGCTCGCGGCGGAAAATCTCGCTGGCATGGAGCGTCAGGCGATCACGGAAGTCTTCCGGACGCTGGACATGTGCGCGTTCGCATTCCGGATGGCCCCCAACCGGCTGGAGCTGGTGAAGCGTGATGTCGCTCACCACACGATTCTGATGGGTGCTGGACCTGCCTTGCAGCCGCTACTGGCCAAGGTCGGCTCCTGCAGCGGCCCGATGCCATGGAGCCCTTCGCATACCCCGTTCACCGAGCACATGGACGACTACCTCTGGCGTTGTGGCGTCCTGCACTCGCTCCATCGCCTCGCGAGCCTCGAACGCTATGGCTTGAGCAGGACAAGGTTCGAAGGTGAGCGCCGGTTGACGATAGAAGTCGAACATAGCGGCGCCGAGGCAGCCGACCGTGAGGCCCAGCACTGGTTGACCGCACACCAGCTCAAGGCCGCCGGCGCGCTGGCCCCCTTGAGCGCCGCCCAGCTGAAGCGCATCAGGCGCAGGCTCGACGCGCGGTCCAGCACGGACCTTGGAGGGTGGTTCATCCGCTATTCCTTCGATGAAGAACTGATGGACCGCGGCCTGCGCCGCATAGGGCAGCTTGAGGCCTGCTGGCCCGAAGCCACCGCACTTCCTGACGACGCGATGGTCGGGGGACGGTCATTCCGGGATTGGAAGGACGCCTGCCGCCTCGCTGCAGCGCAGGCACTGAGCCATCTTGAGTTCTGCACGCGACTCGTCTCGACGCACAAGCGCCTCGACCTCCGGAACCTGATTACGCTATTCCGTACGCGCGGTGATATCGCGCACGGTTGGCACGCCAATGGCTATGAGCCTGTCTGGGCTGACATGGCCACGCAGTCCATGACGCTGGACGAGGCATCCAACCCAGAATGGATATCGCACTACGACACCCCTTTCCCCTTCTACGTGGACCTCGGCCAGGACTTTGCCTTAGTGCCTTCGATGTCGGCGCTCATGAACCCCTCCGTGGGCATGGTGCGGCACCTCCGCAGCCACTACCGCCGGGATTGGGACAAGGCCATGGATGCCCGGGAGGACCGGCTTCGCAAGGAGCTCGCGGCACTGCTCCCGGCACCCCGTTTCCTGGTTAGCCCTTCGGGTTTCAAGCTGAAGAGGCCCGACGGCAGCGTGCTCACCGACATCGACGCCGCGATCACAGACAACCTCCACGGCACGGTCGCGCTGGTCCAGATCAAGTGGCACGACGTCTTCTCTCGGTCCTTGCGTGAACGGGAAAGCCGGAGGCGCAACATGTTGGGCGCCGAGACGTGGGTCGAGCAGGTCCATGGATGGGTTGCGAACCGGGATTCAGGCACGGTAGCAGCGGCCTTGGGGCTGAAGAGCCGATCAGCAACATCGCACGGGCCACCGGTCCTGATCGTGATGACACGCCATGCCGCCCGTTTCTCTGGCGAAACGAGCGCAAACCGGCGCAGCGCGTGGGTCTCATGGCCTGAATTTGCCCGCTCCGTCCATGGTTGCCTATCCGGCGCTGATGTACTCCGGATCGTCGCCGCTCGTCATACCCCAAGTGACACCTCGCCCGCAGACGCCGGCTTCGCGTCGCGAGCTACTAGGACGCCTTACAACTTCGATGGCGTTGAGATCGATGTGGTGCGGGTAGGCCAAGCGCTGCTCGCAAGGTCATCTGACCTGCAGTAGATCCCATCTCGCAGCGGCTCTCCAGAACGATAGTGGCCATCACCGTGATCGAGGTCGACGTCGACGTGCCCAACGCCAGCCTGATGGTGATCGAGCATGCCGAGCGATTCGGCCTGGCGCAGCTGCACCAGCTGCGCGGGCGTGTCGGCCGCGGCAGCACGGCCAGCGTGTGCGTGCTGCTTTACGCGGCGCCGCTGTCGCCCACCGCCAAGGACCGGCTGCGCGCGATGGCCGAGACGCAGGACGGCTTCGAGATCGCGCGGCGCGACCTGGAGATCCGCGGCCCCGGCGAATTCATGGGCGCGCGCCAGAGCGGCGACGCGCTGCTGCGCTTCGCCGACCTGACCGAAGACACCGCGCTGCTGCAAAGGGCTCGCGAGGCCGCGGCCTGGCTGCTGGCGCATGATGCGGCAGCGGCCGGGGCGCACGTGGCGCGCTGGCTGGACACGCGGGCGGACTACCTCAAGGCATGACGACGAGCAGCACCAGCATCCTGGGCGCAGGCATCGGCCTGCTGCTGGCGTGCGCGGCCTGCCACGCCGCGGCGGGCGCCAGCACGGCGGGCGCCAGCACGGCGGCCGGCCGGGCGGGGCTCGGTGAGCGCGCGGATCGCGACTTCGCGGCGCTGCAGGCCCTGATCGGCGACGCCGCCTGCCGCGACGACACGCAGTGCCGCACGCTGCCGGTCGGCACGCTGGCCTGCGGCGGCCCGGCGTCCTACCTCGCCTGGTCCACGCTGCACTCGAACGAGGCGGCGCTGAAAGCCGCCGCCGCACCGCTGGCACACCGCCGGCCCGGCAGCGCGCGCGGGGAGATGTCGATCTGCCGCGTGCTGCCCGACCCAGGCGCGCGCTGCGTACCCGGCGAAGCAGGCGCCCTGGGCACCTGCCGCCTGCGCGAACGCAGCGACGGCACCGGCGGCGCGCTGCCTACGCGCTGAGCCGCCCGTCGCGGCACATGAAAAAAGCCCCCGGCCGATGGCCGAGGGCTTTGCAGGCCAGGCAGCGGAACCGGGTCCCGCCGCCCCGTCCTTGACCACCCGTCAGGGCGTGATCGTCACGACGTCCGACTCACGCTTGCTCTTCGCATCGCGGTACAGCAGCAGCAGGCCGGTCTGCGACGGCGAGGCCGCCGCGCCGCCCGCCGGCGCCGAGACCGGCAGCGCCCCCGAGAAGCCCACCGGCACCCCCAGCGAGTCGCCCAGCACGCTGGCGTACTTCGGCGTGCCCAGCGTGTGCACCATGTTCGTCATCGCATCGGTGAGGTCGCCAGTGAAGTAGTTGTCGAAGGAGTACACGGAGAAGCGGAACTTCTGCGTCGGGCTGGTGATGCCGATGTCCGACGCCACCACGGTGTAGATCATGTTCGACGAGTTCAGGTCCGCCGCGGCGAAGAACTTGGTCGTCGTGCTGCCTGTGTTGAGGTTGAAGACGTTGACGACGGTCTGGCCCGTGGCGCCGAAGCCCGAGAGCTCGGAGTTGTAGATCACGTAGTCGTCGATGCCGTCGTTGTTCGCGTCGACGTAGATGTCGTACTCGGCCGGGTAGGCCGGGTGCGCCTTCTCGCCGAAGGTGGCGATGCCGAACTGCACGCCCGGCACGCCGACGTCCACCGGCCGCACGCCGATCGCCTTCATGTCCACCAGCGGCTGGCCGCCGCCGTAGGTGGACTGGCCGCTCGTGCTCTGCGGGCTGGTGCCGGTGAGCGCGAACACGTCCACCGTGGCCGTCTGCGCGCCGCCGAGGTTGCTGAGCGCGACGCCGGAGGCCACGCTGCCGCTGGCTCCGGCGACGGCGTTGTGCGCACGGTGCGGCAGCACGTGCCAGGGGATGGAGGCGGTCTCGCCGCCTTCGCTGACGCTCAGGTAACCGTCGAACTCCACGGCCTGCAGCAGCGACCCGTTGCCCTGGGTGGAGCCGCTGAAGAGGTTCCACGCCGGCAGCTTGCTCGGGTCGATCTTCATCGACACGACAAAGGCCGCGGTGCTGTTCGCCGGCACGCTGATGCTGGCCGGCGCGCTCAGCGTCACGGCGCCGCTCGCCTCGTCGTTGGCATAGCGGAAGCTGCGCGAGATGGCGTAGGTGCGCGGCGAGGCCGAGTGGTTGCGCACCGCGATCTTCTTGGTCACCGTGGTGGCCGCGGCCACGCGCATCGAACCGAAGGACAGGCCGACGCCATACGGGTTGCCTGCGTCCCACACCGTGGTGTTGAGTGCCGCGGACTTGTCGGCACGCAGCTCACCCCCGCCGATGCGCGACACCGGCGCCAGCACGCCCGGCATCGTCAGCGGGTTGATGGCGACTTCCTTGTGGGCGGCGTTCATCAGCCGGGCCTTGACCTCGGTCGGCAGCGCGCTCGGGTACTTCTCGAGCAGCAGCGCGGCAGCGCCGGTCACCATCGGCGCGGCGCCGGAGGTACCGCCGAAGACCGAGGTGCCGGTGCCGCTGCCGTTCAGCGCCGAAGTGGAAGCGCCGGGTGCGCCGATCTCGGGCTTCAGTGCGCCGAAGTCATAGCTCGGCCCGCGCGACGAGGTCGAGGTCATGCTGGCGGCCAGCGAGGTGAACACGC
>Ga0196963_10002684_pt1 | contig 10450 bp, 8 predicted proteins | sample S1_5metaG_FD_148600 | JGI IMG/M metagenome (GOLD analysis project Ga0196963, IMG submission 148600) | Soil microbial communities from Anza Borrego desert, Southern California, United States - S1_5 | ecosystem: Environmental > Terrestrial > Soil > Desert | place: USA: California | collected... | reverse complement strand
GCCCACAGGTCCGACACCTCCTCGACGACGCAGAGCAGGCGGTCGTCGCGGCGGGCGTCGGCGCAGACGCTGCACGGATCGGCGGTGTCGACATTGCCGCAGGTCGAGCAGACGGAGAGGGTGTCGGCGACCCGCTCCAGCGCTCTCAGCAGCGGAATCAGCGCCGCCTCGCGCTTCTTCATCAGGTGAAGCACCGCCCGCCGCGCCGAGCGCGGCCCGAGGCCGGGCAGCCGCGCCAGCGCCTGGGTGAGGGCGTCGATCTCGGAAGAAGCCATGGGGGACAGGTAGCGTTCCTCTCCGGTCATTGCGACCCCGGCGAAGGCCGCGGGAGGCGATCCGGCGCGGCGCCATGGCAGAACCGGATTGCTTCGTCGCTCCGCTCCAAGCAATGACAGGCCATGCGCATCGTCTTTATGGGGACGCCCGACTTCGCCGTGCCGACGCTGGACCGGCTGATCGAGCGCGGGCACGACATCGCCGCCGTCTATTGCCGGCCGCCGCGGCCGGCCGGCCGCGGCAAGGCGCTGCGCCCCTGTCCCGTCCAGCGCCGCGCCGAGGCGGCCGGGATCGAGGTTCGCACTCCGACCTCGCTCAGGGACGCCGAGACGCAGGCGGCATTCGCCGCGCTCCGCGCCGACGCGGCGGTGGTCGCCGCCTACGGCCTGATCCTGCCCCGGCCGGTGCTCGACGCGCCGCGCCAGGGCTGCTTCAACGTCCATGCCTCGCTGCTCCCGCGCTGGCGCGGGGCGGCGCCGGTGCAGCGCGCGATCCTCGCCGGCGATCCGGTCACCGGAGTCTCGATCATGCGGATGGAGGAAGGCCTCGACACCGGTCCGCTGCTCGGCTGGATGCCGGTGACGGTCGGGCGCAAGACGGCGGGCGAGGTCGCCGCCGAGATCGCCGCGCTCGGCGCCGAGTTGATGGCCGACGCCCTCGACAACCTCCACCGTATCGGCCAGCGGCCTCAGAACGACGCGCTCGCCACCTACGCTCCGAAGATCGACAAGGCGGAGGCGAAAATCGATTTCTCGCGGTCCGCGATCGAGATCGAGCGGCAAGTCAGGGCGTTCAATCCCGTCCCCGGCGCCTGGTTCGAGCTGCGCGGCGAGCGGATCAAGCTGCTCGCCGGCGAGCCGGTCGAGGCCGACGGCGCGCCCGGCACCGTGCTCGAGGATCTCGGCCTGACCATCGCCTGCGGCAAGGACGCGATCGCGGCGACCCTCGTCCAGCGGGCGGGGCGGGCGCCGATGGGCGCGCGCGAGCTGCTCCGCGGCTTCCCGATCCCCGCCGGCACCAGAATCGGGTGACCCGCTTCCGCCTCATTCTCGAATATGACGGCGGCCCGTTCATGGGCTGGCAACGCCAGGCGCACGGCCCCTCGGTCCAGCAGGCGATCGAGGAGGCACTCGCGGCGATCACCGGCGAGACGGCGACTCTCCACGCCGCCGGCCGCACCGACGCCGGCGTCCACGCCCTCGCCATGGCCGCCCATGTCGACCTCGAAAAACGGATCGGCCCGTTCCGCCTCGCCGAGGGGCTGAACGCCCGGCTGAGGCCGCGGCCGGTGGCGGTGCTCGCCGCCGCCGTCGTCGCCGACGACTGGCACGCCCGCTTCAGCTGCACCGGCCGGCGCTACCTCTACCGGATCGTCAACCGGCGGGCGCCCTTGGCACTGGAGGCGGGACGGGCCTGGCAGGTGGCCGCGCCGCTCGACGCCGAGGCGATGGGGGAAGCGGCGCGGATCCTGGTCGGCCGGCACGATTTCACCACGTTCCGCTCGGCCCATTGCCAGTCGGAAAGCCCGGTCAAGACGCTCGACCGGCTCGACGTCCGCCGCGACGGCGAGCTCGTCCTGGTCGAGGCAGCGGCCCGCTCCTTCCTCCACCACCAGGTCCGCTCGATGGTCGGCTGCCTGCAGCTGGTCGGCCGGGGAAAGTGGCAAGCGGCCGATTTGAAGGCCGCGCTGGAGGCGCGCGACCGCGCCGCCCTCGGCCTCAACGCGCCGCCTCACGGCCTCTACTTCGCCGAGGCCGTCTATCCCTAGGCGGTCATCCTCGCCTCCGCCCGCCCGAGGCCGAACAGGCGCTGGAGCGAGCGGTCGAGCATCAACAATTGCCAGAGCAGCCGGCCGTGCTCGACCCGGCCAGAGCGGTGGGCGGCGGCGATGCGGGCGATCGCGGCGGGGTCGAACCAGCCCAACTCGGCGAGCGCGGGGCTGTGGGCGATCGCCGCCGCCTCGCCGGCCAGAGGCCCGCGGAACCAGGCGCTGACCGGGGTGACGAAGCCCATCTTGGTCCGGTTCAGCACCTCGTCGGGCAGATAGCGCCTGAGCGCCCGCTTCATCAGCCATTTGCCGGTGCCGCCCCTCAGCCGCAGCCGCGCCGGCAGACGCGCGGCGAACTCGACCAGGCGGTGGTCGAGCAAAGGCTCGCGCGCCTCGAGGCTCACCGCCATGCTGGTGCGGTCGACCTTGGTCAGGATGTCGCCCGGCAGCCAGATCTTGAGGTCGGCATATTGGGCGCGCGACAAGGCGTCGCCAGCGGGGGCACCGGCCATCGCCTCGACATAGCGGTCCTCGGCCCGGTAGCCGTCGAGGAAACGTTTGAAGAGAGGCGTATAAAGGCTTGATCTTATGGACTGCGGCGTCACGCCGACCGCATCGGCATAGGCCTCGCCCGAGTCCCGGCCGATCGCCTGGAGGGTGGTCCTCGCGCGCAGGAAGCGGGGCGCCCAGTCGAGCTTGGGATAGAGGTTGCCGACCGCTCCGACCAGGCCGCGCGCGGGCCCGGGCAAAAGCCCGCGCACCCGCTCCTCGGCGGCGAACAGGCGGTAACGCCGGTAGCCGGCAAAGGCCTCGTCGGCGCCGTCGCCGGACAGGGCCACCTTGACCCGCTCGCGCGCCAGCTCCGACACCCGGTAGGTGGCGAGCGCCGAGGCGTCGGCGAACGGCTCGTCGAACGCGTCGGCGAGCGTGTCGATCAGGCCGAAATCGCCGGCGGCGACGATCCGGGTGCGATGGTCGGTGGCGAAGCGTTGAGCGATCAGGACCGCCCAGCGGCTCTCGTCGTGGCCGGCCTCGCTGAAGCCGATCGAGCAGGTCGTGACCGCCGCTCGGCTCGCCTCCGCCATCAACGCCACCACCGCCGAGCTGTCGACTCCGCCAGAGAGGAAGGCGCCCAGGGGCACGTCGGCGACGAGCCGCGAGCGCACCGCCGCCTGCAGGCGTTCGACCAGCTCCTCCTCGAGCGCTCCGGCCGAGGCGCGGGACGGGTTGGAGAAATCGACGTCCCACCATCGCATCGGCTTGGGCACGACGCGGCCGCGGCGCACCAGCAGATAATGGCCGGCGGCGAGCTTGCGAACGCCCCCGACCATGCAGCTGTCGTCGGGGACGTAGCCCAGCGCCAGATAGTCGTCGACCGCCCGCCGGCTCGGCGCCCGGCGCAGCAGCGGATGGGCGAGGAGGCCCTTCAGCTCTGAGGCGAAGACGAGCGCGTCGTCCGGCAGCGTCGTCCAGTAGAGCGGCTTCACCCCGAGCCGGTCGCGGGCGAGGAACAGCGAATCCGCCGCCGCGTCGTAGAGGGCGAAGGCGAACATGCCGTTGAAGCGCTCGAGGCAGGCCGGTCCCCATTGCCGCCAAGCCGCCAGCACCACCTCGGTGTCGCTCTCGGTGCGGAAGACGTGGCCGAGCGGCTCCAGCTCCGCCCTCACCTCCCGGAAATTGTAGATCTCGCCATTGTAGCTGAGCGCGAGGCTGCCGTCGGCCGAGCGCATCGGCTGGTCGCCGGTGGCGAGGTCGATGATCGACAGCCGCCGGTGGCCGAGCCCGACGCCGGGGGCGGTCCAGACGCCGCTGCCGTCGGGTCCGCGATGCGCCAGCGAATCGGCCATCGCCCGCACCCGCTTCGGGTCGACGGGCTTGGGGTTGCTCACATAGAACAGGCCGGCGATGCCGCACATTTGCTAGGGTCCTGCCAGCCCGGCCGCCCGGTCGGCAAGCGGTTCGATCGGTCCGAGATCCTCGAGGAAGGCGTCGACCGCGGGGCGCGGGCTGAGCCCGTCGGCGGGCGCCTCGGCGGCGACCAGCACCGCCACCGCCCGCTGCGGCCCGCCGAGCAGCCGGCTGCGCACCGTCTCCAGCTTCACCCGCGCCGGGCTGCCGGTGAGGACGCGGCCGACCCGGTAGAAGCTGGCCACCTCGCGCACCCGGCCGTGCGAGCCGATCCGCTCCGCCCTGCCGCCCGCCGGAGCGTCGGTGTCGGCGGTCCACGACCAGGCGCCGTCGGGATGGGCGGCGCCCTGGCCGTAGCCGACCAGCTCGCGCCCCTCTCCCTGGCGGGCGTAGACGGCGATGGCGAGATCGACCTCGCGGCCGGCGGAGTCGCGGTAGCGGGCGATGCGCAGCCTGTCGGCGCCGGCGAAATGCGGCCGCCATTCCGCGCCGGCGGGAAGCCGGGTCCAGCCCGCCACCTCCGGCAGCGCGAAATCGGGCGCGGGGTTCGTGCCGCCGGCGGCGACGGCCCCCGACCAGGCGGGCGCCAGCGCGGCGAGGACGGCGGCGGCGGCCGCGACCGATGCCGCGCGCGCGCCGCTCCCGGCCGCCGCCCCGGGCGCCTGCAGCCGCGCCGGATCGAGGCCGGACTCGCCCGGCGCGCGGTCGAAGAAGGGCCAGCCCGCCGCCAGCAGGAGGGCGATGACGATGGCGAAGAAGATCCAGCCGTAGACGATATGGTCGAAGCCGACCGCGACCTGGTTGTCGGTCAGGTGAGCGACCCAGATCGTCGCGAACGCGCGCACGCCGTTGGCGAGCACCGGAATGACCAGCGCGGCGGCGACGAACCCGGCGCGCCGCCGCCACGACCGGAAGCAGAGATTGGCGACCAGGGCGGCGAGCGCCGCCATCGCGACCAGGAAGCGCACTCCTGAACAGGCCTCGGCGACCCGGAACAATCCCGTCGGGGTCGAGATGAAGATGCCGTCGAGATGGGCCGGCACCCCGGCCAGAGCGAGCAGGGCCATGCTCATCCGCGCGGTCAGGGTCTGCAGGGGCGCCACCAGCTCCTCGCCGAACGGGACCAGGAACAGGGCGTAGAAGATCGGGAAGGCGAGCGCGCGCGCGACCGCCTTGCCGAGGCAGGCGATCACCGCGCCCTGGAGCATCAGCACCAGGCCGAGGTGGCGCGCCAGGCCGACTCCGCCGGCCTCGCCGAGCAGCCAGGCGACGCTCCCCGCCCCGACCAGGGCGAGGCCCGGCGCCCAGGCGCGCGGCGCCAGCGCGGCGAGGACCGGCAGGCGCTGGGCGACCAGCCAGGCGATCAGCGGCACGATCAGCAGGCAATGGTTGAAGGTGGCGCTGGTCCACCAGATGCCGGCCATCGCCGCGGCGTCGCGCGCGAACAGGGCGAGGATCGCCGCCGCCGCCGCGCCGAGCGCGAGCAGATGCGCGCGCCAGCCGGCCGCTTCCGCCCGGGCGCGGCGGACGGGAAGGACCGCCGTCATGCCGCCGCCCGGCGGGCGGCGAGGCCGGCCAGCTCGGCTAGCGGCGCCAGCCGCGCGTCCCAGCGATAATTGTCGAGCATCCGCTGCCGCGCCGCCCGCCCCAGCGCCCGCGCCCGCTCCGGATCGGCGAGCAGGCCGGCGATCGCCCCGGCCTGCGCCGCGGCGCCGTCGGCGACGAGCAGATGCCGCCCCGGCTCGGCCTCGATCCCCTCGAAGGCGGCGGGCGAGGCGACTACCGGCCGCGCCATCGCCATCGCCTCGAGCACCTTGTTCTGGATGCCGCGGGCGATCCTGAGTGGCGCCGCCACCACGTCGGCGGCGGCGAGCCAGCCGCGAACGTCGTCCACCGCCCCGGTGACGATCGTCCGCGGCCCGGCGAGCCGCCGCACCGCCTCGGTCGGATTGCGGCCGACGATGGCGAAGCGCGCCTCGCCAAGCCGAGGCATCACCTCGGCGGCGAACCAGCGCACCGCGTCGACGTTGGGCGCATAGTCCATCTGGCCGGTGAAGACGATCAGCGGGCTCTCATGCTCCGGCGAAGGCCGGGGCGCGAAATAATTGAGGTCGACCCCATTCTGAAGCGCCCTGATGTCGGCGCCGGCAAGGCCGCTTCGACGCCGGAACAGGGCGGCTTCCGCCTCGCTGACGAACAGGCTGACGTCGGCCCGGGCGGCGGTCGCGCGCTCGAAGGCGGCGAGCTTCGCGGCCTCGCGGCGATGAACCGGCGCCAACACTCCGCCCGCCGCCGCATAGGCCTCGAACTTGGCCGAATCGACGTCGAGGAAATCCATCACGAAACGGGCCCGCGTCCCGGCCGGCACGAACTGCGCCATCTGGCCGGAGGAGGCGACGATGGTGCCGATCCGGCCGGTCTCGAGCCGGCGCTCGACGAAGGCCCTGAGGCGCGGGCTGTCGAACAGGGCGAGCGAGACCGGCCTGCCGCCGAGCAGCGCCCGCGCCGCGGCCGCGACCCGCGACCCGCGCCGAACCTCGACATGGGCCTCGCCGAGCGCCGGCCCGAGCGCCTCGCGCAGGCCGGCGAGGTTGGCCGAGTCGCCCTCGTCGTCGGCGAAGCAGCCGAGATGGACGCGGGCGAGGCCGGCCAGATGCTTGAGCTCGTGGAACGAGCGGATCTTGTCGCCGCGGTCGGGCGGGAATGGGATCCGGTGGGCGAGGAAGAGAAGCTCGGCCATCAGCCGAGACCGCGGGCGATCGGCGGCCCGATCACGTTGGCGAGCGGCAGCGGCAGATGCTTCCACAGCTCGACCGCGAGCCGGTATTTTGAGCTGGCCGGGCTGACGTCGCGCGGCGCCGCGCCCTCGGCGGTGCGGACCGCATAGACCAACGGCCGTTCGTCCAGGTGCCACATCTTCTTGCGGTCGTACGCGCCCGAGCCGAGCTTGGAGCGGCCGAAATCGGCGCGGACGCAGCCGCGCTCGGCGAGATGGCGCAGATAGGCGTACATCATCAGGTCGTTGGCGCGGTTGCGGCGCGCCTCGGCGGTGCCGCCGCCCCAGTGGCACTGGCCGGTGCCGGCGTGGTAAAGGTTGAAATTGGCGGCGAGCGGGCGCCCGTCCTTCCAGACGACGAGGACGTCGCAATCCGGCCCGAACTCGTCGGCCATCGCCTCGAACAGGGCGGCCGGGAAGACCGGCGTGCCGAGGTTGCGGACGCATTCGGCATAGACCCGGTAGAAGGCGCCGAGGTGGCGCGGGTCGTTACCGGCGCTGACTTCGAAGCCGCAGGCCAGCGCCCGGCGCACCTCGTAGCGGAGGCGCTTGGGCAAGGCGGGCAGAATCCGCTCGGGATCGGCGGGCAGCTCGGCCGAGAAGGCGGCATGGACTCCTTCGCGCCTTGGCCAGCCCTCCGGCAGGGCGCCGCCGCGAAGCTCGACCGAGCCGCAGCCGAGCGACCGCGCCAGCGCCCAGGCGGCCTCGGCCAGCGCCGCGACGGCGCCCTCGTCCGCGGCGAGGATGCCGCCGCCGGTGCCGAAGCCGGCCGAGACCAGGGCACGGCCGAACAGGAAGGAGTTTATCTCGGTCAGCGGCAGGCAGCCGATCAGCGCTCCGCCGCCGTCCTCCGCGACCAGATAGTGGCTCTTCTGCCCGCAGCCGCGCTCGACCGCTCGGCTCCATTGCGGGCGGTGGAAGAATTCGGCGCCGGGCTGCGCGGCGACGAACGCGTCGAGCCGGCGGCAAGCCGCGGCGTCGCGCGGATCCTCGGCGCGCACGCTCACCCGCGGCTTGAGCAGGGGCGCGTTCATGCCGCCAGCCGCTCGCGCTCGCGCTCGACCACGAGGTCGGTGCGCCCCCAGCGATGGGACTTGAGCAATCTCAGCAGCTTGGGCCGCATCGCCGAGAGCCGGCTGTAATGGCGAAGCCGGGATTTGAGCGACGCGCCGGATACTCGCGGCTGCCCCGGATCGATCTCCCAGGGATGGAAATAGAAGACCGCGGGGCGGCCCTCGCCGCGATTGACCCGGTCGATCGCCCAGCTCGAGAAACGATAGGGAAGCAGCCGGAAAAATCCCCCTCCCCCCGCCGCCAGCCGGCGTCCGGCCAGCTCGACGGTGGTGACCGGCAGTTCGATCAGCGCGCTGTCGGCCAGCGGCCGGTGAGCGAAGCGCAGCGCCTCGCGCCAGCCATAATGGTCGTGGACGACCGGCGCGACGCTGGACGAATAGGCATAGCCTTCCTCCGCCAGCACCCGGTGCGCCCAGGGCGTGCGAGCGTCGATCGAGAAGCTCGGCGCCCGATAGCCCGTCGGCTCGACCCCGGCCGCGTCGGCGATCGCGCGATGGGCGCGCCGCAAATCGGCCCGGAAGCCGTCCTCGCCGAGGGTGAAGACGCGCTTGTGGTCCCAGCCGTGGCTGGCGATCTCGTGCCCGGCCTCGGCGGCCCGGCGGATCAGGCCCGGGTGGCGCTCGGCGACCCAGCCCAAAGCGAAGAAGGTCGCCTTGACCCCGGCCTCGGCGAACAGGTCGAGCACGGCCTGGCCGTTGCGCTCGACCCGCCGCTCGAGCGAGTCCCACTGGTCGCGGCCGATGACGGTCTCGAACGCGCCGACCTGGAACCAGTCCTCGACGTCGACCGAAAGGGCGTTCAGCACAGTCTTCCCCGAGCTATGCTCAGGGAGGGGGACCGCGCGAAATGCGGTGGAGGGGTAGTCCGGAGTCTGCATTGCCCCTCCACCAGGCTTCGCCTGGTCCCCCTCCCCGAGCGAGCTCGGGGAGGAATCGAGACCCTCAGGCTGCATTGCTTCGGCGCGGCCGGCTCTCGTTCTCGACCCAGTCCAGCAGCACCGTCAAGACCCGGCGGACCGCCGCCTCCTGCTCGTCGAGCCGGGCCTCGATCGCGGCGATCCGGCGTTCCAGCGAGGCGTCGCCGGCGGGCTCGGCGGCCGGCCGCCGAAGCGGCAGCACGTGCTTGGAGGCGCTCGCCGGCCGGTCGGCGGCCATGTCGGCCGCGACCGCGTCGACGTCGCCGCCGGCGATCGTCTCGAGTTGCTCCATGCCCGCGTAGAGGAGCAGGCGGGCGGCGAGCTGGTTGACCTTGCGCGGCACGCCGCCGGAGTGGCGGTAGAGCGCGGCGAACGCGTCGGCGGCGAAGGCCGGGCGGCCCTGCCAGCCGGCCACCGACAGCCGGTGGACCGCATAGGGCTCCACCTCGTGAGCGTCCATCGGCTCGAGATGGTGGGCGGCGATGATCCGCTGGCGCAATTGCTCGAGACCGTCCTCGGCCGCCAGCCGGTCGCGGAACTCGGGCTGGCCGAGCAGGAAAATCTGAATGAGCGCACGGCCCTGGTCGGTGAAGTTGGAGAGCATCCTCAGCTCTTCGAGCGACGAGACCGGCAGGTTCTGCGCCTCGTCGACGATCAGCAGGGTGCGCTTGCCCCGGCTCGCTTCCTCGCGCAGCCTGTGCTCGATGCGGTCGAGCAATTGCGCCTTCATGACGCCGCCGGTCTCAAGCCCGAGCCCCTGCGCTGCGAGTCGGAGCATGTCGTCGCCCTCGACCTGGGTCGAGACCAGGCTGATCGCGTTGAGACGCTCGCGGTCGATCGTCGCCGCCAGATGGGCGGCCAGGGTCGACTTGCCGGCGCCGATCTCGCCGGTGACGACGATGAAGCCCTCGCCTTGGGCGAGGCCGTAGCCGAGATAGGCCATCGCCTTCTTGTGGGTGCGGCTTTCATACCAGTAGCGCGCGTCCGGCGTCAGCTGGAAGGGGCGTTCGGCGAAGCCGTAGGCTTGTTCGTACATCGCGAGTTCCATCCCGTCAGAAAGTGTAGCGCAGGCCGACCAGGATCGAGCCGTAGCTGGCGTCGAGATCTCCCGCCTGGGTGGTGTAGAGACCGGCCGCGATCTGCGCCTGCAGCCGCTCCCGGAAGATGCTTCGATAATAGCGCCCGGTGAGGCCCGCGCCGAAGCTCGAATCGGAGCCGGCGAGGCCGCTGTCGTACCAGCTCGCATAGGCGTCGAAGTCGATGCCGGAGCGCGCCGTCAGCCGCCGGCCGAGATTGCCGGACAGGGTGAGGCTCTGGTCGGTGACGTCGCGAAGGGCGAACACGCTGCTGTCCGGCGCCAGATATTTGCGGTTGGCGTAGCCGGCGCCGAGCCCCAGGCTCCACGGCCCGCGCGCCGCCGAATAGCGGACTGTCGCGCCGCGGTTGCGGAAGTTGAAGTTGCTGATCGACTGGAAGGCGTCGCCGAAGCAGGCGCCGGTGCCGGGATCGTTGCCGAACACGCAGCCCGCGCCGGTCAGGGCTCCATTGGACGGAGTCTGAAATTTCGTCGGCAAGCCACTGAGATCAGTTACCAAAAGACGGCCGAAGCTGCTTACGCTGTCATAGATTGCGGCGTTCAGCGCGGAGCGGGCGTTGATCCGGTGCGACAGCGAGGCGGTGAAGCTCTCGCCGCCGTAGCGCCAGCCGGCCCGAGCCGTGGCTGGCTCGGCCT
>Ga0196963_10002683_pt1 | contig 10455 bp, 10 predicted proteins | sample S1_5metaG_FD_148600 | JGI IMG/M metagenome (GOLD analysis project Ga0196963, IMG submission 148600) | Soil microbial communities from Anza Borrego desert, Southern California, United States - S1_5 | ecosystem: Environmental > Terrestrial > Soil > Desert | place: USA: California | collected... | reverse complement strand
CGGCCGCCATGGGGGCGAAGAGCTGCGCCTCGTCCACCACCACCAGCATCGGATACCAATGGTCGCGGTCGGCGTCGAACAGCCCGCCCAGGAAGGCGGCGGCATGGCGCATCTGCATCTCGACATCGAGTCCCTCGAGGTCGAGCACGACCGAGACGCGGTGCTGCCGCACCCGCGCCGCCACGCGCTGGAGCTGCGCCTCGTTGTAGTCCGCGGCGTCGACGACGACATGGCCGTAGCGGTCCGCCAGGGTGACGAAATCGCCCTCGGGGTCGATCACCGCCTGCTGCACCCAGGGCGCGCTCTGCTCGACGAGGCGGCGCAGCAGGTGCGACTTGCCGGAGCCGGAATTGCCCTGCACCAGCAGGCGGGTCGCCAGCAATTCCTCCAGGTCGAGCGTCGCCGGCGTCCCCGCCGGGCCCGCCCCCATCTCGATGCTGACCGTCATGCGCCCGCGCCCCTCCCCGCCCTCTCCGGCGGAGCGTGGCCGAGGCCGCCGGGGCGCAACCTATAGCCCAGATCGGGGGCCGGTGGGGACTCCGGAATCGTCGGCCGCCGCCGGTGTGTCCGGACACGACGGGCAGGTCGCCGCTGCCAGCCGACATGAGCCCGAGGCCGCAAGATGCGGAAAATCCTCAGACTTCGAACAGCGCATAGGGCCGGCCGCCCGGCTTCGCCATGGGGGCGGCGACGTTGTAGACCGGGATGCCCGCCGGCGTGCGGCCCTCGAAGGTGCCGCGATGGGCATGGCCGTGGCAGACCAGCTTCACCGGGTAGCGGTCGATGGTCTCAGCGAGGCGCGAGGAGCCGAGGAAGGGCCAGATCACCTCCGGCTCGCCCACCACCGTGGCGCTGATCGGGGCGTAGTGCAGCACGGCGACGATGCGGTCGGTGCGCAGGGCCCGCAGGGCGTTCTCCAGCTTCATCGCCTCGCTCGTCGCCTCGGCGACGAAGGCCTTGATCGGCGCCTCGCCGAAGGCGGCGAGCATGGCGCGGTCGAAGCCGCCGGCGAAGCCCTTCACCCCGGCGAAGCCGACCCCGTCCACCTCGTGCACCTGCCCCTGGAGGAGCTTCAGCCCGGCCTCGGTGAGGATCTTCGCCACCGCGTCGCCCTGCCCGCTCTCGCAGTCGTGGTTGCCCATGACGCCGATCACCGGGATGCTGAGGGTGCGGAGGTCCTCCGCCAGGATCTCCGCTTCGCGCGGCAGGCCGAGATTGGTGAGGTCGCCGCAGAGCACCAGCGCGTCGGCGCGCTCGTCGATCTCGGCGAACAGGTCGCGATAGGGCCGCGCGGCGGATTCGGTGACGTGCAGGTCGCCGATGGCGGCGACGCGCAGGCCCTTGCCCTCAGTGCGCATAGGTCTGGCCTCCCATGCCGACGATGTCCGCGAAACCCCATTCCGCGACATCGATCTGGTAGTCCTTCTGCGAGAACAGGCTGCCGCGGCAGACGCGGGTCTGCGGCGCCGGCAGCTCGGCGCGGTCCTGCAGCCGCTGCACCAGCTCGTCGAACACCCAGCGCGGGATGAGGTCGCGTTCGCTGGGATAGAGGAAGCGGAAGTTCAGGACGTGGATGAACAGAACCTCCCAACAGGCCTCGGCATAGGTCATCAGCCGCTTCCAATCGACCGCGTCGTGCTGGCGCAGGATGGTGTGGGCGACGTCGCTGCCGTCGTAGCGGGTGCGGTCCTGAACGAACATCTTCGACCAGATCAGCTCGGTCGGCGCGATCAGGCGCACCGGCTGGCCGTAGATCTCGGCCATGCGCGTATGCTCGAACCACTGGTCGTTGACCGGCGCCTGAGTGGAGGTCGAGTTGAAGATCACATCGAAGAAATGCTCGCCCTTCCAGACCTTTGCGATCCACCGCTCATCCTGGATCTCGGTTTCGAAGCCGAGCTTGGCGAAGGTGGTGAGGATGCGCGGATAGTCGCCGGCGCGGCAGAACACGTCGAGGTCCTTGGTCGGCCGTTCGATGCCGGTATAGACCGTGAGCGCGAAGGTGCCGGCCAGCATGAAGGGGATGCCGGATTCGTTCAGGATGCGGATGGCATCCGCATAGAAGGCGTTGGCCTCCGGCGGCACCTGGGCGAAGGGGAGCTTGTAGGGGGGCGTGGCCATAGGGCGGTCGCAATCCTCGGACGGCGGGCAGACGCGGCTTGGGGCAAACACCGCGCCGCCGCCCCCTGTTCCGAGGCCGGGGCCGCCCTATCCGGACGGTCGGTCCGGCGGGAGCCTCAGCCCCGCCCGGCCGTCGCCACCACCCGCGTCACGCCGACGATCTGGCGGAGGTTGCCCGCTACCCGGCCGATCTCCTCCGCGTCCGTGGCCGCCACGGCGATGTCCACCACCATCTCGGCGGGGTCGTGGCGGCAGATGGCGGCGTGGAAGCGGATGACGGGCAGATCGCGGCGAGCGAAGGGCTCGATGACGCGGGCGAGCAGCCCGGTCTCGGCGGCGGCGACGAGTTCGAAATGCGACAGGCTGTTGGTGTCAGCGGCGCGCGGGGCGCCTTCCGTATGGACGGGCATGGAGGCCTCCAGGCAGAGCGGAGCGAAAAACCGAAATGTCCCGGCTTCCCAGGGAAGCCGGGTCGGTAATTCGCGTCGCGGCCGGGGCCGCACGCCGGATGAGGGCGGGCATGTCCATCGCGGCGCAGGCTAGCGCAAACCGTCCCCGATGACCAGACGCTCCGGCGGCAGGACCACCTTGGCCACCGTTCCCATGCCGGGGCGGCTTTCGATCACCAGCCGACCGCCATGCAGCTCGGCCAGCGCCTGGGCGATGGGCAGGCCGAGGCCGGCGCCGTCGCGCTGGCCGCCGGCGGGGAGCTGGCGGAAGGGCTGCAGGGCCAGCTCCACCTCCTCCGCCGTCATGCCGATGCCGGAATCCGCCACCACCAGGGCGAGGCCGCCGCCGGTCCGCTCGGCCCGCAGCGCCACCCGGCCGCCGCGCGGGGTGAACTTCACGGCGTTGCCCACGAGGTTCACCAGGATCTGACGCAGGCGCACGAGATCGGCGCGCAGCCGCGGCGGATCGGCGGGCAGCTCCACCGCCAGCGCCACCCCCGCCTTCTCGGCCTGGAGCGCCAGCATGGCCCGGCATTCGGCCATCACGGCCGGCAGCTCGACCGTCTGCTCGTGCAGGACAAGGGCGCCCGATTGCAGCCGGGCCATATCGAGCAGGTCGTTGACGACGCCCAGCAGGTGTTCGCCCGCCGAATGGATGAAGCCGGCATAGCGGCTGAACTGCGGGTCGCCCTCGGCCATCGAGCGGCGGATGATGTCGGCGAAGCCGATGATGGCGTTGAGCGGGGTGCGCAGCTCGTGCCCCATGCTGCCGAGGTACTGGGTCTTGGCGCGGCTCGCCTCCTCCGCCTCGGCCATGGCCTGCTGCAGCGCCTGCTCGGCCAGCTTGCGGGCGGTGATGTCGCGTTGGATGGAGATCCAATGGGTGAACCAGCCGGTGGCGTCGGCAACCGGCACGATGTCCAGCTCCACCCAGAATTCCGAGCCGTCCTTGCGGTAGTTCAGCAGCTCGACCCGCACCGTCTGCCAGCGCTTGAGCGCGGCGTGCAGGCGGTCCAGCTCGGCGCGGTCGGTCTTCGGACCCTGGAGGATGCGCGGCGTCTTGCCCAGCACCTCCTCCAGCGTGTAGCCGGTGGCCTTGGTGAAGGCCGGATTGGCATAGACGATTCGCGGGCCGCCGGCCTCGCGCTCCACCGGCTCGGCCTCGGTCACCAGCACCGCATCGTTGGCGTGCAGCACGACGGCCTGGAACATCGCCGCCAGATTGCCGTCGTCCGCCATGCGCGCCTCCCCGTCCGCCCCATCCTTTTGGACAGCCATATGGGGCCTCAGGTCAAGCCCGGCATCTCCGCGCGACGTCGGGACGGATCAAGCCGGCTTCCGGCGCGTTCCTGCCAAGGGCCTGCGGATTTCAGGAGCGGAGGACGGGATGCGGACCGAAGACACCGATGCGGCGCTGCTGGCGCGGCTGAACGACCTGCTGCAGCTCGAATACGACGCCCTGCCCTCGTACCGGCTGGCCATCGCCCTCCTGCGGACGGAGGAATACCGCTCGGCGCTGGAATCCTACCTGGCGGACCACGAGCGCCATGTGGAGGATCTGAGCCGCCTGATCCACGAGCGGGGCAGCGTGGCGCTGCGCCTGCCGCATGTGCCGACCGGCTTCTTCAAGCTGGCGGTGCAGGCCGCCGGGGCGGCGGGCGGCGAGCGGGCGGTGCTGCTGGCCTTCCGCGCCAACGAGCAGCAGTCGCGCGACAAATACGCCCGCGCCGCCGAGGCGGAGCAGCCGCCGGAGGTCGCCGCCCTGCTGCGCCGCCATGCCGAGGACGAGGCCCGCCATTTCGATTGGGTGTGCGCCACGCTCGAAAACCTGGGCGTCGGCTCCGACACCTCGATCGGCGCGGCCGTCGGCGCCTTCGCCGGCTTCCACGGGGGCGTGGCGGATGTGGTGGAGGGCATCGGCCGCACCGGCATGGAGGCGGCCTACCGCATCCTCCGCGCCTCCTGAGGGCGCGCCGCCCCGGGTTCCGCATGCCACCCTTGTGGAATCGGCGCGGGTCCGGCGGCGGGGCGGCTGCATGTAATGGCGATGCCATCGACCGGTCCCCGCGAGCCCGCCGCCTTGCCCCCCGCCCCGTCCCGCCCGGTGCTGATCCCGCTGATCGTCGCCTGCGCCCTGTTCATGGAGAACCTGGACAGCACGATCATCGCCACGGCGCTGCCGAGCATCGCCCGGTCGATGGGCGAGGACCCGCTGCATCTGAGCCTGGCGATCACCGCCTATCTGCTGAGCCTCGCGGTGTTCATCCCGCTCAGCGGCTGGATGGCCGACCGCTACGGCGCGCGGCGGGTGTTCATGAGCGCCATCGTCGTCTTCACCCTCGGCTCGGCCCTGTGCGGCCAAGCGACCGGCATGGCGGAGCTGGTGGCGGCCCGCATCCTCCAGGGGCTGGGCGGCGCCATGATGGTGCCGGTCGGCCGCATCGTCCTGCTGCGCAGCGTGCCGAAGGAGGGGCTGGTGCGCGCCATGGCCTTCGTCACCGTGCCGGCGCTGATCGGCCCGGTGCTGGGCCCGCCCATCGGCGGCTTCATCGCCACCTATGCCTCCTGGCGCTGGATCTTCTACATCAACGTGCCGATCGGCCTGCTCGGCCTGATCCTGGTCCATGCCGTGATCCCCGACAGCCGGGCGGACGAGCCGCCGCCGCTCGACCTGCGCGGCTGGGCCCTGGTCGGGCTGGGGCTGGCCTCGGTGGTGTTCAGCGTCGAGGCGGTCGGCCGCGACGTGCTCCCCGCCCCGGCCATCGCGGCGCTGGCCCTGGTCGGCGCCCTGCTGCTCCTGCTCTACCGCCGCCATGCCCGGCGCACCGCCCGGCCGATCCTGGACCTGTCGCTGCTGCGCATCCCCACCTACCGGACGGCGATGCTCGGCGGCGCCGTCTACCGCATCGGCATCGGGGCCATCCCGCTGCTGCTGCCCCTGATGCTCCAGCTCGGCTTCGGCATGGACGCGCTCGAATCCGGCCTGCTCACCCTGGCGAGCGCGCTCGGCGCCCTGGCGATGAAGACGACGGCCGGCCCCATCCTGCGCCGGTTCGGCTTCCGCTCGGTGCTGGTCGCCAATGCGGTGCTGAGCGGCGGGCTGCTGATGGGCTACGGCCTGTTCCGGCCGGAGACGCCGCAGATGGCGGTGTTCGGCCTGCTGCTGGCCGGCGGCTTCTTCCGCTCGCTGCAATTCACCAGCATCAACACCTTGGGCTATGCGGATATCCCGCCCGAGCGGATGGGCCAGGCCAGCGGCCTGTCGAGCACGGCGCAGCAGCTCTGCCTCAGCCTCGGCGTCGGGCTGGGGGCGATGCTGCTGCAGGCGACGGTGCTGTGGCGCGGCGGCGGGGCGGTGGAGGCCGCCGACTTCACCCCCGCCTTCCTGCTGATCGGCCTCGTCGCCATCGGCTCCGCCCTCGTCTTCCGCCGGCTGGAGGCCGATGCCGGGCAGGTGGTGAGCGGCCACCGCATCGAAGAGGCGCGCCAAGCCGCCGAATAGCGGCCCCCACCACGGTATCGCGTCGCGGTGCCGTCATCGGACTGCAATAAAGCGGAATCGAAACGAAGTCCGGAACGCGAGATCGACCGCCAGAATCCTTTGCTTCTTCAATTGATATAATTTTATATAAATACTCTCACTTCTTTATACTGAAGCATAGGAGCCATGACTTTTGTCGCCCTTCAAAGGACCGGCCCCTATCATCACCTAGGCAGCCCAGCCCACGGTTAGATCGACCGGGGCGGAAACCGGATCGCGCGAAGGTCGCCATGACGCTCAAGACGAAGATGCTCGCGGTCACCGCCCTCCTGGCGGTGCTGGTCCTAGGCCTGGCGGGAGCCGGCACTTGGCGGGCGGCGGACGAACTGGCGCGCGCCGAGGGCGCGCGCGCCGGCAACCGGATCGGCCAGATGCTGCTGGCCGCTGCCGGCGACTGGGCGGCGGAGCGCGGCTTCACCAATACGGCGCTGAACGGCTCGGAGGCGGTGGCGGCCGAGCGGCGGCAGGCGATCCAGGAGCGGCGCGGCCGGGCCGATGCGGCACTCGCCGAGGCCCTGGCAGCCATACGCGCGGGCGGCGCCGCCGTCCCGCCCGGTTTGGTGGAGGCGGTGGAGGCCGCCCGCGCCGAGGTGGCGGCCCTGCGGCGCGGCGTCGACCTCGCCTTCGGCCAGCCGCGGGCGGCGCGCGACGCGGCGCTGCTGTCCGCCTGGGTGCCGGCCATGACCCGGCTGGTCGAGACCTCGCAGGCGCTGCGCCAGTCGCTGGCGCTGCATGCCGACAATCCCGAGGCGAAGCTCACCCACCTCCAGACGGCCCAGCATTTCCTCTGGGTGGCGAGCGAATATGCCGGGCGCGAGCGCGCCGCCATCGGCGCCCTGATCGCGTCCGGCAGCGCGATGGCGCCGGCCGACATCCAGCGCGTCGCCGATCTGCGCGGGCGGGTCGAGCTGGCCTGGGCCTCGGTCCAGGCCCATACGAGCGCCGTCGAGGCCGAGGGTCTGGCCGCCCGCGTCGCGGCCGCCGACCGGCTGCTGTTCGGCCGGCTGAAGGAGACGCGGCAGGCGGTCATCGCCGCCGGCAGCGGGGGCCAGCCCTATCCTGTGGACGGCGCCGCCTGGCTCGCCGTCTCGACCGAGGCCATCGAGGCGATCCTCGACCTCAACCGCGCCATCGGCACCGTGACGGACGAGCTGGCCGCCGCCACCGCCGGAAGCAGCCTGCGCATCGTGCTGCTCGACGTCCTGGCCCTGGCGGTCGGCGTGGCGGCGGCCGCCCTCGCCTTCTGGGTCGTGGTCCGCCGCATCGTCGGGCCGCTCGGCGCCATGACGCGGGTGATGATGGCGCTGGCGGGCGGCGACCGCGCGGTCGAGGTGCCGGACCGCGAGCGCCCGGACGAGATCGGCGAGATGGCGCGGGCCGTCGAGGTGTTCAAGCGCAACGCCATCGAGGCGGAGCGCCTGGCCGCCGCCCAGGCCGCCGAGGAGGCGGCCAAGGCGGCGCGGACGGCGCGGCTGGAAACCCTGATGCGGGATTTCGACGGCAAGGTCCACCAGGTGCTGAAGGCCTTCGGCCACGCCTCGGGCGATATGGGCCAGGCCTCGACCGCCATGGCGAGCGCCGCCGAGCAGACCAAGGGTCAGAGCGTCGTCGTCGCCTCGGCCGCCGGCCAGGCCACGGCCAACGTCCAGACCGTCGCCGCGGCGGCGGAGGAGCTGACGGGCTCGATCGGCGAGATCGGCCGGCAGGTCCAGCAATCGGCCTCCATCGCCGGCCGGGCCGTGGCCGGCGCCGACAGCGCCAATCGCATCGTCGGCAGCCTCGCCCAGGCGGTCGGTCGGATCGGCGAGGTGGTGAGCCTCATCAACGACATCGCCAGCCAGACCAACCTGCTGGCGCTCAATGCCACCATCGAGGCGGCGCGGGCCGGCGAGGCCGGCAAGGGCTTTGCCGTGGTGGCGAGCGAGGTCAAGAGCCTCGCCAACCAGACCGCCAAGGCGACGGAGGAGATCGCCGGCCAGATCGCCGCGGTGCAGGGCTCGACCGGGGAGGCGGTGGAGGCCATCGCCGAGATCGGGCGGGTGATCGTGCAGATCAACGAGATCTCCGCCACTATCGCCGCCGCGGTCGAGCAACAGGCGGCGGCGACCTCGGAGATCACCCGCAACGTCCACGAGGCGGCGACCGGGACGCGGCAGGTCTCCGACAATATCCGCGGCGTCAACGAGGCCGCCGATCAGTCCGGCGAGCTGGCGGTGCGGGTGAAGACCGCGGCCGAGACGCTCAACCGCCATTCGGACGCGCTGCGCCGGGAGATCGAAGGCTTCCTCGACGGGGTGAAGGCGGCCTGACGGCCGCCCTCAGTTCGTTGGACGACCGTCGCCGTCGGCCGCCGGACGGCTCTCGCCATGGGCCTTCAGGCCCCGGCGCACCAGGCAGCGCCACGCCGCCTCGGCATCGTCGGCGAAGTCGAACAGGTCGAGGTCGGCCTCGGAGATCATGCCCTCCTCCAGGAAGGCCTCGAAATTGACGATGCGCGTCCAATAGGCCCGGTCGAACAGCACGATGGGCATGGGCGGCGCCTTGCCGGTCTGGCGCAGGGTGAGGAGTTCGAACAGCTCGTCGAGCGTGCCGAAGCCGCCGGGGAAGACCACCAGGGCGTTGGCCCGCATCGCCAGATGCATCTTGCGCATGGCGAAGTAGTGGAAGAGGAAGGTGAGGTCCGGCGTCGTATAGGCGTTGGGCTCCTGCTCGTGCGGCAGGGTGATGTTGAAGCCGATGGTCGGCGCCCCGGCCTCCGCCGCGCCGCGATTGGCCGCCTCCATGATGCCGGGGCCGCCGCCGGTGGCGATGACGTTGTCGCGGCAGCCGCCGACCGGGTTCAGGGCGCCGCCGCGCTCCGAGGCGATGCGGCCGAAGCGGCGGGCCTCCTCGTACCAGCGGGCGGCGCGGGCGCCGGGGGCGGGCCGGCCGACCGGCAGGGGCGCCGTGGCCGCCGCCTCCGACGCGCTGCCGCCCGGCATCACCCGCGCGCTGCCGAACACCACGATGGTCGAGCGGATGCCCCAGGCGCGCAGCCGCTCCTCCGCCTTGGCGTATTCCAGCATGAAGCGGACGCCGCGCATGCTGTCGCTGAGCAGGAAATCGCTGTCGGCCACCGGCAGGCGGTAGCTGGCCGAGGCCTTCTGTTCGGCATTGTCGGCGGTCATGGCGCCCCCATCGGCTGCGGCCGGCGCGGCGCCGGCCCTCAGCCGAAAAGTGGTGGCGCGCGGCGCCGCCCGACAGGCGTCAGGCGTTCGCCCCGTGGCACTTCTTGTACTTCTTGCCGCTGCCGCAGGGGCAGGGGTCGTTGCGGCCGACCTTCGCCGCCGTGCGCGGCCGCGGGCCCATGATGCCGTCGACATAGTACCAGCGGCCGTCCGCCTTGCGGAACCGGCTGGTCTCGTGGTGGACGATGTCGCGGCCGTTGGTACGGAAGCGGGCGACGAATTCGACGACGCCCTCCTCGTCGCCCTCGCCGCCCTTCTCCGTCCCGCGGATCTGCAGCCCGGTCCACTCGCTGCCCTTGGCCCAGGCCTCGGTGTCGGCGCGGTTGAAGTCGTGGCGGGTCTCCGGCAGCAGGGTCTGCTCCAGATAGTCCACATCGGCCGTGGTGAAGGCGCTGTAGCGCGAGCGCATCAGGGCTTCGGCGGTGGGGGCCTGGGCCGTTCCGGCGAGGAAGGGGCCGCAGCAGGCGTCGAAGGCGCGGCCGGAGCCGCAGGGGCAGGTCGTCGTCATGGCGCATGGTCTAGCCCAGCCGGGGCCGCGCGTCATCCCCTTCGATGGCCCCGCGGCGATTCCCCCGGCCGGCCGGAACAACGCCCCCGGGCCGGGGTTGGACTCCCATGCGATGGCCGCGACGCCCGGTCCCGGCCGCGCCGGGTCGGACGCTGGGAGCCCATCATGAAGGACGAGTTCGTCGGCAGCTTCGACATGATCGAGCTGATGCTCGACGAGCTGGCCGAGGCGACGCTGATCGGCGACCCGGTGGTGGAGCCGCTGTCGCTGCGCTACATGAACGCCCGGCTGGAGCACCTGACCGGCCTGTCCGAGGAGGATCGGATGAAGGAGCTGGCCAAGACCCGCCTCCGCACCATGCTCGACGAGCGCATCCAGCAATCCCTGGCCGGGCGGCAGCAGGAATAGCCCCGGCCGCCCGAGGGCCGCGGCGGGCTTTGCCGAAGGGGCGGATGCGCCCTAGTCTCGGGCCATGCCCGCCGCCCCGCCCCCCGCCCGCGCCGCCACGACCGCAGACTGGCTCGAACGCCTCGCCCCCGCCCCGCGCATCGTCGATCTGGCGGCGGGGGCGGGGCTGTTCCGGCAGGGCGCCCTTGGCGTGGCAGGCGA
>Ga0196963_10002681_pt1 | contig 10457 bp, 6 predicted proteins | sample S1_5metaG_FD_148600 | JGI IMG/M metagenome (GOLD analysis project Ga0196963, IMG submission 148600) | Soil microbial communities from Anza Borrego desert, Southern California, United States - S1_5 | ecosystem: Environmental > Terrestrial > Soil > Desert | place: USA: California | collected... | reverse complement strand
ACCGATCCCGACCTCGCGGCCCCGTGGGCCGATCTGATCGGCTACCGGACGCCCGACCCGTCTCCCGCAGGTAGCGATGGCGGCGAGTTCCGCGCCGGCGACCGCACTCCCATCGCCGTGGCGGTGCCGGCGTGGTTCCGCTGCCACCGCAGCGGCGTGCAGACCTTCATCGTCACCTGCGGCGCGGGCATGAGCCTGGGATTCCGCGACTGGGCGGAGGCCGACGCGGCCGGCCACGGCGCGACCTTCGGCGACGAGAGCGGCTTCGCCGCGGTGCGCGCCGACGAGACCATCCTGTGGTTCGAGGCGGAGTGGTCGGACGCGGTCACCGGCAACAACCTCTACAACGTCCAGTACGCGCGCTACCACCCGCGGCCCTTCGGCAATCCCGAGGTCGCCGGCGAGGAGACGCCCAACTCGCGCCAGCAGGGCGGAACGTTCAGCTACATCCAGCGGCTGACCGCCGAGCCGGCGACCTGGTAGGCGTCGGTACGACGCGCGCCGCCACGCGGGAACCGCTCGGGCGTGATCGCGACGTCATCGGCGAAAACGGCGCAGCGCGAGCGTCCGGATCGCCGGTGGGCAGATCCGCATGGCGGCGCACGACGATGGCATGCGCGTCGTGACGCCGATCGCGTTGCCGTGATCGCGCGAACGAACGGACAACGCGCGCCGCATGCTGCTCTTACACGGTGTTTCCGCCGGTTGCGGCGATGCGGTCCGCCGCGCGGGACATGCGCTGGCGCTGAATGGCCGAAGCAGCGTCGCCGGTCGCGACGGGCGGAGCTAACGTGCTGGGATCGTCACACCCCATGGAGCACGCATGCGTCATCTGATCCTCATGGCACTGGTCATCACCGCGACCCGCCTCGACGCCGCCGTCATCAACACCTGCGACTCGCTGGCGCACATCAACCTCTCCGGGCGCGGCACGCCGGTCGTGATGACCGAGACGCTGGTCGCCGGCCATGTCGGCCAGGCCGTCCAGATCGCCTGGCCCAACGCCTACAACCACCTGCAGTTCGCCGAGATCAACGCCACCGCCGACGCGAGCTGGAATGCGGCGCTCGGCTTCTCCTTCTGGGTCAAGGGCGACGGCTCGAACAACGCCGGCTGCCTGTACGTCGAAGCCGGCGGCGCGCGCTTCGCCGCCGCGTTCACCATCGACCACACCGACTTCCGCCAGAAGTTCATCCCGTGGCAGGATCTCCTGCCCGACGCGTACACGGGCGTCAACGAGTCGGCGATCGGTCCGGCCAGCACGATCACCCCGTCGCAGATCGACGGCATCTACCTGCTCAAGAGCTACTACTGGCGCGATCCGCGACCCGCGATCACCATCACGATCGACGAGTTCGCCATCGAGACCAGCCTGCCGGTCGACACCGACACGTACGAGCCGACCGGCGACCCGCTGGCGCAGGTGAAGGCCAAGCTCGCCGCGCGTCAGCCGGTGACGATCGTCGGCGTCGGCGACTCGCTGCTGTGGCCGAACCACGGCGCGCAGACGGCGAACAACACCAGCTGGCTGAAGTTCCTCGAGACGCGGCTCGAGGCGCGCTACCCGTCGCTGGCGGTGACGATCGACAACCAGGGATACGGCGGCGATCACCTCACCCACGGCGGCATCAAGGCGCCGACCTGGCTGCAGACCGTGCCGACGGCCGATCTCATCATCGTCGAATTCGGCTACAACGATGTCGATGACGGCGCGACCCAGCAGATGTACCGCGACCGCCTCGTGCTGGTCGCGCGCCTGCTGCGCCGCAAGACGCTCGGCGCGTCGAACCTGCTGTTCGTGACCGGGGCGCCCGACAGCGGCGACGGCAGCGCGCGCGCCTTCGTGCGCCAAGCGGTCATCGACGCCGGCGCGGCCGAGAACGTCGCCGTCGCCGACACCTGGGCGTTCTTCAACGGCATCGGCGCGGGCGATCTCGCCAGCTTCTACCACGACCCCGCGCACCCGGACGGCAGCGACGACGCGGGCACGCCGATCTACGACAACGGCCAGGACGAGTTCGCGCGGGTCATCGAGCTGGAGATGGCCGAGCCGAGCGGCGGCACGGGAACCACGGGCACCACCGGCACGGGCACGACCGGGACCGGCACGACGGGCAGCGCGGGAACGAGCGGCACGGGCACGACCGGCGGCGGCGCCTCGAGCGGCACGGGCGACGTCGGCTGCGGCACGGGTGGCGGCGTGGCGGCGGCGATCGGCGTGGGCCTGATGCTCGCGCTCGGACTGCGCCGCAACCGCGGCTGAGGTCGTACGGCGCGGCGGCGGCTAGAGCGCGCCGCCGCGCTCCTCCTTGGCCTTCTTCTTGTTCGGACCGCGATCGGGCACCGGCGCCTTGCGCACCGGCGCCTCCTCGTCCTCGTCCTCGCCATCGTCGTCCACGGCGGGCGCGGCCTCGTCCATCTCCTCGCCGTCGTCGACGACATCGGCGCTGATCAGCCCCTTGCCGCTCGCCCACGCGCGCCAGGCGGCGATGCCGACGGCGCGCTCCTCCTCCGAACCCGACGGGTCGTAGGCGATCTCCTGCTTGGAGATGGTCAGCAGCAGCTCATGGCACTTGCGGCGGACGCGGCGCTCGGCGTTCGCCAGACCGTCGAGCAGCGCCGGCACGGCCTTCTCGCCGGTCGAGCGCAGGCTGGCCTCGGCCTGCTGCGACTCGTTCTCGGTGACGCTGCCGAGCTTCGACACCAGCTCGCGGTTGGGGTCGGTCAACGTCGCGGCGGCGGCGGTGGCCGGCTGGGCCAGCGTGTCCTCGATCCAGATGAAGCGGAACTGCTCCTCCTTCCACCAAGCCTCGAGCCGATCGGCGACCTTCTTCTTCGCCTCCTTGTCGGCGGTGGGGCTGTAGCCCCATTCGTTGCCGGTGATGTCCTTGATCACGCCGATGGCCTGCGCGGCCACCGCGCGATCGTCCGACTTCAGCAGGCGGATCAGCACCGGCACGATCGCCTTGTCGCGGAACGCGTACAGCGCGCCGGCCGCCTGGACCGCCACCGCCGGATCGCGGCTGTTGAGCTGCTCGCTGTAGATCTGCTGCTCGCTGACGTTGTGGTTGAGGTCCCACCACTGCTGCGCCTTGCCCGAGGTCAGCCCGCTCGTCGGCAGCAGGGTCAGCGTCGCGACCGCGTCGGTCGCCGCGCTCTGGACCTCGGGGTTGCCATGGTCCATGAGCTCGATGAGGCGCGGCACGACGCGCTTGTCGCGGAACATCGCCGCGACGAAGCAGAACGAGGCGAGGTCCTCGGCGTCGCTGACCTTCTCGCTGCCCTTGACCAGGAAGGGCAGCAGCGGCTTGGCGACGGCGAACGCGCCCTGGGCATCGAGCGCGATGATCAGATCGCAGGCGCCGTAGAGGTCGCCGTACGATCCGCCGGCGTAGGCCTTGCAGAGGCGCGCGATCGCCGACGGCAGGTGCTCGTCCATCATCATCGTCGCGACCGCGTTCGACATCTCATCGCTGTCGTTGGCGACCGTGGGCAGCCGATCGATGTACTTCTGGATGAACTCGTTGCTGCCCTTCTCGGGCGGCACGGTCATGTCCCACTTCACGTCCGCGGCCTTCGGCCCCGGCCCCTTGGCCGAGCGGCCCGGGCCGCCGCCCTGGGCGGGGTCCTCGTCGTCGCCCGCCGCCTCGGCGCCCTTGCCCGGCCTGGCGCCGGCGGTCTTGGACGACACCCAGTGCTCGCCGACCTTGACCATGCCGAGCGCATCGCGCGCGCCCTGGTGGTCCTTGTCGAGCTTGACCACCAGGCTGTAGTACTTGCTGGCCTTGGTCTTCAGTCCGTTCTCGGTGCACCACTGCGCGAGCGCGAAGACCTGCTCCGGGTCGCTCTTGTCGGTCTGCGCCTCCATCTCGACGATGGTCTCGGCGCCATGCGCGAGCCCGATCGACAACGCCGCGGCCAGCGCGAACCGCGACCACCGGTTCGATCGGCGATCGCGACGACGATCGGGCCGGGCGGACTGACGAGGGACGTTCATCGGAAGGGCTCCGGGATGCAGCCGAGCGTACGGTATCTACCGTACCGGCGCGACGTGGTTGAGGCGCGTGGGTCCTGGCGTGTGAATCGCAACGAAAGATCGGTAAAAGAAGGTCTGAGCGGGGCCTCTTTGGTAAACGCTTTACCACCACTAGAGTTCGCTCTAGGGTCGCACCCCCCACGTCCGGAGGCCTAACCCAGCTCATGCCCATCCCCTATGTGATCGAGAAGGACTCGCGCGGCGAGCGTACCTACGACATCTACAGCCGCCTCCTCAAGGATCGCATCATCTTCCTGGGCGAGGCCATCGACGATTTCGTCTCGAATGTCGTCGTAGCCCAGCTGCTCTTCCTGCAGAGCCAGAAGCGCGACGAGCCCATCCAGATGTACATCAACAGCCCGGGCGGTGTCGTCAGCGCCGGTTTCGCTATCTACGACACCATGCAGTACCTGAACTGCGAAGTGGTGACCATCTGCGTCGGCCAGGCCGCCAGCATGGGCGCGTTCCTCCTCGCCGCCGGCGCCAAGGGCAAGCGCTTCGCGCTGCCGCACAGCCGGATCATGATCCACCAGCCGATGGGCGGCACCCAGGGCCAGGCCTCCGACATCGAGATCCAGGCGCGCGAGCTGCTGCGCATGAAGAACGAGCTGAACCGCATCCTCTCCGAGAAGACCGGCCAGCCCCTCGACAAGGTGTCGCGCGACGCCGAGCGCGACTACTATATGAGCGCCGAAGAGGCGTGCGCGTACGGCGTCATCGACAAGGTCGTCAGCAAACCGGTCTGACGACCGCCCGGGGGACTCATGGTGACGAAGCGCACGACCAAGGACGGCGGCGACGGCAAGCCGGACAACTGCAGCTTCTGCGGCCGCAGCGGCACCCAGGTCGAGCGGCTGATCGCCGGTCCCCCCGGCATCTTCATCTGCAACGAGTGCGTCGACGTCTGCTCGACCCTGCTGCGCGACCATTCCAAGCGCCGCGCCGGCGATCACCCGAAGCTCGGCAAGACCCTGACCCCGGCGCAGATCAAGGCGCACCTCGACGATTACATCATCGGCCAGGAGCAGGCGAAGCGCATCATCTCGGTCGCGGTCTACAACCACTACAAGCGCCTGCGCCATCGCCACGAGGGCAAGGAGATCGAGCTCGAGAAGTCGAACATCCTGCTGCTCGGCCCGACGGGCTGCGGCAAGACCGCGATCGCCAAGTGCCTGGCGAAGCTGCTCAACGTGCCGTTCGCCATCGGCGACGCGACCACGCTGACCGAGGCCGGCTACGTCGGCGAGGACGTCGAGAACCTGATCCTGCGCCTGCTGCAGAACGCCGACTTCGACGTGCCGCGCGCCGAGATGGGCATCGTCTACATCGACGAGATCGACAAGATCGCGCGCACCTCGGGCAACGTCTCGATCACCCGCGACGTGTCCGGCGAAGGCGTCCAGCAGGCGCTGCTCAAGCTGATCGAAGGCACCGTCGCCAACGTCCCGCCCGGCGGTGGCCGCAAGCACCCCGAGCAGAAGTACATCCAGGTCAACACCGAGAACGTCCTCTTCATCTGCAGCGGCGCCTTCTCCGGCCTCAAGGAGATCATCGGCCGGCGCCTCGGCGAGAAGAGCGTCGGCTTCCGCCTGAGCGACGACCCCGCGGTCGCCGCCGACGAAGACGACGAGATGCTGCTGATCCACGTCACGCCGGAGGACCTCACCAACTTCGGCATGATCCCCGAGTTCATCGGGCGCCTGCCGGTGGTCGCGTCGCTCTCGCCGTTGTCCGAGGACGCGCTGGTCTCGATCCTCTCCAAGCCCAAGAACGCCCTGGTCAAGCAGTACCAGACGCTGTTCGCCATGGACGGCGCCGAGCTGTCGTTCACCGACGACGCGCTGCGCGCGATCGCCAAGAAGGCCGTCGAGCGCAAGACCGGCGCGCGCGCGCTGCGCTCGATCCTCGAGGAATGCATGCTCGAGATCATGTTCGAGCTGCCGCAGCGCGTCGCCTTCCAGCGCAACTACGTGATCACGGCCGACGTGGTCAACGGCAAGGAGTCGATCTTCACCGCCAGCGGCCGCGGCGTCGAGCCGAAGGGCAAGGACGACGAGACGGAGAAGGAGACCGCCTGACGCCGGAGGTGCCGGCTCCGCCCACGGCGACGCGGCCTGTGCGACCACGACGAGCGAAGCGGCGAACCCGCTTCGCTCGCGTCTTTTTGCGAGATCCGCCGAGATCGGATTCGCCCTTCGCCCCTCGAGCGTCGAGCGTCGAGCTTCGAGCTTCGAGCTTCGAGCTTCGAGCTTCGAGCTTCGAGCTTCGAGCTTCGAGCTTCGAGCTTCGAGCTTCGAGCTTCGAGCTTCGAGCAAAAAGTACCTCGCGACGACCTGGAACGTACTCCGCCCGATCGCTCCCCTCCTGCCAGGAGAACGCCATGGCGGAGAAGGTCGTCCTCATCGGCGCCGGCAGCGCGATGTTCCTCAGGGGGCTGGTCGCGGACCTGCTGCGCTGCGGCTGGTCCGATGCCGAGCTCGCCCTGGTCGACACCGACCCCGAGGCGCTGGCGACGGCCGAGGGGCTGACCCGCAAGATGTCCGCGGCGAAGGGTTCGCGCATCCGCGTCAGCGCGTCGACCGATCGCCGTGGCGTGCTCGCCGGCGCGACCGTCGTCATCTGCACCATCGGCGTGGGCGGCAGGCGCGCGTGGGAGCTGGACGTCCAGATCCCACGCCGTCACGGCATCCATCAACCGGTCGGCGACAGCGTCGGCGCCGGCGGCACGTCGCGCGCGCTGCGCATGATCCCGGCGATGGTCGCGATCGCCGAGGACGTGCTGGAGCTCGCGCCGCGCGCGCTGTTCTTCAACTACGGCAACCCGATGGCGCCGGTCTGCCGCGCCGTGCGCAAGGCGACCGGCGCGGACATGATCGGGCTGTGCCACGGCGTCAACCACGTCGCCGACCATCTCGCGCGGATCCTCGACACCACGGCTCAGCGCCTCGACTACGCGGCCTGCGGCATGAACCACCTCACCTGGTTCACTGAGGTCCGGGTCGACGGCGTCGACGCGATGCCCCGCCTGCGCCGGCATGCGCGCGCGCTCATCGCCGCGCGCGACGGCGGGCGCGTCGCGCCGGTCGTCGACGGCGACGACTACGCCAGCTGGAGCCTGTTCGACCTGTTCGGCGCCTTCCCGGCGGTGCTCGACCGCCACATCTGCGAATTCTTCCCGCAGCTGTTCTCGCGCGAGGGCGCCTACTACGGACGCACCGTCGGCGCCGATGCGATGTCCTTCGAGCGCACCATCCGCTGGGGCGACGAGGCCTACGCCGCGATGCGCGCCGAGGTCGCTTCCGACCGGCCGCTGCCCGACGACTACTTCGACCGCATCGGCGGCGAGCACGAGCAGGTGCTCGAGATCATCGCCTCCATCCGACGCGACGACGGCAGGATCTACTCGGCGAACCTGCCCAATCGCGGCCAGATCCCGAACCTTCCGGCCGACGCCGTCGTCGAGGCCCCGGCGCGAGCGCGGGCCGGGGGCCTGCAGCCGATCGCGCAGAAGCCGCTGGCCAGCGGCGTCCAGGGCACCCTGGCGACGCGATTCGCGTGGGTCGAGACGACGGTCGAGGCCGCGCTGGAGGGAAGCCGCGACAAGGTCGTGCAGGCCCTGATCATCGACGGCAGCGCGCCATCGATCGAGACCGCGCGCGCGCTCGCCGACGAGCTGATCGCGGCGCAGGCGGCCCACCTGCCGCGGTTCGCGGTCCCGAAGGCGACCGGCATCGCCTCGTGACCGGGCGGCGTGCGGGCCGCGCCACGGGTGTGCAGGCCGCGATATGCCTCCTGCCTTGGCGCCGCCGGGCGGGTTCGCACCATCCGGCGCGTCCCCGGCCTCCGACAGCCGCGCCGCGTCACCGGAGGCGTCCTCCCGTCGATGCCGGCTCCAGCGCCTCGACGGTGACGGCGGACGCGGATGGAAGCGACCATGGCCACCTCCCCGACCAACGCACCCGCGGCGCGCGTCGCGCTGATCACCGGCGGGGCCGGTGACATCGGCCTCGGCTGCGCGCGGCTGCTCGCCGCCGAAGGGGTGCGCTGCGCGCTCGTCGACCTCGAGCCCGCGAAGGCGCGCGCGGCGGCCGCGACGCTCGGCGCCGGTCACCTCGGCTACGGCGCCGACGTCACCGACGAGCCGTCGATGCAGGCCGCCGTGGCAGCCGCCACCACCGAGCTCGGCCCGGTCAACGTCATGATCGCCGCCGCCGGCATCACCGGCACCACCGTGCCGGCGTGGCAGATCGACCTGAAGGAGGTGCGGCGCGTCATCGACATCAGCCTGCTGGGCACCTTCATCGCCTGCCGCGCGGTGATTCCCGGCATGATCGCGCAGAAGTGGGGACGCATCGTCGTCATCGCGTCCATCGCCGGCAAGGAAGGCAATCCCAACCTCGCCGCGTATTCCGCCGCCAAGGGCGGCGCGATCGCCCTGACCAAGAGCCTCGGCAAGGAGCTCGCCACCACCGGCGTGCTGGTCAACGCCATCGCCCCGGCGGTGATCGAGACGGCGATGAACCGCACGGTCGCGCCCGAGACGCTCGGCTACATGACCGCGAAGATCCCGATGGGACGCCTCGGTCGCGTCGACGAGGTCGCGGAGCTGGTCGGCTTCCTGTCGTCGCACCGGGTCGGATTCTCGACCGGCGCGGTCTACGACTGCTCAGGCGGTCGCGCGACGTACTGAGCGCGCGGCGGCACGGGACGCGCCGGGGCGGTGGTCGCCACGGGCGTCCCCACCGATCATCTGTCGGGGTGATCCCACCGGTGAGCCGCGAGCCGACAAGCCGTTCGGAGCTGTGCGTTTTTCCAACTATTTTTACCCAGCCTGCCATTTATCACGTGCTAGATGAGACATCATCTGCGGGTCGCCGGGCTCTGGTGCGTCCTCGTCGCGGCGGGCGGCCTGGCCCACGCCGCCGACAGCGGCGCCTCCGGCGCCGAGCTGATCCTGTGGGCGCGCGCCACCGATCTGACGCTCGACGACGGCCAGCCGGTCGGACGCTGGACGGATGCGAGCGGACGCGCCAACGACCTGGTGACGATCGACGGCATCGGCGCGCCGACCTACCGCGCCACGGGCGAGAGCGGCGGGCCGACGGTCGCCTTCTCCAGCGATCACAACGCCGATCCGAAGCGCCTCCAGGGACTGCGCCTGCGTCAGCCGCTGATCGAGACCCGAGGCCTCGCCGTGTTCGTGGTCGGGACCGGCCTGCACCACGGCCACTGGTTCGGCTCGGCGCCCGGCAACAACGGCGAGCTGCGGGTGCTGAGCTTCTCGCAGGTCTGCGGCACGGCGGTCGGCGGGCCGGCGTTCGCCGCGCTGCCCGCCACGCCCGGGCCGCATCTCGCGGCGGTCGTCGCGGCCGTCGGCGCCGATGGCGCGATGCGTTACGGCATGTGGGGCGACGGGGCGAAGCTCCACGAGGCGACCGATCCCGCGCCGGCGATCGGCGTGATGATCGGCGACACGCAGTTCGGCTCATACCTCACCGACGTCGGCATGACCGGCGAGATGAGCGAGATCGTGGTCTATCGCGGCGCGCTCAGCGACGCCGAACGCGAACTGACCCAGCGCTACCTGCTGACCAAGCACGGCCTCTCGGCGGCGAAGAAGGGCGATCCGACCGCGCCGGCGTTGTTCGCGCCCAAGACGCAGGCGAAGCTCGCCGCGGTCACGGGCGAGCCGATCACCAAGGGCCTGCGCGTCTGGGCGCGTGCCGAGGATCTCACGCTCGACGACCGCGCCGAGGTGGCGACCTGGCCGAACGCGGTCGATCCGAAGCGGCCGCTCACGGCGCCCGCCGGACGTCTGCCGTCCCTGGTGCGCGAGGCGCTCGCGGGCCGGCCTGTCGTGCGCTTCGCCCCGAGCGGCGACGGCGAGAACCGCCGCGTGCACGTGCTGCAGCTGCCGCTGACGGGCGACTGGCAGGAGATGACCATGGTCGTCGTCGGCAGCGGCCTCAACAACGCCGGGATGCTCGACACCGCGCCGGGCGACGGCGCGACGCTGCGCCACCTCGGCTCATGCATCCAGCACTGCGCCGCCGGATACCTCACGACCGGCACGCCGTTCCACCTGGTCGGCGCGACGCCCGGCCTGGTCTCGCTCGCGGTGCGGCGCGACGGGGCCGGGCAGCGCATCGCGACCTGGGCGCACGGCGTCCCGCAGCAAGCCAACGGCAGCGACAGCGCGGCGGCGCCGATCGTGTTCAGGCAGCCGGTGATCGGCGTCATCAACGGCAACGAGGTGGCGTGGGCGGGCGACCTCGCCGAGATCCTGATCTACGATCGCGCGCTGAGCGACGACGAACGCGCGAGGACCGAACGCTACCTCGCCGACAAGTTCAGCCTGCCGCTGAAGCCCGCCGCGCAGATCGCCCGGGAGCCGCGCGCGCTCGACCTGGGCGCTGACGCT
>Ga0196963_10002680_pt1 | contig 10457 bp, 5 predicted proteins | sample S1_5metaG_FD_148600 | JGI IMG/M metagenome (GOLD analysis project Ga0196963, IMG submission 148600) | Soil microbial communities from Anza Borrego desert, Southern California, United States - S1_5 | ecosystem: Environmental > Terrestrial > Soil > Desert | place: USA: California | collected... | reverse complement strand
AATCGACCGCGGTCATGTTCGAGTACGCGACGAACTCGAGCCCGGGGCCCTGCAGCGCGCGGCAGGTGGCCACGATGAAATCCCTGGGCACGCGAATCGACGGCGTCACCGCGGCGTCGGCCGACACGAGCGCCTCGTACGTCGCGCCGGGCACAACCGGTGCGATCGCGGCAATGATCTCCGCAGCGCTCATGCGATGCGCGCCTTCGGCGTCTGATCCAGCTTGGAGGCGGCGATCTTCTTCTGCAGCTGCACGATGCCGTAGATCACGGACTCGGGCCGCGGCGGGCAGCCGGGAATGAACACGTCCACCGGGACCACCTGATCGGAGCCCTGCACGATCGCGTAGTTGTCGAACACGCCGCCGCACGATGCGCACGCGCCCATGGAGATTACCCACTTGGGTTCCGGCATCTGGTCGTAGATGCGGCGCAACGCCGGCGCCATCTTGCGCGACAGCCGGCCGGCAATGATCATCAGGTCGGACTGCCGCGGCGAGCCGCGGAACACTTCGGCGCCGAACCGTGACACGTCGTAGCGGCTCGATGCCATCGCCATCATCTCGATCGCGCAGCACGCCAGACCGAACGTCACCGGCCAGATCGCCGAGCGCCGCGCCCACTGAATCACGAATTCAGCGGAGGTCGTGACGACGGGAATTTCGTAATCAGTTTCGAGTCCCATAGCGGTATCTCTTCACCACGGCCGGCCCCGGCGGCGGCGCGTGCTTGTAATCGGGATCGTGTTCGGGACCCCAGTCCAGCACACCCTTGCGCCAGATGTAGATGTAGCCGACGACGAGAATCAGGAAGAAGACGACGATCTGGATCAGGCCGGTCCATCCGAGATCGCGCATCGCCATCGCCCACGGATACAGGAACGCCACTTCGATGTCGAACAGCAGAAAAATCATCGCAATCAGGTAGAACTTCACCGATTGCCGTTCACGCGCATCGCCGACCGGCGGCATGCCGCACTCATAGGCCGCAAGTTTTTCGGGTGTCGGATTGCGAGGACCCAGAAAACGGGAAATCACCACGGAAACGACGCCAAACCCGACGCCGATCACCGCTAAAAGGAGGATTCCGCCCCAGCCTGGTGCCATGTCCCGCTACTGAAAGTATGTCACTTGTCCCGCCTCGCGGCGTGCCGCAAAGGCGGGCGTCCACTCGATGAGGGGAGCTTGTGAAGGATATCACACGCACTACAATCCCCCCTGAATGCGCCCCGACATCGAGCGCTTGCTCATCGGCATCGTCATGGCGTTGTCGTTGCTGACGCTGGGGTTGCAGGCAGTGGTGTTGCGCCCGCATTTGTGGCCGGCCGGAGCCGGCGTTGCACTGTCCGGCGATACGGTGATGGCGGCGCTCGCGGCGCCGCGGCCGATTGCGGTCATTCGCCCTCCCAACGTCGCCGAAGCGGCCGGAGAGACGGTGGCGGTCGTGCGCGTGCACCCCGGCGGCAGCGCCGATCGCGCCGGGCTTCGCCCCGGTGACGCAATCCGGCAACTGCCGGGTGATGCGGGCGGCGTGTTGCGCGTGTGGCGCGACGCACAACGCGTGGTGCCCGGCGAGCCAATCTCGCTGCGCGTGACCCTCGACCAGCCGGCGATCTGGGCGCTCGACAACCCGCCGTGGGGCGCGTGGCTGCGCCTGCATCTTGGACCGCTGGCGCAAATGACGGCGTTTTTGCTCGGCGCGTCCGTGCTGATCGCGCTCGGCATTCAGGGGACAACGGCGTCGTTGATGACGCTGGCGCTGATCGCCACCGCCGTCGCTAACAGCGGCCCGCTGCTCGGCGCGCATGCGGCGCTGCCCGTCCTCGGTCCGGTGCTGCTGGTTTTCAACTGGATCATCACGGCGCTGTCGTTTCCAATCATCGGCCTCGCGGTCCTCTATTTCCCGCATCGCGCCGAGATCCTCGATCGCCACCGTTGGATCGTGCCCGCGGTGATCGCCGCGTCGGTGCCGATGTTGATCATCGGCTCGTTGAGCGCGGCGTTCCTGCTCGGCAACGATATCGTGCTGCCACCGCTCGCATGGATCGCCTCGCATGGCTGGACGTTCGAGGCGTCCTTCGCGCTGTGCCTGGCCGTCAACGTGCTGATCGTCGTCGAAGGCCTGCAGCGCTATCAGACGAACCTCGATGCGAACGAGCGACGACGCATTCAACTCGTCGTCTACACCGGCGTGCCCGCGGTGTTCGCGTATGCGCTGAAAACCGGCATCCCGCTGCTGTTCGGCTTGGCCGGAGATCCGATCGAGCTGCCCTGGCCGGTCGAGGCGCTGCTGCAGGCGATCATCCTCTTGCCGGCCTTTGGCTTGCCCTACGCGGTTGCGGTCAAGCACGTGTTCAGTCCGAGGACGGTGCTGCGGCGCAGCCTGCAATACGCGCTGGCCCGTCGCACGCTGACAGCCCTGGTCGCGGTACCGGTGGTTGCGCTGGTCGCATCGCTGCTGCAGCAACGCGATCAGTCGCTCGCGACGATCGTCACCGGCCGTCCGCTGTTCTACCTGTTCTTCCTCGCGATGCTCGGCCTCGTCCTGAATTACCGCGATCGCGCGCAGCGATGGCTCGATCGGCGGTTTTTCCGCGACGAGTACGACGCGCGCGAAATTCTGGTGTCGCTCGCCGGCCGCGTGCCCTATCAAACGGACCCGCGCGACCTCGTCGCGATGGTCGTCACCCAGATCGACTCGGCGCTGCACCCCGAATGCATCGCGGTGCTCGCGTCGGATGCGCCCAACGCGACCAATCCCACCGGACGATTCGAGCCGGTAAGTGCGCTCCGCATCGACGCGACCGCCCTGCCGGCCGAGAGCGGCGTGATCACGCTGCTGCGCTGGTCCGACAAGCCGCTCGAAGTGTTCCTCGACGACGAGCAGTCGCCGGTGGCGAGGGTGCCGCAGGCGGATCGGCTGTGGCTGGCGTCGATGAACGCGGCGCTGCTCGTGCCGATCTTCGCGGGCGGCAGCGACCCGCGGCCGTTCGTCGGCCTGATCGCGCTCGGACGGAAGCGCTCGGAAGAGCCCTACACGTCGGAGGATCGCGAACTGCTCCGCGGCATCGCGCTGCAGATGGGTGTGGCGCTCGACTTGTCGCGGTTACGCAAGCAGGTCGGATCGACATACGGCGCGGCGTCATCGGATGCGCAGCGTACGCAGGCGTTCACGCCGACAATGGTCGTTGGCGGCAGCGCCCCGTCGACGATCACCGTCGGTGCCGTCGTCGATGGCAAGTACCGGGTCGACAGCGTCATTGGTCAGGGTGGGATGGGCGCCGTGTTCAAGGCGTGGGACGTCCGCCTGGAGCGGCCGGTGGCGATCAAGGTGATTCGCGCCGAGCTGATTGCCGACCCCGATTCACGGATGCGGTTTCGCCGCGAATCACAGATTGTCGCGCGCATGCAGCATCCGTCGATCGTCACGGTGTTCGACTACGGCACGCTGGCCGACGGCGCGGCGTTCCTCGTAATGGAATTCGTGCCCGGTGAGGACCTGCGGCAGCTGCTGCGCCGCGAAGGCCGCCTCGATCCTGCTCGCATGACCGCCTTGATGACCGGAATTGCCGGCGGTGTCGAGATCGCGCACAAGTCCGGCGTCTTCCATCGCGATCTGAAACCGGAAAACATCCTGCTGCCCGAGGGCGGCGTCGGTCCGAAGGTGGTCGACTTTGGCGTGGCGAAGCTGGCGACATCGGCGACCGGCGCCGGCACGCTCTCGGTGGCCGGCACGATCGTCGGGACGCCCGCTTACATGGCACCGGAACAACTTCGCGGTGAGACCGTCGACGCGCGAGCTGATGTCTTCAGCCTGGGCGTGATGGCCTACGAGATGTTGACGGCACGACTCCCCTATGCGGGCGCGTCGCTGTTCGACATCGGCATGAAGCAGGTGGAAGGCAAGATCGATCTCGACGGCATCCCGTCGAAGCTCGCCGCGGCAATCTCGCGGGCGATTGCGTTCGAAAAAACACAGCGGCCGGAAACGGCCTCGGCATTCGCCGAGTCGCTCGAGGCCGCGCGCTAGGTCGGGCCGGCGGAGCGCGGAGCCCCCGTTGCCGGGGATCCGGTATTACTTCTTCTTCGTCGTCATCTCGGCCATGCGGCGATCGATTTCCGTGATCGCGTGGCCGATCTGATTCTTGCGCGCGTCGTGCGTGGTCGCTTCCAACTGGCGCTGCAATTCGATTTTCGCGAGACGCAGCGACTCGACTTGCCGCGCGTGTTCGGGATCGACCTTCGGCCCGCGATCTTTCGCGACCCGGCGGCTCTCCTCGAGTTCGTCCATGCGCTCTTGCAAGCGCGCTTCAGCGTCGATCAGTCCTTCTCCAGCGTCACCCATGAATCCACGATTATACACGCGGCTGCACATCGCGCCCAGCGGGTTCGGGCGAGGCGGCTTGCGCGGCGCGCCTTGTGCACCACGCGCAGTTGTGCAGAGATAACGAGGTGACTGGTTTCCATCCGGCGGTGACGGAATGGTTCGACGCGGTCTTCAGCGAACCAACCGCGCCGCAAAAACGTGGATGGCCGGCGATCGCCCGCGGCGAATCGACGTTGATCCTGGCGCCGACCGGCAGCGGCAAAACGCTGACCGCCTTCCTCTGGTCGCTGAACCGGTTGATGTTCGAGCCGGTGCCGGACACCACGGCGCGCTGCCGCGTGCTGTACATTTCGCCGCTCAAAGCGCTGGCAGTGGACGTCGAGCGCAACCTGCGGTCGCCGCTTGCCGGCATCTCCAATATTGCCGCGGCGCAGAACATTCCGTTCCACGCGCCCGCCATCGCCGTGCGGACCGGGGATACGCCCGCATCCGAACGCGCGAAGTTTCAACGCGCTCCCGCGGACATTCTGATCACCACCCCGGAGTCGCTGTTTCTGCTGCTGACGTCGAACGCGCACGAGAGCCTGCGCGCCGTCGAAACGGTGATCATCGACGAGATTCACGCGTTGGTGTCGACGAAACGCGGCGCCCACCTGGCGCTGTCGCTCGAGCGCCTCGAACGCATCGCGCATCGGCCGCTGCAGCGGATCGGTTTGTCCGCAACGCAGCGCCCGCTCGACGAGGTGGCACGCTACCTGGGCGGCGCAACGGTGTCCTCGACGGCGAAGCAAAGCAGCGGCTCGCGGGGCAGGACCGGTAGTGCGGCCGCGAAGACTGCGATGGCCGCGGCGGTGTCCTCGGAGTTCGAAGACGATCACACCGTCAAGTACCGTCCGGTCACGATCGTCGACGCGAGTGCGCCGAAGCAGTTGAAGATCAGCGTGCAGACGCCGGTCGAAGACATGGCGCAGATGGGCAAGCCGGTCGAGCAGCCGAGCGGTCCAGCGTCGCAGGGCCCGGTCGCGCAGTCCATCTGGAGCTCGATTCATCCACGCCTCGTCGAGCTGATTCGCGAACATCGATCGACGCTGCTGTTCGTCAACAGCCGTCGTCTCGCGGAACGGCTGGCGGGCGCGCTCAACGAAATCGCCGGGGAGCCGCTGGTGCGCGCGCATCACGGATCGCTGGCCCGCGCGCAGCGCACCGAGATCGAGGATCTCCTCAAGTCCGGCCACCTGCGTGCGCTGGTCGCGACGTCGTCGCTCGAACTGGGCATCGATATGGGCGCCATCGATCTGGTGATTCAGATCGAAGCCCCGCCGTCCGTGGCGAGTGGGCTGCAACGGATCGGCCGGGCCGGGCACAGCATCGGCCAGGTCAGCGAGGGCGTCATCTTCCCGAAGTTCCGCGGTGATCTCGTCGCGTGTGCCGCCGTGACGGCAGCGATGCGCAGCGGCAAGGTCGAATCGTCGCGTTACCCACGCAACCCGCTCGACGTCCTGGCGCAGCAACTGGTCGCGATGGCGTCGATGGAACGCTGGTCCGTCGACGAGATGTACGCGACGGTGCGATCGGCGGCGCCGTACGCGGAGCTGTCGCGGCCGATCTTCGACGGCGTGCTCGACATGTTGTCGGGCCGTTATCCATCGGATGAATTCGCCGAACTGCGGCCGCGCGTGACGTGGGATCGCGTCCACGGCATGGTGCTGGCGAGACAGGGCGCCAAACGCGTGGCGATCGCCAACGCCGGCACCATTCCCGATCGCGGCCTCTACGGTGTGTTTCTGTCCGGGGCTGACAAAGACAAGGCGCGTGTCGGCGAGCTCGACGAGGAGATGGTGTTCGAGGCGAGAGCCGGCGAAACCTTCCTGTTGGGTGCGTCGACATGGCGGATCGATCAGATCACGCACGATCGCGTGCTGGTGTCGCCGGCGCCTGGCGAACCCGGCAAGATGCCGTTCTGGAAAGGCGAAGGTCCTGGCCGGCCGGTCGAGCTCGGTCTCGCGATCGGCAAATTGATTCGCGAGTTGCGGAAGGCAGAGCGCGGCAGCGCGCTCGAACAATTGCAGCGGGACCATGGTCTTGATCAGCGCGCCGCACACAACCTGCTCGCTTACCTAGACGAACAACAGGCGGCGGTCGGCGCCGTGCCCGACGATCGCACGATTGTCATCGAGCGCTCCCGTGATGATCTCGGCGACTGGCGGGTCGCCGTTCTGTCGCCGCTGGGTAGCCGGGTTCACGCGCCGTGGGCGATGGCGGCGTCGGCACGACTGCGCGATGAAGCGGGCGTCGACGTCGAGGTGATGTGGTCGGATGACGGCTTCGTGATCCGTTATCCGGATGGCGAGCGACTGCCGGATACGTCGCTGCTCTTGCCGGATCCTGACGAAGTCGAGCGGCTCGTGGTACGGCAACTTGGGTCGACGGCGATGTTTTCGGCGCGGTTCCGCGAAGCGGCAGGCCGCGCGTTGCTGCTCCCGCGCCGGCGTCCCGGCGCGCGCGCGCCGCTCTGGCAGTTACGCAAGCGCGCCTCGGATCTGCTGGCGGTGGCGGCGCGGTTTGGCTCGTTTCCGATCATTCTCGAAACGTATCGCGAATGCCTGCGCGACATCTTCGACCTGCCGGCGCTCACGGACATCATGCGCCGGGTCCGCAGCCGATCGATCCGCGTCGTCAATGTCGAATCGCAGAAGCCATCACCGTTTTCGTCGTCGTTGCTGTTCGGCTACGTCGCCAATTACATTTACGACGGCGATGCGCCGCTCGCCGAGCGGCGCGCCCAGGCGTTGTCGGTTGATCAATCGCAGCTGCGCGATCTGATTGGCGACACCGAACTGCGCGATCTGCTCGATGAAGGCGTGCTCGAAACGCTGGAAGCCGAACTGCAGCACCTGCCGCCGCGGTTTCACGCGCGGTCGACCGACGCCGTGCATGATTTGTTGCTGCGTCTCGGTGATTTGGCGCGCGTCGAAATCGAGGCGCGCAGCGATCCAGGCATCACGGAACCGGCAATCGACGAATTGGTTCGTGCCCGCCGCGCGTTTGCCGTTCGCATTGCTGGCGAGCAGCGGTTTATTGCGGTCGAAGACGCCGCGAGATATCGCGACGCGATCGGCGTGCCGCTGCCGCCGGGATTACCGGCAACGCTGCTCGAGCCGGTCGCCGATCCGGTAGGCGATCTGGTGCGCCGCTTTGCGCGTACGCATGGCCCGTTCACGAGCAAGGATGTCAGCGCGCGTCTCGGCTTTGGCGTCGCCGTCGTCGATGCCGCACTGGCACGGCTGATGGCGACGGGCCGCGTTGTTGACGGCGAATTCCGGCCGGGCGGCGCCGGGCGGGAGTGGTGCGACGCCGAAGTGTTGCGCACTGTGCGACAACGATCGCTGGCGCGGCTGCGTCAGGACGTCGAACCCGTTGACGCAGGCGCGCTTGGGAGATTCCTGGTCGGCTGGCATGGATTGGCGCGGCCGAAACAGGGCCTCGACGGCCTGCTCGACGTGATCGAGCAGCTGCAAGGCGTGCCGATCGCCGCGTCCGTGCTCGAATCGGAAGTGCTGGCGGCGCGCGTCCGCGATTATTCGCCGGCGATGCTCGACACCCTGCTCGGTGCCGGCGAGGTGACGTGGGTTGGTGTCGAGGCCCTCGGCGATCGCGACGGACGGATTTCACTGTATCTGACCGACCACCTCGCGAAGTTGCTGCCACCCGAATCGCTTGGCGCGACGCGGATCGCGGGTCTCACCGGCCGCGAAGCCGAAATCGTCGTCTACCTCCATCGCCATGGCGCGTCGTTTTTCGGCGCCATTCACGATGCCGTCGGCGGCGGCTTCCCGCAGGAGACGGTCGATGCCATATGGGATCTGGTGTGGAAGGGGTTGTTGACCAACGACACGATTCACGCATTGCGCGCGTACGCATCGGCGCCTGAAAAGGTACGGCGATCGGGCCGGCACGCGTCGTTTCGATCGCGCCGCTTGATTCCGCCCTCGGCCGAGGGGCGATGGACGGTCGTGGCATCGCCGTCGGCATCCCCGACGGCGTGGGCGACGGCGATGGCGCATCAACTGCTCGCCCGGCATGGCATCGTCACTCGCGATGTCGCCGCCATCGAGCAGCTGCCGGGCGGTTTCTCCGCGTTATATCCCGTGCTGCGGCGGCTCGAAGAGACCGGTCGCATCCGGCGCGGATATTTCGTGGCGGGTCTCGGTGCTGCGCAGTTCGCGCAACCGGGTGCCGTCGATCTGTTGCGCGATGCGCGCGATCAGCGCGACGAAGAAGTCGTGGTCGTGACCATGGCCGCGACGGATCCCGCGAATCCGTACGGTGTGTTGATTCCATGGCCGATGACCACCGAGGAAGGCCGCGGCGCGACTCGCAGTGCGGGGGCGCGGGTGATCATCGTCAACGGTCGTGCCACCGCCTGGATCGGGCGTGGCGATCGCCAGTTGATTGTGTGCCTGCCCGACGATGAACCGGAACGCTCGCGCGTTGGCCGCGCCATGGCGCGGGAGCTGGTGGCGATCGCGAGGCGGGCTCCCGAAGGCCGCCGCGGCTGGCTTATCGAAGAAATCAACGGACGCCCGGCTGCGCAGGATCCGGCGAGTCAGTTCCTGCTCGCGTCGGGCTTCGTCGCGAGCGCGATGGGCCTTCAACTGCGCGTGCCCCGCCGCGCTGCCGACGTCACAGAACCGCTCGATGACGAACGCGAACCCGAAGTCGATAATTGAAAGCGAATCGCCGATAGACTGAGAGCTGAGAGCTGAGAGCTGAAAGCTGAGAGCCGAAAGCTGATAGCTGAAAGCTGATCGCTGATATGCCCGAAGGCGACACCATATTCCGCGCAGCCCGATCGCTCCATCGCGTGCTCGCCGGCCATGTCGTCACCAATTTCGAGACCGCCTACGCGCATCTCGATCGCGTCAACGTCGACACGCCGCTGATCGGCCGCACCATCGACAAGTGCGAATCCGCGGGGAAGCATGTGCTGATGCATTTCAGCGGCGACTTGATCTTGCGTACGCACATGCGGATGAATGGTTCATGGCACTTGTATCGGCATGGTGAGCGATGGTGGCGCGGGCGCCAGGCGATGCGCGTACGGATCGATACCTCGGAGTGGGTTGCGGTCGCGTTCAACGTGCCCGTAGCAGAGTTCGTGTCGGCGAGGCAGCTCGAGACACGCGACCCGGTTGCGCAGCTCGGACCGGATCTGCTCGGGCCGCAGTTTGATCGCGACGAAGCCGTCCGGCGCATCGTCACCAGCGGCGCGCGGCCGATCGCGATGACGCTGCTCGATCAAAGAATCGTCGCGGGCATCGGCAATGTCTATAAGTCGGAAGTGCTGTTCATGACCGGTATCCACCCCGAAACCCCGTCGAGCGCCGTGCCGCAACAGGCGCTGGAACGCCTGATGGACCTCGCCCGCACCCTGCTGCAGGATAATGTCGTCGACGGCGCTTCACCGCGGATTCAAACCTACCGCAACCTCCGGCAACTGAATCCCGCCACGGAACATGACGAGAGCGTCTGGGTATACGGGCGCCGCGGCAAACCCTGCCGGAAGTGCGGCACGCCGATCCGAATGCGCAAGATGGGCCTCGAAGCGCGCTCCACCTACTGGTGCCCCACCTGCCAACCGCCGCCCGCCACGCCTGGTGCCTGACACCAACCATTGCCTCGGCACGCCTGGTGCCTGACACCAACCATCGCTCGGCACGATTGGTGCCTGACACCAACCGTCGCTCCGGCACGATTGGTGCCTGACACCAACCGTCGCCCCGGCACGATTGGTGCCTGACACGAATCGGGCGGGTCTCGACGGGGGCGATGCAAGAAAATGCGACGGGCTACGATGGTTTCGATCGCAGTTTCCGCGTGGTCGACGGCGCCCTCATGCGAGCAGTCGTGATTTTCGGCGCGAAATCGACGACCGGATGATGGCCTCAAAGTTGATTAGTGGTGGGCATGGGCCGACCACGACGAGTGAACATTGCGGGTGGGACGTATCACGTCATGAATCGCGGCAACCGGAAGCTTGCGATTTTTGAAGACCAACGCGATCGATGCCGATTCCTGAGGATCTGGGCCGAACAACAAAAAGTATTTGGCGTCGACATGCTTGCCGGATGT
>Ga0196963_10002679_pt1 | contig 10462 bp, 4 predicted proteins | sample S1_5metaG_FD_148600 | JGI IMG/M metagenome (GOLD analysis project Ga0196963, IMG submission 148600) | Soil microbial communities from Anza Borrego desert, Southern California, United States - S1_5 | ecosystem: Environmental > Terrestrial > Soil > Desert | place: USA: California | collected... | reverse complement strand
TGTCGTCGCTGTCGATCCTCGGCGGCACCTCGCTCGAAGCCGTCGTCTACGGCGTCGCCGAGACGCCTGACGACCCGGGCCTGCTGCTCGGCGCCGGTCTCGGCTTCTTCCCTTACGGCATGGTCGATCAGCACTTCCTGCAGCGCGGACGCATCGGCCGCCTGCTGGTGGCGGTGTCGGCAATCAGCGAGCGCTACGGCTTCGGCGTCGACGAGAACACCTGCCTGTTCGTCGACGGCGCGCGCGGCCGTGTGGTCGGCGAGAAGGGCGTGGTGGTGCTCGATGCGCGTGAAGCCGGCTACGACATCGCCCATCGCCATTACGACCGCTTCCGCGTGTCCTATCTCGACGACGGCGACGGCTGGGATTTCATCGCCGGCACCGCGCTGCCGCAGAAGACGCGCAAGCCGATCCGCCGTTCGCGGGCGTTCCACGGACCTGGCTATGCGCAGCGCAGCGTGTTCGGCCCGTACGCGTTCGAGGAACTGCTCACCCGCCTCGCCGAAGGCGACCCGCACCGCTACGCACGCGATCACGCCGTCGCCTACGAGCCGGATGCTGAAATCGAAGTGACGCTCGAGGTCGAGCGCTCGGCCGATCCGCGCCATTCGCTCGCCGCGCGGCGCGGGCCGATCAAGCGCTACACGGTGCTCGACTACATCCTCGACGTGCATTGCCGGCCGGTCACGCAGGCGCAGCACAAGGAAGCGATGGCGCGGCATACCAAGCAGCTGATGCGCGGCCGCGAGGTCGGCAAGGACGCGTTGCTGATCGCGATCGGCGCGGCGCTGAAGGCGGAAAACGAAGCCCTGTTCGCCGATCTGCGCGCGTTGCGCCGCGAAGTCACGGTGATCGCCGCCGCGGCCGCCGCCGGCCGCGAGGTGGCGCAGGAGTACGTCACCCTGCTCGCCAGCAACGGCGTGCCGGCCAAACCCTTCGATCCGCGTTCCAGCCAGGCGCTGGAAGACCTCGCCAACGCACCAGCGGTGCTGTTCACCGGCGGTAGCCAGGAACGGTTGCTCTCGGCGCTGTTCCAGCTCGGCGAGGAATCGCCGCTGCTGCAGGCGGTGCTGGCGGCCTACAAGGCCGGCGGCATGATCATCGCCGTCGGCGGCTCGGCCAATGCGGTGTCGTCGGCGATGATCTGCGGCGGCAGCAGCGAGGAAGCGATCTGTTACGGCGCCTCGCCGGACCCGTGGTATCGCGGTGTGGTTTTGCAAGAGGGATTGGGCCTCATTCGCGACGGCCTCGTCGATCAGTATTTTGTCGGCCGCAATCGCTTGGCGCGGCTGCTGGTCGCCTGCGTCGAGGAAGGGCTGCGCTGGGGGTTCGGTTTGGCCGAGGACTCGGGCCTGGTCTGCCGTGGCGGCGGTCATCTGCTGCAGGCGATCGGGCAGAGCGGCTTTGCCTGCCTGGATCTGCACAAGGCCGTGGTGCATGCCCACGCCCAGGGCTTCGTCGCCCGCGACGTGGCCTTGCGCTGGATCGCCCCCGGGCAGAGCATCGATACCGCCAGCGGCGCCCTGCGCGGCGTCGGCGGTGTCGACCCCTGCCCGCTGGCCGGCATCGTCGAGCGCTTCGTCGCCGAGGCCGCGCAGATCGACGCCGACGGCGAAACCGCATGCAAGGTGGAGCTTCTCAGCATCAACGGCAGCGAAGCGAAGTTCAACATCGACATCCGCCGCTCGCCGGAAGGGCGCCGCTCGATTCCGGAGCTGGACTTCCGCGCGCGCGCGAGATGAACGAGGCAAGCGCAACAACAACAACGACGAACAGCATGAACGCAGCAACGCGAAGAACGCAGAAATCGCAGAAGAGGGCGGATGAGTACGCCTGCCCTTTTCCCGCGTCCCTGCGCTCGCCGCGTTGACGCTTTTGCTCCCACATAGTCCGGGCAGTCGCAGCAACAGGGGTCGGTCATGGAAATCAAGCACACCGCAGTCTTCGTCGGCGCCAATCGCCACCATAACCAGCCGATCATCCGGCTGACCGTCGACTTCGGCCGGGCCGACGGCGAACGGCTGTGGCGCGAGCTGCCGCCCCTGATGGAACGCCTCGGCCAATGGGGCGAGGACCGCTGGCTGGACGGTGCGAAAACACCCGGCCAGGCGATGGCCTGCCTGGCTAGCGAGCTGCTCAAGCGCTCCGGCGGCAAGCGCAACTTCAGCGACGCGCAGAAGGTACCGAAGGCGGATAGTGAAGTTTGGGTGATGTACGGCTACGACGGCGAAGAGGTCGGCCTGGCCGCCGGCGATCTCGCGTTCGACATCATCGAGTACCTGGTCAAGGGCGATGACGCGCGGCGCAGCTGGAAGGAGCTGTGCGCCGACTACGACGACTTCCTGCACATGGCCGAACGCCGCGCGCTGGGCCCATCGACGCGCTCGCTGATTCAAGCCGCCGAGGAACGCGGCATTCCCTGGTTCCGCCTCAACGACCAGAGCCTGATCCAGCTCGGCCACGGCCGTTACGCCAAGCGCATCGAAGCGACCACGACATCGAACACGTCGATGATCGCGACCGAGATCGCAAAGGATAAATCGCTGGCCTATCGCATCCTGAGCGACCTCGGCCTGCCGGTGCCGCCGCAGCGCGTCGTGTACTCGCTGCGCCGGGCGTTAGAGGCCGCACAGAAGATCGGCTTCCCGGTCGTGATCAAGCCGCTCGATGGCAATCACGGTCGCGGCGTCACCGTGAACATCCAGTCGGTCGAGCAGGTCGAGGCGGCCTACGATGCGGCCAAGCTGCACGGCAACGCGGTGATCGTCGAGAAGATGATCAAGGGTTTCGACCACCGCCTGCTGGTGATCAACGGCAAGCTCGAAGCGGCCGCGCGACGCATGCCGGGCCACGTCGTTGGCGACGGCAAGTCGACGGTCAAGCAGCTGGTCGACATCGTCAACCGCGACCCGCGCCGCGGCATCGGCCACGAAAAGGAACTCACCCAAATCCAGCTCGATCAACAGGCGATCGCCTGTCTGGCCGAGAAGGGCATGACCATCGACTCCGTGCCGGCGGCAGGCGAGATCGTGCTGTTGCGCTACACGGCCAACCTGTCGACCGGCGGCACCGCGATCGACGTCACCGACATCATCCATCCGGACAACCGCGAGATGGCCGAGCGCACGATCAAGGCGGTCGGCCTCGACATCGGCGGCGTCGATTTCCTCTCGCCGGACATCACCGTCTCGTACAAGGAGAACGGCGCCGGCATCTGCGAGGTCAACGCCGGCCCCGGCTTCCGCATGCATGTGGCACCCTCCGAAGGCAAGCCACGCGACATCGCCGGCAAGGTGATGGACATGCTGTTCCCGCCGGGCACGCGCTCGCGCGTGCCGATCGCGGCGATCACCGGCACCAATGGCAAGACCACGACCTCGCGCATGCTCGCGCATATCTGTCGAATGGCCGGCCATCACGTCGGCATGACCAGCACCGATGCCGTGTACATCAACGGCCATCTGACCATGAAGGGCGACATGACCGGCCCGAAGGCCGCGGCGATGGTGCTGCGCGATCCGGACGTCGACATGGCGGTGCTGGAAACCGCGCGTGGCGGCATGCTGCGCGCTGGCCTGGGCTGGGACTGGTGCGACGTCGGCGCGGTGCTGAACATCAGCGAGGACCATATGGGCCTCGGCGGCGTGCACACGCTCGAGGAGCTGGCCGAGGTGAAGAGCCTGGTCATTAAGAACGCCAAGGACACGGCGGTACTGAATGCCGACGATCCGTTGGTGCTGGCGATGGCCGACCTCACCCCGGCCAAGCACATCTGCTACGTGACGCTCGACCCCAAGCACCCGCTGGTGCAGGCGCATGTGCAGCGCGGCTGCCGTGCCTGCGTGCTCGAGCATGCCGACCACGGCGAGATGATCGTGCTCTGGGACGGCGGCAAGCACATTCCGCTGATTCGCCCGCAGCTGATCCCGGCGACGATGGAAGGCAAAGCCATCCACAACGTCAGCAATGCGATGGTCGCCGCGGCGATGGCCTATGCGCTCGGCATCAACATCGACGACATCCGCCAGGGCCTGCGCACGTTCGGCACTTCGTATTTCCAGACGCCGGGCCGCAACAACGTGTTCGACGAGCACGGCTTCCGCGTGATCCTCGACTACGGCCACAACCCGGCCGCAATCCGGGTGATGGTGGATCTCGTCGAAAGGATGCAGCCGCGCGGCCAGCGCCTGGTGCAGATCGGCGCACCGGGCGACCGCCGCAACGAGGACTACGAGGAGATCGCGAAGATCATCGCCGGCCATTTCGACCAGTTCTACTGCGTCAGCGACGATGACCCGCGCGGTCGCGCCCCCGACGAAGTGCCGAAGCTGCTGCGCGACTACCTGGTCAAGCACGGCGTCAAACCCGAGCGCATCCAGGTGATCCCGCAGGAGCCGAAATCGCTGGACGCCCTGCTGCGCGCCGCGCAGCCGAACGACCTCGCACTGGTGTTCGGCTCCGACGTCAGCCGCTGCTGGAAGCAGATCGTGCATTTCAAGCCGGCCTGGGCCAAGGAAGACGGCAGCGCCGCCAGCGAAACCCGCGGCGAGCCGGATCTGACCCAGCGCTACCCTAACCTCAAGATCGATGAGCGCGGGGTGCGGCTGGCGCGCTGATGGGGAGGGCCCTTGTAGAGCGGGCCTCAGCCCGCGCTACAGCCGGCCCGCTCGTTGGATCCGCATTACGGTGAAAACGCGTAAGCGACGCCGGTAACCGCTATCGCGCCCGCCGCCGCGACGCGCCGAGCTTGCGGGTCAACGTATTGCGGCCCAAGCCCAGCCGTTTCGCGGCGAGCTGGCGATGGCCGTGGGTGGCGGCGAGCGCGGCTTCCATCAGCACCTGCTCGAAGCGCTGTTGGGCGGCGGGATAGAGCGGGTCGGCGCCGGCGGCGAGCGCGGCGTCGGCCCAATCGCGCAGCGCGGCCTCCCAACCATCGCTTGCGCCATGCGCCACTGCCGGCGCGGCAGCGGTCGGCGCCTTGCCCCAGGCATGGTCGAGATCGTGCTCGAGGATCGTCTCGCCGGGCGCGAGCGCGGCGAGGCGCCAGCACAGGTTCTCCAGCTCGCGCACATTGCCGGGCCAGTCGTAAGCGGCCAGCCGCGCCAGCGCACCGCGCTCGAAGCGCTTGGCGCTGCTGCCGAGCTGCGCGGCCGCGGCGGCGAGGAAGCGGTTGGCGAGCAACGGCACGTCTTCGCGCCGTTCGCGCAGCGGCGGCAGGCGCAGGCGGACGACGTCGAGGCGGTGCAGCAGGTCGGCGCGGAAACGGCCGTCGCCGACCAGACGTTCGAGATCCTGGTGCGTCGCCGCGATCACCCGCACATCGACGCGGATCAGCTCACGGCCGCCGACGCGGAAGAACTCGCCCTCCGCGAGCACGCGCAGCAGCCGCGTCTGCAGCGGCAGCGGCATGTCGCCGATCTCGTCGAGAAACAAGGTGCCGCCGTTGGCCTGCTCGAAGCGGCCGACGTGGCGCCGTGCCGCGCCGGTGAACGCCCCCGCCTCGTGACCGAACAGCTCGGATTCGAGCAGCTCGGCCGGGATCGCCGCGGTGTTCAGCGCGACGAACGGCTGAGCGGCGCGCTTCGAGTGCCGGTGCAAGGCGCGCGCGACCAGTTCCTTGCCGGTGCCGGTTTCGCCGGTGATCAGCACTGACAGCGGCGCCTGCGCCAGGCGGCCGACCGCGCGGAACAGCTCGCGCATCGCCGGCGACTCGCCGAGCAGCTCGGCTTCCGGCGGGGGCGGCGCGCTCGGCGCGGGGTCCGTACGCGGGCGCGTCTGCAGCGCGCGCCCGGCCAACGCCACGGCGGCGTCGAGATCGAACGGCTTGGACAAGAACTCGTGCGCGCCGCCGCGGAAGGCGCCCGCGGTGCTGGCGATGTCGGTCCAGGCGCTCATCACCACGACCGGCAGCTCCGGCCGCCGCGCCTTCAGCGCATCGAGCAGGCCGAGCCCGTCGATCTCGGGCATCCGCACATCGGTATACACCAGCGCCGGCGCGCCGCCGGACAGCGCCGCCAGCGCCGACTTCGCGCCATCGAATTCGCGCACGCTGTAGCCGGCCTCGCGCAGGCCCTCGGCGAGCACGAAGCGCACCGAGCGGTCGTCGTCGATGACCCAGATGTCAGCCATGCGTTTGCGCTCCGAACATGCGGTGACGGCCGGTTGCTGATGCATTACCAGGCCTGGCCTGCGCGCTTGCGGTGGCGTGCGCCGACGAGCTACGGCTCACCGATACCGATGTCGAATCGCGTCTTTTCATGCCGGCAGCAGCAAGGTGAATACCGTATGCCCACGCCGCGAGCGGTAGCTGAGCGAACCGCCGTGCTCGCGCGCGACCTGCTGCGCCAATGCAAGTCCCAAGCCAGAGCCCTCGGCGCGACCGGACACCAGCGGCAGGAAGATGCGTTCGGCCAGTGCCTCGGGAACACCGTGGCCGTTGTCGATGATCTCGATGCGCAGCGCGAGGCGGTGCACGTGGTCGCCGATCAGCACGCCGTACTCGGCGCGGGTGCGCAGCCGCACCTCGCCGGCATCGGCCTGCAGGGCATTGCGCACGAGGTTGAGCAGCGCCTGAGTCAGACGGTCGGGATCGGCCGGAATCTCCGGGAGCGAAGGGTCGTAATCGCGCACCAGCTTCACCACCCAGCCGGCCTCGGCCTCGGCAAGCAACCGCACGCGTTCCAATACGGTATGCACATTGGTCGGTGTCAGCGGCCGCGGCGGCGCCGGATCGAGCAGGCGCTGCATCAGCGCGGACAGGCGCTCGGTCTCGCCCAGGATCACTTCCAGATAGCGTTCGGCATCACGGTCGGCCAGGCGCCGGCGCAGTAGCTGCGCCGCGCCTTTCAGCCCGGCTAGCGGGTTCTTCACCTCGTGCGCCAGCCCTTTGAGCGCGACGCTGAGCGCCGCCGGCAGCAGCGTGGCCGGGTCTTCGCCCGGAAATTCGTCGGTCGGGTGCAGTTCCAGCCAGACCCCGCCCGCGTCGTCCGGCCGCGCCAGCACATGCGCGAAACGCGCCTCGCCGTCGCCGCCGTCGAAGCGCAGGCGCTGCGCGCGGATACCGGCCGGCATTGCCGCGGCTCGCTGGCAGAGGCCGGCGAGATCGGACTCGGCCGGAGCGAGCCGGGCGATCGGCTGCTGCAGCAGGCGACGCAGGCCGACACCGAGCCAGCTGCCGGCCGCCGGATTCAGCCAGACGACGGTCTGCGCCGCGTCCACGCGCAGCACCGGCGTCGCCAGTGCTTCAAAAGGGTGCGATGCCTGCACGTTCATTGCACCATCTTAGGGCAACCCATGATTCAACATGCGGGTGCCGCCGGCAGGCTGGGTCACGACTCGCCATGAACGCGACGCATCAGGCCCTTGATGAAGTCTGTCAGGCGCTGCGCCCTACGCGCCGTCAGGCGGCGCTGGCCGTGTCGGCATCACTGGCCGCCCCCGGCTCGCCGAGGAAATCCAGCAGGCCACGCCAGGACAGCGGCCGGCTGATCAGGAAGCCCTGCAAGTACTCACAGCCAAGATCGGCAAGAAAGGCGCGCTGCGCCTCGGTCTCGACGCCTTCGGCGATGACGATCTTGCCCAGGCCATGGGCGAGGCCGAGGATGCCGGAAACGAGGAACTCGCCCTGCGGGTGGTCCATGTCGCGGACGAAGCTCTGATCGATCTTCAGCGCATCGACCGGCAGGTCGCGCAGCCGCGCCAGCGACGAGTGGCCGATGCCGAAGTCGTCGATGGTCAGGCCGACGCCGAGTTCGCGCAGACGCAGCAGGCTCTCGACGATGGCGCGGTCGCCCTCGGCCAGCGCGGCCTCGGTGACCTCCACTTCCAGCCGTCCGGTGTCGATCCCGCTGTCGAGCACGGTGCGCTCGAAGAAATCCAGGAAGGTCTTGTCGCACAGATTCACCGGCGAGCAGTTCAACGCGACGCGGATGTCGATGAAGCCGGCCGCATCCAGCCACTTCGTCGTCGCGATCGCCTCGCGCACCAGCCAGCGGTCGAACTCGCCGATCACGCCGCTGGCCTCGGCGATCAGGATGAACTGCTTCGGCGGCACGTTGCCGAGCTCCGAGCTGTTCCAGCGCGCCAGCAGCTCGACGACGCGCACCTGATTGCTGCGCGCATCGGCGATCGGCTGAAAGGCGAGGCTGAGTTCACCTTGCGCGATCGCGCTGGATAAGGTCGATTCGACCAGCAGCCGGCGCTCGTTCTCCTCGCGCTGAGTCACGTGGAACAGCTGCACGCCGCCCGGCGGGCAACGCTCCAGCGCGACCAGCGCGTTCGCCAGCAGGCGCGAGAACAGATCGCCGTGCGCCGGCCACAGGCTGATGCCGGCGGCCGGACGCAGCCGCAGTTGCACTTCCTCGTCCTGCAGCGGGGTCTCGAACAGCGCGCAGGCCTCGCGCAGCCGGCTGCTGGCATCGGCCGCGTCGACCACGCGCAACACCAGCACCATGCGGCCGTCGCCCATCGCGCCGAGCAGTTCCTCGTCGCGGCGGATCGTGCGCAGCCGCCAGGCGGCGAGCGACAGCAGCCGATCACGTTCCTCGGTGCCCTGGGTCGATTGCACGCGCTCGAGGCCATGCAACTGCATTACGGCCACCGCCACCGCGCCGTGGTTGACCACGGCCAGCCGTTGCACACGCAGGAAGCTTTCCGCGAGCACTTCGGTGGTGGGCAGCCCGGTCGCGGGATCGGCGCGCGCTTCGCGGCGGATCTGCCCGCCGGTAGCGGTTTCCTGTTCGAGTCGATTGCGCTGGCCGGTGGCGAACACCGCTGCGATCAGCAGCGCGATGCCGGTCAGACCGAGCCCCAACAGCAGCGGCTGCGCATCACCCACCGACGCGGCGAGTTCGATGTCGCCCTGCAGCGCGGCGACGCTGGCGAGGTGATGGGCAATCGTGCCGCCCGCCAGTACCAGGCTCGCGGCGAGGGTCAGGAACAGCGGGCTGCCCGAGCGCCGCCGCCGCAGGTAACTCGCCAGCAGGCTGGTCAGCACCGCGGCGCCGAGCGCGATCAGCCAGGCGAGCAGAAGGCGCTCGCCATCGTGCTCGGCTCCGGCCTGACGCAATGCGTGCAGCTGTACGTGCTGGGCCGCGCCGAGCGCCAGCGCCAGCGGCAGTCCGGTGGCCGCGTAGTAGCCCAGCGAATGACCGCGCTGATCCAGCCATAGCGCCAGCACGAGACAGGCCGCGAAACCGAGCAGCGCGGCGACAGCGAGCATGCCCACCGACGGCAGCAGCGTCGGCGCCAGCGGCAAGGTGATCAGCGCCAGCCGCTGTCCGGCGACGAGGCCGAGACTCAACAACAATGCGGCGGCGATGCGGCGCGCCCAACGCGCGCCGGTCGTGGCCGGCGGCGCCCGATCGAGCAAGGACAATGCGGCATAACAGCCGAGGCCGACATAGACGAACGCCAACAGCAATAGCGAAGGCGAAACGCGCAGCAATTGTGCGATTTCCCCCCAACCGCTGCCGTTTGCGAGATCAGCGATAGGGCCGCTTTGAAGCATCGGGTCCTCGTGCTGCCTGGCCCCCGGAAGGCGCGACGGGGCGGGGGATTGAGGCTAGCACAGGCGGCGCATTGCGCGCCGCCTGTGCGGGCCGCCCGCAGCACGCGGGCGGCTCGGGGCCTGAGCTTACAGGCTGTAGTACATCTGGTACTCGAGCGGATGCGTCGCCGCGCGGAAGCGGGTCACTTCCTGCATCTTCATCGCGATATAGCCGTCGATGAAATCGTCGCTCATCACGCCGCCGGCCTTCAGGAACTCGCGGTCGCGATCGAGGGCTTCCAGCGCCTGATCGAGCGACGAGCAGACGGTCGGGATGCCCTTCTCCTCTTCCGGCGGCAGGTCGTAAAGGTCCTTGTCCATGGGCGCACCCGGGTCGATCTTGTTCAAGATGCCGTCCAGGCCGGCCATCATCAGCGCGGCGAAGGTCAGGTAGCCGGAGTTCATCGGGTCCGGGAAACGGATCTCGATGCGCCGCGCCTTCGGGTTGGTGACGAACGGGATGCGGCAGCTCGCCGAGCGGTTGCGCGCGCTGTAGGCCAGCATCACCGGCGCTTCAAAACCTGGGACCAGGCGCTTGTAGCTGTTCGTCGTGGAGTTGGTGAACGCGTTGATCGCACGGGCGTGCTTGAAGATGCCGCCGATGTACCACAGCGCCATCTGCGACAGACCGCCGTAGCCGTCGCCGCTGAACAGGTTGACGCCGCCCTTGGCCAGCGACTGGTGCACATGCATGCCCGAACCGTTGTCGCCGACGATCGGCTTCGGCATGAAGGTCGCGGTCTTGCCGTTGCGATGGGCGACGTTCTTGATGATGTACTTCATCAGCAGCAGCTCGTCGGCCTTCTTCACCAGCGAGTTGAACTTGGTGCCGATCTCGCACTGACCGGGGCCGGCCACTTCATGGTGATGCACTTCGACTTCGATGCCGGCAGCCTCGAGCGTCTTGCACATCTC
>Ga0196963_10002678_pt1 | contig 10467 bp, 6 predicted proteins | sample S1_5metaG_FD_148600 | JGI IMG/M metagenome (GOLD analysis project Ga0196963, IMG submission 148600) | Soil microbial communities from Anza Borrego desert, Southern California, United States - S1_5 | ecosystem: Environmental > Terrestrial > Soil > Desert | place: USA: California | collected... | reverse complement strand
ATGCGATCGGCCGCCGAGCTCGAAGGTGCAGCAGCGTCGACGCGCCCGTCATGACCAGCACGCTGGCGAACGGCAGCAAGTGGATCGTAAAGCGGCCCGGATAGCCGTGCGCGTGAGCGAAGAAAGCGCCAAGGGTTCCGCCGGCGGCGGCGATCACCGCGATGGCGGGGATGCCCGCGGCAAAGCGCCGCCATAACAACGCGAGGGCCGCAACGCCTGCGCCGCCAGCCGCCACGAATGCTCGCGGGTCCGGCCGGGGTGGTTCGTTCATGAATACCGTGGTCAGCAGGCTATGCGAGACGCGCGACCATACGCCGGCCTCGAACAACGTCCATGGACGCAAACCCGTGTCGTTATGTCGAAGACTCGTGCCATGGAACAGGCTGAAGACACCGGTGTAATGCCAGGTGCGCAGCGCGAATCCGCACACACCGGCTGCAAAAGCGGCAATGAATCCGGCCGCTGCTCGCAGACGGATCCGCGCGAGTGCGGGCGCAAGCCGCGACCACGTCATTGACGTGCGGGTCGGCAACAGGAAGACCGGCAGGAACAGCGCGAATAACAGGTGATTCAGCCGCGTGTAAAACATCAACGTCGCAGCGGCGCCTGCCGCCACTGCCCACGCCGGCGAACCACGCCGCCCGCGCAACAGCAGGAACATTGCCGCGAATCCCCAACCCGCCGCGGCAATCTCCGACAAGCCGCGTCCCAGGAAGTACCACGGCGTGCCGACGGTCATCGTGGCGATAGTTGCCGCCGCGGCCGCCAGGGCAAAGCGGAACCCGGCAAGCCCGCGTGCCAGCTGAAACGCGAGCAGTGCGCCGACCAGGATGCACCCGGCGTCCCAATACAACTCGCCGACGCTCGAATCGCCGAAGACCAGGTGAAGCGCGCCCGTCATCCACCGGTACAACGGTTGGAAGTCGAACACCTCGTTGCCACCTTCAAGCCAATAGCCCTGGAAGTAGATCCGATGCGACGCGACTTGGTACGCGAGCCAGTCGTCGTACGAGTACAGCGTGAAGCGGCCGATTTGCGACAGCGACAACACCGCGATGAAGGCGAGCCAGGGAATGCCAATCAGCAGGAATGCACCTCGCCGATTACGCAAGTGCGACGGCGTCGGGAACACGACCGCCGCAAACAGCAGTAGAGCGGCCAGTCTTTGAACGGCAGCGTTCGGAAGCGATGCCATTACGGCAGTCACGCTCGCCAACACTGCTGACGCAATCGCCATCGCCGGCGCAACCGTCAATGCTTTCCAGGAATGCCATGCCAAGCTGCCCACCAGAACGACCACCAGGGCGGCCGTGACCATCCACGCCCACGCTCCGGCGATCCGATCGATCGCGTTCGGCTGCGATGTCGTGACGAGTCCCGCCGCCCAAATCGACGCGCCGTTGAGCGTCGGGTCGAAGCTCCACGTGTCCCCGACCAGCGTCATCCGCACATCTACCGGCGAGGGATTACCGCCGACAGAGACGACTCCGGTGGCGTGCAGCAGCACGTCTTTCGATCCCTTCAGCTGCGACGTGACGTTGAGAAACCATGCCGGGAACTCCCGCTGCTCCCGCAACCGTCTCGTCACGATCGCGGTGCACTGTGGCTCGGGAGCCCGCCAATCGGCACGGACATCCCAGCTGCGCAACGCTCCGGACGGTTCTTCGATCGGCACGCCCTGATTGATGCCCGACAACGGCTCGCCGGCTGACATCGCAACGCACAATCCCTGCTGCGTCATCGTCACGCCGGTGGCCGCTTTCCACCCGAGCAGCGCGATGATCGCAAAGCGCGGCACGTACTCGGTCACGGCGCGGCGATGCAGACACCACAGCGCGGGGATCACCAGCCCGATGATCAGCGCGTCTGGCGCCGCGTCCAGCGGCGCACCATCGAGAGGGCCGGCAGCTTTCGACGGCCACAGCACCGCGAGCAGCATCAGCGCCGTCCACAATGCCGTCATCGCGTGCGGTGATTTGCCACGGCCATCAACCCCACGTCACCGGCATCGCGACATCACGGTGTCGACCAGAGCCGGCGCACCGGCTCCGCCAGCGCGTCAGCGACAATCCGGTTGCCGTCGACGTTCAAGTGCATTTGATCGAATGTGACCTCGCCACTCGCAAGGTCGACTCTGTTCCCGAGCGCGAACCGCGCCACCCGCGTCGTGTTACCGAACTGCGAATCGATCATCGCGGCCAGCGCCTGTTGCTGCTGCTGATGTCGGGCGCGCGGAATCTCGCCCACCAGGTCCGGCTGCGACACGACCAGCACCTTGTCGCCGTGGTCGAGCGCGTATTGAATCGCTCGCCGCTGCGATTCGCAGTAGTCGCTCCACGGCGGCGGGCACGAGGCATCAGCGGCCGACTCGCGGCCGCGGTGCGAATCGCGGGCGGCGGCACCATCGAATTGCCGTTCCAGCGTCGCGGTGATCGTCGCCGCCGCTTCCAACGCGGATGCCGACGCGCGCGCCGCCAGTGATGGGCGGAATACCGCGCGCTCGCCTTGCCCAATTCGTGATTCGTAGCCCTCGGCCAGCCCGCCGGACCGCAGCATCAGCGCGCGCTCCTCCAGCCAGAGCGGCAGGATCGGGAAATACCCGGTCGCTCGAAATACCGGCGATTGTTGGCGGGGCGTGACGTGGTTCGGACTCAGATCACCCAGCAGATCGTTGTAGCCCTCGTAGAGCACCACAAGGTCGTAGTCGAGATAGGAGAAGTCCTGCAGATTCTGCAGGAAGGAATACGCGCCTTCGGTGTTGTAACCAAGATTGATGACGGTCCACTTGCGCTCAGGCGCACGCCGGTTGAGGGCCTGTTCGAGCAATGCCGGGATCGACTCGTGCCACATCACGCCGTAGCCAAACACCGTGCTGCCGCCGAGCATGGCGATCCGGACCTCGTTGCGCTGTTTCGCGCCGACGACGGGGCCGCGATACCCCCAGCGATTCGTTCCGGCCGACCGCTCGGCCCGGGCGTGCAACACCAGGTCGGCCACAAGAAGCGTGACCACACCGACGGCCGACACCAACACCATCGTCAGCAGCGCGAAGACGACATACTTCTTCCGTCCGATCGCCCTCACGGCGTCACGGCCTCCGGGCGCCGAGCCGCCGCCACAACACGCACGACACCGACTGCCGCCAGCAGGATCAAGAACGGCTCGATCGGTACGCGGTGCCGATAGTTCGATTCGAGAATCAAGTGCGGCAGCGTTCGCGACGCAATCAGGCCGAGGATCAACATGATGCCGGCCGCATGCGGATCGATTCGCAGGCGGCGGATCAGCACGACCGCGCCCGCGAGTGCGAGTGCGTACGCATAAAACCACAGCGCGTAGTAATACGCGGTGCCCTTGCGCAGAAAGACGAGATCAAAACCCCCGTACGGCTGCGCAAAGAACTGCACCGCGAAGTTACTCGCCCACGCGCGCGCCAGGGTGCCGAGAACCAGACCCGGGGACTGGCGCAACTGCTCGAGTGCGGCATCGGGGTTGCTCAGGGGCGGCACGATTTCGTCGCGCATCCGCACCGGGTCCGCCTCGCCACGGTAAAGGATGTCGAAGTGATGGCGCAGCTTGGCTCGCTCGGTTTCGCTCGCCACTTTGGGCACGATCAGCGGCGCGATCGTCACGAAGGCGCCGATCATCACCATCGCCGCCGCGCCGAACCCGCGCTTCGACAGACGCGGAGTGAACAGAAAGGGAATCCACAACAGCACGAACGCGAGGAAAAACGTGACCGTCTCGCGAATCGCGATGGCAAGGCCGAACAGCGCTCCAAGCATTCCCCATCGCCACCACGCCCAGTGCGCGGGCTGCGCCTTCACCAACACCCACACAATCACCATCGTCAGAAAGACGTCGACGGCCTGATGCCCGATGGCGGCCGCCGCGAACAGCAGCGGGAAACTGATGACGGAAAAGACGGCGGCGGTTCTGGCAACGGTGCGTCCGCAGAGCTCCCTCGCGATGCCGTAGAACAGCACGCACACGGCGCCGCCGATGACGGCCTGCACGGCGCCGACCGCGAAGTAACTGTGTCCGGCCACCCGGTAGATGGCGCTGACGAACCACACGTAACCAAGCAGCAATAGCGGAAAGCGTTCGGTGAAGGAGGCGCGGATGCCCTTGCCCTGGGCAATCGACCACGCGAGTTCGTCGTAGACGGGTCCGTCGGCACCGGTTTCGAGATAACCCGGATTGCTCATCACGCGTTGCAGATAGAACAGGCGCATCGCGACCGCCGCGGCGAATATGACGATCGCAAACACGCGATCGTCGGCGAATACCGTCAGTAGCCGCGGCAGCGCCTGACCCACCCGATCGCGCGCGAGCCAGACCGCCATGCCCGCTACGAGGCCGGCAGCCGCGGCGGGCGGATCGAACTGAAACAATCGAAAGGCAAGAACCGCCGCCGTGAGCGGTATTGGGATCGCCATCAGCGACGCGGCGGTTGGCCCCTGTTGAAACTGCCACGCCGACCAGGCGATTGCCGCGGACAGCGCGACGGCGCACGCGGTTCTCGTATACAGGTGGTAGGCCGATGTCGTAAACGCCCCCGGATCGGCGAGCATCGGCGCCAACGCAGCCAACAATACCAACACGTGCGCCACGAACGCGACCACGACGCAACGCGGCGCGATGCTGCGTAACGGCTGCCGCAGCGTCCGCGACCCGAGCCACATCCAGAAAGAGACGACCAGCCAGTACCCCAACGGCACGTGCACTTCGTTCGCGCCAGACGACTGGATGTAAAACACCAGGGTCCACCAATCCGGGTTTGCGAACACTGACGCAACGGCTGCTACCACGACGGCGACGCCACCGGCCGCGGCAATGACTGTCGACATCCCCGTCACTCGCGCGGTCCACCTGGCAATCCAAGCACGGAGGAGACCGGCCCGGCGAGCGCCCTCGCGATGATGGTGTTGCCTTCGGCGTTGAGGTGCATGCCGTCGAACGCCAGACGGGTATCGGCCAGATCGACGGCGTCACTCAGATCAACGAGCCGCACCAGCAGCTGCTCCGCGTACCGCGCACGAATTAGATCGGCAAGCGCGCGCTGCTGATCGGCATGCAGCTGATGGCGATCGTTCTTGAGCCGCGGCTGGAGAATTACCAGCACGCTTTTCTGCTGTGTCACCACGAAGTCGACGGCCGCGCGGACGCTCTTGCAGTAATGGGTCCATGGCGCCGCGCACTCGCCGGCGGCAGCTCCCTCCGCGGTGACCGGCGCGGCGGCAAGATGATCGAGTTGCTTGCCCAGCGATTCAGCGATCGATGCCGCGGCCTTCAGCGCCGCCGCCGAGGTGCGATCGGCGAGACCCGGCCGAAACACCGTCTTGCTTGACTCGTTGCGCGCGGCGTCGTACGCGGCATCGACCGTACCGAACTGCAGCGCGTAGGCCTTCTCTCGAAAGTACAGCGGCAGAATCGGAAAGTATCCGGTGGCGCGGAACACCGCGGAATCGTGCCGCAACAGATCGACGTTAGGACGCGCGTCGCCGGCGAGGTCGTTGTAGCCCTCGTAAAGCAGCACCGCGTCGTAATCGAGGTAGGCGTAATCCTGAAGCGTCGGCAGGAACGCATGCGCGCCTTCGCCGATGAACCCGAGGTTGACGACGCTGGTCTTCGAATCGCGCTCGCGCAGCATCCGCTCGAGAATCGCCGGCACCGTGTCGTCGACCGCGACGTCCCAACCGAACACGGTGCTGCCGCCCAGCATCACCGCACGGCGGCCGCCGGCGGGTTTGGACGGCACCACCGAGCCGCGGTAGCCGTGGCGATTGACGCCGACCGAGCGCTCGACGCGTGAATGCGCGTAGAGATCGGCGGCGAACAGCAGCGCCGTCGCCAGCAGCATGGCGCCGGTCATCGTGATCATCGCAAACACGATCAGCTTGCGGCGGCTCATCGAGTGATACAGTGAACGCCGCGACGGTGATGTCCCGCGACCCAGCCAACCAGGCGACGCGCCGCGTCGCGCGCGTCATCACGCGGCTCAATATCGGCGGGCCGTCGATCCAGGCGACGCGCCTGACCAGCGCACTCGAGGCTCACGGCTTCACCACCACGCTGCTGCACGGCCGCCTCGGCGAGGGTGAGGGCGATATGAGCTATCTGATCCCGCCCGATGCCGATGCACGTTATGTCAGCGCGCTGCGCCGCCCGCTGGCGCCGCTTGACGATTTGCGCGCGTTCCTGCGCATCTATCGCGTGCTGCGGGAGGTGCAGCCGCACATCGTCCACACGCATATGGCGAAGGCGGGCCTGCTGGCGCGGCTGGCTGCCACCGCCTACAACATCAGCCGGGGCTCGGCGCCCCGTGCGAGGATTGTCCACACCTACCACGGACATGTTCTGGACGGGTACTTCAGCCCGGTCGCGACGAAGATCTTCATCACTCTCGAACGGCTCCTGGCGCGCCTCACCGACCGCCTTGTCGCCATTTCGCCGGCGATCCGTTCGGAGCTGCTGCAGACCTACCGCATCGGCCGCGACCGTCAATACCGCGTCGTGGCTTTGGGATTCGACCTGTCCCCGTTTGCCGCCGTCGACGCCGCGGCCCGCGCCGCCGCCCGGCACTCGCTCGGCCTGCCCGCCGATGCTGCCGTCGTTACGACGGTCGGCCGCCTGACCGCGATCAAGCAGCATGGGCTGTTTCTGGACACGGTTGCGCGCGTGCGCCGTTCCCACCCCAATCTGATCGCGGTGATTGCCGGCGACGGCGAATTGCGCGCCGAGCTCGAGTCCAAAGCCGCCGCGCTTGGCATCGGCGATAGCGTTCGCATGTTGGGTTGGCGTCGAGACCTGGCCACGATTTACGCGGCTACCGACGTGTTCTTGCTGACGTCCCGCAATGAGGGCACGCCGGTCGCACTGATTGAAGCGATGGCCGCCGGGGTCCCCGGCGTCAGTACCGATGTCGGCGGCGTCACGGACGTTATTGGCGGCGCCGACACGGGACGGACGGCGCCGTTCGGCGATGCTGACGCCCTGGCACGCGCGATCGAGGAGCTGCTCGCCGATCCGCAACGGCGGGCTGCGATGGGCGCCGCGGCGCGCGCGCGCGTCCTCGCCCACTACGATCTCAATCGGCTCGTCGCTGACGTCGCTGCGCTCTATCGCGACATGCTCGCCGACAGTTAGGATACGGTGCGGATGCTGCGTCGCCCCCTGCCGCTCATTGCGCTCGTCGCGCTCGCCCACGCCGCTCTTTACATCGTCTACCAGCAGGGTGAATGGCAATCGACGACGGCGTGGACCGATCAACGCGGATACCAGCGTCTCGGCGCCAGCCTGGCGACGACCGGCGAATTCACGCGCTACGCCGACAGTGCCGTATTCGTGCCCGAAGTCATTCGCACGCCCGGCTACCCGATGTTCGTGGGGCTGATCTACCGGCTGTTCGGCGTCGGCAACGATCTTGCCGTGACCGTCGCGCAGGCGTTCGTGTTCGCGGCCATCTGCTGGCTGGTGTTCTGCGTGGCGCGGCGCGCCGCCGGCGATCGCGCCGGCGTTGTCGCCGCCGCGATGACGGCGTTGTACTCGCCGCTGCCTTACTTCGGATCGCTGATTCTCACCGAGCTGTGGACCGCGTTTGTCGCCACCGCCGCGATTCTCATGTGCCTGCGCGCGGTGCAGGGCGGCCGGCTGCGTGACTACGCGCTCGCCGGCGTGCTGTTCACCGCGACGACGATGGTGCGTCCGGCGTTCGTCTTGATGCCGTTTTTCTTTGCCGTCGGCACGCCGATCCTGGTCCGACGGCAACGCACTGCGGCGGCGCTGAAGGGCTGGGGGGCGCTCGCGGCGACGGCCGCGATCGCGCTGTTGCCGTGGTTTGCCTACAACTACGTGAACCTCGGCCAACTCACGCTGTCGCCCGCCGGCGGCATCGGACGAGGTTTGTGGGAAGGCAGCTGGCAGGGCCGCTGGAGCGGACGATTGCAGGCGGAGTTGATCTACTTTGCAGATTCGATCCAGGACCGCGACGCCCTCAACCGGCGCGTCACCGAGAAGGCTGCTGAAACGAATCTCCCGGCAGCGCCGATGCTGCAGTACGTCAACGAGTGGCGCGACATCCGCGACATCTGGAATACGCCGACCGATCCGATGGAGCGTGCCCGCGCGCGCGTCGACGCCGATCGTGCCTACGCCAGCCACGCCGTCGCGAACATGCGCCGGGATCCGCTCGGTCACGTGCGGCGGCGGCTGACAACGGGCCTGTTCGTGTTGTGGGCTGCCGACGTGCCGGTGCGTTACGGCGACATCAACGCGCTGCCGACGATCGCGGTGCGTCTGATGTGGCTGGCCCAGGCCGTCGTGCTGGTGCTGGCGGTAATCGGCGCCGTCCGCCTGGCCCGTAACGGCCGGTGGCTCGAAGCGGTCGTGCTGACGCTGCCGATCCTGTATGTCACCGCCGTTCACTTGCCGCTGTTGTGTGAAGCCCGTCAATCGTTGCCGATCAAGCCGACCGTACTTGCACTGGCCGCGATCGCCGTTACTTTCCGGCAAACCGCAGCTTCATGAACTCGAGCATCTCCGCGACCCAGACACGGCCGTCGGCGCCCTTTCGATGGATATGATCCGCAATCTGGAAGCCGAGGCCGACGTTGTCGTCCATGCTGTTGTTCAGGAACAGGCCATGACGGCCGAGCGTCATCAGGTTGCGCATCTCGTGCACCCCCTCCAGCACCGGGATCAGGTTGTCCTCGAAGTTCAGCTCGTAGACCGGGTAGGCGGTGGGGATATCCATCACGTAATACGCGTCGACTTCGGATTCAGTGACGCCGTAGCCCATCTTCATCAGATCGCGCAGCGCGAGCCGGTAGATCTCCTCGTCTGAGCGGCGCCACAGCTCTTCGTCTTTCCAGAGCGACAACTCGATGCACAGGATCGTGCGATCTTTCGGCACCATCTCGGCGCTGACGTTCTTCTGCTCCGACATGCGGTTGATGCGGAACTGCTCGTCGAGCAGATAAATCCAGTGGTAATCGGTCAGCACCGGGCGTTTCAGCGCGATGTAGATCAGCTTCAAACTGCGGTAGCGCAGGCGCGCCGCCCGCTCGATCACCGGCTGCGGCAACGACGGCGTCGTCATGTTGACGAGTGCCGGCAGCGGCAGCGTCGACAGCAGAATGTCGCACTCGATCGACTGTTCGCCGGCCGCCGACTGGTAATACACGCGCCGCACCTGGTCGCCTTCGCGCTCGACGCGGACTGCGGGTGAATTGAGCAGCACGCGGTTGCCGGCCGCGACGATCTCCGTCTTCATGCCCTCGTAGAGCTGGCTGATCCCGGCGCGCGGATAGAAATACTTGGTGAAGTAGGTCGTCGGATCGGCCTTGATGCCCAGCGTGCGCAGGATGATGTTCTTGAGGTTCAGCTTGGCGACGCGCTGCGCCTGCTTCGACGAGATCTGGCTGGTCGGCAGTCCCCACACGCGTTCCGAGTAGACGCCGAAGCAAAGGTCGTAGAGCGTGCGCCCGAGATTTCTGACGCCCCATTCCTCGAACGAGTCCTCTTTCTTGGCGGGCGCGAACAGCGACTTGATCGTGGCGATCGAGTAGTCGAACAGGATGCGCGCGGAGAGCAGCGGACTGACGCCGAACAGCACCTGCATCATCTCGAGCGGGTAGACATACTCCTTGCCGCGCAACAGCACGCGTGTGCCGCGGACCAGCGTCAGCGGGTTTTCGCCGAAGAACGGCGTGATGGTCTTGAGGATTTCCTTGCTTTCCGCCGTCTCCCGGATGTGAAAGGTGTGCGGCCCGAAGTCGACCGAGTAGTCGCCGACGGTAATGGTGCGCCCCATGCCGCCGACCGCCTCGTCGCGCTCCAGCACCGTCACGGGATACCCGAGTTTCGTCAGCCGCCAGGCAGCGGAGATACCCGCCGGTCCGGCGCCTAGAATCACTACGTGCTGCTGTCCGCTCATCCGCTCCTCGTCGCCGTGCGGCGGCCGTCGAGAAACGCGCGCAACCGCGCCAGGCCGTCGCCAAACGTGATCGACGGCTCCACACCGTAGCGATCGCGCATCGTCGTATCAGTCGAGTGAAATTCGATGTACTCGGGCACGTGGCCCTCGTGCCGGATGGTGACGTCGACGCCGAGCGTGCGGGCCATCGCCTGAACGACCTCGTTCACGGTCATCGGCGCATTGGAGGCGAAGTCCACGGTGCGCTTGTCACCATGCGCCTTCACCGCCGCCAGGAACCCGTCGACGGCATCGTCGACATACATGAAGTCGATGAGATTGCGGCCGTCGCCGCGCACCACGAACTCACGCTGCCCCGCGGCCATCGCTTCGAGCCAGCGCGTCGTGATCTTGCGCGGCGCTTCGTACGGACCGTAAGCGCCGAAAAAGCGGACGTTGATGTAGCTGTCGACAGTGCCGCGCCGCTCGGCAAAGAACCGCAGGTACTGTTCCGACGCGAGCTTCGAAATGGCGTACGGCAACCGCGGCGC
>Ga0196963_10002677_pt1 | contig 10476 bp, 6 predicted proteins | sample S1_5metaG_FD_148600 | JGI IMG/M metagenome (GOLD analysis project Ga0196963, IMG submission 148600) | Soil microbial communities from Anza Borrego desert, Southern California, United States - S1_5 | ecosystem: Environmental > Terrestrial > Soil > Desert | place: USA: California | collected... | reverse complement strand
GCGGGTGCGTCGGCAGATTCGTAAACCGCGGGTCGGGAAGGGTCGCCAGCGTGAACACAGTCCCGCCGCCGAGTGATTTCCTCGCCAGCAGGGGGTACGGCCGCGCGCCAGGTCCGGGGTGTGCCGTCGACATGCTGAGCACGACCCGCGCGTCGCGCCCGTCCGGCTGCGCCAGCGGCACGAACCGCCGGACGACGATCCCGCCGAGGTCAAACTTCTTATCCGTCAGCCCTCGGAGCAGCGGGTCCTCGGCCGCCCGGGCCCCCGCGCGGTACGCGCCATCCGATGCCGGCGCCATCCCCGGCGCGCCGGGCAGCAACTCCAATAGCACCGCGCGCCGCTCCGCCGAAAGGCCAGCGAACGAATCTTCCATTCCCGGCTGAAGGCACATCAGCAGTGTTCCCCCGCCGCGCGCGAAGTCTCGCAGTTGCTTCGCCTGCGCCGCCTCCGGCCACTGCGTCAGCACGACCGCCGCCGCCGTCTCCTTGCCGGTCAGATTCGGGCTCCGCGTCAGCACCAATGGCCACTCGCGCGCCGCCCCGTCCGTCGGGTCCAGCGCCAGTCGCAGAAACCGTCCCGCTGTCGTCGGCGTCGTTTCGAGCAGTGTCACCGCCTGCCGCGGCGGCACCTCGATCAACTGCACCCGCTCGTCGTCCCACGGCAGGTTATCCGCCGCCTGCAGCGCCCCGCGCACCAGCATGAACCGCTCGGCCGGCAGGCTCACGTCAAACCGCACCTGCGCCCGCCCGCCCGCGTCCAATCCCGCCACCTTCGGCGGCTTGACCACCAGCGGCGACTGCGGCGCGTCCACCGTCGACACCGTCACCGCCACCGCGCGCGAATCGCCCGCGCGCCCCGCCGCCTCCACCGCCGCCTCCGCGCCGATGCCCGGGATCGGGTCCTCCGGGTCCACCGCCACCGCCGTCACCCCCGCGCTCCGCGGGTCGCTCGGCGTCAGGTAAATCAGCGCCGCCTTGAGATCCGCCGGCACCAGAAGCGGCTGCGAGAACTCCTTCGCCTGCACGTCCGTGATCACGAACAACCACTTCTGCGGCGCGGGGTCACCCGCCAGCAGTTTCACCGCCCGCTCGACCCGCGCGGCCAGCGGCGCCGGTCCCGCCTGGGGCTGCAGCCCCGTCCAGTTCTGCTTGATTCCCGCAGGCGTCTGGAAACCCTCCGGCCGCCCGTCGGCAGGGGGGTTCGAAAGGAACAGCGCCACCCGCGCGTTCCGAACAAGGTCCGACGCCAGCAGTTCGTCCAGATTGGCCCCCGCGCGCGCCAGCAACGTACTTTCCGCCCCGCCGTCCCGCCCTTCCTTGAGCAGCATCGAGTAGCTCGTGTCGACCACGATCGCGACGACCGTCGCATCCCCCGACGACATCCACGCGGACGCCACCTGCCGCGCCGGTTGCGCCGCCGCGAAGATCAGCAGCGCCAGGAGCAAGACCCGGCACGCGAGCAAAAGCCACCGCTGTACTTTCCGCCGCGCCGCGGTGTGTTTGATGGCCGACTTGACGAACCGCAGCGTCGGAAACATCACCACCGGCGTCTTCCGCCGAAAAAGCAGGTGCAGCAGCACCGGCAGCAGCGCCAGGGGCAGCGCGAGGAGTGCGGAGAAGAAGAGAAAGGTCATGGCGCGGTCGAAATATGGTCGACCGTCAGCCGTTCCGTGTCCAGAGCACGGCACATCGTCGCGCCGCGCGCCGTATTCGACACCCCAATCCCCCGTCGAAATCGCCGCCCGCCTTTGCCGCCCGTAGTGGACTTCGCGTATGATCCCACAAGCGGTTGAACCGACCCCCGGGAAATACACCTCATGTCCACGATTTCCGGCAGCACATACGGAGCCGCGATGACGCCGAAGGAGTTGTTCGGATACGCCGTCATCTCCCACATCGGCACCGGCGCCGCCAGCCAGATCTACGCCGTCAACGACCGCGCGTCCGGCCAGATCTACGCCCTCAAACACGTCGTCCGCAAGGTCGACAAGGACGAGCGCTACGTCCAGCAGGTCCTCAACGAGTTCGAGGTCGGCAAGGCCTGTAAGCACCCCACCCTCCGCAACGTCGTCGACCTCAAGACCACCAAGAAGTTCTTCGGCCCGATCACCGAGGTCGCCCTCGTCATGGAGTTGATCGACGGCGTCGGCATCGACGACCGCAACCTCGTCGAGGTCAAGGAGATCCTCGACGTCTTCATCCACGTCGCCGAAGGCCTCTACGCGATGCACAAGGCCGGCTACGTCCACTGCGACATGAAGCCCCACAACGTCTTGATCTGCACCGACGGGTCGGTCAAGGTCATCGACTTCGGCCAGGCCTGCAAGATCGGCAGCACCAAGGAGCGCGTCCAGGGCACCCCCAGCTTCATCGCCCCCGAGCAGGCCCGCTGCAAGCCGCTGACCGAGCAGACCGACGTCTACAACTTCGGCGCGAGCCTGTACTGGGCCTTGACGCGCAAGCGCGTACCGACGCTCCTCACCGTCGACAAGGCTGACCGCCGCATCGTCAAGGACCAGGAATACCCCACCCCCGCGCAGCTCAACGAGCGGGTCAGCCCCCAACTCTCCGAACTCGTCATGGCCTGCCTCCGCCTCCGCCCCAACGAGCGGATCTTCGGCATGAGCAAGGTTCTCATGCGCCTCCAGGAACACCGCGTCGGGATGCGGTAAGACCTCCCTTGTGATTTACGCGCCCCACTTCGGAAATTGAAGGGCGTACTTATTCAGCGGTCGCACCGAAGGTGCACGTGAGCTCCGCCCCGGTAGGCCCCATCTTCCCCATCTACAACCCAACGAGTCGAACCAGCGGCGCGGTATAAGCTCGGCGAGCCCGAAATGTCTCGCCGAGTGCTCCTTATATTCGCCATCGTCGTCACCGCCGCGCTGCTGGCTGCGACCCGCTTCGCTCGATTCGGCGCTCCGCCGCCGCCAATCGCCGCCCCGAGCTCTGCGCCAGCCCCGCCCGGCGTCGAATACAAGACCTACCATTTCGCCGCCGCCAACAGGGAGATGGAGTACGCCCTCTTCGTCCCCTCCACCTACGACGGGACACGCAAGTGGCCCCTCGTCGTCCTCCTCCACGGCCTCGATGGCAACCCACGCCAGATCATCAGCCTGCCGAACCTCACCTCCGCTGCCGAGCGACACGGTTACCTCGTCGTCGCCCCTATGGGCTACAACGAGCGGGGGTGGTATGGGGCGCCGATCCGCCGGCCCCGACCGGGCGATCCGCCGAACTTGTCCGAGCTCAGCGAGCAGGACGTGATGAACGTCCTGCAGATCGTCCGCCGGGACTACGCGGTCGACGACGCGCGCCTGTACCTGGCGGGCTACTCGATGGGCGGCGGCGGGACCTGGGAACTGGGCATCAAGTACCCCGACCTCTGGGCCGCGCTCGCCCCCATCGCCCCCGCCACGCGCCGCCCCGCGACCGACGTCGCGAGAATCCACCACATTCCCGTCATCCTCGTCCAAGGCGCGAAAGACGAGATCGTCCGCCCGCAGTGGGTGCGCCCGTGGGCCGCCGAGATGAAGCGGCTCGGCATGACCCACGAGTACCTCGAACTTCCCGACGCGACCCACTGGTCCGTGACGGATGCGTTCCCCGAGGTCTTCGCGTCCTTCGACAAGCACGTCAGACCGACGCCCCTTGGGAAATGACTGCCGCTTGCGGCTTAACCGCAGTCCGATCGACTCCATTCCTCCTCCCCCGTACCATCCCCCGCACTCACGGAGGATGACTTGTCAGCGGTCGTGCGACTCACCGGTTTAGTCGGCCTGTCGAACCGAATCCGCGCCGCGCTCGCCGCGCGTCCGACCCCCGCCGACCTCGCCCGCGCGCGACTCGCCGTCGACCGCGCGCTCGCGCAGGTCCACGCGATCCTCGCCAAGCACGGCGCCCAGCCGCGCGACCTCGCCGCCCCCTCGCGCCGCGCGTACGACTACCTCCGCTCGCTCCGCTGGGACACGATCCCCACCGCCGCCGCCCGCGCGATACCGACCGCACGCCCGGCAACTCGTCCGGCGCAACCGGCAGGCCGCCCGCGAACGCCGCAGGTCCGCTGGGCCGGCCTTGGCCGGTTTGCCGAGAAGCTCATGGCCCGCCTCGCCCGCGCCCCGTCCCCGCAAGAGCAATCCGAGATCCGCCGCGCGATCGAAGGCGCTAGCGGCCGCATCGAATCCACCCTCCGCCGCCAGGGCGTCGCCAACGATCGCCTGACTCCTGCAACGCGCGAGTGGCGCGGCTGGCTCGCGTGGATGGCCGAGGCCGAGAACGTCGCCGCCTACCTCGCCGCCGTCGACCGCGCGCGGGCGGCGCTCACCGCCGCCCGCGCCGCGAAGCCGCGCCCGACCGATACGGAATTCGCGCTCGAGTTCCGCCCGATGCGATTCATCTACCGCATGCGCCACCGCGGCACGACCACACATGTCATGATGCCCACGCCGATGGTCTCGTTCGACGTGACGGCCTTCGCCGACCTGGCCGACCTCGTCTTCGGCGACTCCCGCACCGCCAAGCAGCGCGTCGTCGAGCGTATGAAGTCCGAATCCTACGCCGACCTGTTCGACGAGATCGAAGGGCTCGGCGGCGTCGTCGACGCCACCCGCGGCGTCGCGCACGACCTCGCCGAGTCGTTCGACCGCGTCAACGCCCGTTACTTCGCCGGCCGAATGCCCCGCCCGCGCCTTTCCTGGAGCCGCGGCCTGACCCGCCGAAAGTTCGGTCACTACGACCACGTCCGCGACTGGGTCATGCTCAGCAGTACGATGGACCGCCCCGACGTCCCCGCGTTCGTCGTCGACTACGTCATGTACCACGAGCTCCTGCACAAACGGCACGGCATCCGCTGGTCCAACGGCCGCGGCTACGCCCACACCGCGGAGTTCTACGCCGACGAGCGCAAGTTCGAGAACTGGCAACAGGGGGAGGAGTGGATCAAGCGCCTCGCGCGCGGGGAGTGACTGACGTTAGCCCCGAAGGGGCGACAAAAAGTATCTAGCGCAACGCAATCAAAAGCCCCGGTAGGGGCGACAGAGGCGGGCGACTCGCGCGCCGCAGGCACGAGAAGCTCGCCGTCTTCTGTCGCCCCTTCGGGACTCATTCGCGCCTATTCCCCATCCCCGGGGCTCGCGCCCTGGGCTACTTTGTGCCGCCCCTTCGGGGCTAATGTCACCCCTTCCCCATCGCCTTCGGATCGAACCCGAAATCCACCACGTCGTCCGCCGGCGCGGCCGCTTCACCCTCACCCGACTCCTCGTCCGCCACGTACGCCTGCTCGTCCCCCGAAGGCAGTGGCTCCGCGTCCTCGATCGTCCACTCGCGCTCGGCCGCCGCGGGCTCTGCTTCCACCGCTTGCTCGTCCACGCCCTCCGGCGCTTCGGCCGCATACTCCGCCGGCGCGTCCGCCTCGGTCGCGTACCGCTGTTCGGCGGGAACCTCCGCCACCGGGGTTTCGTCCACCGGTTGTCCGGCCGCATCCGCCGCCGCCTGCGCTTCCGCGGCCGCCGCCGCCATCTCCTCCGTCCGCAGTGGCGTCTTGAGCTGCCCTTCCAGCCCCGCAATCGCCTGCGCCATCGTGTACTCGTGCAGCAGCGGGGCGCGCCCCGCCACCGCCTCTGCCACCGGCGGCAGCAGTTGCAGGTCCGGCACCGCGGCCTCGCCGTACAACGTCACCGACGCCAGCCGCGGCTTGATCTGCGCCGCGCTCATCTGAAGCAGCCGCGTCAGCCGCTCGATGCTCGTCTGCGCGTTCTCCTGCTTCGCTTTATTCGCCTCGTACTCCTTCGCGTACTTCGGCGGCACCATCGGCATGTTCGTCTCGACGTCCCGCTGGCTCCGCGAAAAGATCTCACCGATCCGCTGCGTCGAGTCCTTCAGGTCCTTGTTCGCCTGCGCCAGCTCGGCGCCGAACCGCCCGACCATCTCCTGCTGCCGCTCCAGCAAATACTGCGTCGCCAGCCGCTCTTTGAACCGCGCAAGCAGCTTGAGGTCGGACACGACCGCCGCCCGTTCCTGCACGCCGCGCTTCGTCTGCTCGACGAACCCCTTGACCGCCGGGGGGGATGACAGGATCTCGTTGAACGCCGCCGCCCAGCTCGACGCCTTCGGGGCCACCAGCGGCTTGACCTGCCGCAGCACGACCTCTCCGATCTGCCGCGTCAGGTACTCGACCTGCACCCACAAATCGTCGCACCGCGCCGTCATCCGGAACGTCGTCGGGAACGACTGCCCCGGCTCCCCGCCCGCCAGCGGGACCGTCACCACGCCCACGTCCGTCTGCCCGATCCGCCGGCCGCTCTTCACGTCGAACACCTCGAGCGCCGTCCGCCCCGTGTTCCGCACCGCCACCGCGGCGTCGCCCAGGTCCACCCGGTACTCGAACTCGAACGGCCCGAACGCGCCGCCCTCGTTTTCGATGAAGTACGCCTGCACCCCCGCGCTCCCCCACGCCATGATCCGGTCGAGCAGCTCCCGCGCCTTCCCGGTCAACACCAGGTATTCCTTCCACCCGATCACCCGGTCGAACGTCGAGATCTCGTCGCGCGCCCGCGCGATGATCGGCTCGATCGTCTCAATGGCCGCCCGCGCCTTCTCCCCCGCCTCCTGCACCGCCTGCGTCGCCCGCAGCGTTTCGGCCTCCACCTTCTTCTCCAGCAGCTCCGAGTGCGTGAACGCGACCCGCGGCCCCGGCGGGCTCAGTGCCGCCAGCCGCCCCTTCGCCTCCGTCAGCCGCTTCTCCGCCTCCGCCGTCGCCACGCGCAGCTTCGTCTGCATCGCCTGCATCGCGCCCAAATCCGGCAGTTGCCGGATCGCCCGCCCGGCGTCGACCTCCGGCGTGTCGGCGCAGAGGTGCTCGAACGACGACAGCTCCTTCAGCAGCGCCCGCCGGCCCTCCGCCAGCCGGCCCGCCGCGTGCAGCGCCGCGACCGCCGCGATGTGCCGCTGCCGCAGCCCCTCGAACGTGCTCACCGTCGTCGGCAGCGCCTCGGCCCACTCGTCCAAATCCTTTGCCGGCGTGCGCAGCGAATCGGGAATGTCGTCGTCCAGCAGCAGCCCCGTCGCCAGGCGGATGCGCTCGGCGAACTCCCGCACCTCCGCCGCGCTCGGCGGCTCGTCCGGCGACAACATCGACGCCGCCAGCTCGTCCAGCTGCCCCCGCAGCGTCTCGATCGTCCGCGGGCCGTTCCGGCAGATCCGGCCCAGCGGTTCCCCGCCGTGGTTGGGCGCGAAGTTCGCCTGCGGGTCCGTCGGCAAGTACGCCGGGTTCGCGTTCGCCCAGTCCATCGCCGCAGGGTTCCAGACGTTCCACGGGTCGTACGTTTGATAGACCAAGAGCGCCCCCACCGCCTGCACGAGCTCCATCAGCGTCCGGTTCGGCTCCCAAGGCGGCAAAATCGCCACCCCGTCCATCGTCACGTTCGGGTGGAACGACGCCTGCATCGGCCGAACCACCGGCGCTTCGTGTGGGTATCCGGGCGGGAGCCACACGTGCACCGCTGCCGTCGGCGCGTAGTCCAGCTGGCCGTCGTCCCGGATGTACAGCGTCTGCGCCGTAAACTGAATCTGGTACTCGCCCGGCGGATTCCCCGCGAGCGGCGTGATCTTCACCGACGGGTGATACGCGAAGCTTCGCTGTAGCCGCCGCCACTCGTGCTCGAGCCGCACCAGTTGGTCCGACGTCCAACTGATCGGCATCGCCGGCCCCGCGTCGTACCCCAACTGCTGATCGTCCATCGTCATCGACGTCACGCTCCGTGGTGTGTCCTCAGTCGGGCAGACATACTTGCCTGTCGAGCGGACGAGCGGGGTCATTCTTGACCCCGAGTCCGCTCACATCGCCCCCAATCGCCGGTCACCCAAGCCTGCCGATTATAATCGCACATCTCACGTTATGCCCAACGTTTGTCCTCCTTTCGCAACACCCCTTCCCCGCGCTTCCCGCGCCCCCGACGGCGATCCGGACGACGAGCCCACCGACGATGAAATCCTCGCCGAGGTCTTCAACCCCGCTAATCCGGCCCACGTCCGATTCGTCACTGGCCCGGCCAACCCCGAGCACCGCCTCAGCGACGCCGAGTGCAAACTCGGTGAGGATGGGGGAGAAGGGGTGGTCGTTGCCGTTTTGGTTCGTAGAGGTGGAGGTACCCAAGGAGGGGGATTGGAGGAGTTTGCGGTAGAAGGATTCGCCGGCGCCTTCGAGTGCGGGGAAGACGCCCCAGTCGCGGAGGGGTGGGTCGTAGGGCGGCTGAAGGCCAGTTGTGCAAACGCCCCCTCCCCAGAGACTTCGAGATCCCCAAAACCTCCGGCCGAACGTGACCCTCCCCACCCGCACCTTAACTCGAACTCGAAACTCGCGACTCCCATTGCCCTGACGATTGCACACGCCATTCCTTGCAGCCCGACGCCTAACCTCACTATAATCCCTACGTCGCGCCAACCCCGTACCCTCGGAACGCCGTCGCATGACCCAACCCCGCGCCAGTCGAGCCGTCGTCATCGCCCTTTGGGGCAACGCCCTCCTCCTTGCCGGGATTCTGCTCTCGCTCGTCAACCGCGGCGGCTCGTCCGTCCCGTCGCTCCTCCCCGCCGCGTACGCCCAGCAGGCCCCCATCGCCGGCGGCGCGGGCGTGTTCGTCATGCCCTGCCAGACCTCCCCCAATACCTGGGGCGCCTACCTGCTCGACGTCGACTCGCAGACGCTCTGCGTCTACCAGTTCTTCCCCGGCGAAAAGCAGCTCCGCCTGCTCGCCGCCCGCAACTACAAGTACGACCGCCGGCTCAACCGCTTCAACTCCGACGGCCCCAGCCCGACCGAGGTCAAGGCCCTCGTCGAGCGCGAGGCCGCCGGTTTCAACGCCGCCGGCAATCCCCCGACTGCCCCCACGCGCCAAGACCAAAAGCTCGGCAACGAGTAAACTCACTCGCAACTCGCAACTCGCTCGGCCCGACATCAGGAGACCGCACCATGATGGCCAAGATGTTCTACACGCTCGAGGAGACCAAGGCCGCCCTCGGCCGCTCCGAAGAAGAGGTCCGCCAACTCGCCCGCGAGGGCCGCCTCCGCGAGTTCCGCGACGGCCCGCGCCTCATGTTCAAGGCCGACCAGGTCGACAACCTCAAGTCCGAGCTCGTCGGCGGGGGCGACCAGATTAACCTTGGGCCGTCCGACTCCGGCGCGCCCATCGGCATGGCCGACTCCCGCACCTCGCCGCTCTCCGGCTCGGGCATCTCGCTCGCCGACACCGACTTCGGCAAGTCCCCCGGCGCCGGCATGGTGAAGGAAGACACCGCCCTCGCCGCCGACCTCGGCCTCTCCGGCACCGCCGCCGGCATCCCGTCGCCCAGCCGCGGCGACCCCCGCTCGGGCACCAAGTCCGGCAGCCGCGTCGGCATCAACGTCTTCGGCGACCTCGACGACGCCCCCCGCGCCGACCCCATGGCCCAGACCGCCATCGGCTCGGGCATCCAGGACCAGATCAACCTCGAGGGCGTCGGCTCGGGCTCCGGCCTGCTCGACCTCACCCGCGAGTCCGACGACACCTCGCTCGGCGCAGAGCTCCTCGACGAAATCTCCCCCGGCGCCGGCGGCCGCGCCGCCCGCGGCACCGTCCCGTCGGGCGACTCGTCCATGGGCATGGGCGTCAGCGGCATGGGAGAGTACGAGTCCGCCCCCCGCGGCGGCCGCTCCGTCATCACGCCCCCGGTCTACGTCGAGGCCCCCGACGCCCTCGCCCCCGCCATGGGCGCCCTCGCCCTCGCCGGCGCGCTCATCGTCATGTTCGGCGCGATCGTCCTGGGCAACTACCTCATGGGCGTCCGCCCCGAGTTCATCGCCAAGATGGGCCAGCCCGGCGGCAACGGCATGGTCTACCTCCTCCTCGGCGTCGGCGCCCTGATCGTCTTCTTCGTCGTCGGCCTGATCGTCGGCAAGCTCGGCACCAGCCGCCGCTAGGCGACCGCACTAATCACAACCAAAAGGGAGGCCGCGTGACCCACGCGCGCACGACGAACACCAAAGCCCCCTCCGCCCCGGAGGGGGTTTCGTCATTCCAACGCGCGACCGACCTCGGACGCGCTCCCTCGACGGCCCGGCGCCGCCGCGCACCGTGGAAACTGTCATTCCGAGGTACCCCGAGGAATCTGGCCCCGAACGTCAGGGCCCCCTCGACGTCGGCGCACAATTCGGCACCAACAACGCCCCTCCTCCCCTCCTCCTCTCACCACCCCCGCGAATATTTTTTCCAACCCCCGCGCTTGAATTTAATTTCCCACCCGGCAAATTGTGCGCACGCGAGTGAGGCAATCCGTCACGCTCGTCGAGAATACACAATCAATGCCGCCCCGGCTCCGGCGCGGCGCAACCTTTAGTGGCAAGGAGGCCATCGTGATGGCTCGTAAGATTCAATGGTTCGGTCTGGCGGCGATCTCGATGGCCCTCACCGGCTGCGTCACCTCGACCGACAAGTACAACGCC
>Ga0196963_10002676_pt1 | contig 10479 bp, 1 predicted proteins | sample S1_5metaG_FD_148600 | JGI IMG/M metagenome (GOLD analysis project Ga0196963, IMG submission 148600) | Soil microbial communities from Anza Borrego desert, Southern California, United States - S1_5 | ecosystem: Environmental > Terrestrial > Soil > Desert | place: USA: California | collected... | reverse complement strand
TGCGCGTGATCCCCACCATGCCCAAGGTGCCCGCGGAGCTGAAGCGCGGTGTCACCGGCTTCATCGCCCCCGCGGCTTTGTTCTGGTTCCGCTGGGCGGCGCTGGCGACGGTGATCCTCGGCCTGCTGCTCGCCGAGATGAGCCGAGGCGGCTACGTCTCGGACGCTTTGACGCTGCAGGAGGGATTCCGCACGATCGGGATCGGCATGTGGCTGGGCATCATCATGGCCGCCAATGTCTGGTTCGTGATATGGCCGAACCAGAAGAAGGCGCTCGGCATCGTCGCTGCCGACGACGCCGCCAAGGCACGCGCCGCCCCGATCGCGATGATGGCGTCGCGGATCAACCTCATATTGTCGATCCCGATGCTCTACTGCATGATCGCCCAGCCCCACGTCGGCTGACCCCAAGCGGCGGCGCGCCCGGCCCGCGGCGCGCCGCCTCCTCCCAAATCATGGAAACCGTCCGTTCGATTGCCGCGTCGGTGGGTCTCACCCCCATGCAGATGCTCGAATATCTGGCGTTCGCGCTGGGGGTGGTGAATGTCGCTCTCATCGTGCGCCGGAGCATCTGGAATTACGCGTTCGGCATCGGCTCCGTGACCGCCGCCCTTTTCGTGCTCTTTTCGGGGAAGCTCTACTCCGAGGCGGGCCTCCAGGTCTTCTTCATCGTCGTCAACGTCTACGGGTGGGCGAAATGGACCGCGGCCCGGCACGAGGCCGGCAGGATCGTCGTTCTCCTGATGACGCCCGGGCAGCGCATCGTCTGGTCCGGCGGGATCGCGGCGTCGGGCCTCGCCCTCGGCTGGGCGATGGATGAGTTCACGAACGCTGCCGCGCCATATCCGGACGCGCTGATCGCTTCGACCAGCATCGCCGCCCAGATCCTGCTCGCGCAGCGCAGGCTCGAAAACTGGGTCCTTTGGATCCTCGTCGATCTCGTCGCGGTGCCGCTCTATCTGAGCCGGGGATTCGAGCCGCTCGCCGCGCTCTACGTGATCTTCTTCGGTCTGTCGGTGGCCGGGCTGATCGCTTGGCGGCGTGCGATGAAGGAGGACCCGCCTGAGCTCGAAAGGCCGGCCGTCCCCGTTTGAGAATGGCGCGCCAGCCAGTCCGATGGGAACCCGTCTCTCTGAGGAGAGGCTATCCGAACTCCGGTATCACGCCGCGTAATAGTCGAAACGGTCAGGGCCGGAGGTCATTCGCGCGCTCCAGTCATTTTCGCCGGTGCGGGCGCCAAAGGCAGCCATTTCCTGAATGAGGCGCGCTACGCGCGGATCGGGTGCATCCGCGAGCACTTCGGCCGGGTCGCCGGGCGATCGCGCCTCTGCGCCCATTCCGCCCCTTGAGTCGGAAAAAGACGAAAAGTCGATGGCGCTATGAAGCTCCGTTGCGCGCTCGACGGTTTCGAAGGCATCGTCCGAAGCGAGAGCAGACCGCAGCGCGCTCAGCTTTGCGTCGAACCTGTCCAGATTTCCGTTGTTTGCAGAGTGTGCGGGGCCCCCAAGGCGGGCGCGAGGGGCACGGCCGGGGCGAAAGGCGAGGGCGGCGTTCGCGATCGTGCCGGTCGATCCGTCGGTGCGGGTGAAGCTGGCCGTTCCCAGAACTGCATTGGCGCCGGGCTTGAGCTTCTGCTGGTCGGTCGCGGCCGCGGCGACCGAGATCGACGCGATGCTCCTCTCGCCGAGCGAAACGAGCTCGCTCGAATCGGTGACGCCATTGGCGTTGAAATCGGTCCAGAGCTTGAGCTCGGCGAAGCGGTCGTCCCCGGCGTCGATCTCGCCGTTCTTGTTGCTGTCGAGCGTTGCCAGCGCTTCGAAGCTGTTCCTCGCATCGGCCTTGAGACCGAGCAGCGACAGCTCTGCCGGGCCGTCGATACGGCCGTCACCATCGCCGTCGATCACGAGGAAGCCGTCGCCGCGGCCGATCCAGCCCGTATCGTCGGCGGTGCCGTTGCCGTCCATGTCGAAACGGGCGTGGGCGCTCTTTCTCGATCGAATCTCGGCGCCGTCGCCGTCGAGGTCCAGAATCAGCGGCGCCAAATAGCCGATCCGGCTGTCGGCAAAGCTCAACATCGAAGCCGGTCGGAGGGCGCCGGCGCCGGGATCGGCGGCGCCCTTGGGCCTCGCCGGACCGATGACGAGCTGCCCGCTTTGCGTTGCGAGGCGATACCGGCTGCTGTCGCGTCCGAAATGCTGGGTTAGGAAAGCCGCCGGTGCCAGGATCGACGAACCTCCGGGTTCGCCACCGGTTTCGCCCTGCGTCGAGGGGGTCGGCTGGCCCGTCCAGCGGCTGTGATCGACAGCCGTGCCTTGCGGATTGGCAGCATAAGCGAAGGCCGCGTCCAGCACTGTTCCCGTCGAGCCGTCGGTGCGCGTAAAGGCTGCCCGGGCGTAGACGCGGTTTCCGGCGTTCAGCTGCTCGGCAGGAGCGGCGGCCGACCCGGTCAGGGCGATCGCCGCGATCTCGGCTTCCGACAATGTCAGAATCTCGCCTGCATCGGTGGCCCCGTTGCCGTTATTGTCGAACCACAAGCGGAAGTCGGCATAGCGGGCATCGCGGGTTGTGATCGATCCGTCACCGTCGCTGTCGAACGCGGCGAGGCCCTCGAGATCGGTGGTCGCGCCCGCTTTGTCGCCGACGAACGAGATTTCGGCGATATCCGAGATCGCGCCGTCCCCATTGCGGTCGAGGACGAGAAGGGCGTCCCCCGCCGCGATCCAGCCGGTCCGCTCGCGCTCGCCGTCGCCGTCCATGTCGAACAAGGCGCTGCTCTGCGCGAGCGGGACGAGGCCGCTGCCATCGCCGTCATAATCGATGACAATCGGCGCGGCGAGGGCGGTGTGGTCCGAAGGGTCGAAGGCAAGAAAGACGTCGCCTACTGCGGCGGTGGTTCCGTCCGCGCGCTGATATTGGGTCGTCCCGAAGATCATGTTGTCGACTGCATGCTCGGGATTGCTTCCGGTCAGCTCCACGGTCAGGTTCACGTTCACGATTCCCGCCTCGCTGAGCGTCACCAGCTCGCCTGCCTGGCTGACGCCGTCCTGGTCGGAATCTCGCCAGATTTTGAACTCCTCCCAGCGCGCATCGCCGGCGTCGAGGTAGCCGTTGGCATTGCTGTCGAACGCGCGGAGCCCCTCGAGGTCGGTGAGCGCGGCATCGTCGTCGCGCCGGAAGGAAATCTCCGAAACGTCGTTGATGAGGCCATCGCCGTTGCGATCCAGCGCGAGCAGGCCGTCGTCGCCCGCCACCCACCCTGTCACGTCTCGCACGCCATCGCCGTCCATGTCGAAGGTCACGGACGAGCCGTCATAAGCGACGAGCTCGAGGCCGTCTCCGTCGAGGTCGAAGACCACCGGCGGGACGGAGGCCCCGCGGCGCAGGAAGGTGATCCGGTAGGGGATGCTGATCGTCCTGCCGACCGAATCTGCGATCTGGACGTTGAAGTCGTACTGGACGCTGAGCGTGCGGCGCCCGTAGGGAGACGTCTTGGCGCCGCCCTGCCACGAGCTGTCCTTGCCTCCATCCGAGCCGTAAGGAAGAGAGAAGCTGATCTTGCCGGTGGCGTCGATGGACAAGACCGGGAGACCGCTGTCGATATCGCTGTTCCCGCCCGCCGTCGGGCTAATCTCCGTGGTCGTCATGTTGGTCAGCGAATAGGTGAGCGGCCTCCCTTCGGGGTCTCGTGCGTTGATCAGCAGCAGCCTTCCCTCGTTGACCTCGCCCTTGACCCAGAATTCGTTATTGCCCCGGTCGCTTACCTGGGCGCCGGTCGCGTTGACCGAATAGCTGGCGGAAGGCGCCGTGGTGACGTCCTCGTTGACGTCGGCGACGTCGATGGTGAGCGTCGCCGTCCTGACCACGCCCGTGGCGTCGTCGATCGCCTGGACCGCGAGCGTGACGACCGCGAGCGACGGGTCGCGGCCGACCCACACCGTCTGGATCGCCCCGTTCGGCCCCTCCTGCTCGCCGTAGACATCGGTCATGGCCTCATAGTCGACTGCGCCGATCATCCTGAGCGTGCCGTCCTGCTCGATCTGCCAGGCGCCGTTCTGGGTCGAGCCGTTGCCGAATTGCCAGCGCATGTTGCGGCTCTCGGGGTCGGAAAGCATCGCGTCCCGAAGGTTGATGACGGTGCCCGCCGTCGTCGGGACCTTAGTCGCCGGCCCGAGCGGAACGTTTGCTTCATTGACCGCGAAAGACGCGTTCTGAAGCGCGTGCGGCTCGTTTACGTCCTGCAGCGTGACGCGCAGCAGGCCCATCCCATAAAGGCGGTTCGGCCCCATGTCCCGGTCGTAGACGACCGTCTGGTAGGCGAAGCTGTTCGGACCCTCGAAGTCGAGCGTTTGGGTGCCGTTCACCCACACCCGGCCATCGAGGAAGTCGACCACGAACCGGGCGTCCGGCGACTGCGAAACATGGCGGCCGAGCGTGGAATTGAAATAGGCGCCGGGCGCCCCGGCGAAATAATAGCGCAAGGAGCCTGCAGGCCCGTCGACGTCGGTCGCCGCGATGGTGCCGACCTGCTGGTAGGGCGCCGGATTCTCGTTGGGCGCGAAGGCAAAGGTCCCAGGGAAGACCGGCGCCTCATTCTTGTCCTCGATATAGACATTGTAGGAAATCGGATCGGATTGGAGCCCCCCCGCGTCGACGGCGGAGAGAGTGAGCGTCGCGACGCGGATCTCGAGCAGGCCGTCGCCGTCCGTGTCGTAGTAGAAGCCGGCATCCATTCCGTATTGGCCGGCATAGCCGCGCAGCCAGCTGCTGATGAAGGTCGCAGTGCCGAACTTCAATGTGCTCCCGGCGGTCGTGAACCACCCATAAGGGTTGCCGCCCACGATGCGGAGCGACGGAGTCGTACCGTCCGGATCGCTCATCGCGAAGGTCGCAATCGGATTGCCGGAATGGGCCGGATCTCCCGGCACCATCTCGGAATAGAGGGTCTGCGGCGCCGGTGCGAGTCCGTTGGGGCGCTCGTTGACGTCCGAGAGATAGAATTGGGTCGTCGTCGCGGCGGACGTCAGCGTGCCATCTGTCGCCTGCACCTTGACGTCGCCGATATAGGCGTCCGCGCGGCCATCGCCATTATAGTCGGCGGTCGGGAAGCTGGTCTTCGCCCATTCGTAGTCGAAGCTCGCGCCCGGGACGCTGCTGGTGCCGGTGAACAGCAGCTGCCCGCCCGATATCGAGAAGAGCCCGCCGAGATTGCCGCCCGGGGCGAACTGGAGCTGCGGCACGGTTCCGTCCGGATCGCCGAGCGCATAGGTTGCGAACACGGTGCCCGCGCTCGGCAGGGTGGCGGACGGCAGCTCGTTGAAGAAGGCGGTCGCCGGGCCGGCCGGCGCGGCCGGCGCCTCCGCGACGTTGCTCACGACGATCTTGATCTCCGCGGTCGAGCTCGTGCTGGGAGTCGCGCCGTAATTGTCGCGCGCGATCATCGTGTAGAAAGCGGGTGCCGCCATGCTCTCGTGATCGAGCGCGACCCGGGTGACGATGTCCCCCGTGACAGCATCGACCTCGTAGCGGCCGTCCCCCGAGATCTGGACCGCCTGGTTGTTGACCAGGAACGAGTAGGTCTGATTGGCGAATGATTTTCCGGCCGTGTCGGGATCGGTCGCCACGATCCTGCCCACGAATGCTCCGGAGACATTTTCGGCGACTGCGAAGCCGCCGGGGGGAGGCGCCTGCAACGCGTTCTGCTCGTTTACGTCGACTATGCTGATGGTGACCTTTGTCGGAGCGGAGAAATGGGGACTGCCGCCCGCATTGTCCCATGCCGCCACGTCGTAGGTCGTGGCGGGTCCGTGCGCTTCGAAGTCGAGCGGTCCGTTGACACGGATCTTGCCATCATCGCCGATCCTGTAGCGGCCGTCGAAAGTGGTGTTCGACAGGGAGTTCTGCCCGGCAACGACGAACCCGTAACGCTGCTGGCCGAATACCGAGCCGCTGCCGTCCGGATCCTGCGCGACGACCGTGCCGACCACCACGTCGGGCGCCGTGTTCTCCGCGACGCCGAAACCGTAGGAGCCGGTGAAGCTGTTCGGCTCGTTGACGTTGCCGACGCTGATCTTCACCTCGGTCGAGTCTTCGTGGAAAGGCGGAAGCCCGCGATTGTCGCGGGCGATCACGATGTAGGTGACCTCCCCCGCCATCGTCTCGTGGTCGAGTGCCTTGTTGACCGTGATCGCACCGCTGAGTTGATTGATCTTGTAGCGCCCATCGACGGAGACATCCGACCAGACCGTCGACGAGTGCTTGAAGAAGTAGCGCTGCTCGCCCGTGGCCTGCGCCGGCAGGTCTGGGTCCGTCGCCGTGACGGTGCCGACGAGGTCGTTGACCGCGGCCGATTCCGGGACCGACATCGTGTAGGATTGCTGCGGGAAATCGTTTGGCTCGTTGACGTCGGTCAGGGTGATGGTGACGCCCTGCACGGCCTGCATGAACGTCGCTCCGCCCGGATTGTCGCGGGCCACGACCGTATAGCTGAGGGTTGCTCCCGTCTCGAAGTTCAGCGCCGTGCGCGTGCGGATTTCGCCGCTCGACGGATCGATGATCAGGCGGCCGTCGCCGCTGATCGCCTGCGAATTGCTACCGACCAGGAAGCCGTAGCGCTGCTGGCCGTAAGGCGTCGCGCTGGAATCGGGGTCCAGCGCCTGGGAGCGCCCGACCAGCGTATTGATCGCCACGGTCTCCGCGAAGGTCGCGCTGATGGCGGTGTTGAAGCTGTTCTGCTCGTTCGCGTCGACGACGGATACGCTCAACGTGAAAATGCTGGAGCGGCGCTTCGCGGGATCGGAGACATTCTCCTCGACGCGAACACTGATCAGGTGGGCGTTCGCCGTCTCGAAGTTGAAGGCTGCCGGGTTCCTGACCGAGAGCGTGCCCGACGTGGTGAGTGCAAAGGGGCTAGTAGCGGCGTCGGTGAGGAAATATTGCAGCGGATCGCCGTCGGGATCGGTGCCAGTTACGGTGCCGACATTGCTGCCCTGCTGGCTGTTCTCGACCACTTCTCCGCCGAAGGTTGCGTCAGTCGGGGGTGCGTTCACCGAGACGTTGATCGCTTGCGTGGCGGACGATTCACTGAGGCCGCCCTCCTGCGCATATGCGGTCGCGTAAAGCGTGAAATCGGTGCTGAAGCCGGCGGTCGCGATGACCGCGAGGCCAGCCAGATCCTCCTGGCGGAGCAACCATATGCCAGGCGTCGAACCGACGTTCGGTCTGTTGAGCGAGACTCCTGCTGGAAGGCCGCTGATCGCGATCCTCTGGATCTCGGAACCGTCCGCGTCCGGGAAAATCGCGCCGAGCGTGATCGCAATCCCGCCGGCCTCGCCGGAGGTTCCGCTTGCCGAGGCGGCAGCCGTCAGCGTCGGCCTGGTCGGGAGGCCCCGGATGTTGACGGTGACGGTCACCGTCTCCTCGGAGAGATTGTCGCCGCCGTCCCGGGAGCGAAGAACGATCTGCGCGGTGCCTGAAGTGTAAGCGCCCGGCACGACCGTGATCAGGCGGTTGCCGCTCGCGTCCAGGCCGCCGACTGTGACGCCGCCGATTGCGGCGGTGCCACCGATGGACGCTTCGACTCCGATCTGGTCGTCAGGTGTGATGTCGTCGTTGAGACTCAAGGCGAAAGACGCCGCCTGACCTTCGTCGATGTCGAGGGTGACGTTCGACGCGGCGGCGATGTGCGGCTTTTCGTTCGTTTCCCAGAGCGTCGCCCATTCATCCCAATAAGCGCGGTCCGCGTCCATCATGGCGAGATGGGCGGAAGCGCTCGCAGGCTTGGCCTTCTGCGACATCAGCGCCAGGAGGTCCCCGACCCGGATGTTGCGGGTGAAGTGGCGGTTCGTGCTAATGAACTCGATCTGGTATTGCTTGCCCACCTGCCAGTTCATGATCGTCGCGCTGGTCGCGGTGCCGAGCAGCGAGACCTTGACGTTAGAGCCGGCCGGATCCGGACTGCCGATGTCGTTGACGAGCTCGAACCAGAGCTCGTGATGCTCGATCACGTCGGCGAGGTCGCCGGTGTTGAACTGGAGGACGTCCTTGGTCGTGCCTTCGGGGTTGAATTCGAAGATCTTGTCGGCGCCTGAATTGCGCCGGATGAAATAGGTGTCGGCGCCGGACCCGCCGTGCAGCTCGTCGTTGCCGACGCCGCCATCGAGTATGTCGTTGTCGCCCTCGGCGTAGAGATGGTCGTTGCCCGCGCCGCCATAGAGCTCATCGGAGCCTGCCCGGCCGTAGAGGTGGTCGTCTCCGCCCCCGCCGTCGATCCTGTTGGCGCCGGCATCGCCGTAGAGTTGGTCTGCGAAATCGGTGCCGATCAGATTTTCGACGCTGGCATAGCTGTCGCCGACCGCCCCAGCGCCTGCGTTGAGGGCAGCGTTGGCGAGGTCTGCCGTGACGCCTTCCAACGCGCCGGTGCCTCTGTCCCGATCGGCGTAGGACGCGGTGTCCGCCCCGTCGCCTCCCTCCAGCGCGTCGGCACCGTCCCCGCCGCTCAGGATATCGTTGCCGCTGCCACCGAAGAGCGCATCGTTCCCGCCGCCGCCGTAGAGATAGTCGCCCTCCAGCCCGTCGCCGCCGTGGAGGATGTCGTCGCCCGCCCCGCCGGCGACGATGTCGGCACCGGCCTCTCCGTGGAGTTCGTCGGCACCGGCGCCGCCCTCGATGTCGTCGTCGCCGCCGCCGCCGCGGACATCATCGTCGCCCGCTCCGCCGACGATCGTATCGCCCGCCCCGTGGCCCCAGATCCTGTCGCGCCCGTCCTGCCCAACCAGGGTGTCGGCCTGCTCCGTGCCGGAAAGGAAGTCGTCCTCGTCCTTCACGGCGATGGAGATCGTTTTTGTCAGCGGGGCGCCACCGGCCCGGTCGGCGGCGGTCACCGTCAGCGTCACCACGGATCCCGTCTCGTAATCGAGCGCGGCGCCCGTCTTCAGGCGGAGCGTGGTTCCTGCGATCTCGAAGCGCGCGTCGCTGGACGTGAAAGTGTAGGAGGCTGTGTCGAGCAAGGCGAGGTCGGGATCGGATAGGCTGAGGATGCCGATCGTCACCGCCGGCATCTCAGCTCCGGATTCGGGCCGGTCGCGCTCTGAAACGAGCAAGGCGGATTGCTCGAACGCGTAACTCGTCGCCGCTTCGTTGACGTCCTCTATGCGCACGCTGATTCCGGCAGCGCCGGCCGACTCGAGTCCGCCCGAATCCAGCGCTTTGACGCTCGCCCCGATCAGAAGCTCGAAAAGACCGTCATGATCGTCGTCGTGCAGCTCCGCCGTACCGGCCGCGAACATGATGCCGTACAGCGTCTCGAAATCGGGTGCCGAGCCGCCCGCGAAGAGGAGTTGGCCGCCGGATATTGTGAAATGCGAGTCGGGATTGCCGACGAAGACGAGCTCCGGCGTTGTCCCGTCGGGGTCGGAGCGGTTGAATTGCGCCGACCAGAACCCGCCCTCGTCGGCCGAAGCCGGGGGAACCGTCGTGAGCGCCGGGACCTCGGGGCGCTCGTTGATGTCGCCCACCGAAATCGTGACGTCGGTGACCGCGCGAAAACCCGCCCCGGAGCCTTCATTGTCTCGTGCAACGACGCGATAAGTGAGGCCGTTGGGGAACTGCTCGTGGTCGAGCGCGCCGACGGTGCGGATGCGCCCGGTGACCGGGTCGATCGCGAAGAGCCCGTCCGGCGAGACATTGCTCTCGATGCCGTCGTCGTCGAACCTGTAGCGTTGCGCGGCGAAGGCGGTCGCGGCGCGGTCTTCGTCCTGCGCCGCGACGGCCCCGACGAAAGTGTCGGGTTCCGCATTCTCGTAGACGTCGAAAGCGAAGGACGAGTCGAAGCGGTTGGGATCGTTGCGGTCGACGATGGCGATCCGGACCAGGGCCGACGCTTCGTGATATGGGGCCTCGCCACCGCGGTCGCGCACCACGACGCCATATTCGCCGGTCGCCATCGTCTCGCTGTCGAGCCGCGCGATCAAGGTGATCGCGCCGGTCGCCGCTTCGATCGCGAAACGGCCGTCGCTGCTCGTCTGCGAGCGGATGCCGGCATGTTCGAAGGCATAGTCCTGCTGCGCATTGACGCCGTCGCTGTCCGCGTCGGTGGCAGTGACATGGGCGACGACCGTTCCAGCCTGCACGTCCTCGCCGACCGCAAATTCGTATGAGGAGCGGATCGCATTCGCCTCGTTGACGTCGCCGACGGTGATGGAGACGTCCGTCGAACTTTCGTTCGCGCCCGGCGCGCCGCCATTGTCGCGGGCCAGCACGCGGTAGACGACGGTGGCGGCCCCGGCCTCGCGGTCGAAAGCGAAGTTGTTGCGGATGATCCCCGTTTCCGCGTCGATCGAATAGCGGCCGTCCCAGCTCGTCGCGCTCGCCGCCCCCTGGCTCAGGAAGTAATAATGCTGGGCGGCGAAGCCGGTCGTGGCAGCGTCGTCGTCGAGCGCCGCGACCTGGCCCACGAATGCATTGGCGGCGACCCCTTCCGATC
>Ga0196963_10002674_pt1 | contig 10483 bp, 7 predicted proteins | sample S1_5metaG_FD_148600 | JGI IMG/M metagenome (GOLD analysis project Ga0196963, IMG submission 148600) | Soil microbial communities from Anza Borrego desert, Southern California, United States - S1_5 | ecosystem: Environmental > Terrestrial > Soil > Desert | place: USA: California | collected... | reverse complement strand
TAGCGTCCCAACTCGTGTTGTAGGTAAAGGCCAGCACTTGATCTTCTGTACTGCCTGATGGGTTTTCCGCACTATGAATGCGCCATGAGCTTGTGCCTGTTGCTGGCGTGACCGTGCCAGCGTTGTACTTGGTGAACTTCACCATTCCTGGTGTTGTGCCACTGCGAGCAAGAGCTATTTCACCAACAATTGAGCCGGTCAAATTGCCTGCTGGAATGTTGGTACAGCTTGCACATGAACCATCAAACAATGATGCCTTCAGTGTGGCCAATGCGCCCGCCGTGCCAGTGTTAACCTCAAGCGTATTAGTCGTGCTACGAGCCAACCCAACATCGCCGGATGAACCAATCTGGATAACCCCCGACACGAGCTTTAAGAGCTTCGTCGCGCTCACATCGAACTGTATGTTTGCGCCTCTGATCCACGCATCGCGCCACGCGTTCGATGTGCGGCTGTACGACTGAAAAACCGATGTGCCGCTACCGCTGACAGGTGAACCTGCCTGCCCGTCTGTGTCATAGGAAAGTTCAAACCCTTCACCTGTGGTTGGATAGCCGCCCGTTGATGAGCCTGTAACCTGAATCGCGCCGCCTGCAACGCCTAAAGCCGATGTTGGCGTCATTCCGATACCAAGACTACTTGATACTTTGGCAGTTCCGGTTACGTCGAGCGTGGCCTGCGGGTTAGTGTTGCCGATCCCCACATTGCCGCCTGTTCCATTGATCCAGATACGGTCACTGCCAAACGTGCGCAGTGAGAATGGCGAATTCGTGTACGTGCCCCAAAAGCCCTGCCCCACTGCCGCGCCGCTGTAAACAGTCGTTGTGCCGTCAGTCAGGCCGATGAAAGCGCCTGCTGCATCGTCCATTACGGTGAATTCTTTTGTTCCATCAGCGACTTTGAATTTCGCCAAACCCAGAAATGGTGTGACCAGATCGCCTGAGTTGACTTGCAGCGTGCCGAACCTGACGGCTGAAGACGTGGCGATTGATTGAGGTAGTGACAGCGTGACATTGCCGCCCGCGCCCGCGTCGGTAATCGTGATCTGGTTCGCCGTGCCGGTCAGCACTCTTTCATTTGAGAGCGTGGAATCGGTGGCGAGCGTGACGAATTGAGAAGCTATTGGCGCTGCACTGACTGTTACCGTTGCCAGCCCTGGGCTTGGCTGTGTAGCTGTCACCCCTGCGCCAACGAAATTAACAGTGCCAACGAGCGACGAAAGTGCCGTGCCTTCTTCCTTGACGGTCAAGCCTGTACTTGGGACAGAAGAGACTGAAACCAGGTCTTCAAGGTTCGCCGTTGCCGAGTCAGGAATTGAAAGTCCGACGCCAGAAGTACCGTTTGCGCTCAAGCCAACGACATTGGCGTAAATGTAGGCTGTCGAGCTTCTAGGCACGGTGAATGTCACGACGCCCGTTGTCGCGTGGCTGCGCACGGTGACGGGGGTTTGTGTGAGCAACACGCCGCTCTTGACGACCTTAACGATTGTCAGGTTCGTGTTAGTGGCTGGCGTGCCGTCGGGCTTTACCAAAGTCCCTGAAACTTGGCACAAGGCAGGCTGTGCGTTCGTGCCTAATGGCAGCACTGCTATACAGAAAAAACCCAATAAAACTAGTATTTTTTTACTCATATTGCATCTATCCAGTGGTAAAATAAAACGAGCCGAGCAAGTGCTACCAACACTTACACGGCCCTAACCACATTATTCATCACAGGAGGATGAACAGCATGGCTGGCACTCAATCTAGCAAAATCCGAAATCCTAATAAACGCATTCGACGTAACGGCAAGATAAAAGCCGCTTGCCCGCAGTGTGGCGTTATCTTTGAAAGATACAATTGGCATTACCACCGCTCTGACACGAAGGCATGTTCTGTGAAGTGTGCTCGAAAACTTATAAAGCGAAATCCATTGGAAAGATTCTGGGAAAAGGTTGATAAAACGCCCGGTCAAGGGCCACACGGTGACTGCTGGGTATGGACAGGAAAAAAGAACAGCTACGGAATGTTTTACTTTGAGGCTAAATGGGTAAGACCCCATAGATATATCTACCAAGTCACATTCGGCCCATTGCCGAAGCATCTTTGCGTTTGCCATAAATGCGATAATCGCCTGTGCGTAAATCCCGACCATCTCTTTGCTGGCACTCTTGCCGAGAATAACGAAGACAAGTGTAGAAAAGGACGTCAACCAACAGGTCTTACTCACTACAATTCCTATCGGCGAGGCGAAAAGAGTTGCCACGCAGTGCTCAATGAAGGACAAGTGAAGGACATACGCCATAAATACGCTCAAGGCGGCACTTCCTGCAAGAAGCTTGGAATTGAGTACGGACTGGGAGCGCAGACTATTCACGAGATCATTACCCGTAAAATCTGGAAGCATGTTGAATGAAGATAATGCTTTTTTCATAACTTGAATCCGTAGCCAATAGAAACCGTCAGGCTATTCGCCTTGTGTGTAACCCTGCCTAGCTCAGCGCCATATCGTTCAGGATTGCGCCTGTATCTCGCCATTGTCGTTTCAGCGCCAAAGAGCAACACGCCGCGATTGGCGGGCGAAAGTCTTAGCACGCAGAATGCGCCAAGACGATCAGCCCCTTGTGTCCCGTCAATGAACCTTGCCTTGTAGCCGTCAGACGGCACTGACGCCGAAATATTGCGAGTAAACAGGTGTTGATAGCTGGCTGTGAGAGACGAATTGTTCTTGAGTGGCAACGTGTAGCCGCCGCCGGCGACAGGATTGGTCGTGTACTTCGCGTAGCCGTCCGGCCCTGTGTATTTCACGCGCCCTGAATGCAGGCCAAGTTCAGCATAGAAATCACGCCAATAGACCCTGCTGCTAATGCGATAGCGACGGGTCGCACCGTACTGACCGAGGTAGCTTTTTAGATCACGCCCAATGCTGACCTGTCCTATGCCGATAACCTTTGCGCGGTCATTGCCGATAAGTTTATATGCGCCTTGTGCTGTGACTTCGCCTGACGTGCCATTGCCGCCGCTGGATGAGAAAACGCCGTTGACTGTGGCCCCAACGTGCGAAACCTGGGCGAGAGCGGGCAGGCTGAAAAACAGAAATGCGGCGAATGAAAGAATGTGCTTCATACGCCGCGATTCTATTGAGCGAGAGAGAATTATTTTTGTGGGCTACTCTTCTTTCCAGCTAAGCAACGTCACCGCTGCTGCATAGGTCGAATTATTGACGTTGATTTCAAATCCGACTTCGTTAGCAGTAATGAAATCAGTCCGCCCGACGCTATGGATTTCGACAAAATTCCGGCCATCAAAGCTGACCGAGCATTTGCGATTCGAGCCGTCATCATTAATGCGCAGCCAAATAATGTGACTCACCATTGCCGGGATAAGTCGGTAATCTGCGCTGTATGTCGTCGCATCCGTCCATTTCGTCACACCCCATTGCCATCCGCCGCCATAGGTAATGTCATGACTGACAACCTTACCTGTCGAAGACTCGCGCCAAAGCAAACCGCAGCGCACGTAGTTCGAGCCGATCAGTGTCGGCATAAAGGCTGCGGTGATCGTGTAGGGCGTTGCTGGCGCACTCTTTTTCCAGATGCGCAAATTGTCAGTGCCGCTGGTTGGGGCAACAAGTTCAATTGCTCCGCGCGACTCTGCGGCTGTCGCGCTGCCCTGATTGACAGCGGTGAAGCCTGCGAGCGCGGGCGGGCGCGTGAGCGCAAAGAGCGGCCCCCAGGGGTCATAGGTCGTGCCGTTGTCTCGATCTATCGCGTAGCCATCCGTCGGAAAGAAGATGTCGCCGTCATTGCTCACCGCTGGCCTTGAACCATAAGCCGCCTTGCGCGTTGAATCGCCACCGCCTGCACCTGGCGGCGTGGCCCACGTTCCATCCTCTCGCAGATAGTTCGACGTGCCTGAACCTTTACCAATCGCAAAGACAACGTTTGTGCCATCGCAACGCACAACGCTTGTATAGCCCTGCTGTACCGCAACACCAGTGCCGCCGGATGTTTTGACCGTGACTGTGTGCGCACCTGACGTGCTGTTCTGAATCACATAGAGCTTGGCCTTTGCGGGAACGATTAAATTACGATTGCCGGTCAACGTACCGCTTAGTTCGATGACTGAGTTGCGAGCTTCAATGGTCGTTAGAGTCACATCTGCGCTGGTGATTGATTTCGTGAGCCTGCCTGCAATGGCTGTGTCGAGATAATCAATAGCGGTTGCTATCGTCGTCACTGGCTGCGCTTGCCCTGTCGCTGGCTTGGTGATCGAAAGATTCGTTGTCGTTGATTGAGCTTGTCCGATTTGTGCTAATAAAATTAGCGCGAAAAGTACAAAGAGTTTTTTCATACTGTTACCTCTCTTACAAAGCCGCGACCGACGCTGGCACTCATTTGATAAATCTTTAGACTGATACTTGCTTGTGGTGATCCGAAATCGGTTGTCTGGTTGGCCGCTGAATAGCTAGCCGTCTCACTCGTCACTTCAATTGTGCGCAGCACTGTTGCGCCACTCATAACGTCAATTTCATAGCGTTCATTTTCCTCGCCGAGCGGCCCACTCTCACCCGCCGGAATCCATGCGTCAGACCCGATGCGAGTTCTGCGACTGAAAGTAATTGTCAGATTGCTTGAACCATCTCTTGTGCCTTCGACGTTGACCACAGACAACGGTTTGAGAATATTCGCCGCCCACGTAAATGCGGTGTAATTCGCATCACCAACCTGCTCGCCACTTGTGACCGCTTTCCAGTTAGCCGACACATCGCGATCAGCCAGGCTCATTTCAATTGTCGGAATGGTGTTGACATCAATGAGCACGAATTTCTCATTCGTCGCGTGCGTGGCAACTCCGAAATCCGTGCCGCGCCTTGCTCTAAGCAATCCCGACAAGCGCCATCGCTTCGGATAGGTCACTGAATCAGGCTGAGTCGCCGTCTTGAATTGAATCAACTCATCGCCGAGGATCGCCAGATTTGCGCCGTTCAAAACCTCAAGCTCTGTTGCGCTGGCGAGCGTGCCGGTGTAGAGGTCAACGTCAACCGTGTTCGTCTCATCCCAGACAGTCCAATCGGCTGAAGCTAAAACTGACGCCGCGCGGCCCATCGTTGATTCGATACTGAAGGACGCTTCGAGTTCATAGCCTGAACCTTTGTCCCGATAGATCGAGCATCCCGGCCATTCACCATCGCTTGATACTCGGCACGCGGCCACATAAAGCAGCGGTGCATCGTGCGTATCTTTGAGCGTCACCGTATCAATCAGGACTAAAACGGTCTGTGAAGGAAAAGATACCTCGATGTCCTGCGTCACGTTGCTGCCAACGAGTGAAGGATAGTACGCATCGGCGTTGTCTCTGACGGCTGACACCTTGATCGGCCCCGGCAGCCAGCCCTGCACTTCAACCCATCGCAGGCGATTCGTGACGCTATCCTCAGTCAGTGAGGCTAATGTGGTTGGATCGAGATAAGCGTATTTTGGTGGCAGCGAGAAATTAGCCCGGGCGCGCGATGCCTGCTCAACGAACAACGCTCTTTCTGCGGCTTGTCGCGCTTCATCAGGAAGCAACGTTAGTGGGTAATCAATCGTTGCCTGCCCCTGTGCGTCGCCGCTATTCAAGCGTGCCGGTTGTGCTGTCGCTTCAAATTTGTTTTCAGGATTGAACGCCGTCACCGTGATTTCACGATGCGCCTGCACGCCATCAATCAGCGTGAATTCAACTGTCTGAGGAACTTGCCCATCACTCGGCATCTCCAGTCCATCAATCGCGCCGAGATGATCAGGATCAATTACGATGTCAGTTGAGCCGCCGAGATAGATGCCCTCAAGTTTGCCATCAACCGATTCATAAACCTGAATTCCTTTGATCGCAGTGAGCATCTCCATCACTGTACGAGGCTTGAAGAGCTGCGTCTGCACAATGCCGCGCAGCACTTCGTTATCAAGTTCACTGAAATCAATGTCGCCGCCTTCAATCCCTGCCCTGTCGCACATCTCTTCAAAGAAGCGCGCGACCGTCTTGATGTCCATGTGCGAACAGGTCAGAAAGAACGTTGGCACTGAGCCATACTTTGAAATATCAAAGTTCTTGATCTTGACGATGAAGTTGCCGCGATAGGCGGGCGCGTTGGCTGATCCAACAGCCGCTTGATAATCACTATCCGGTAGTTGATCGTAAGTCCCTTGATAGAAAGAGACTGACGATGCACCGCCACCGCCAGCAATCGTGAATGAGCCACCAAGCTTCTGCTCAAGCTGGCCGATGACTGAACCAAGCAGGTTATATCTATTCGCGCCGCTCTCGCTGTCGTGCGGATCAGGCAGCGTCGCATAGGAAGAGCCGCCGCTTTCATCAGGATCATACACACCGCTCACGGCTGAGCCATCATTGACGAAGTTGATGATGACATCGGTGTTGGCTTCAATGATGTGCGGGTAGAGTGGCCCCTTGCCGAAGTCAATCAGGAGGTCAGTGTAATATCGCGTCTCTTCCTGTTTCGGCCCCTTCTTTGAACTGCGCTTGGTAGAGACGACTTTGCGAATCTCTGCCGCATAGATCACGTTTCCGGCCAGTCTGATGCCGCCGTTTAAGCTCGCCGCGTTGGTCGAAGTGTTGCCGCCGTAAATCTCATTGATCAGAATTCCTTCTGTCGAGTTCTGAAACTGTAGATCGCCCTGCAACTGGCCCGTCTTGACCGTGCGCGAGCGACTGATGAGTAGCTGGACAACAGCGTTGGCCGCAGTGATAGCGAGTGAGATAAAGACCGCTGTGAGCGAGATCGGGTCAAATCTGTGAACAGGTTCATTGCTTGTGCAGGCGTGCCAAATCTGACCGATGATGATCATCAGCCACAATGCGGCAACCAGCTTGTCACGTTTGAGTCTATTCACTTAATAATTTCCAGCGATATACCCCGCTCAGCTTGGCGCATCGCCCATTGAGCCAGTTCCGGTCACATCGAAAAGGCTTGCTCACGCCTTCAATCGGCACAGCATGTATAACTTCAGGCCCTGCGATAGTTTTTCTCACGACTAACAGCAAGTGCTGCGGTTCGCCTCTGAATTGAATCAGCAATAAATCCCCAACGTCGGCTGGTACGCCGTCAGGCAGTCTGATGAGCAGCGAGCGCAGTGCCTTGACGAGTTCTGCGCCCTGTGGCTGCGGTGGGTAATCGTTCGGCACTGAATCAACGTCAGCCTGTGTGATTAGTCCTGCCTGAAGTGCAACGAACAAAGCCAAGCCGATGCAGTCAACGCCATTGTGAGAACGACCTTGATGTTGATACGGCGCACCGGACATTAACTGTGCGACTTTGGCGAATTGTTCCTGGTAGTGATTCATCAACTTGGGAAATGATAGGTCTTGCGCAAGCCGGGGATGTCCGGGAATGCAGCATGGTTCTCGATGTTAGTACCCGAAGGGTTCTCAATGTTTACGAACGTCTTGCAGGCTTCTCTATTGCGAGCGCAGCCCTTCACGAGCATCACTGTATCGCCAACACTGACCTCCATCGTTGGCAGCGGCTTCAATGCAATTGCGTTACCCGCGTTGTGCTTGATCTCACCGTAGTTGTATTTGTTATCACCTGAAAGAAAGTAGATTTCGCCGTGATCGAAATAACCACTGTCTTTTGCTGGCGACAGATCAACCGTGAAGTGTTGATCATCGGTGACGGCTGTTATCGTGGCTTCGTGCATGTAATCTGCCAGCGGTTGGCCGCAGATTTGATCGCCAACCTTGCGCGCGCCGCACACAGACGAATAGACATCGCCCACTTCAACATCAAGCAATTGTGACAGGCCACGAAACTCGGTGTTGAATGTGCCATTCCCCGGCCTGATTTCGCCGAAATAACCAACCGCTTTGCGCGCGTAGCCCATCGTCAGGTCGTTGTAATTGACCGCATAAAGCTCAACTCTTGCGTGATTCCAGCGGCCACGAAACAGATCAGCCTTCGTGAAGTTATCGCTTGAGAGAACGCAACTGACTTCAGCGTTATTGACCTTCAAGCCTTCTGACAAGGCCATCGCGCTCGGATTCATTGGCGCGGGTCTATAGACCTCGCCCTGCCACGTCAGGTTGCGCGTGTGATTACTGAGCGTGATGACCGTCGGGACGAGAGCCAGTGCAGACTGTGAGATTGATGCGCCCGTTGTCGCAATCGAGCAGTCAGGATAGAGCGTCGCGGCAGGTGTCAGCGCACTCGTATAAAGCAGGGTGCGATTATGCCAGTATGTGATCACGCCGCTTTGCTTCTTGATCCATAGATCATCTTTCCTGCGATAGCCTGAAGCTGTCGCGCGAACCGTCCCGCTCTCTAAAACGGTGATCGTGCCGCTCAGGTCAACCTTGATGCAGAACTGGATTGACGCCTCACTGACACCGCCGTTCGTACTGCTCAGTCCAGCCGCCACAGTGCCCAGACGATCACTCCTGAATCTGAATCGGCCATCACCTGTAATCTTGTGCGACGAGTGCGAAAATGCGCCCGCATCGAACGTGCCATCAGTGCCAGCGTTTTTCTTGAGTGCCCAACCACGCACGCTCAAGTTTGTTTTCGTCGGCCACGTCACAGGTATTTCGCGCCGTCTCTCTTCAATCCTCCACAGCGTACAGATCGTCATTGGCGATGAGGCAAGGTGCGTCTTCATCGCTGTCGTGACGTTGGTTGTACGAGTGGATGGGCGACGCAGAATCAACTGCCCGACCTGCGTGACATCGCAGAATCCAGGCTCGACGCGCAACAACAGTTGCCCAACTTGTGTGACATCAACCGACATTAAGCAATAACTTTCACGCCCGGTTTGTTTGCGTCAGCGTTGGCAAACGACCACGCCGCGCCGGTCTGCGGGTCTTTTACATAAGGCGTCGCATAGAAATATTTGTAGCCGACGCTGAGCGTTTGAGCATCGTCAACGTCATCAGCGCCGCCGCTCGTTGCGGTCAGTGCAATCTGACCGCTACCCTTTGCCCTGCATAGTGGCATCAGGGCAAGCACACTGCCTGACGTTATGCCGAGCGGAGCGACGCCGTAATTATCACGATGACCGACGGTGCTGGATGAGACTTTCGATGTGTCTTCATCAGGAGTTGAAGCGTCATCCACGTTTGTATAATTTGCGCCGCTTGTTGGCGTGAGCTGTGAATAACCTCCGGCTGAAGCTGCGGCCTGATAGTGCAAAGAGACTTCGCCAACCCATTCCACGAACGGATCGCCGGTGAATGATGCTGTCTCATCCATGACGATCACATCATCGAGAATCCCCGGTCCAACGAATCCTTTTTGACCGCCCCACGCAATCTTATTCAGTGTCGCGTTGCCGCCGTTGCGCGTGTCGCCAGTGAAGCTGATCACCTCTGTTCCACTCGCGCCGCCAACTCTGACTTTCAAAACGCCGTTCGTGTCGTCAATTTTGATTCTGATCTCGCAGTGAAATTCAACGTCAGCTGTGACCACGCCTGACGCAGAAGTCGCAATGGTCGTCCCGCCCGTGCCGCCGCGCTTGGCGATGATTTCACCCGATGCGCCAATTAAGAGCGTGATGTGTTCGGTTGCGCCATCAAGGAACTGCACAAAGTCAACGTCGAGGCCATACGTGCGAAAGTGGAAGCCGCAGAGAATCGTTTGATAGCTCGCGGGCAGTGTTGCAATCGTTGGCGAGAGGCTGAGCGAACCACAGCCAGCCGAATATGCGCCGGTGATTGCATCAGCAGAGCGACGCCCGAACGTGCTCATTGTCCACACGCCGTTATTCGGCACGCCCGGATCAAAGCTTTCTGGTGGAATAATCAACATAACTTAACCATTACTCGACGAAGATTTGCCTATCTTCTCGTTTACTTCTTTTGCTTGAGCGTGGGTGATAGCTGCCATTAAATCGCTTGAACAGCGCACTATGTGAATGTCTTCCTCGACGTCGAAGTTAAGGATTTCGCTCCACGTTGGCTTTGCAGGCGCTATGAACCACGACTGACCGTTGCTCATCTTCTGCAAGCCTTCCCAAGAGGACTCGGCTTTGAAGCCGGTAAATGTCTTTTCACCTATCGTCAACGTGAATGATTTTTCGACTTTCAGTTTGAACATATAGTTATCCTCATAAGCCAAGCTCGACAGGCAAGCATTCGATGATTTCGAGATTTCCCCATTCGCTGACACTGCCGATGTCAATTTGCGAATTAAACTTGTCAGTGCCGAATGTGCAGGGCAGGTGATACGTCCCTGACCAGGTGAGCGCGTGACCATTAGCGGGGGCAGAAAGAAATGTAACGACGCCTGTCTCTGAGCTGATCGTGTAGTGCGTGGTTTTGGTTTGCAGCACACCGTTCTTATAAATCTTGATCGTGTCTGCGCCTGAGACATAGCTCAGGCCGCCAGCCATCGGGTAAACAATCTGCTTAGTGTGAACGAGTGCGCCTTTGGTGAATCGGCGATAGAGCTTGAAGGCTGTCGTTGTCCCGTCGCCGGTGCCGAATTGTTCGGGTGCTGAATCAGAAACCGCGTT
>Ga0196963_10002673_pt1 | contig 10483 bp, 7 predicted proteins | sample S1_5metaG_FD_148600 | JGI IMG/M metagenome (GOLD analysis project Ga0196963, IMG submission 148600) | Soil microbial communities from Anza Borrego desert, Southern California, United States - S1_5 | ecosystem: Environmental > Terrestrial > Soil > Desert | place: USA: California | collected... | reverse complement strand
GTCCGCCGCCCGGGCGAGCCGCCCCGCGCGGCCGCGCCGCGTGCCGCCGCCCCGCCCCTCTCCTCCCCCACCGCCCCCCTGGGCGCCGCCGAGGCCGGGCAGAGCGCGCGCGACGCCGCCGCCGCCGCGGCGACGCTGGAGGAGCTGCGCGCCGCCGTGGCGGCGTTCGAGGGTTGCGCGCTGAAGGCGACGGCCAGCAACACCGTCTTCGCCGACGGCAACCCCAGGGCGCGGATCATGCTGGTGGGCGAGGCGCCGGGCGAGCACGAGGACCGGCAGGGCCTGCCCTTCGTCGGGCCGGCGGGGGCGCTGCTGGACCGCATGCTGGCCGCCGCCGGGCTGGACCGCAAGGCCGAGGACCCGGCCCGCGCCGTCTACATCACCAACGTCCTGCCCTGGCGCCCGCCCGGCAACCGCAGCCCGACCGACGGGGAGATCGCGGCCTGCCTGCCCTTCGTCCAGCGCCACGTGGCGCTTGTCGCACCCGACGTGCTGGTGTTCCTGGGCGGTATCTCGGCCAAGAGCCTGCTGGGCCGCAGCGAGGGCATCACCCGCCTGCGCGGCCGCTGGTTCGAGTTCGCCGCCCCCGGCCTGGCCAGGCCCCTGCCGGCCCTGCCCATGCTCCACCCCGCCTACCTGCTGCGCAACCCGGTCGCCAAGCGCGAGGCTTGGCGCGACTGGCTGGCGCTGAAGGAGAAGCTGGGGGCGTGAGGGGGCGGGGCAGCCCACCCGACCCGGATTGAGCACTGCCCTTCTCCACTGCCGTCATTCCCGCGGAGGCGGGAATCCGGGCACTGTGCGTGCTGGCGGTGCCCACGAGGGTGCGTACGTCGCCGCGGGCGCCCCTGTCCCGGCGTGAGCGCGGGCTGAATGCCTGGATGCCCGCCTCCGCGGGCATGACGGGGAAGGGAATCGGTAGGTCGCCTGGAGCCGGAGGCGCCATGCGACAGGGCCGGCGGTGTGCCGTCGCCTTCCGCCTTCGGCTCCATGCGGCCTGCTTCCGCCCCCTACCGCCGGCCGAACAGCCGCTCGATGTCGGCCAGCTTCAGCTCCACATAGGTGGGGCGGCCGTGGTTGCACTGGCCGCTGTGGGGCGTGGCCTCCATCTGGCGGAGCAGCGCGTTCATCTCGTCGAGGTTCAGCGGGCGGCCGGCGCGGACCGAACCGTGGCAGGCCATGCTGGAGCACACCGCCTCCAGCCGCTCCTTCAGCGCGTGCGCGTCGCCCAGCTCGGCCAGCTCGTCGGCGACGTCCTTCACCAGCCCCTTGATGTCGGCCCTGGGGCCCAGCAGCGCCGGCACCTCGCGCACCACCACCGCCCCGGTGCCGAACGCCTCCAGGCAGAGGCCCAGCTCCGCCAGCTCGTCGGAGCGCTCGCCCAGCCGCTCGGCGTCGGCGGGGTCGAGCTCCACCACCTCCGGGATCAGCAGCAACTGGCGCTTCACCCCGCCGGCGACCATCGCCTCCTTCACCCGCTCGTAGACCAGGCGTTCGTGCGCGGCGTGCTGGTCGACGATGACGATGCCGTCGGCGGTCTGGGCGACGATGTAGGTGTTGTGCAGCTGCGCCCGCGCCGCCCCCAGCGGGAAGGCCCGCAGGGCCTCCGGTTCCGCCTCCGGGGTCGAGGCGCGCGCCCCGGGGGCCAGCGGCATGTCCGGCAGCTCCGATGGCGGCGGCGCCCAGACCGGGTGCCCGCCGGCCAGCGGCGCCTGGAAGGCGGCCGCGGCCTGGGCCAGGCCGGCCGGCACGTGCGCCGGGGAGTGCGCCGGCCCGCGCTGCGGCTGCCAGCCGAAGGCCGGCGCCCGGGAGGGCTCGTGTTGGGGATAGGCACCCTGGGGATACGCGTCGGTGAAGCTGCTCTGCGGCCCGGTGCGCGGGGTCAGGCTGGCCAGCGTGGCCTGGGCGACCGTGGTGGAGGCGCGGTGCCCGGCCGCCGCCAGCGCATGCTTCAGCGCGCCGACGATGAGCCCGCGCACGAGGTTCGAATCGCGGAACCGCACCTCGGTCTTGGCGGGGTGGACGTTGACGTCCACCTGCTCGCACGGGATCTCCAGGAACAGGGCCAGCATCGGGTGGCGGTCGCGGGCCAGGAAGTCGGCGTAGGCGCCGCGCACGGCGCCCACCAGCAGCTTGTCCCGCACCGGCCGGCCGTTCACGAACAGGTACTGCCCGGCCGAGGTCGCCTTGTTCAGGGTGGGCAGGCCGATGTAGCCGGTCAGCCGGACGCCCTCGCGCACCGCGTCGACGGGCAGCGCGTTCTCCTGGAACTCGCGCCCCATGATGGCGCCCAGGCGCGACAGGCGCGCCTCCATCAGTTCGCCCGAGGCGGCGGCGAGGCGGACCGGCACGCGGCCGTCGTCGTTGACGGTGAAGGCCACGTGCGGGTGCGCCATGGCGAGCCGCTCCACAGCGTCCACGGCGTGGTCCGACTCGGTGCGGGTGGCCTTCAGGAACTTCAGCCGGGCGGGCGTGGCGAAGAACAGGTCGCGCACCTCCACCCGCGTCCCCCTGGCATGGGCGGCCGGCTGCGGCGCGCCCTTGGCCCCGCCCTCCACCAGGATCGACCAAGCGCTGTCGGCGTCCGCCGTGCGGCTGGTGATGGTGAGGCGGCTGACCGCGCCGATGGAGGGCAGCGCCTCGCCCCGGAAGCCCAGCGTGTGGATATTCAGCAGGTCGTCGCCCGGCAGCTTGGAGGTGGCATGGCGCTCCACCGCCAGCTCCAGCTCGGCCGGCCCCATGCCGCCGCCGTCGTCGACGACCGCGATCAGCGCCTTGCCGCCGTCGCGCAGGGTGACGTCGATGCGCCGCGCCCCGGCGTCGAGCGCGTTCTCCACCAGCTCCTTCACGGCGGCGGCGGGTCGCTCCACCACCTCGCCGGCGGCGATGCGGTTGACGAGGGTCTCTGGGAGGCGGCGGATCGGCATGCCCTGAATGTAGCGATCCGGCGGGGTGCATACCAGGGGTTGGGAGGCGATACCCCGTGCGCCCCATAGGTCTGGTGGCGGGATGGATCAGTAATGGTAGCGCCCCAGCTATGCGGCTCCGTCCGCGGGCGGTGTCGTGCCGGGCTCCGGCAGCGGATGGGTAAACCCGGCTTCCAGCTGTTCGATCGACCGGCGCAGTCGCTCCGCGTTGGCCGGCGACGCCAACAGATGAAGCGTCTCCTTCATGCCTTCGCTGTCGTCTTCCGGTTCCATGGAGCCCTCCTACCCCGTGATCGCCTTCGGCAGGCCCGTCGCCCCTTCCAGCACGGCGTTGGTGAACTGGTCGGCGGTGTATTTGGCGCCGGCCAGGTTGGCGCGGGTGAGGTCGATGCCGCGCAGGTCGGCGCCGCGCAGGTCGGCGAAGGCGAGGTCGGCGCCGCGCAAATTGGCCTTGCGCAGCTTCACGCCGGAGAGGTCGGCGTAGCGCAGCTTCGCTCCCTCCAGGTCGGTCACCACCTGGCGGTCGGCGCTGATCTGCAGGTAGTCCAGGTTGGCGCCGCGCAGGCGGGCGTTGTTGAACAGGCTGCCGCGCAGGGCGGCGCCGCGGAGGTCGGCGCCCTCCAGCACGCAGGTGCGGAAGTCGGCGTCCTCCAGGTGGGCCGCCTGCATCTGCGCCCCGGCCAGGTCCAGCCCGAAGAAGACGGCGCCGCGCCCGACCATGCGGGTCAGCATCGCATGCGCCAGCGAGCCGCCGCCCGCCCGCACGTCCATGCCGGAGAGGTCCAGCGGCATGCCCTCCTGCCCGGCGCTGTAGACCCAGCCGGTGTGCAACTTGACCAGTTCGGACAGGGGCCGGGGCAGCTGCTCCAGCGCCTTGCCGGCGGGCTTGTCGGTCAGCACGCCGGTCATGTCGGCGCCGGCGAACTCGGTCAGGGTCAGGGTGGCGCCGGTCAGCACCGCCCCCTTCAGGCTGGCCCCGCGCACGTCGGCGCCGGAGAGGTCGGCGCCCTCCAGGATGGTGCCGTTCATCTGCGCGTTGCGCAGGTTGGCCCGCACCAGCTTGGCCCCGCGCATGATGGCGTCGGAGAAGTCGGTGTGCATCGCCACCGCCCCGCCCATGCGCACGTTGGTCATGTTGGCGCTGGACAGGTTGGCGCCCTGCATGTCGGACGGGCTGGTCTCCACCGTCAGCACGCGGATGCTGCCGTCCCGGTCCTTCGCCGCCATGGAGCCGTCGCGCAGGTCGGCGTCGAACAGGTTGGCGCCGGTCAGGTTGGCCCCGCGCAGGCAGGCGCCGCGCAGGTCCGCCTTGACCAGGCTGACCCCCTCCATGGACGCGTTGCGCAGGTCGCAGGCGAACAGCGTGGCGCAGTCCAGCCGGGCGCCGGACAGGCGGGTCCCGCGCAGGATGCTGGCGGTGAAGTCGGCATGGGCGAGGTCGCGGCCCGTCAGGTCCAGCCCCGACAGGTCGAAATGCGCCAGCACGGCGCGGGCGCCGCCCATGCGGGCGTTGCGGAACATCTCGTGCCGCTTGATCACCGCGTCCAGCTGCTCCTGCGTGATGCGGGCGAGCTGGCGGGGCGGGGCGGGCGTGCTCATGGTGACCGATCCTGGCGGCGGGCGGCGGCCCGTCCCCTCGATAGTGGCGTCGACACGGTCACAATTGCAACGTTCGTGCCGGACGGCGGGGCGGAGCCTATGCGGAGGGAGGGGGGCGGAGGCATGGTGCGGGACCGGCCGACATGGGAGGTGCCCGCCCACGCTACGGTCGGAGGCGTTTGCCCTTCCCTTTGGCCGTCATTCCCGCGGAGGCGGGAATCCAGGTATTCAGCTTGCGAGGGGCCGGGTGGAAGGGCGCCCACGTTGCCATCGGTGCCCCCGTGCCGGCCGGATAGCGGGCTGAATGCCTGGACCCCCGCCTCCGCCGGGGTGACGGTCCAGAGAGTGGAGACGGCGGTGGTCCCCTCCGCGGGGGTGACGGTCCAGAGTGTGGATGCGGCACGCCGACACCCCCCGCTGGGAGCGACGGCAGAGGGAAGCGCCTCCCCTCAGAACCCCTCCCGGATCGCCCGGATCAGGCCGGCGGTGGAGCTGTCGTGCTCCCGGGCGGCGCCGCCCTCCAGCTCCGGCAGGATGGCCTTGGCGAGCTGCTTGCCCAGCTCCACGCCCCACTGGTCGTAGGAGTTCACGTTCCAGACGACGCCCTGGACGAAAATCTTGTGCTCGTAGAGGGCCACCAGCATGCCGAGCGTGCGCGGGTCCAGGTGGCGGAACAGCAGCGTGTTGGTGGGGCGGTTGCCGGGGAAGACCTTGTGCGGCACCAGGGCCTCCAGCGCGTCGCCGGACAGCCCCTCCTTCTCCAGCTCCGCCCTGGCCTCCTCCGCCGTCTTGCCGCGCATCAGCGCCTCGGTCTGGGCGAGGAAGTTGGACAGCAGGATCGGGTGGTGGCGGCCCAGCGGGTTCTGCGTCTCCACCGGCGCCAGGAAGTCGCAGGGGATCAGCGGCGTGCCCTGGTGGATCAGCTGGTAGAAGGCGTGCTGACCGTTGGTGCCGGGCTCGCCGAAGATGACGGGGCCGGTGGCGTGGTCCACGGGCCTGCCCTGGCGGTCCACGCCCTTGCCGTTGCTCTCCATGTCCGCCTGCTGGAGATAGGCGGGCAGCCGCGCCAGGTACTGGTCGTAGGGCAGCACCGCGTGCGCTTGGCTGCCCCAGAAGTTCACGTACCAGACGCCCAGCATGCCCAGCACCACGGGCATGTTGGCCTCAAGGGGTGCTGTGCGGAAATGCTCGTCCATGGCGTGGGCGCCGGCCAGCATCTCCTCGAACCGGTCGGGACCGACCATCAGCATGATCGGCAGGCCGATGGCCGACCACAGGCTGTAGCGCCCGCCGACCCAGTCCCAGAAGCCGAACATGTTGTCGGGATCGATGCCGAAGCCGCGGACCTCCTTCTCATTGGTGGAGACGGCGACGAAGTGCTTCGCCACGTCCGCCTGCGTGCCGCCCTTCTCCAGGAACCAGGAGCGCGCGCTGTGCGCGTTGGTCAGCGTCTCCTGCGTGGTGAAGGTCTTGGACGCGACGATGAACAGCGTCGTCTCCGGGTCCACCCGGCGCAGCACCTCGGCGATATGGGTCCCGTCCACGTTGGAGACGAAGTGGGCGGCCAGGCGCGGGTGGTGGTAGGGCCTGAGCGCCTCCGTCGCCATGACGGGGCCGAGGTCGGAGCCGCCGATGCCGATGTTGACGATGTCGGTGATGGGCTTGCCCGTCCGCCCGGTCCAGGCGCCGTCGCGCACCCGGTCGGCGAAGGTGCGCAGCCGCGCCAGCACGCCCAGCACGTCGGGCATCACGTCGCGCCCGTCGACCTGCACCGGCCGGCCCGAGCGGTTGCGCAACGCCACGTGCAGCACCGCCCGGTCCTCGGTCGTGTTGATCCGTTCACCCGAAAACATGCGGTTGCGCCAGGCCTCCAACCCGCGGGCGCGGGCGAGGTCGGCCAGCAGCCGCATGGTGTCGGCGGTCACGCGGTTCTTGGAATAGTCCAGCAGCAGCCCGTCGAGCTTCAGGGAGAAGCGCTCGAACCGGCCGGGGTCGGCAGCGAACAGCTCGCGCATGTGGGTCCCGGCCAGCGCCGCGCGGTGCGCCTCCAGCGCCAGCCACTCGGGCGCGCGGGTCGGCGACGGGGCGGTGGAGGCGGCGGCGGGCTGGACGCTCATCGGTGGGACCCTTCTGGCATGGATCGGGCCGGCGGGGCTTCCCCCGGCCGGCCCGATTGTTAACAGCTCCGCTCCCGCTGCCAAGCGGCCTGCGCTGCCCTATGCCCCGGGATTACCCCCGATTCCGACGGAAAGCGCCGGGAACGACGAATTTTTCCCGGGGGTTACGCGGCACTCGGGCGCTGGCGGGGCGGCGGCACCAGGCGGCTGGCGCGCGGCCGCACCAGGGTGCGGGCGGGAACCTCCAGCTTCTCGAACAGGCCGGCCGGCTCGGCGGCGGGCGGGGCCGGGCGGTCGTGCAGCCCGGCCGGTTCCGCGTTCGCCGCGGGCGCCGGCCTGGGCACGGGCGCCGGCTTGGCGTGGGGTGCGGTGCCGGCGCGCAGCCGGCCGGTGAGGCCCCGGTATTCCCGCACCAGCTGGCGCAGCGCCAGCCAGTGCTGGCGGATGGCGGCCTCCAGTTCCTGCCGGCGGGCGAACAGGTCGGCATTCTTTTCCGCGTCCAGGGCGGCAAGAATTTCCCCGATCGGGACCGGCTGGAAGTCGTCGGCGGCGTGTGCCGGCTCCGGCGGCTCCAGCGCCGGGTCGTCCGCGCCAGGCGCCAAGTCGGGCGCCAAGTCGGCCGCGGGCGGCGGTTCCGGGACCTTCCGCCCGCCCCGCGTCCACGGATTCAATCGGTTCAGGTTCAACTGCATCTCCTCCCTCCCTGGGGTTGGACAGGAGGGAGGAGAGCAAGCGCCGTGCCAGGGATCCCGGCCCGGTTGCCCCGGCCGGGCAGCCTCAGCTGGGCCCGGCCTCGACCGTGGCGGTCGGGGTCACGCCGGCGGGCTGGCCGACGACGACGGTGGCGATGGCCCGGGGGTCCATCAACTCCTTCGCCAGGGCGTTGACCTCCTGCAGCGTGACCCGGTTCAGGTACTCGTTGCGGCGCTCCAGGTAGTCGATGCCCAGCTCGTCGCGCTGGACCTGCAGCAGGGTCCCGGCGATGGCGCCGTTGGAGGTCAGCTGCAGCGGGAAGGAGCCGGTCAGGTAGGTCTTGGCGTCCTCCAGCTCCTTGGCGGTGATGCCCTCGGCGGCGACGCGGCCCCAGATCTCCTTGATGAGGTCCAGCGCCTGCCCCGCCTTCTCGTTCATGGTGGAGCCGCTGGCGGTCCACAGGGCCGAGTGCTCGTAGGGCTGCAGCCCGCTGCCGACGCCGTAGGTGAGGCCGCGCTTCTCCCGGACCTCGTCCATCAGGCGCGAGTTGAAGCCGCCGCCACCCAGCACGTAGTTCAGCAGCGAGGCGGCGTACCAGCGCGGGTCCTCCCGCTTCACCCCCCGCTGGGCCAGCACCATGATGGTCTGCGGGATCGGCTTCGGCGCCGCCACCACCTGGCCCGAGGCGGCGGGGACCACGTCGGCCACCTGGAACGGCTCCGCCTTGGCCGGCAGGGCGCCGAACAGCTGGTCGAGCACGCCCGCCAGCTCCTTGGCGTCGATGTCGCCCGACACCGCCACCTTCAGCCGGTCGCGGCCGAAGCGCGCCTTGACGAAGGCGGAGAGGTCCTCGCGCTTGACCGCCGCCACCGTCTCCATCGTCCCGCGGGCGGGCTTGCCGTAGGGATGGTCGGGGTAGAGGGTGCGCATCAGCGTGAGCTGGGCGATGTAGTTGGGGTCGGTCTGGTCGCGCTTCAGCCCGGCCAGGATCTGCCGGCGGATGCGCTCCACCGCCTCGGCGTCGAAGCGGGGTGCCGTCATCGACAGGCGGGCCAGCCGGAACGCCTCCGCCCGGTTGTCCTTCAGCGTGGTCAGCGCGCCGAAGAAGCCGTCGCGGGCGGCGGAGTAGGACAGGCTGATCGAGTTGTCCTCCAGCAGCTTCTGGAAGGCCTGGCTCTCGAGGTCCCCGGCCCCCTCGTCCAGCAGGCCCGAGACCATGTAGGCGAGGCCCAGCCGGTCGGCCGGGTCCAGCTCGCTGCCGCCGTCGAAGGACCAGCTCATGGCGATGATCGGGTTCTTCTCGTCCCGGACCAGCCAGGCCTCGATCCCGCCGGGGCTGACCACCCGCTCGATCGTCACGGCCAGGGTCGGGACCGTGGTGAACAGCAGCAGGACCAACGCCGCCAGCATGGCGCGCAGGGAAGTCCGCGCCATGCTTCCCGTCACCCCGGCGGAAGCCGGGGTCCAGGAACGGCCGGCGCTACGGCAGAAGGTCCCTGGATTCCGGCTTGCGCCGGAATGACGGGACGGGTTCGCAATCTCTGTCGTCTGGCAGGCGGCGTTCATCGGACGGCACCTCCGGCGGGGGCGGCGGGCTTGGCGGCAGGGGCAGCGGCGCCAGGGGAAGCGGCGCCAGGGGAAGCGGCGTTGCTGGCCTGGGCGGCCGGGGCCGGCTTCGGCAGCAGCAGGCCGGTGACGTGGTCGGTCTGTCCCAGCACGGCGCGGGCGGCGGCGTTCACCTGCTCCACCGTGACCGCCTTGATGCGGTCGGGCCAGGCCTCCACGTCCTCCACCGACTGGCCGGTGGTCAGCGCGATGCCGAAGGCGTAGGCCGGCCCCTGCAGGCTGTCGCGGGCGAAGACGGCCTCGGCCTGCATGCGCTTCTTGGCGGTCTCCACCTCGTCGGCGGTGACGCCGTCCTTCAGCAGGCGCGCCACCTCCTCCTCGATCCCCTTCTCCAGCGCCGCCAAATCGCCGCCCGGCACCGGCGAGGCGGAGATGGCGAGCGAGCCGAGGTTCAGCGCGCTCGCCTGGTAGCCCATGGAGACGGAGGCGGCCAGCTGCCTCTCCACCACCAGCGACTTGTAGAGCCGCGCCGTGGCGCCGCCGCTCATGACCGTCTCCAGCACCTGGAGCGGGTAGGCGTGCTCCTTGGCGCCGGCGGTGTAGGAGGGCGCCTTCCACTGGCGGGTCCAGCTGGGCTGGCGCACCTGGTCGTCCTCCAGCGTGACGCGGCGGGCGGCCTGGACGGGCGGCTCGGCGGTGCGCACCCGCGCCGGCACGTCGCGGCGCTTCAGCGCGCCGTAGTACTTCTCCGCCAGCGGCTTCAGCTCCGCCGCGGTCACGTCGCCGGCGACGACCAGCACCGCGTTGTTGGGGGCGTACCAGTTGCGGTAGTGGGCGACCGCGTCCTCGCGGCTCAGGCCCGCGATCTCGTGCATCCAGCCGATGACCGGGGTGCCGTAGGGGTGGTGCACCCAGAGCGTGGCGTTCAGCAGCTCCGACAGGCGCGCGGCCGGCTCGTTGTCGGTGCGCTGGCGGCGCTCCTCCATGATGACGTCGCGCTCGGGCAGCACGACCTCGTCGGTGAGCTGGAGGTCCTGCATGCGGTCGGCCTCCATCTTCATCACCAGCTCCAGCCGGTCGCGGGCGATGTTCTGGAAGTAGGCCGTGTAGTCGTAGGAGGTGAAGGCGTTGTCGCGGCCGCCGTTGCGGGCAACGATGCGCGAGAAGTCGCCCGCCGGGATCTCGTCCGTGGCCTTGAACATCAGGTGTTCGAGGAAATGGGCGATGCCGGACTTGCCGCGCGGCTCGTCGGCGGAGCCGACCCTGTACCAGACCATGTGGCTGACGACCGGCGCCCGCTGGTTGGTCACCACCACCACCCGCATGCCGTTGGGCAGGGTGAAGGTCTCGGGATCGAAGACGCGGGCGGCGGCGGGAGCCGGCGCCAGGGCCGGAAGGCCGAGCGCCAGGGCCAGCGCGCCGGCGGCGAGGCGGCGCCTCAGCCGGGAGGAAAGGGGGGATCGGACCAAGACGCGGGACCTCCTGGTTGCGGGCGGCAGCCCCCGCCCCGGGGACGCCGCCGTGGGACATGCGGGCCCGCCCCTCCCCCCTCACGGGGAAGGGGGCCGGGCCCCGGCCGTCTCG
>Ga0196963_10002671_pt1 | contig 10491 bp, 14 predicted proteins | sample S1_5metaG_FD_148600 | JGI IMG/M metagenome (GOLD analysis project Ga0196963, IMG submission 148600) | Soil microbial communities from Anza Borrego desert, Southern California, United States - S1_5 | ecosystem: Environmental > Terrestrial > Soil > Desert | place: USA: California | collected... | reverse complement strand
CGCGACGCGCCAGCTCGACACGACCAACTGGTCGACGCCGCGGAGCCTGTCGCTGACGGGCGATGTGACTGCGACGCTCTCGGCCGTGGACGGCTCGGGCAACGTGTCGGCCGCGGCCACCATCGCGGCGAACGCGATCACGAACGCCAAGCTGGCCGACAACGCGGTCGGAACGGCCGAGCTCATCAACAACGCCGTCGACAACGACAAGCTGGCCGACATGGCCGGCAACACCATCAAGGGCCGGCGCAGCACCACGGGCAACCCGGAGGATCTCACCCCCGCGCAGGTATCGGCCATGCTGGACCTGTCGCAGATGGCGATCGGCACGGGCGGCGCCCTGGCCGGCTACTTCAAGATCGGACCGCTCTACCTGATGTGGGGCGTGGCCGGATCGCCGGTCGAGGACGCTTCCGTGGCCGTCAGCCTGCCGCTGACCCTGCCCAACGGGGTGCTCGTGGCGCTGGCCACGCCGCGCAACCCCGCGGGCAATTCGGCGGTGAACATCGAGTACCACCTGCAGAGCCAGACGGCCTCCTCCGTCACCTTCTACGCCAACTCGCACTCGACCTCGGCGACGCCGAGCGGCTTCAACTGGTTTGTGCTGGGGTACTGATGGCCTACACGGACCTGGACATACCGCCGGGCGTGTTCGCCAACGGCACCGCCCGCCAGGCCAAGGGGCGCTGGCGGCTCTCCAACCTCGTGCGCTGGCCGAACGGTCCGGACCTGCAGCCCGTCGGCGGCTGGCGGCCGAAGGCCCTGTCAGCGGCGATCGCCGGGAAGGGCCGCGCCATCCTGACCTGGCGCGCGAACGACAGCAGCCGCTGGATCGCCGTCGGATCCAACGCAGGTCTGTGGGTCGTGAGCGCCTCCGGCACAGTCTCCAACATCACACCCACGGGGTTCGCGGCCGGCCCGGAGAACGCCGCCACCGGCGCCGGATATGGCGCCGCAGTCTACGACCAGGGCGCCTACGGGACGCCCCGGCCGGACACGGTGAACATCATTCCCGCGGCCGTCTGGACCCTGGACACCTGGGGACAGCACCTGGTGGGCTGCTGCGAGGGCGACGGCAAGCTCTACGAGTGGACCCTGAACCCGGCTGCGCCTGCCGCGGTGATCACCGGCGCGCCGACGGCCAGGCGGGGCCTGGTGGTCACGGCCGAGAACTTCATCCTGGCGCTGGGTGACCGCAACGTCGCCTGGTGCGACCAGGCGAACAGCGCCGTCTGGACGCCCGCGGCGACCAATCAGGCTGGCGACCTCGACTTGCAGACGGCGGGGGTGCTGGTGTGCGGGCGACGGGTGCGCGGGGCGACCCTGGTGTTCTCGACCGTGGACGTGTGGGCCGCGACGTACGTCGGCGGTGTCGCCGTCTACGGCTTCCAGCGGGTGGGCGCCGACTGCGGGATCGTGTCCAAGGGCGCGGCGGTGTCGCTGGACGCCCGCGCGGTCTGGATGGGGAAGGGGGCCTTCTTCGTCTATAACGGCGGGGCGGTGGAGGACCTCGCGTGCGAGGTCGCCGACCACGTCTTCCAGGACATCAACCCGCTGCAGGTGTCCAAGGTCACGGCCTGGCACAACACCGAGCACGGCGAGATCTGGTGGCACTATCCGTCGGTCGGCTCGCTCGAGAACGACCGCTACGTCGCCTGGAGCTATCGCACCGGGAAGTGGGCGTTGGGCGAGCTCGCGCGGACGGCCGGCGCCAGCGCGGGCGCCTTCCAGCAGCCGCTGCTGGTCGCGCCGGACGGGGCGCTCCTGGAGCATGAGGTCGGCTGGGACTGGGAGTCCGCGACGCCCTTCGCGCGGTCGGCGCCGCTGGAGCTGGGATCAGGCGATCGGGTCGTGGCGGTCGCGGGCGTTGTCGGCGACGAGCGGACCCTCGGCGAGGCGCGCGTGCGCTTCTTCGCGCGCGAATTCCCGAACGCGCCCGAGGCCGAGCACGGGCCGTACCCCATCAGCACGGCGCCCACCGACGTGCGCTTCAGCGCCCGCCAGGTGGAGACGCAGGTGGAGTTCACCGCGCCGGCGGACAGCCGCATCGGCGTGCTGCGGCTGGACCTGAAGCCGGCGGGCCGGCGCTGAGGAGGACGCGATGAGCCTGACTCTCCCGCGCGCGCCGGCTGCCTACGATGCGATGAACGAGCAGTCGGTGCGCGGCCTGCTGGAAGCGGCCGATCGCGAATGCCTCAAGCGCGGTCGCGACCTCGACCTGGGGCCGCCCGTCTGTGGGCTGATCCTGGTGAGCCCGAACGGGTCCCGCTGGCGGCTGACCGTAGGCGACGACGGGGCGCTGACGACGATCGGGCTTACGCCTTAGTCACTACGGAGTCGCTTTGAAGACAAGGTCGGAGGGGCTCTTGCACCCGGCCTTTAGTGGTGAGAACGTAAAAGGAACGTAGAGCCGGACATCATGCGTTTCCTCGCTGCCCTCGTGCTGAGTCTGCTGGCCGCCTGTGACGACGGGGTCGAAGCTCCACCGCGTTTCCAGGCGCCCCGGCCGCATGCTTCCGAGCCGAGCGCAGAAGAACATGTTCCGCAGTACCGCTACACACCCCGGAAGCTCAATCCGGCCGTCTTTCGACCGGATTGGTTCAAGGGTGAGCCGAAACGACCGGCCGACCCGTCGGGCTCGTACCGCGCGGTGAAGTTCGACGGTACAGTGGACGTCCGGCGCCAGGGACGGGACTGGCGTATTCAGATCCGCACGCCGCCGATACCGGGACCCGGGCTCTGCAACCTTGCGGCCGTGGGCCGCTTCGAAGGCGCCACGCTGGTCGCTCGCGTTGAGGGGCATCCTATGCCGAACGCGCCGCCGGCCCTCGTGAAGGTCACCTTCGAAGGGCGGCGGGCGCGTGTCGTTGGCGTACACGCTGAAGGCCATTGCGGCGTGAACGCGGCCTTCGACGGCGACTACCTGCGCGAATAATCAAATTCGTGGCGCCGCGGGCGTGCAGGCGCCCGCCTTATCCGGACTTCGACATGACCTCACCGACAGGCGCTGCGTTCTGCGCGGCGTGGCGACGCTGCGCGCCCTGGCTCGAGGCCGCGCTGGACGACGCCTATGCGCTGGACGACGTGCTGAAGGGGGTCCTGGCCGGCGACTTTCACTTCTGGCCGGGCCAGCGTTCGGCGGCCGTCGGTGAGGTCGTCGAGCACCCGAGGCGGCGCGACTACCACGTGTTCCTGGCCGGAGGCGACCTCAGCGAGCTGCTCTCCATGGAGCGCTCGGCGGCGGCCTTCGCCCGGGCGCTCGGCTGCGACCGCATCACCATCCACGGACGCAAGGGCTGGGCCCGCGTCTTTCCCGAATACCGGCCGGTCTACCTGGCCCTGGCCAAGGAGCTTTCCATGAGCAGCCGCTCGACCACCAAGCAGAAGAGCACCCAGACGCTGAACCCCTGGGCCCAGCATCAGTACGAGACCCTGTCGCAGGGCATCCTGAATATCGCAAATCGGCCGGTGAACCCCTACACCGGCCAACTCAGCGCCGGCGCCGATCCGCTGCAGCAGCACGCTCAGAGCCTGGCTCAGCAGAACGTCGGCGTGGGCCGCGACACCGTGAACGCCGCGATCGCGGCGGCGCAGGCGGCCGGGGGCTATTCGCCGATGCAGGTGCAGGGCGGGTCGCTCGCCGGCATGGACCTCGACGGTTACTACAACCCCTATGTCGACGAGGTCGCGGGCGGCTTCCTGGAGGGGCTCGACCGCAGCCGGGCCATGGCCATCAACAACCAGGCCGGCGAGCTGACGCGCCAGGGCGCCTTCGGCGGATCGCGACACGGGGTGGCGGACAGCCTGACCAACGAGGCCTATGCGCGCCAGGCGTCCGACGGGCTGAACAACATCTACTCCACGGCCTTCCAGAACGCCCAGGCCCAAGCCCAGGCGGACCTCGCCCGAGGTCTGCAGGCGCAGATGGCGAACCAGTCGGCCGGGCTTCAGAACGCCCAGCTCGGCCTTTCCGCGGCGGGAATGCTGGGCCAGTTTGGCCAGCAGCAGCACCAGATGGGCCAGGCCGACGCGACCCTGCTCAACCAATTCGGAACTCAGAACCAGGCGTATTCGCAGCACGCGCTCGACGCCGCCTATCAGGAGTTCCTGCGCCAGCAGCAGCACCAGATGCAGCAGGCGGCGCTGATGCAGGGCGTGCTGAGCGCCACGCCCTGGCCGATGAACCAGACAAATCGCACCTCCCAGAGCAGCTTCAACCCGCTCGACTGGGCCAATTTCGCCGTCGACCTCGGCGCCAAGTTCCTGCCGCTGCCCAAACCGGGCGGCTGATCACCTCCTACTCAAGGACAGTCCATGACCCCTTTGTTTGCGCCGAAACCGGCGCCGCGCGGCCCGTCGTTCGGTCCGGGCTACGGTGACTATATCCGCAACCGCAGCGCGCTGGGCGGACAGCATCCCGCATGGCCTGGCGCCTCGCCGGGCCATAGCCAGAGCTTCGGCTGGGCGCCCCAGATGGAGCCGTCGTTCCACGCCGGGCCCGTCGCCCCGTCCTGGCCCGGGCAGGATTGGCCGGCGCCCGGGTGGCCCGGCGCCGGTTGGCCGGGCGGCGGTTCCCATGGCTGGCCGCAGTCGCCCCTCCGCGACCCCTTCGGTCCGCAGCAACAGCCGCGGTGGCGCTGACATGAGCCCAGAAATGACCACGGCAGTGCTGGGCATCGGCGCCACCCTGCTCATGAACCTGGCGGGCTGGCTGGTCGCGTGGGGCGCGCTCAAGACGACGGTAAAGGCGCTGGGCGAACGCGTCTCCGCGCTGGAGAGCGACGCGGGGGCGGTGGCCGAACTGCGCATCCACATCGCCAAGATCGAGACGCGGCTCGACGGGCTGCTCGAGCAGTTTCGGGAGCTCAACTCCGCCATCCGGTGGATGCGATCCGACGTGAACTGGGAGCCGCCCGCTGCGCCTGCAGCAGCCTCGCGCCGGCGGGGACGGGCGTGATGCGCCTGCCGAGCCTCGCGCAGGTCAAACGGGCCGCCGACGCCGCGCGAGACTGGGCCGCCGTGCTCTATACGCCGGTCCTCACCGTCTATGCCGTATGGCTCACGGCCGCGGTCGCCTTCTTCCCCTGGTCCCAGGCGTCCGAGGCCCAACGCCTCAACATCCTTGGGGGCGCCCTGGTCGCGGCGCTCTGCCTGATCGGACTGGGCACGCTGTTCTACCAGCGGCGGCCCGCGCCCAGCATCCGGGCCAAGGGGCCGGCCGGCGAGCTGGAGATCCTCACGGACGGTCAACGGGCAATGGAAAGGCCCGCGCCGGAGGGGAGGGGGGAGAGGGCGACGCGGGCCTTAGGGCTGGCGCCGGAGGGCTCCTCCGGACCGCCCGTTGAACCGGGGCGTACGCCGCAGGGTTCCCGTTAGGAACACCGAAAAAGACCCGCGCCGGGTGGCGCGGGTCTCAAGTCGGGGAAGTCTCGCACTCGACGCCGCCGGACAAGGGAGACGGCGGCGATTGACCAACGGGCGCTCACGGCGGCCGTTCCAAACCCCATCAAAGGACATGACATGCCGCTCGATACGCGCGCGGAGCGCAACCTCGTGGGCGTCCACCCGGACCTGCAGCGGATCGTCCGCCGCGCGTCCGATCTGTCGCCCGTCGCCTTCACCGTCACCGAAGGGGTTCGCAGCCGCGAACGTCAGGCGAAGCTGGTCGCGCAGGGCGCCAGCCGGACGCTGAACAGCCGCCACCTGACCGGCCATGCCGTCGACCTGGCGGCCAAGGTCGACGGGCAGGTGCGCTGGGACTGGCCGCTCTACGCCCGGCTCGCCGAGGCCATGAAGGCCGCTGCGAAGGAGCTGGCGCTTCCGCTCACCTGGGGCGGCGACTGGAAGAGCTTCCGCGACGGCCCGCATTTCGAACTGCCGCGGAGCGCCTACCCGTGACCGCGGCCATCGCCTGGAAACTGGTGACCTCGCGACTGGCGGGCCCTGTCGGCTTGGGTCTGGCTGCTGTGCTGCTGGCGCTTTGGATGGGCGCCTTGCTGTCGGGGGCCTCCGACGCTGCAGCCAAGCGGCGCCTGGCCGGCGAACTGGAGGCAGCGAAGGCGCTCGCCGCGCGGCACGAGGCCGCCGCCCGGGGCTGGCGCAGGTCGTTCGAGGCGGCCGAAGGACTGCGGGCAGAGGAACGGAAGTCCGCGGTCAGAGCCGTCGCAGCAGCCGCATCCAGCTGCGCTGTACGGATCGCCGAAGCCCGCCGTTCCGCCACCGCCATCCACAGCATCGTGACCGAGGAGACGACCCATGATCCGAAGGGCTGCCCTGATCGCCGCCTCGTGCCTGCTGAGCGCCTGCGCGACGCGCTCGCCCCCGCCCGCTGAGGCCATCGCCGCGCCGGCCCCGCTCGCCTGCGACCCGAGGCTGGTCGCTCCCCTTCCGGATGAACCGCCCGTTCGCGGGGGACTCGTTCAGCCTTCGACGCTCCAGGAGCGGGAGGCGGTCGCCGCCTTCCTGACGGGCGAAGCGGAAGCGCGCGCGTGGGGCCGTGAGGGCTGGGCGCGCGCGGCCCAGGCCCGTGAAGCCTGTCTCGCCGCTAGTCCAGCGGCGGCTCCGGAGCCGGTTCCTCGATGACCGTCGTGCTCGGCGCCGGGGCCGGCGGCGGGGCGGTGCGGGCGGCGTCGGCGGCCGCATTGGCGCGAGCCGCCGCCGCCTCGGCCGCTGCAGCGCTGGCTGCGGCGGAGCTGTCGGCGGCGCGGCTGCCGACGCTCAGCGCGGTGGTGGCGGCGTCGATGCGGGCCTGATTGGCTTCCATCAGCGCCTGCTCCGCCCGGAGCCGCTCGGCTTCGGTCGCAGCCTGGGCCGCAAGGAGTTCGTCCTGCGTGCTCTCGTCGTTCCGCCCCAGCAACAGCAGGGCGATCACGAGGGCGGCGGCGAACACCGCGAGGCCCGCGACCCACAGAGCCCAGTTATTGTCGCCGCCGCGATTGACGCTTCGGTCGACCTGGACGGTCCGGGTGGCCTGGCCGGTGACAGGATCCCGGGTCACCGCGACGGTTTCGCTGACATTGTGAGTTTCGATGTCGGACACGGTCGTATCCTTCCTTGGATATGTCTCGGCGAGGCAACGGGCCTATCGTTTGATCGTTCCCGGCTTAACCATTCACAGGAACCCGCGCGGTCGTGAGGGCATTGGAACGGCGAAGGAGATCGCCAATGCCCCGTTCCGACGCCCCCGACGCCATCGCCCTGCTGAAGGACGACCATCGCAAGGTCGAAGATCTGTTCGAGAAGTTCGAGAAGGCAAAGGGCGCGGAGCGCAAGCAGGCCATCGCGCAGAAAATCTGCATCGAGCTGACCGTCCACGCCCAGATCGAAGAGGAGATCTTCTACCCGGCCTGCGAAGGCGCGGTGGAGGAAGACCTGGTGAAGGAAGCCACGGTCGAGCACGACAGCGCCAAGGTGCTGATCGCTGAGATCGAAGCCGGCGGCCCGGACGAGGAATTCTACGACGCCAAGGTCAAGGTGCTGCAGGAACTCATCGAGCACCACGTCGAAGAGGAAGAACGGCGCGTCGAGGGGATGTTCTCCCAGGCGCGGAAGGCAGGGCTCGACATGGATGAACTGGGCCGACAGCTGATGGCGCGCAAGGAAGAGCTGATGGCTCAGATCGAGCGTGAGGGGCCGACGCCGCCGGAGCCTTCGACCTTCGATACGGTGGGTCTGCGCTAGGACGCGCTCTGACCATCCCGGGCCCCCGGTTCGCCGGGGGCCTTTTTGTTGTCAGCCGTCCCGGCTGAGCTCCCAGACGAGCTTGTCGTCTTCCGAGCGGACCTCCGCACGCACGGCGCTGGAGTGGCGTCCGAGAATGCTTGCCGCCAGAATCCGAGCCTCGTCCAGCGTCTGCGCGTCGAGCGCCTCGAAGTGAGGCGTCGAGCCGTCTGCAGACTGCAGGTAGCAGAGGTACGACATTCGGCAGACTCCCTCGTGAGGCGGGAGTGCGCGGCCCAGCAGGCCGTCATCTTCCAGTCGCCGAATGCCAACGACGTGCTCGGCGATATGCTCCTTCTACGCGAAAAGGCGCTGGACGGCGATACCGTCCAGCGCGTTTCACGCAAAGTTCACGGCTACTGTCGGGTATCCGACAGTGTCCGTCAAACGGTCGGTGTGGGTCGCGGACGGGCCGGGCGCATCGGGGCGGCGGCCGTGTCCGTGTTGACACGGCGTTCCCATTCGTGACGCTTCAGGCCGTAGCGGGCGCCCAGCACCGCGCCGACGGCGCCGAGCAGCATCGTCAGGAAGGCCCACAGCGCCATCGCGCCCGTGGCGTCGGCGGCGTCCTCTGCGGTCTCACGCACCGGCGGCGGCAAGGCCGGGTCGCGCGGATCGGCGAACTCGGGCCCGGCGAAACGTTCATCCACCGCCGCGCGCTCCGCGGCGCCGTTAAGGACGCTGGAGACCCCCGCGGCCGTGGTCATCCCGGCGATGCCGATGGCGAACAGGAACGACAGGGCCCAGACCGCCAGGCCGAGCAGCAGGCCGCGATGGCCGTCGGTGCCCTGGGCCACGCGGCTGGCGACGAAACCGCCGACCAGAAGGCCGAGCAGGTTCGACAGCGCGACCCAGATGCCGGCCAGGGCGCTGAACTCCTCCCCGTCGCCGCGATCTAGGCTGAACGGATTGAGGCTGGCGGCGCCGAGCGCGAGCCCGAGGAGGTTGAACATCGCGCCGACGGCGATGGCGACGATGGCGCCGGCGAGAACAGCCCGCCAGGAGATGGCGGCGCGGTCGGTGGTGAGGCCGTAGGCAGGAGAGTGGACGTCGGTCATGCTCAGCTCCGAGTCTGATTTCGTGTCGGCGATCAAACTCCCCAGGCGTTGCCGTGGTTCACGCCCGCTCGCGTTTTACAGCGACGGCGGCCTTCACTAAGGAAGCCGCGAACCGACCCGAGCAGCCATGGCCACGCTTTTCCGCGCTCGCATCCTGGTGATCGGCGCCGGCGTGATGGGCCTGGCGTCGGCCTTGGCGCTCAGGGCGCGCGGCGGGGCCGTGGAGGTCTGGGATCCTTCGTTCGGCTCGAACAGCGCATCGGCGGTGGCGGCCGGGATGGTCTCACCCGCGTTCGAGGCCGCGCTGGAGGAGGCGACCGCGGAACGGGCGGAGCTTTACCGCCGAGGCGCCGAGCTGTGGCCCGCGTTCAGCGAGCGGCATGCGCTCGGCTTCGTTCAGGACGGGGCCGAGTGGCGCGGACCCGTCGAGCCGATGGGGAATCGGCTGCGGGCGCTCGGCTTCCCGGCGGAGGAGACAGCCGAGGGACTGCTCGTCGCCAGTGAGGGCCGCCTGCATGCGGCCGCGGCCCTTCGGTCGATGGCCGACGCCCTGGGCGTGAAGCCAGTGAGGGCAGAGCGGGTCGCCGTCGGCGGTCTCGTCGAGGCGGCCGGCAGGCGCGAGCGTTTCGACGCGGTGGTCCTGGCGGCGGGCTGGTCCGCCGCGGGCATGGAGGTCGAGGGCGCCCCGGAGCTGAGCCTGATATTCCCGATCAAGGGGCAACTCGCCGTGCTGGGCGAAGATGCGCTCCCGTTCGTGCCGCGAACGATCCGCGGGCCTGGGGTCTACCTAACGCCACAGGATCGCAGCGTGGTCGTCGGCGCGACGATGGAAACGGGCCGATCCGACCTGTGTATCGACGAGGCGGCGATCGGCGCCCTTCTGGCGGGAGCGGCGCGCGTCGCCCCGGGGCTCCAGGGCCTTGCGCCCGTGTCCACGCGGGCCGGGGTCAGGGGAGCGACTCCGGACGGCCTGCCGATGGTGGGAGCGAGTTCGGCGCCCGGCGTCTTTCTGGCGCTCGCTCCACGGCGGAACGGTTGGTTGCTCGCGCCGCTGGCGGCGGAAGTCCTCGCCGGCGCAATAGCCGGCGAGGACCCGTCTCTTGAAGCTCGGGCTTTCGACCCGCAGCGCTTCCTCAGTCCAGGGTGAACCCGATCGGCACGGTGACGACGGCGCCCTCCACGGGCGTACCGTCGACGGTCTTGGGGCTCATGCGGAAGTAGCGCGACAGCTTCAGCGCAGCGGCGCCGAACCCTTCGCCAGCGGGGCTTTCCGACAGCACCGAGCAGCCGGTCAGTGTTCCTTCGAGGGTGACGGAGCAGCGGAGGGTGGCCTTGCCGCCCAGCTCCTTCTCGATCGCGCCGCGGGGATAGAAGCGCTCCATCTGGTCAGCCGTCGGCATCCGCACCCACTTCGGCGAGCCGATCACCGGCGGCGCCTTCACCGCGTCGCCCGGACCGGTCGACCCGCCATCACCCGCCTTCGTGGGAGGCGGATCGACAGGCAGGATGATCGGGCCATCACTGGGCTTGACCGGATCGTCCACCGGATAGAGCTGGATCGGTTCGATCGGTGAACGGATGGGGTCGACCGGCGTGTGAGGATCGATCTGAGGCGGCGTCGTCCGCGTCGGCTCAACCGGCTTCATCGGCTCGAGATACACAGGGGTCACCTCGGTGACCGGCCCCTCCGCCCGCGTCGGGATGTCGAGCACGA
>Ga0196963_10002670_pt1 | contig 10492 bp, 25 predicted proteins | sample S1_5metaG_FD_148600 | JGI IMG/M metagenome (GOLD analysis project Ga0196963, IMG submission 148600) | Soil microbial communities from Anza Borrego desert, Southern California, United States - S1_5 | ecosystem: Environmental > Terrestrial > Soil > Desert | place: USA: California | collected... | reverse complement strand
CCGTCCAGCCCACGGCCGCGTGATGGACAACCCCGTCCCATCCGTCCGGCCCAGGTACGTCGCCTACACGACGCCCGACCACACCGTCTTTACGGAGATCGACAACGAGGGCGAGATCCTTGAGCACTTCGCCAGCGAGGGTAAGGACCCGAAGACCTATACCCGCATTGAGTTCGACACCCTCATAGAGCTCGCGGGCCGGTACCAGTACCACTCAAAATAAAGTTTGACTTCTTCCCGCACAAAGTTTAAGTACCGCACAACATCATCGTAGAGCAAGAGAGGCCGACATGGGCAAGATGCACGAGCTCCTCGCGGTGGAGGCGACGACCGTCGCCAACTACCAGAGGGACCTGGACGAGACGCTGAAGACGCTTGGCAAGGCGGAGCTGTTCACCCGCACGATCACGCAGAAGCACTTCTTCGACGCGAACGACGCCAAGCTGAACACGACCGAGACGAAGGAGATGACGACCACCGTCGCCCAGAGGCTGTCGTGGTTCCGCAGGCACGCCGAGAAGTTCATCGACGTGCAGTTCCAGAAGGACAAGACGAACCAGCTCGCGACTGCCGACCTCGTCATCGACGGGACGGTCATCGCCGAGAAGCTGCCGGCCACCACCCTGCTGATGCTGGAGTCGAAGCTCCAGGACGTCAGGAAGGTGCTCGACTCGGCCCCGACGCTCCAGGCGGGCGTCCCCTGGAAGTACGACGAGAACGAGCGGCTGTTCACGACGGCAGAGCCCAAGCGGTCCTTCCAGACGAAGAAGGTCATGAAGCCGGTGGTCATGTACGAGGCGACGAAGGAGCACCCGGCCCAGGTCAAGGAGTCGACGGAGGACGTGCCAGTCGCCGAGATTACGCAGATCATGTACTCGGGCATGCTCACGTCGGCGACGAAGGCCGACCTGCTGACCAGGCTCGACACCCTCCTCCAGGCCTGCAAGACGGCCAGGCAGAGGGCGAACAACACGGAGGCGGTGAAGGATAAGGTCGCGAACCGGCTCCTCGACTACCTCTTCGCGCCCATCGCAATCGGCACCAAGCCGGGCGGCAGCATCTCGCCGGGCAGCGGGGGCACGGGCTTCTAGCAAGGATTCGGCGGGGCCGTGGCCCCGCCAACGGACTACCTAACGGGGTAGAATTGTCGTCAGACTGACAGCTTATTGTCATATCCGGCCCCTCTCGACAGGCTCAGGGCCTGTGTTGGTCCGGTCATCGTATAACCCCGCAAGTTGAGAATGGTCCACAGTGGAGATATGGAGCGAGTAGGTCCCTTTATAGCGAAAGACGCAGGTTCGAAACCTGCCAGCCCCGCCAAATCTACCCATGCTATGGGGCTGTAGTTGAGTGGTAAGACGTTCGCTCGTCTTGTGAGTCCTGTTCGTCTATCGGAGTTTGCGCTCCCAGTATGGGCTGGAAATGTCAGAGCACTGTTCTTGAAAAACAGCAACCTACAGTTGGGGGGTCAGGTCGGCAAGTACCTGGCCCCTTTTTATAGGAGGACATCGTCATGGAGATCTCTAGGCGCGGCTTGATCATCGGCGGGGCATCCGCCATCGGGTTCCTCGCCGCACCCGCCATCGTAAGGGCGTCGAGCCTGATGCCCATCGCGGCATGGGATCTGTTCGCGGAGATAGTGAAGCCCCTCGAGACCAGGATAATCGCCCGAGTCCGGGGCAGGTATGACGAAGCGACCGGAAAATACGAGCTTATCGAATGGCAGGACCTTGCTACCGGTGAGTGGAAGCCAATGGAGAGTAGATTGACATGGTAGGGGTTGTCGCTTTCCTCATGTTCATCGGGCTGACGTACAAGACCCGCATGGTCTACTACCGGGAGACCGGGTTCAACCGGGTCTTCTATACCGGCTTCTGGGGCCTCTGCTCCGCTGCCTGCCTGGTCGTCACCGTCGCCTCCGCGATAAGCCCGAGGTTCTGATGCGACCCGGCGACGTCATCACCGTCTTCATCTGGAGCGAGATCCTGTCCCTCTGCGTGCTCGGGATCGCCGGCTACATGATCTACAGGGCCACCCTCGCTGCAAACTCCGACGGCTGCGCCGGCTGGGTGTGTGCGTCCATCGGCACCCTGTTCCTGCTGGCGCTGTTTCAATCCGCGCTGGTCGACACCGTCTTTGACATGCTGAGAGGAGCACCAAACCTATGACCTGGTTCCTGTGCATATTGGTCGTCATCGGTAGCGAGCTCGTCGGCAGCGGCAGCATCCAGGTGAAGAGCAAGGAAGAGTGCTTGCGTATCGCAGACATCCTCAAGCCGGTGCCCAGGTTCGTCGTCTTTTGTGATAACTATCCCATCAAGGTGAGAAACTTTCCATGACCTTCAACAACTTCATCGAGCTGATGCTGGTGTTCGCCATCGTCGCGATCACGTACTGGTTCACCAAGTATAAGGCCAACTACAAGGACGGCATCGCGTGGTGGGAGGTCGTTGTCCCCATCGGCCTGGTCTGCGCCGCCCTCTGGTTCCTCAAAAGAATCTTCATCGGTCTCTAAAGGAACCGTTTGACTTCCCGGCGCGCGCTGGGTTACCGATACACCATCACAACAGGAGACGAAAATGGCCGAAGATACTGAGAAGCCGCAGAGCGGCTCGCTCGAGCAGCAGGTCCTCGCGGACATCACGAAGTCGAAGAAGGAGTCCGCGAAAGCGAAGCTCAAGGAAGTCATGCTGAAGAAGATGGAGGCCCAGCGCACGGTCCGCCTGTGCGACGAGGAGATCGCCAAGATCGTCGGCGACTTTGACCGCGGACTCCTTTAGGTTGCCCGACCACGCGGCGTGGTCCAGATACGGACGGTGGGAGAGCATGGAAGAGCAGCAGTCCAACCCGTACTACCAGCTGACGGTGGGGGAGAGGCCGAACGGGCATGAGAACAAGAACGTACGAGAGGGCTGGGTCGATGCCTCGGACATGCTGTCCAGTGTGCCGAAGATCGAATTCAGGATGTGGCCGTTCCTGTTCGTCGACAGCAAACATCTGGCCCAGCACGGGTGCAGGTTCTGGGTCCACGCACGCTACGTCCCACACGTCAACCTCACCAAGGTGTACTTCAGGGTGTGGCCGCCGGAGGCACGGGAGCTCAAGAACGCGAGGTTCGTCTCGTTCAAGTATACGCTCGACGGGAAGAGGCTAGACACCTTCCTCGAAGCCGTGCCGTCGGCCGTCGACCTGTCCGTCCACCTCCACACGGAGTACCAGGTGAGGATAAGGACGAAGTTCGACCACATGAGCGACGCCCAGATCCTGGAGGAGATGAACAGGCGGCACTACGACAGGATCAAGGACCACATCAGGGAGAGGCCGGTGTACGCGGACAACGTCATCGACTTCCTGGAGTACGCAGGCAATCCGCCCAAGGAGATGGAGATAGATGACGAGGGTGATCAACTTCTTAGCGGGACCGGGGGCAGGTAAGTCCACGACCGCGACCGGGGTCTTCTCGGGCCTGAAGAGGCTCGGGAGGCTCGCGGAGTACGTATCCGAGTTCGCCAAGGACTGCGCCTGGGAGGAGACGGAGAAGATGCTGGAGAACCAGCTCCACGTCTTCGCCGAGCAGCACCGGCGCCAGTTCAGGCTGATCGACAAGGTCGACTTCATCGTCACCGACTCGCCCCTGCTGCTGAGCTCCATCTACTACGACTATCACAGGAGCAAGCTGCCGAAGTCGAAACAGGGCAGCCCGTGGTTCGCCGACTCGTTCCATTCCCTCGTGAAGAGCACCTTCCTGGGCTTCGAGAACGAGATCTACTACATCAACCGCGACAAGCCCTACGTCCGTGTGGGCAGGAGCCAGTCCGAGGAGGAGGCCCGCCAGCTCGACGAGGCCGTTCGCTTCTACCTCGAGAAGAACGACATCTACTATCGGGAGACGACGTCGTCCCAGGCAATCTCGGACGTGCTCCAGGACATGACCGGAGAGCCCTACACGGGGCTCCAGTGGGCCGAGGAGGCCCGGGACGTGCTGACCCGGCTCGTCCAGCTGAACACCACCGCCGAGGGGACCGCGGACGAGCAGAGGATCGAACACAGCAACCTGAACGGGCGCATCAAGAGGCTCGTGCCGGAGGCTTTTCCATCATAAAAAAATTTGGCATCGACTCGGGTTTACAGGGCCCGGGAATGATGTTATATCATGGGAGGTAAGAGATGAAGTGCGTCTACACAGTCTTCCGGTGCGTGCCCGGGAAGGAACGGGTCGCCATAGCGACTTTCCCAGAAAACTCCGAGGCGGTCCTTCTGCGCAAGTACTGCGAGGCCGCGCGGGATTCTAAAACGGCCATCATAAACTGTTGGGACCGCGGGGCCGACGGCCTGAGGGACAAAACCCTTGTGCGATGGGAGGTTGCGCCCATGGAGGTCTTCTCCCACATAGACCACTACCTGGACGAGATTGAACTGCGGGCCAAGGCCAAGAGGCAGACCGTCCCGGCCTGAGCCGCTTTTAACCTTGACCTTGGTTTACGCAAAAAAGTTTCACTTTTTTGGAACCATTCACCGTTTTTGGTGTTATAGTAGCTGTGTGGGAGCCCATTTTGGGGACGTTTGGTCCCGGTCTCCCTGTGGTCAGTCAACTAAGAACGGAGATTAGCCATTATGCAAAAAAATGCCAAGAGGAGTACGGCGCCGGCGGAACGCAAGAAGAGCACCATCGCCTCCTTGGTGAGTGAGATCGTTGCCAAGTCGCCGCAGAAGCGAATGTCGATCGAGGACGTAGAAAAGGAGTTGGAGAGAGGGGGTAGGTATAAGCCCCATGCCGCCTATGGCGTCCTTCTTAAGCTTGCCAAGGCCGGCTTCGTAGTGAAGAGGGAAGACGGGTCGTACGAATCGATCAACGTCTGTCCCCCGGCACAAGATCGGATCATCTCGAAGTTGCTCGCTCGCAACCGAGCGCTAAAGGAATCTGCCAGACAGGCCGCCTGATTCTCCACTGGCCTTCTGGAGCCCTGGGGGGACGGAGTTGGGCCGTCCCCCTTTCCTTTTGAGAAAACCCTGTCAATCATTAAATTGTGGCCAAGCCGTTAAATTTTTGTTCTACTGTGACTCAACGCCTGTATATGGCTAGGCAAGTATGAGGCAACACACCACATACTAGGGAAGGCTAACAAGAAGATGGAAGCTCGCAAGCTTGAGCGGCACTACAACGTCACGACTACGGCCAGGGAGAGACTGGCCAATCATCTGACAAGGGGGAGACTGTTCGTACTTGTAGCCAACGCAATCGACTCGGAGGAAGAGTTGAAGGACGCGGTTTACGTAATGAGCAAGATGCTCCTCGGGGAGGCGGACCCCGACATGGTCGCCCAGTGGCTCCTGGAACACCACGGCGACCGGATGGCGGCGGTACTGAAGGAGATCGAGTACGCCCGCATCAACCACATGGCGGAGCGCCGCCGGAGGGTGGCGGGTACGGCTTGAAGACCTTCGTTACTTCCGACCAGCACTTCGGGCACAAGAACATCATCAAGCTCTGCGACCGTCCCTTTCGGTCGGTCGAGGAGATGGACGAGGTTCTTATGGCCCGGTGGAACGAGGTCGTCGGACCGGACGACCTCGTCTACCACCTCGGCGACTTCTGCTACAAGGCGGGGAAGGACCCCGGCCACTACCGGAAGAAGCTGAACGGCTCCATCATCCTCATTCGCGGGAACCATGACCCCAAGCTCTCCCAGCAGCGGTGGGCGGACAACGGCTTCTCCGTCGTCTGCGTCGACCACTTCATCGAGGAGTCCGGGAGATTCGTTCACCTGTATCACTACCCGCTCAGGGACTGGAACGGCTACTACCGCAACTCCTACCACCTGTTCGGGCACAGCCACGGCCGCACCAAGGGCATCGGCAGGTCGATGGACGTCGGAGTCGACGCCGGGGGAAACTTCTACCCCTATCGCCTCGACGCCCTGCTTGACCGGCTGAGCGCCGTCGACAACCCCGGGATCTCCCAGGAGGCACGCGAGGGCAGACCGGAGGGCGAGATCAAACCCGGCATCCACAAGGTGGGAGAGAGGGCGTGAGGGAAGCAAGCGGACACCGCTGGAGCGGCTGGCCGGGCGCGTACTGCCTCTACTGCGGCGGCGAGGACGCCAACGAGATCGCCTTGGCCGACGGCATGGAGCCGGATGAGACGTACGGGGACCTCAACGACCCGTGTCCCGCGACGGAGGAACAGAAGCTCGCGGTTGACCGCAGGATGAATCCCGACAGGGGCAAGACGGTATGCCGGCACGGCCTTGAGCCCCTCGAGTGTAAGGAGTGCATGTGAGCCTGAACAAACTCTGCGTCGCCCTCGACTGCGACCTCGTCACGGCGAGAAACGTCATCAAGCTCCTGCAGGGCAGGGTCGGCTGCTTCAAGGTCGGGATGCAGTTCTTCTACAAGCACGGGCCCTATGTCTACGAGCAGCTCGCGGACTGCGGCACGCCGGTCTTCCTGGACCTGAAGCTGCACGACATTCCCAACACCGTCGCGAGGGGGATCGAGGCCCTGATGCACCTCCACCCCGCCCCGGCCATACTGACCGTCCACGCCGCGGGCGGGCCCGAGATGCTCAGGTTCGCCCGCCTCGCCGCGCCCCCGCCCACGAAGCTGGTGGCGGTCACCGTCCTGACGAGCGACTTTCCGGACGAGGACCGGGTCGTCCGCATGGCCGCGGACGCCGCCCATGCCGGGCTGGACGGGGTCGTGTGCCCCGGGAACGCGATCACCGCGGTCCGCGACCTGTTTCCCGACATGATGGTCGTCGTGCCCGGAATCAGGTCGGCTCGGGAGGAGACCCACGACCAGCTGCAGGTGATGACGGCGGCCGAGGCCCTGCACCGCGGCGCGAGCCTGCTCGTCGTCGGCAGGCCGGTCGTCCAGGCGAAGGACCCGTTCGAGGCGGTACTGCAGCTCTTCGCCTAAATACGGCCCATGAAGGTCAGGGTCACATACAAGAACGACAGGGTCGTCTGCGTCGACGAAGAAGGCAGCGAGGTTGCCGTCCTCGAGATCTCCACGAAGGAGCTGAAGAGGATGTACTTCGGCAAGGCGGGCGCGGGTGAATTGACTATTCTCAAGAAATAGTGTAAATCTTTCACCGTTTTTTCGGCCTCGTAGTTCAATTGGACAGAGCACGGGTTTCCTAAACCTGGGGTTGGAGGTTCGAATCCTTCCGAGGTCGCCAATTCTTGATGATGGTAAAAACGTGACAGAAGACGTCCTGCCGCACTTGCACACCCTGACGCCGCGCGACGAGGAGCTCGTCCGCATGATGGAGTCTGAGTTTCCCACCCTGTGGGGGGCCGCCCTCCAAGCCGGCTTCTATCACAAGAACGTCGCCCTCAGCATGATCGTGCGGCTCGTCCGCCGCCACGTCGAGGTCGCCGCCCTCGAGCGCGAGAGGAACCTCACGGGATGAGCGACGAGCAGTGGATGTTCGTCTTCGGCCTGTGCATGGGGATCTCCCTCGGCTGCATCCTCACCTTCGTCCTCATAGGGTTCTTCAGATGACGCGCGAAGCCGAGGAGTTCCGCCGCAAGTTCCGCTTCTTCAGGTGCGGCTGCAGCCGCCAGGTCTTCTACAACCTCACCACCGAGAGCGAGGCCCGCTACATTTGGGCGGACATCATCTGCAACCGACACATGATGGAGAGGCTCGATGAACCGAATCAAGACGTTTTTTCGGCGACTGTTCTGCCGTCACGAGTGGATATACACGACGGTCCATCTCGTCCTTGAGGACGGACCAAACGCCGGCAAGGTCGGCGGACTGATCAAGGAGTGGAGGTGCCCGAAATGCGGGAAGGAAAGCAGCCGGTTGCTCGTCTAACGCCGACCTGGGAGGACTTCAAGAAGCTGGCCCAGTATTACGACGACCACATCACGGACGGGACCGACAACATGGAGGAGGCGTACGCCCTCCTGAAGAAGTACGGTCTCGTCGACGACGATGGGTTCTGGATCGGTTGACAACTTGAAAAAACCGTTATAGAAACCCGGCATCCGTCTGCTGTGTCCTTGGTGGCCTCCTTTGTGGTACACAGACGGCTAGGCCCCGGGTTGGTCGGTCCGCCGCATGACCCAACCCGGGGCCGATTTGTTAGTTCAACTTACGCGTACCGGGACGCCTTCCGTCGAGCGCCACTACCCTGTAGACCCGCACGACGCGGCACTTGGGTCTCGCGTACTTGTCTATGGGGACGACCTTCCCGTGAGAGTAGGTGTCGCAGACGAACCACCCCTGGGTCGCCACCCAGTGCCCGGTCACCTCGACGATGTAGCGGTCCCGCGGCTTGGGTCCGCCGTCCCTCGGAGCGGTGGCGAGCCACTGCTCGAGCGTCGGGTTGGCCATGGTCAGGGGGTAGCCCTGGAGCCTGAGGCGCCTGAACTTGTGCAGGACGTACTCGAGCTCGAAGCGTCCCGTGGACTTGATCCGGGCGCGTCGGGCCCACTTGCGGTATTCCCGCCACGCGATCGGGTTCTTGTCCTTCGGTCGGTTCGCTTCCTTCTTCCTCCTCAACAGGGCCTTGATCACCCGCAGGACGGGGATCCCGGTAACGGCCGCCACTGCGGTTGGGCCGCAGTACGGTCTCGGCTTGCAGTTGAGGTCTACTTCCCTCAGCTTCATTCGATTCTCCACTATTTCAAAGAGCCGTGGGCTGTCGCCCACGGGATTATTCTATCACAAACAACAACTTATGTCAACTCGTTTTTTTGTTACAGTAGATGGAACTTTTGCGGACGAGCCTACAAGAGCCTGTACTTTGTTTAGATTTTTGTTTAAGCTCGGCCACATCACGGAGCGTCGTATGGCAAGCGATCAGAGTGATTTGAAGGTGACCGAGTACTCGATCAAGGATCCCGCGATCGAGACGCTGGCAATCCTGCTGTATCAAGAACATCGCTATCGGGCCAAGCTCAACGCCGACAACCTAGTCAGTTGGCACGGGCTACGCGAGGAGGACCGTGAGGAATGGAGGAGGCAGGCGAGGGGTGAGACCCCGCTTGCCTATGAAGCAAGGCGCAGCCAATAAACCATGAACTACAACGAAGCGAGGTTCGATGCGCGACTTGAGCGGGGCTACTCTCGAAGACCTTAAGCTGCTCGTCCACGAGCAGGACATGGTCGTCGAGTCGATTACGGGGTACAGGGCGACCGAGTTCATCAACTGGTACAAGGCGGGAGCGAAGGCGACCGACGAGCCTCTCAGGCTCTACAAGTTCGGCTCGCTCCAGCTCAACCCGATCCACCACACCGTGAAGCTCACCTACCCCCAGCCGAAGGGCTGGCCGAGGGAGATACGGGAGAAGATGGTCAGGCTGATGATGATCGATCTCGAGGAGAAGGTGCGGGAGGCCCTCTTCGGCGAGAAGGCGGAGAAGCGGATGCAGGCCCGCGAGGACTACCTGAAGCTGAGGGCCAACGGTTTCAAGAAGGAGGCTAAGAGAGATGACGCAGCAACCGAAGCCGAAGTGGACGAAGGAGGACAAGGAGAAGCTCGCCAACTTGTGGCAGCGGAGTGAGATGACGGCGGAGGCGATAGGGCGCGAGTGGGACCCGCCGAGGTCGAAGAACGCGATCATCGGCAAGGCCCACGCCCTCCACCTCCCGCCGAGGCGCGAGATTCCGCGTCGCAGGGCGGGTTTGTGATTGACTTTTTTTGCGCAAAAGTTTACAAAGCTTCATACGCATGGGGGCCTTCCAAGATGCCGAAGCTCTACAACGCCAAGACCGGGTGCTGCTGGCCCCACGTCGACGACGACAGGATCCAGATCACCTCGGGACTGAACGGAGTGAGCTTCAGCACCCCCATGGACAGGGGCGACCCGCTTCCCTACGAGGAGGCGGTCGCCCTCATGTTCAAGATGAACGGAGAGGATGGAGGAGGATGGACAGTAGTGATGCCCCACGGAAAATGGTGGGGCCGATGAGGCTGACGGAGGCGAACTGGGAAGAGCTCATGCGCCAGACGAAGGCGGCCAACGAGGTGCTCGTGTCGCTCGCCAACGCGCTAAACCACATGGAGACATTGAGGACTGATGCCAATCGTAATCGACACGTCGTCGGACACGCTGCCTACGGATTCGGCGGAGTACGACTTACTGCGAAATGCGGCTGCGGCGGCTGCTAGCCTGCCGGGCATGGGCTGCGAGATCGGCCTCCGGCGGGGAGGGGGATCGAGGATGATCATGGACGAGTTCATCAGGGCGGGGGTCTTCAAGACCCACGTCATGGTGGACCCGTACGGCGACATCGAGTACCTGACGACGGAGAAGAACCAGGTCAGGCTCGCGACCGACTACACGAACACCATGCGGGACGAGTGCATGGTCGCCCTCTTCAACTACTACCGCAACAAGCCCGTCAACCCGGTCGTGTTCATCATGGAGGACGTCGAGTTCTTCAAGCGGTTCCCCGACGGGGTGCCGACCTACGTCAACCGGGGCAAGATCTTCGAGACGAGCTACTGCATCGTCCACCTCGACGGCCCCCACGAC
>Ga0196963_10002669_pt1 | contig 10493 bp, 8 predicted proteins | sample S1_5metaG_FD_148600 | JGI IMG/M metagenome (GOLD analysis project Ga0196963, IMG submission 148600) | Soil microbial communities from Anza Borrego desert, Southern California, United States - S1_5 | ecosystem: Environmental > Terrestrial > Soil > Desert | place: USA: California | collected... | reverse complement strand
ACGGACGTGAAGGGGAAGTGGGAGGAGTGCACGCCGGAGACGGTGTTGAACACGACGGCGGTGGGGTACTACTTCGGGCGGGACATTAACAAGGCGCTGAACGTGCCGGTCGGGCTGATCCACACGTCGTGGGGCGGGACGCCGGCGCAGGCGTGGACGACGCTCGAGGGCCTGAAGTCGGAGAAGGAACTCGAGGGGTACGTGAACAGCTTCCAGCAGACCGGGGCGAACATCGACAAGCTCCGGGAGGACTACAAGGCGAAGGTCCTCCCGAAGTTCGAGGCGGACCTGAAGAAGTGGAACGAGGGGGAGGGCAAGACCCAGAAGGCCGCTATGGCGGCGTGGGCGAAGGAGGCGGCGGCGGCGAAAGCGGCGGGGAAGCCGGCGCCCGAGCAGCCGAAGGTCAAGCAGGCCCCGCGGAAGCCAAACGCGCCCGACAGCAACCCGCACACGCCGAGCGTGCTGAATAACGCGATGATCGCGCCGCTGGTGCCGTACGCGCTGCGCGGGGCGATCTGGTACCAGGGGGAGTCGAACGCCGGCAAGGCGGCGGAGTACCGCACGCTGTTCCCGACGATGATCAAGGACTGGCGGCGGCAGTGGGCGGCGGGCGACCAGGGCGACTTCGGCTTCTACTGGGTGCAGCTCGCCAACTTCATGGACCGCGACGCGAACCCGACGCAGGGCGAGACCGGGTGGCCGGGCCTGCGCGAGGCGCAGTCGATGACGCGCAAGCTCCCGAACACGGGCGAGGCGGTGATCATCGACATCGGCGAGGCGAAAGACATCCACCCGCGGAACAAGGACACGGTCGGCCAGCGGCTGGCGGTGGCGGCGCTCAACGGGACGTACGGGAAGGATGTCGTGGGCTCGGGCCCGCGGTATCAATCGATGTCGGTCGAGGGCGACAAGGTGAAGCTGACGTTCACGGACGTGGGCGGCGGGCTGACGATCGCGGCGGCGCCGCCGATCAAGCTGGGCGAGGAGCCGGCCAAGCCGCTGGACAAGCTGGTCGGGTTCTCGATCGCCGGGCCGGACAAGAAGTTCGTGTGGGCGAACGCGAAGATCGAGGGGAACACGGTCGTGGTGTGGGCGGACGGCGTGACCGAGCCCAAAGCGGTGCGGTACGGGTGGGCGAACAACCCGGAGGTGAACTTGTACAACAAGGAAGGCCTGCCGGCGTCGCCATTCCGGACGGACGACTGGGTCACGCCGCCGGCGCCGCAGGGGAAGAAGTAAGGGTTAGTCGAGAGTAGGAAATGAACCATGGAGGCACGGAGGCGCGGAGAAATCCGATCTCCGTGCCTCCGTTGCGTTTTGAGCCGCGAAGCGGTGACAAAAGGTAGCCCCGGGCGACAGCCCTGCGTAACAAGCGCAATGCGAGCAAAAGCTTCGAAGGGGCGGCAGATGCTCGGTGGATTTCAGAAGTTGATCGGCCCGCGTTCTGTCGCCCCTCCGGGGCTTTCGGGGCGCGCGGGCTATGTACCCGGGGCTCGCGCCCCGGGCTACTTTTTGTCGTCCCTTCGGACTGCGCTCGAACTCAACCGGGTCTTAGCGCGACTCACACCACTCGTGTGGCGCGCGCCGCATCGTTCGGTTATCATCCGCGTCCCTTCCGAAAGGACGTCACACTTATGCCCCGATCGACTCGCCGAATGCTGCTGATCCTCGCGCTCCTCGCGGTTGCCCTGCCGGCGGGCGCGTGGAGTCACAAGGAGCACATCCAGTTGACTCGGCTGGCCGCCGGGCGGTTGATGGCCGACCCGAACACGCCGGCCGACATGAAGGCGTGGCTCAAGAGCGTCAGTCCGCAGGTGCTGACGATGGACGAGGAGCGGCAGTACCTCATGAGCGCGCGGGTCGGGCCGTTCCCGCGCGGGGTGGAGGGACTGCCGTACTGGGCGGTCGTGCCGGACCTGGTGGCGATGACGGACGGGCCGGGCGACAGCGGGCGGAAGATCCAGCCGTTTGACGTGCCCGAGCGGATGCTCCACTTCGTGGATTGCGAGTACTTCAACAAGGACATCGAGCGGCGGCGGTACCGGCACGACTTGTCGAACAAACCGAAGCTGTACGCGTTCCCGACGGGCCTGAACGACCCGCACCCGGACGATAAGAATTACAAGCCGTGGGCGAAGGCGGGGATGTTGCCGTTCCGGGTCGAGCAGTGTTACGCGCAGCTGGTGGAGAATTTGCGGAAGAAGCGTTTGACGGACAAGCCGGGGCAGTTCCCGCGGGATGAGCACGCCGCGCGGTGGGCGGGGTACTTGGCCCATTACGTGCAGGACAACTGCCAGCCGCACCACTCGACGGAGGACTACAAGTCGCGCGCGTACTTCGCCGAGAAGCGGACGGCGCCGAACGTGCACTGGGACATGGAGGGCCGGCTGGTTGACGACGACAACAACGACTACCCCGAGCTGCGGAGCGAGTTCTGGACGGTGTTCGCCAAGGCGCTGGACGAGGTGAAGGACCCGATCGACACGATCGACCTCCGGACGGCGACGGTCGAGGTCGCGCTGGTCAGCTACGACGCGCTGCCAACGATCGGGCTGGCGGCGATGAAGGCGTACGAGCAAGGCGGGACGCCGGACAAGCCCGAGGGCGGGGTGAAGGGGTTCGATGCGGGCAAGTTCTTCCACGCCAAGGGCAAGTACCTGGGGCGGGAGCGGACGGTGCTGGAGATCAAGGCGCACCAGATGGCGTGGTCGGTAAAGCGGGTGGAGAAGCTGTGGCTGCGGGCGTGGGAAGAGGCGAAGGCGCCGGTGGTGGAGCCGTGATGAGTAGCATTCCTGGTACCCGCCGTCATCCTGAGCGCAGCGAAGGATCTAGCCCGGCAGTGTAAATGCGTCCGACATTGGCGCGCGACCCTGGTCCTTCGCGGCAAGATCCGTCGATGCGCTCAGGATGACGGATAGCGATCTTCTCCGCGTTTCTGCGGTGGACTTGTCCGCCTAGAATTCTCACTATGCGCGCATTCGTGTCCGGCCAGATCGGTGTCGACAAGGGGGCTTACCTGACGAAGGTGCAAGCCGCCGCGCGCGAGAACGGGGTGGACCTGGTCGTGTGCCACCTGGGCGAGATGATGTACGCCGAGGCGCCGGACGTGCCGCGCGGGCGGATCCTGAACTTGCCGATGAGCCGGCTGAACTCGCTCCGGCGGGCGGCGTTCAAGGAGGTGTTGCGGCTGGCGGACCGGCACGAGCACGTGCTGCTCAACACCCACGCGACGTTCCGCTGGCGGCACGGGTTGTTCGCGGCGTTCGACTTCGACCAGGTCAAGGCGTTCAACGCCGATTTGTACGTGACGATGCTCGACAACGCCGAGAGCGTGCACCAGCGGCTCGTGCGCGACCACGACATCGACCACACGCTCAAGGACATCATGGTCTGGCGCGAGGAGGAGATCCTGGCGACCGAGATCCTCGCGAACATCACGCGCGGGTACGGGCACTTCTTCATGGTGAGCCGGGGGCGGAACGTGCCGACCGTCCAGACGATCTACCGGCTGATGTTCGAGCGGCACCGGAAGAAGGTGTACCCGTCGTTCCCGATGAGCCACGTGATGGATTTGCCCGACACGCTGGCGGAGATCGAGCGGTTCAAGGCGACGATCAACGAGCACTTCACGACGTTCGACCCGGCCGACGTCGACGAGTACGCGCTGCACACGAAGGCGATCCAGGCCGTGCAGGAGGGCAAGAGCACGATCGAGGTGGAGGGGGCGGAGGGGCGGATGACGCTCAAGACGGCCGAGGTCGCGCAGATCTCCGGCGACATCATGGGCCAGATCTACGCGCGCGACTTCAAGATGATCGACCAGTCGGACATGATCGTCTCGCTGGTGCCGGAACTGCCGAATGGGAAGCCGGCACTGTCGAGTGGCGTCGAGCGAGAACTTCAGCACGCGTTCGAGGGGGGGAAAGAGGTGTACGTGATCTGGGCGTGCGCGGGGACGCCTAGCCCGTTCATCACGGAGACGGCGACGCGGGTGTTCAAGGGGACGGACGAGGCGGTCGAGCACTTCCGCGCACGGGGGTACGTGAAGTAGCGCGCGGTCGGGATCTGAGCGACCTACGCGAGGCGGCGACGGCGTTTCGGCGGAATGTTTGCTATACTCTGGATGATCCCCGTCCCTACGGAGCCGCCATGACGATCCGAGCCATCTACGAAGACGGCGTCTTCAAGCCGACCAAGCCGGTCGCATTACCCGAGCATTCGGAAGTAGAGATCGTGTTGACGCCGATCCCAGCGCCGGACGACGGCCTCGACGCCATTTACGAGGTCATGGGAAGGCGGTTTGAGTCGGGTCGGTCCGACGTCGCCGAGCGGCACGACGAGCACCAGCCATGACGCCGGTGTTCCTCGATACCGTTGGCCTGATCGCGACGTGGGACAAGAGCGACCAATGGAATCAGGTCGCCACCGAAGGCTACCGACGGATTATCGCCGAGCGCCGCCCCGTTCTAACGACGAGCTTCGTACTGATCGAGTGTGGGAACGCCGCCGCTCGGGAGCCGTATCGTTCCGCCGTCGCAGACCTCCGCACCCTGCTCGAAGCGCGCGGCCGACTGATCGCGCCGTCACCCGATGATTGGGCGAACGCCTGGACCGCCTACGAGCTCGGTCACGCAACCAAACCTGGCATCGTCGACCCCGTCTCATTCGAGATCATGCGCCGCCTCGGCATCACCGACGCGTTCACGAACGACCGCCACTTCAAGGCGTTCGGCTTCAATACCCTCTTCTAATCGCATTCGCCGCGCGATCACTTTCGGCCCAGGTGCCGATCGACGAACGCGTACGCCTTCTCCCGGGCATCGTCCGGGAAGTCGTGGGCGCAATCGGGATAGATCACGCTCAGATTCTCCCGCTTCCCGTACAGTTCGAAGATCTTCGCCGCTTCGGCGACGCTCTCCCGGACGCCGCGGACGTCGAAGTTGGCGTCGCGCTCGGGGCTGACGGTGAGGAACGCGCGCGGGGCGATCGCGGCGAGCAGTTCGGGGAAATCGAAGGGCATGCGGTCCGGGTCTTTGCCGTAGGCCGTCGCGATCCGCGGCATGTACCGGGGGCTTGTCCACCCGGTCAGGTTGCCGTCGTAGTAGCGGTGGAACCGCGTGAACCCGCAGCTGGACACGACCGCCTTGATCCGCGGCTCGAACACGGCGGTGAAGATCGCGTTGTGCCCGCCGAGCGAGTGGCCGATGGCGCCGAGCCGCTCGCCGTCGACTTCGGGAAGTCCCTGGAGCAAGTCGACGGCGCGCACATTGTCCCAGACCGCGCGCATCGTCCCGCTGTGCCAGCCCTCGGCGGGGTCGAATTCGCACTTGTAGTCGCCGAACGTCGGGTAATCCGGCGCGAGCGTCACGTACCCCCGGCGGGCGAGCTCGATCGCGTACGCGCGGTTCGGCTTGTCGCCCATGCCGGCGACGATTCCCTTTCCGAGCGCGCCGGTCGGGTGAAGGCAGAGGACCGCCGGGCGCTTTGCCACGCCGCCGCCGCGCGCGGGTAGGAACAGGTACGCCGCCACGCGCCGGCCCGGCCCGGTCGCGAACGTGACGGTCCGCCGGACCACGCTGTCGCCCACGGCCGCCTCGGCTTCCACCTTCACATCGAGTGGAACGCGCTTTTCATTCCCCGGAAACTCCCCCGTTACCGCCTGCATTCCCGTCAATACGTCCCGGCGGCGCGCCTCCCAGTCGGCCACCGTCCGCAGAGGTCGGCGCGCTCCGCCCTCGGCCGGGTACCACGACAGGTCCGCGTGCGGCGGCAACGGCGGACGCGAGGCCTCCGGTTCGCCGTCGCCCGCCACGGGCTTCGCCGCGCCATCCGCGGCGATGGTTTCCCGCGCGGCGCAGGTCAGGCAGATCGTCAGGCCGAGCACTGCCGCACCGTATCGCCGACTTCGGAGGCTCATGCCCATTCATACCGGCGCAGGGGCCGACGGTCCGATTGCGGTCCGCGTGTCGCTTCTGTAAGCGTCCGGCCCCAGATACCATTCATATGAGGAACGCCACCCGATGATCCGCTACGTCACCGTCTATTGCTCTTCCTCGTCCGCCGTCGCCCCCGTGTTCGTTGAGGCCGCCACCGCCGCCGGGCGGGCGATCGCCGGGAATGGCTGGACGCTCGTGTACGGGGGGAACCCGATCGGGCTGATGAAGTGTTTGGCCGACGGGGCCCGGGCCGCCGGGGGCGCGGTCGTCGGAATTACGCCCCAGCTTTTCGTGGATAAGAACTACCACGACACGCTGGCGACCGAGCTGCATGTGACGGCGAACATGCGCGACCGCAAGGCGCTGATGGAGACGCGCGGGGACGCGTTCCTGACGCTGCCCGGGGGGCTGGGCACGTTCGAGGAGATCTTTGAGATCATGGTCGGCAAGCAACTCGGCTATCACGCCAAGCCGATCGCCCTGCTCAACACGGCCGGGTACTTCGACCCCCTGCTGGCGATGATCGATCACGGGATCGAGCAGCACTTCATCAAGGCGAAGGTGCGCGACCTGTATTTCGTGGGGGAAACGATTGAACAGGTGGTGGAGCACTTCCGGTCTTATCGCCCACCCGAGCTGGCCGATAAATGGTTCAGGACCCCCTGCCCGGCGGCGACGTCCGAAAAGGTGGACTGACGCCCCGCCAGCCCAGTCAGACCGGGCTATGATGGAATCGTGTGACCCGGGTCACCGGACGATTCCGGGGGAGGTGCGCGTGAAGCTTTGCAACTGACCGACTCAACTGACGTGACCGACGACTTCGTCGAACCTGACGAGCCCGTAGACGAACTCCCGGAGACCGATCCGGCCGAGGACGAGGTCTCGTTCGCGCCGGTCGACCCCGTCGTGGCGGCGACCGCGTTCACCGCCCGTCGCGCGTTTCGCTTTCGCGACGTGTCGTGGACCGTCGCCGTGTGTGCGTCGATCGTGGCGCACTTCGCGTTGGTGTACGCGCTGCTGTTCGTGCACGTGTCGGAGTTGACGAAGGAGCTGCACGCGTACCACCCGCCGCAGGTGACGGCGGAGGAACTCGCCCGAAGGACGCGCGAGGCGGAGGAGGCACTGGCTCCGCCGCCGTCGACGTTCGCGGTCGCGGCGCCGACGAATCCGCCGGTCGCGCTCCTGCCGGAGTCGCCGCAATTTCCGCCGCTCGTCGAACTCGCGCCGGTGCTCCCGCCGCCCCCGCCGAAGCCGCAAATCCCGGACAGCGAGTGGGGCGAGAAGAACGCGAAGGGGATCGCGCTGTCGACCACGGAGGGCGAGCGCCCGCTGAAGGCGCCGACGGGCAAGCAGGAGCAGGCGTTCGCGAGCCGGGACCCACAGGGCCCGGGGCCGATCCCGGACGACCCGTCGAAGTCGCTCGCGCCGCCGGGGAGCGGCGGTGACGGCCGACGCCCGACGCCGGACGGCGCCGCGGCGGATAATTCCGCCCGGCCGACCCCGCCCGCGCCGCCGAGCGATGCGGCCGGGACACCGCCCCCGCCGGCCGTGGTGAAGTCGGACTTGGGGACGGGAGCCGCCGGTTCGGCGATGGCCAACGTCGCCGGTCAAGCGCGCGACGCGCTTCGGGCCCCGCGCGAGTCGACCGGGCCCGAGCCGATCCCGGCGCTGGAGCCCGAGGGGCCGCCGGGTGAGCCGGCCTATGCGGATTCGCGGCCGTCGCAGGTCCTGCCGCGGCCCGAGTCGCGGGTGATCGCGATCGAGGTTCACGTCGCGGGCGCGGAGCCGCCGACCGAGGTCGAGGCGCTCACGCGTCCGCCCGGGGACCGCACCGTGCTCGGCCAACTCCAGCCGATCGCGCAGATCGTGTCGGCCGAGCCGCCGGGCGCGCCGGACGTGCAGGCGGCGCTGGTGCCGCTCGTGCCGCCGCGCCGGGAGCCGGACCCGCTCGCCAGACTCGTCGGACAGTCGCAGGGCGATCGGCCGGAGGAGCTCGAGGCGCTGGTGAGCCCGCCCGGGGTGGATCGTGAGTTCGGGAACAGCGCCTCACTGGCTGATTTGGTTCAACCCGAGAACGCGGGCGCGCCGGACGTCGTCGACGCGATCGCCGCGATGGTCCGGGCGCGCGAGGTCGAGCCGGCATTGCTGGCGGAAGTGATGGACCGGCCCGGGCCGTCGCCCGAAGAGATTGCCAAGTCGGACCCGCAGACCGCGCCGGCCGAGGTTGCGCCGCCGACGCCAACCAAGCCGACGGAGACGGTCGCGCCCAAGCCGGTGCAGGTCGCTTCGGCGTCGAAGGCGGTGGGCGGGACGCCGGGCGTGCCCGTGCCGCCCGCGGACGCGGCCACGGATGTGGGGATGGAGTCCGATCCGTTTTCGAAGACGCCCAACGTCGAGTTCCGTGATGGGAAGGTCGAGGCGCGTAATGGGCGGAAGGTGAAGTCGATCCGCCCGCGGTTGTCGGACGCGGCCCGGCGCGATCTGATCTCGCTCGCGTCGCCGTCGGTGCTCGCGAAGGTGCGGATCGACAAGACCGGGAAGGTCGTCGACGTGACCGTCCTGCGCGGGAGCGGGAGCGAGGCGGTCGACATGCCGGTGTATCGGGCGCTGTGGGAGTGGTGGTTCGAGCCGCCGGTGGACAAGGCGGGGAACCCGCTTCCGGACGTGCAGTTGATTGCGATCCACTGGGGATGATGGGATTGCCCATTGCCCGTTGCCTATTGCCTATTGCCGATTGCGGATTGAACAGCCGAGGGGCGTCCCCATTGTCATTCCGAGGTACTCCGAGGAATCTGGCTGGAAGTTCGAGGCCTGTCGGACGTTGGCGAATGGTGTTCGAGGACTGCGCGCCAGAATCGGGCGGGCCGCGACGCTCGAGGCCAGATTCCTCGGAGTACCTCGGAATAACAGGTTTGACGTCGGCGCGCGAAGCAATCGTCTCTGGGCAATCGGCAATGGGAAATCGCCCACTCGCTCGATAAACTCGCCGTCGTGCACGTCAAGATCTTTAAATCCGACGCCCGGGCCCGCGAGAAGCCGTGTCTTCGGTGCGGGTACAGCCTGCGCAAGATCGAGTCGACGCACTGCCCGGAGTGCGGGCTGTCGGTCTGGCTGTCGCTGAACAACAACGACAATCTCGACCGCAGCAATCCCGACTGGCTGCGCCGGATGGCGCTGGGGTTGTTGGTCATGGCCGCCGCCGCCTTAGCGGGCCTGGCGGCCCACGGTTTGGCGGCCAAGCACCGGCTGGACGAGGCGTCCTACGAGTCGCGGGCCAGGCAGATGATGGAGGACCTGGGCGACGACGAGTTCCCCGACGCGCAGGCGCTGGCGTTCCTCCGCAGCCCGCCGCGCAAGACCACGGTCATGCTCTGGTACGAGCTCGGCGCCGGGGTGGCGTTCCTAGTCACGTACCACCTCGGCCTGGTCCTCCTCACGTCGCCGGAAGGCCGCCACCCGGACAAGTTCAGACCGATGCGCGTGCTGACGTGGATCGGCGCGGGCGCGGCAGCCCTGTTCACGGCCGGCGCGGTGTCCGCCGTCTTCAGCCCCGTCGCGCGCGACGCCAGCCCGACCATCGGCGGACTCATCGGCGTCGCGGCGGGCGTGATCACCTGGCGGACGCTCCGGCGGCTCGCCAAGCGGGTCCCGAACATGGCGCTCGCCCGCCTCTACGGCTGGCTGACCCTCGTGCCGCTGATCTCGTTGCTCACGATTCTCCCGTTCCTGATCCGCGCGATCGCGTACGAGGTCGGTTTGGTGGTCGACGGGCTGGTCGCACTATATTTCCCGGTCGCCGCCGTACTGTTCATCCGGTTCGCCGTCCTTTTGCGCCGCCAGGCCCGCGAGGCCGATAACGCGTGGGCGTCGGAGACGGCTGCGCTGGGGACGGTGACGGTGCACCAAGCGCCGCCGAAGTGGGACGACTGACACGCGCGCGCCGACAGCCGACGGAACGAATTCCGCGGGCTTTGCGGTGCGCTTCAGGGCTTAGAGGGATCGTGGAAGAAACGTGCGCTGCGGAATCGCGAAGTGCGAAGCCGCAAGCGGCGCGCGGCCACGCGCATCCGTATTAGATGGAATCGTCCCCACGGTCCGCGATCGCCTCATCCCCACCCGGCCCGCCGCGGAGCAAGTCGTCGGCGTCGCCGTCGCGGGCGTCGAGGACGTCGTCGTCCTCGTTACCGTAGAGTTCGTCGATGCCGGACGAATCGACGAGCGTGTCGTCGCCGAACTCGCCTTGGAGGATGTCGTCTCCGAACCCGCCATCGAGGTAGTCGGCGTCGTCGCCTCCGAATAGATCGTCGGCCCCGTCATCACCGAACAGGTCATCGGCACCCGAGTCGCCGAAGAGGGTGTCTGAGCCGTCGCGGCCGGAGAGGGTGTCGTCGCCGTCCCCGCCCTGGAGGAGGTCGTCGTCCTCGTCCCCGTCGAGGACGTCGCGGCCGGTGCCGCCGAACAGGTCGTCGTTGCCGAACCCGCCGAACAGGTCGTCGTTTCCGGCCTCGCCGTCGAGCGTGTCGAAGTTGTCCTCGCCGAGGAGGTCGTCGTTGCCGC
>Ga0196963_10002667_pt1 | contig 10499 bp, 6 predicted proteins | sample S1_5metaG_FD_148600 | JGI IMG/M metagenome (GOLD analysis project Ga0196963, IMG submission 148600) | Soil microbial communities from Anza Borrego desert, Southern California, United States - S1_5 | ecosystem: Environmental > Terrestrial > Soil > Desert | place: USA: California | collected... | reverse complement strand
GCCCGGCGGACCCGCTCGGACCGGGCGGTGAGGTAGCCGAACAGGAAGGCGCTGAACGACAGGGCGTGATTGTACCAGTCGTCCACCAGGGCGTGGCTGACCTCGAACAGGGGCAGCAGCCAGATGCGGATCGCGGCGAGGAACAGGATCGGCCAGACCAAGAGGCCCCATGCCGGAAGCCGCTCCAGCGCCGCCTCCGCGGCCCGCAGCAGCCGCGGCGCCGAGGCGATCAGCCCGGCCAGCGCCAGGGTGTAGGCCAGCAGGTAGGCGACGAACCACATATGGTTCCAGGTCGGGGTGATCAGGCATTCCCCGTCCCGACACCAGTTGCCCGACGCGGTCAGGTACTTGCCGTAGAAGGCCAGGTAGCCGTCGGCGAACCCCGGCGCCTTCTCGACCAGTTCGTAGTAGGACTGCGGCGGCACGATCAGCGCCATGGCCAGCAGCAACGGCGGCAGCAGGCGCGCGGTCCGCATGCCCGCGAGGGAGCCGGCGCTCACCTTGTCGGCCATGAACCGCGTCGCCGCCCCGCTGACCAGGAACAGCAGGGTCAGCCGCCAGGGATTGGTCAGCTGCATCACCGGTTCCAGCCATTCGACCGGCCGGGGGGTCTTCACGTGCCAGTCCCAGGGCACGTAGAACATGCCGACGTGGTAGAGGATCAGCAGGCCGAAGGCGGCGACCCGAATCCAGTCCAGGTCGTGGCGGCGCTCGAGGGGGAGGTCGGGATTCACGGGATGGCTCCGCAGCGGTCGATCATCGTCCCGGGATGGACCGGCCTGCGCCCGGCCGCCAACCCCGAGGGGCCGCGCGGCCGCGCCCCGGTGACCAGCGGAACCTGCCGGTGACGAGCGGCGCGCCGTCAGGGACGAACGGCGGCGCCGAGCGCCGGGCCTTCTGGATCTGCATGGCCGGCGCGATCCTGTTCATCGGCGCCATCAATACGGTGAACGCCCTGAGCTGGCTGGCCGAGGACCCGGACGCCACCCTCGCCCAGGCCGCCATCATCGAGGGCAGCAGCGGCCTGATGAGCCTCGCCCTGATCTGGATCCCCTGGCAGACCCTGCGCCGCCTGCCGCTGGACCGGCCGCCCCTGTGGCGCACCCTGGCCATCCACGCCGCCGCCTTCCTGTTGTTCGCGGCCCTGCACATCGGCGGCTTCACCCTGCTGCGGGTCGCCGTGCTGGGCCCCGCCTACGAGGTCGGGCCCTGGTTCGACCGCTTCGTCTACGAGCTGCGCAAGGACGCCCTCTACTACACCATGGTGATGGTCACCTTCTGGCTGATCCGAGACCGCATCCTCCGCGCCGCCGCGCCGCCGGCCAGCGACCCCGCCACCTTCGACATCCGCGACGGGGCGAGGCTGGTCCGCGCACCCCTCGCCGACATCCTCGCCGTGTCCTCGGCCGGCAACTACGCCGAGTTCCACCTGGCCGACGGCCGCAAGCCGCTGATGCGGGCCTCCCTGGCCAGCCTCGAGGCCCGCCTGGCCGACCACGGCTTCGTCCGCACCCACCGCTCCTGGCTGGTCAACGTCGCCCGCGTCACGGAGCTCACGCCGGAGGGCAGCGGCGACTACGCGGTCACGCTCGGCGGCCTGGTCGCGCCCCTTTCCCGCCGCTTCCCGGAGGCGCTCGCGCGCCTGCGCGGCTAGCGCTGGAAGGGATAGAAGTCCGAGCCCAGCCCCAGGATCTGCGTCAGCTCGTCCAGCGCGGTGCGGCTCTCGGTCAGCAGCATGGGATCGGCCAGGTCGGCGGGCAGCAGCCGGTCGCGGTACCGCGCCCCGGCCCAGGCCTCGAGCCGCTGCTGCAGCGCCGGGTCGAACCGCTGGGCCGGATTGGCCGCCGCCAGTTCCTCCTCGGTCAGCGCCACCCGCAGCCGCAGGCAGGCCGGGCCGCCGCCATTGCGCATCGACTGGCGGACGTCGACGTACTCCACCCGCCCGATCGGCCCGTTCGACGACGCCAGCCCGTCCGCCACCGCCCGGGCCGACGGGGTCTCGGCGACTTCCATCGGGGCGATCAGGGTCAGCCGCCCCTCGCCGGGCAGCCCCACCAGCATCGAGTTGAACAGGTAGCTCTTCACCGCCGCCCCAAGCGGCAGGTCCGCCTCGGCCACCTCGACGAACTGCGGTTCGAAGCCGACCGCCGCCGACCGCACCGCCGCCTCCATCGCGATGCGGTCCTCGAAGGCCGCCTCGTGGAAGAACAGACAGGTTCTGGCCCCGACGCAGACCACGTCGTTGTGGAACACCCCGGCCTCGATGGCCCGCCGCGCCTGCCGGGCGAACACCGCGCCGCGCGCCCCATGCCGCCGCTGCACCGCCTCGAAGGCCTGCAGGGTCTGGCGCGCCGGGAAATGCCCCTGCCAGGTCTCCCAGGCGTCGCGGCCCCAGACGAACAGGTTGACCCCCGGCTCCCCGTGGTCGGCGCAGAGCCGGACATGGTTGGCGGCGCCCTCGTCGGCGAAGTGCGGCTGGGCCGGCAGCGGGTCGTGCACCGCGAAGCGCGCCTGGTCCGGGAACAGGGTCCGCAGCGCCCGCGTCGTCTGCGGCCCCTCGAGGCTGCGGTGCAGGTTGGTCAACAGGTTGGCGGGGGTGAAATGCACCCGCCCGTCGCAGCTGTCGGCGCTGGGCGTCACCGTCGCGGCGTTGGCCGCCCACATCGGGCTGGCCGAGCAGGCGGTGTTGAGCAGCTCCGGCGCCGCCCGCCCCGCCGCCTCGATCACCGCCGCATCGCTTCCCCCGAACCCGATCCCCCGCAGGAACCCCACCGCCGGCCGCTCATGCGGCGGCAGCACGAACTGCGGCAAGCCGAGGTCATGCAGCCGCCGCATCTTGGCCAGCCCCTCGACCACCGCCGCCCGCGGGTTCGACGGCTCGCCCTTGTGGATCTCGCTCGCCAGGTTCCCCGGCGCCAGCCCCGCGAAACTGTGCGTCGGCCCGACCAGCCCGTCGCAGTTGGCTTCCACGGCGGTCACTTCAGCCCCTTGATCTCGCCGAGCGTCGAGACCACCCGGTCCGCCTCGAAGCTCGCCACCGGATAGGCGCAGTAGTCGGCCGCGTAGTAGGCGCTCGGCCGGTGGTTGCCGCTGTCGCCCAGGCCCCCGAACGGCGCCGTGCCCGCCGCCCCGGTGGTCGGCCGGTTCCAGTTGGCCACGCCCGCTCGGATGCGGTTCTGGAACCGGGTCCACAGCGCCGCGTCATCGCTGACCAGCCCCGCCGACAGCCCGTAGCGCGTATGGTTGGCCAGGCTCAGCGCCCCGTCGAAGGTCGCCGCCCGGCGCAGCTGCAGGATCGGCGCGAAGATCTCCTCGTCCGGCGTCTCGTGGTGGCCGACGTCGTAGATCCCAGGCGTGATGAAGGCGTCGCTCAGCCCCGCGATCTTGCCCGGCTCCCGCAGCGCTATGCCGCCGAGCTTGCGCGCCGCCGCCCGCGCCGCATCCGCGCCGCGGGCATGGATCAGCGGCCCCATGAACGGCTCCTCCCCGTCCCAGGGCCCGATCCGCAGCCGGTCGGTCAGGGCCAGCAGCGCCTCCAGCACCGCCTCCCCTTCCCGCCCCTCGGGAACGATCAGCCGCCGCGCGCACGAACACCGCTGGCCGGTGGTGATGAAGGCCGACTGGACCACCAGGGCCGCGGCCGCTTCCGCATCCACCACGTCCCAGACGACCAGCGGGTTGTTGCCGCCCAGCTCCAGCGCCAGGATCACATGGGGCCGGTCGGCGAAATGCCGCCGGAAGTGCGCCCCGGCCGCCGCGCTGCCGGTGAACAGCAGCCCGTCGATGTCCTGGTCGATCAGCGCCGCCCCCACCTCGCGCCCGCCCTGCACCAGGTTGAACACCCCGGCCGGCAGGTCCGCCTTTTCCAACACCGACGCCATGATCTCCCCCGACCAGGGCGTCTCCTCGCTCGGCTTGAACACCACCGTGTCGCCGGCCAGCAGGGCCGGAACCACATGGCCGTTGGGCAGATGGACCGGGAAGTTGTACGGCCCCAGCACCGCCATCACCCCGTGCGGACGGTGGCGCAACACCGCCCGCCCGAAGCCGGTGGCGCTCTCGCGCACCCCGGTCCGCTCGTCATAGGCGGCGATCGAGGCGTCGACCTTGGCGATCATCGAGCCGACCTCGGCGGTGGTCTCCCACAGGGCCTTGCCGGTCTCCCGCGATATGGCCCTGGCGAACTCCGGCTGAGCCTCCCGCAAAGCCGCCTGGTAGCGCCGCATCGCCGCCACCCGCGCCTCGCGGGGCAGGTCCGCCCAGCCGTGGAAGGCCCCGCGCGCCGCGACCACCGCCGCCGCGACCTGGCCGGCGCTCGCCGACGGGCCGGCCCAGACGACCTGCTCGGCGGCGGGGTCGATGCTCTCGAACCCCGCGCCCTCGCCGGCCACCCAGCGGCCATCGATGTAGTTGCCCTTGCTCACGCCTTCACCCTCACCGCTTCGCCCTCGCCGAGCCTCAGCGCCTCCGCCGCCTCCCGGCTGATGATCGCCTTCACCCCGTCGATCAGCACCGGCGTCCGCACCGCCCGGAACCCGCCGATGGCCGTGGTGGAGACCAGCGCCTCCTCGCCGTAGGCGTCCGAACCTCCTTCAGAACTTGGGGTCCCGATGCTCAGGGTCAGCCGCCGCGCCTCCTTCACCGTCTTGATGTCGTCGCGGTGGCAGCTCACCGTCGGCCCGGCGTCGAACAGGTCGACCAGCCCCTGGAACCGGAACCCCTCCCGCTCCAGCATGGCCCGCGCCGCCTCCCCGTCCTTGTGGCACTTGCCGATCACGGCCCGCGCCTCCTGCGGCAGCAGCCCGACATAGATCGGATGCCGCGGCGCGAGATCCAGGATGAACTGCCCGTTGGTCGAGGCGCTCATCCGGTCCGCCTCGTCGAAGGCCAGGGGGAAGAACCGCCCCGCCACATGCTCCCAGAACGGACAGCGGCCGTCCTCCTCGAACCAGCCGCGCAGCTCGGCCAGCACCTGCTCGGCGAACTTCTCCGGCTCGATGCCGATCAGCATGTAGCGCGACTGCGCCAGCAGCCGCCCGGCCCCGCCCTTGCGCTTCTCGGGCCGCAGGAACAGGCTCCCCACCTCCGACCAGCCGGCGCATTCGTTGACCATCACCAGCGCCTGGTGGTCGAATCGCAGGTCGAGCGTCGGCGAAGACTGCGCCAGGGTCACCACCCGGAAGCTGAAGTGCGGCCGCGTCAGCCCGACCCCCGCCTTCACCCCCGCGACCCCGGCCACCGCGCCGTCGGCGGTGTCCTCCAGCATCAGGGTGTACCAGGCCTTCGGCGGCGCCACCTCGCCGGCGAAGCTCGCCTGCGACAGCTCCAGCCGCTCCCGCAGGGTCGGCTCGTCCTCCGGCAGGCTGGTGAACCCCCGGCCGGACAGCACCGCCAGCTCCATCAGGGTGTCGAAATCACTGGGACCCGCGGGCCTGACTACAAACATTCCAGAACAACCCCAATTCCCAAAACCGCCGTGAGCATCCCTCGGCTCTGCAAAATCTCCGTCATCCCGGAAAGCGCGCCGCGCTTATCCGGGACCCAGGGGTTGCAGCGCGCCGGCCGCAAAGCCGCGTCCGAGAGCGAGGTCCCGCCCTCCTGGGTCCCGGATAGCCCGCTTCGCGGCCTTCCGGGATGACGGAAGAGGAATGGCGGGATCACGCCCCCTCACCCATCATCGCCCGCAGCCCCCGCGCGTCCACCTCGCCGCTCGCCATCTTCATCAGCATCAGCGCCGACAGCTGCGCCCGCTCCACGAAGCTGTCCGGCCAGGCGAACTCCGCCTCGCTGTGGATATCCCCGCCCCGCACCCCCAGGGTGTCGACATTGGGCAGCCCCACGGCGAACAGGTTGTTGCCCTCGCACACCCCGCCCGACGGTTTCCAGGCGATCTCCTGGCCCAGGGCCGCCCCGACCTCCCGCACGCCCTCGAACAGCGCCGCCTGCGCGGCGTTGAACGGCTTGGCCGCCCGCGTCACCCCGCCGAACACCTTCACGCCCAGCCCGTCCCCGCGCCCACAGCCACAGGCCGCCTCGACCTCCCCCTCCAGCCAGCGCCGCCCGGCCTCGTCCGGGAACCGCACGTTGAACCGCACCACCGCCAGGTCCGGCACCACGTTCAGCGCCGAGCCCCCGTCGATCCGCGCCACGTTCACCGTCACCCCCTCGCGCCGCCCGTTCAGCCCGTCCAGCGCCCCGGCGATCCGCGCCGCCGCGGTCACCGCGTTGCGCCCCTCCTCGAAGGCCCGCCCGGCGTGGGCCGAGCGGCCCGTCACCTTCACATGGAAGTTGCCACTCCCCTTGCGCGCGCCTGCCAGCGTCCCGTCGGCCAGCGCCGGCTCATAGGTCATCCCCACATGCCCCAGCCGCCCGATCCGGGCCAGCACCGCCCCCGACCCCAGCGACCCGATCTCCTCGTCGGGGCTCAGCAGCACTCGCCAGCCCACCGCCTCGCGCCCCGGGAAGGTCTCGAACGCCTCCAGCGCCCCCAGCATCACCGAGATCCCGCCCTTCATGTCGGCGATCCCCGGCCCGTTCAGCGCCCCGTCGCCCCGCTCCCGGACCGCCTGGAACGGACTGCCGGCCGCAAACACCGTGTCGTAATGCCCGGTCAGCACCACCTGCACCGGCGCCTCCGGTCGCATGGTCAACAGCAGCGCCGGCGGCGGCTGATGCAGGCTCTCCCGCCCATCGACCCCCAGCTCCACCGTCGGCTCCAGCGCCTCATGGCTCACCGCGGCCTGAGGCAGCGCCTCGCCCCACACCCCAGTCAACAGGTCCAGGGTCGCCCGCAGCCCCTCCAGGTTCCGGCTCCCGCTATTGCCCGCGCACCAGCCCACCGCCCGCCCGACGAGGTCGTCCCCGCGCTCGGCGATGGACTCCAGAACGATGCGCTCCCGCGGCGTCACCTGCATTCAGGGCCCCTCTGAACTTAACGGCCACGCCATTGCCCCGCGGACCAGGTCGACGCGGGCGGAACTTACGGAGCGACGCCCGGAATGGCGCAAGACGGGAGTCGCGATGTGCGGAGCAGTGTTAGCTGAGGCGCGACTTGGGGGGAAGGGCGCGCCTCCCGGACGTTGCTTCGCTGCTGCACCACCGCTTTTTAGTTAATTTTTCCGAAATATCGTTTAAGCTGTGTCGGGGCCGCGCAATTTGGGGGGCCGATATGACTGTGCGCAGAATCGTTCGGTTCTTCACGGTGTTGGGTGCCTTGGCCGGGTTGATAGGAGCAGTTGTTGCTGTTCTGCAATTGCGGGCGTCGATGGAACCCAAGCCGCCGCTCCCGACTGCAGCCTCCGCCACGCCTGCAACTTCGCTCAGCAAACAAGAAGTCGCGGCTCCGCCGCTAACGCCGCCGGCTCAGCGTTCCATCACGACTGACCAGCCAGCAAAAACCAATGCGGCATCTCCGTCACAAGCCGTCGCACAACCTCCGTCCAATCAGCCTCCTCCCCAAACCGTCACCATTGGATCAGTGAGCTCGGAAAACCAGACCGGCGGAGTCACGGCGGGATATGTCGGCCAAGTCAATCAGGTGCCACCGAAATGAGGCCCGGATGGCTGCTGGTAGTTGCCCTTCTGCTCGCAAGCAGCGCAGAGGCACAGACCTCGCGCAAAGGCTCGCCTGGTCCCCCCGACCAGTCACCTTCTGTTTCCTCCAGCGGCCAGGCTGGCGGGGTCACGGCCGGCCATGTCGATACCATCAACCAAACCAATATCGGCTCTGACAGCCGGTTGGACAGCCTGAAGAGCCTGCTGACCGCGCATAGCCAGCGCGCCCGCGATGACGCCCTCAAGATCCGAGACCTCCCCGCCTACCTGTTCCTTATCGATGCCCGAGATTCGAGACTCCAGAGCGCAAGTGGCGTCCCCAAGCTGTACTGGTTGTTTGTGGGCCCGTCAGATCTCATTGAGCGGGAATACGATGGCGAACGGTGCCATCCGCAGGATGGCATCTCCATGTATGGCATGTCCGTCTACGCCACGGATATCGCGGGGTCGCGCACACTGACCATGCAGTTTCTGACTGTGGCCGACCCCGTGTTCAGTAATATCTGCGAGACCCTCGGGGAGTCCGACCGGCGGGAAGGTCGGCCAGGAGGTCGGGCGGAGTCGAGCCCAACGCACTACGACCGGCTGAGCCTGGGGGCGTTTGGTCAGACCTCCATCCTACTGTTACCCAGCGAAATCGACGGCATTCCCTTCATCTCCGGCTATCAGCGCTACTATTGGGCCAGCGCCTTTACCGACTTCCAGCCGGTGGGCCTCTCGATGCTGCCCCCCGACTTCATGGAGTTCGTCCAAAATAATCCGTCAGGCGAGGAACTCTCCTTCCAGCTTCCGGCTGGGCAAGGCGCGCCCTTCAAACCGTCAGCCAAAGCGCCCTATCCCTCGGCCATAGCTGCCAATATGGGAGACCGTCTGGCAACCATGGACGCCAAGTGGCTTGACTACCTCGACAAACGGTCAGACCCCGCCGCCTCGGGTAGATCGATATGGCTCGGCTCCGGTGTGCGTGTTTTCTCAAGCAAGGAGATCGGCCGCCCGGAGTTCTGGCAGTCGGCGACCGACCTCAAGGACTTCATCTTCGATGTCAGCTGCGTCGGCAGCGCATTTCTGCTCGAAAATAACTACGCCAACGGCCCCGGCGCCCAGCAGTCAAGCGCGTGCATGTTCGGGCGTGCAAGGAGCCGTTAGTCCAGCGCGGCCTACGCCCTAACGATTGTCGGTGCCCCCTCCGGGATCGCGCACTCGTAGGAATGGACAAATCGATCCGGCTAGCCAGCGACGGGATTGGGGCACTGGGGTCCTAGCTCACCAAGAAAAATACTGGGCTGCAACTGCGCCTTTCCGTACACCACCTTATGGAAGGCGATTTTTGCTTGCGCAGCAAGGCCTGCTCCCATTTCTCGTGGATAGGTTAAGTAAAGTGATCCTAATTTTCCTGCGCCGGGGTCTGCTTTAACACGTGTGATGCCCACAAAAAACAGCCGCCGCGCTTCTTCCAGCTGCGCGGATACCGTCGCAATTGGCGTGTTTGGGCTAGGAGCTTGAGGCAATATTCCTTGGATACATCCCACGATGAATACGTGCGGCGAACTTAGGCCCTTACTCTTATGGAGGCTCATAACCCGCACCTCCTCGATCGAAGGCCGTATATCGGGTTGGGTTATTTCTTTCATCATGAGCTTGAAGAGCTCTTCGACACTGTCGACCTCCCCTGAGCCCAGGGTTGAGAGTGCAAGCGACCGCAGTTCCGAAATTTCTGCCTGATCGGGCGGAAACAACTGCTCAATCAGATTGGGAAGGTCGGCACTCGCCGCTTTCAGGGTCTCTATCTCCGCCTTCAACTTCGAAAACACGGCCACCAGATGTGAGGCATACTTGATCGTCAGTTCACCGCTTTCGAGCTTCTCAAGTGCCTGCCATGGAGTGATGCCCACCTCTTCACAATGCACTCTCAGCCTCGCGTAAGCTGGGGCGCGAAAATCTTGTTGGCCGACTCCGAGTAGGAAGCGCAGTGCCACTCTGTCTTCTGAATTCAGCACCAATTTAAGTAGTGAGAAACGCACTTGAGCGGACAGAGAGTCGAGCTGACTCTCATCATAGTAGGATTTTGCTGGAATTCTTTTACTGACCATTTTCTCAAGTATTCGCTTTGCTATTCTCGAACGCTGCGCCAAGACAATCACGTCGCTTGGCTCTGCCCCGCCATTGATCAATTGCGAAATCTTCTTCGCCACCCAGTCAGCTTCCGCCTCCGGATTGGCAAGCTGAACGACCTCGATGTGGCCTGGCCCCTTACCCTCAATCGGATCCAAGTTGCGTTCAGTACGATTTTGGTTCTTCGCAATCAGGCTGTTCGCCATCGCAACAACACTCGTGGGACAGCGATGACATTCTGTCATGGCGAGATCGCCGCAGCCGGGATGGGCATCCTTCCATTGCCGGATTCCGTCGGGATAAGCCGACTTAAAGCTATAGATGGATTGGTCGTCATCACCCACAACGCAAACAGTAGCTTTTGCACCCAAATAAGCCAGTGCCGACTGTTCAGCTTTGTTCAGATCCTGATATTCATCTATCAACAGATGTTTATACTCCAAGTGTTCCGGGGCTAGTGGATTCTGCTTTAAGTATTTGACAAAATACGGCACCACTTCGCCGATAAGCATACTCTCGTGGAATCTCATCCAAGAATGCAGCGCACTGTTGAAGGCTTCCTCAATTTTGTCTTTCGCAAAACCTGGATCGTCACCTTGGCTCTGAGCCCATGCGGCTTCGTAGCCCGAAATAAGGTCTTTGCAGGCATCTTTCCCGCCGAACGACGGCGCAAGGTCTGAAACTAAGGCTCCGACTTCGAATCGGTTTAGTGGTCGCGCATGGCGGCCAAGAGCTTCCAGAACGTGCTGCCGGGAAAGAATTTGAAGCGCTAAGCTGTGTAAAGTCCGTCCTTCCAAATTCTCGCAACCAGGAACTTCCATCTTTTGAAGTTC
>Ga0196963_10002666_pt1 | contig 10504 bp, 7 predicted proteins | sample S1_5metaG_FD_148600 | JGI IMG/M metagenome (GOLD analysis project Ga0196963, IMG submission 148600) | Soil microbial communities from Anza Borrego desert, Southern California, United States - S1_5 | ecosystem: Environmental > Terrestrial > Soil > Desert | place: USA: California | collected... | reverse complement strand
CGGGCGATCCAGTCGGAGAGGGCCGGATCGCGGCGCCCGGCGAGGGCCAGGACGGCGGCCTCCAGCCGGCGACCGTTGGCCGGGAGGTTGTCGCAGGAGAGGGCGGTGAAGGGCGCCAGGCCTCGCTCGCGGCGCAACGCAAGGGCCGCGACCAGGAAGCCAGGGGCGGTCGTCGGGATCCCGCCCGCCGCCTCGGCGACGATCTCGGGCTCGTCCTCGCGCAGGGCGCCCGAGGCGGGGTCGAGATGATAGCCCTTCTCGGTCACCGTCAGGGTGACGAGGTGGGCGGCGGCCAAGGCCTCGACGAGGGCGGCCGCGTCTTCGGGAGCGACCAGCACCTCGCGCACGGCGCCGATCACCCGCAGCCGCTCGCCCGCGCCGTCCCGCTCGACGAGGGTATAGAGCCCGTCCTGCGGCGCGAGCTGGTCGCGGACGTCGGGAGAACGCAGGGAGGCGGCGCGGACCATCCAGCGCGGATCGCCAGCGGCCAGCAGGTCGTCGAACACCACCGCCTGGTGGGCCCGGTGGAAGGCGCCGATGCCCAGGTGGACAACCCCGGCCCCGGCGGCCGAGCGGTCGTAGGCCGGCCGGGCGACATCTGCCGGAAGCGATTCCAGGGCAGCGGGCGACAGCCGCGCGGTCACAGCCGGTAGGCCGCCTTGACCAGGTTGTAGGCCAGGTCCCGGGCGACCTGGGCCGCCTCGTCCTCCTCCAGCCGGTGCTCCACGACCAGCCTGGCCAGGAAGCCGCAGTCCATGCGGCGGGCCACGTCGTGGCGAGCCGGGATCGACAGGAAGGCGCGGGTGTCGTCGTTGAAGCCGACGGTGTTGTAGAATCCGGCCGTCTCGGTGGTCTGCTCACGGAAGCGGCGCATGCCCTCGGGGCTGTCGTGGAACCACCAGGCGGGGCCGAGCTTCAGGGCCGGGTAGTGGCCGGCCAGGGGGGCCAGTTCGCGGCTGTAGCTGGTCTCGTCGAGGGTGAAGACGATGACCGACAGGGCGGGTTCCGAGCCGTAGCGGTCGAGCAGGGGCTTGAGGGCCCGCACGTAGTCCGTCCGCGTCGGGATGTCGGCGCCCTTGTCGCGGCCGAAGCGGGCGAAGAGGGCGGCGTTGTGGTTGCGGAAACTGCCCGGGTGGATCTGCATGACCATGCCATCCTCCAGGCTCATCCGGGCCATCTCCACCAGCATGTGGCCGCGGAACAGCTCCGCCTCCTGGGGTGTGCAGTCGCCGGAGGAGACGACGCCGAACAGGGCCTCGGCCTCGGCGCGGGAGAGGTCGGCGGTGAAGGCGGTGGGGTGTCCGTGGTCGGTGGAGGTGGCGCCGAACTGGCGGAAATAGGCCCGGCGGTTCTCCAGGGCGCGCAGGTAGCCGGCATAGGACAGGGCGTCCTCGCCGGTAAGGCGGCCAAGCTCGACCAGGTTGCCGCGGAAACCCTCGTAGTCGGGATCGAGCACGGGGTCTGGGCGGAAGGCGGTGACCACCCGGCCGCCCCAGCCCGAGGCCTGGATCGCCCGGTGGTGGTCGAGGGGGTCGAGCGGGCTCTCGGTGGTGGCCAGCACCTCCAGGCCGAACCGCTCGAACAGGGCGCGGGGGCGGAAGGCGGGGGTCTTCAGGGCCGCGTCGATGAGGTCGAAGTAGTGGTCGGCGGTCTCGGCGGAGAGGCGCACCTCGATCCCGAACGCCTCGGCATAAACCCAGTCGTGCCAGATCCGCGAGGGCGTGCCGTGAAAGAGGTGGTAGTTCTCGGCGAACCGCCGCCAGATGGCGCGGGGGTCTGTCTCCACCGGCCCGCCGTCGGCGCGGGGCACGCCGAGGTCCTCCATCGCCACGCCCTGGCTGAACAGCATGCGGAACACATAGTGGTCGGGGGTGATCAGCAGCTCCGCCGGATTGGCGAAGGCTTCGTCGGTCGCGAACCAGGCCGGGTCGGTGTGGCCGTGCGGACTGACGATCGGCAGGTCCCTGACCTCGCGATAGAGCCGGCGGGCGACGGCTCGGGTGTCGGTATCCGCCGGGAACAGGCGATCGGGGTGCAGGCGTAGCGGCTTGGGCACGGGAGCTCCAGGCGATGATACCGGTGTCATAGTCGGCTCGACGTCGCCAGACAACGGCAGTCGTCTCAGCCACCCTATCACTTCCGCTAGCTTGTCGGAGCGGCTCCCGACGCTATGGCTCGGACGGCTGCCTCACGTTTACGGCAGCGTCAAAGAAAACAACCGCGCAAGGCGGCGGGAGGGAAGATGTCTCAGTGGAAGTGGGCGCCGTCGGGCGCCGTGATCGCCATGGCCTGCCTGATGGCGGCCCCGGCCCTGGCCCAGGACGAGCCGGCGGCGTCCGAGCCGCAGGAGGTCGATGTCCTGATCGTCACCGCGCAGAAGCGCGAGGAGAACCTGCAGGACGTGCCGATCGTGGTCACCGTGGTCAGCGGCCAGCAGCTGGAGGACGCCGGCGTCCGCGACGTGAAGGACCTCCAGATCCTGACCCCCGGCCTGAACGTCACCTCCTCGACCAGCGAGGCGCAGACCTCGATCCGCATCCGCGGCGTCGGCACCATCGGCGACAATCCGGGCCTGGAGTCCAGCGTCGGCACCGTGGTCGACGGTGTCTACCGCGCCCGCAGCGGGGTGGCCTTCGGCGATCTCGGCGAGCTGGAGCGGGTGGAGGTCCTCAAGGGCCCGCAAGGCACCCTGTTCGGCAAGAACACCTCGGCCGGGGTCATCAACGTCCTCACCAAGGAGCCGTCGTTCGAGTTCGGCTTCAACGGCGAGCTGACCGCCGGCAACTACGGCGCCAAGGGCGTCTCGGCCTCGGTCACCGGCCCGATCGCCGGCGACCAGCTGGCCGGCAGGCTCTACGTCGCCGCCCGCGAGCGCGAGGGCTTCTACAACGTGCGGACCGGCGCCGGCCCCCGCACCCTGAAGGAGGACGCCGACCAGAACTTCTGGACGGTCCGCGGCCAGCTGCTGTTCCTTCCCAACGACGACCTCTCCATCAAGGCGATGGCGGACTACACCCAGCGGGACGAGCACTGCTGCGTCAACGTCACCACCTTCGTCGGACCGACCGGCGCCCTGATCGACGCCCTGGCCGCCGACGAGGGCACGATGCGCCCGGCCGACCCCTGGCGCCGCACCGCCTACGCCAACCGCGAGATGGTCCAGGAGATCACCGACCAGGGCGTCTCCCTGCAGGCCGACTGGGACATCACGCCGGACATCGCCATCACCTCGATCACCGCCTATCGCGACTGGAAGGCCAACCAGGGCTCGGACATCGACTATTCCAGCGCCGACATCTGGTACCGGCCGGCCGACGGCCGGACCTACAGCCAGATCAAGGTGTTCAGCCAGGAACTGAGGGCGGCGGGGACCACCGGTCCGGTCGACTGGCTGGGCGGGGTCTACTTCTCCGACGAACAGCTCAACACCTCGGCCTTCACCGCCTTCGGCACGGCCTATGAGACCTACTTCGGCCTGCTGCTGTCCGGCGGGGCCAATCCGGCGACGGTGTCCCTGCTGACCGGTCGCCCGTTCGGGACCAACTTCCCGGCCGGCGAGGGGCCCTACGACCGCCACGACCACAGCTCGACCGGCTGGGCGCTGTTCACCAACAACACCTGGCATGTGACCGACAGCTTCGACGTCACCGTGGGCCTGCGCTACACCATGGACGAGAAGGACGTCCGGTCGCACTACACCAACACCGCGCCGGCCGCCGCCTGCTCGGCCGCCCTGGTCAACCCGATCCCGGCCGCCGCCCGCAGCGCCATCTGCGCGCCGCACACCGACCCGGCGTTCAACAACGTGGTCACCACCCAAAGCCGCGAGGAAGAGCGGCTGGGCGGCACGCTGAAACTGACCTACCGCTTCAACGAAAACGTCATGGTCTACGGCTCCTACGCCTCGAGCCACAAGTCGGGCGGCTTCAACCTCGACCGCTCGCGGATCTCGCTGGGCGTCATCGACCCGGACACCAGCTTCCCGGCGGAGACCGTCGAGGCCTACGAGCTGGGGATGAAGTCGAACATCCTCGGCAACAGCCTGATCCTCAACGGGGCGATCTTCCACCAGACCTTCGAGGACTTCCAGCTGAACACCTACACCGGCGTGTCCTGGCTGGTGGCCTCGATCCCGGAAGTGACCTCCAAGGGGGCCGACCTCGACCTGATCTGGCGCACGCCGCTGGAGGGGCTGAACCTGACCGCCGGGGTGACCTACGCCGAGACCCAGTACGGCGAGTTCATCCCGCCCGCCGGCATCTCCACCCGCCTGCCCGGCGCCCGCCTCTCCTACGCGCCGCTCTGGTCGTCCAGCTGGTCGGCCAGCTGGGAAGGCACGGTGCTGGGCGGCCTGCTGCTGCGGGCCAGCCTGTCGGGCAAGTACACCAGCCAGTACAACACCGGCTCCAACCTCGACCGTCGCAAGATCCAGGACAGCCTGACCCTGTGGAACGGCCGTATCGGCCTGGGGTCCGAGGACGAGCGCTGGATGGTCGAAGCCTGGGCGCAGAACCTGACCGACCGCGACTACTACCAGGTGGTGGTCGACCAGCCGCTGCAGACCGGCACCTACGCCGCCTTCCTCGGCGCGCCGATGACCGCCGGGGTCACCCTGCGGGTGAAGTTCTAGTCCTGGGAGCCATCGGAGCCGTCATCTTGCAACCCTTCCTCCCTGTGAGCTGAGGCCCCGATGGATCTGAACTTGAGCGCCCGTGACCTCGTCTTTCGGGACGAGGTCCGGGCCTTTCTTTCCGAGGCTCTCCCGCCCCGCCTGGCCGAGGTCGGGCGGCGGATTACCATCGTCTTCGTCGAGCCGCGCTACAGCCTCGAGTGGCAGAGAATCCTGCACGCCAAGGGGTGGGTGGCGCCCGCCTGGCCGGTGGAATACGGCGGCTGCGGCTGGGACGAGATGCAGCGGGCGATCTTCGCCGCCGAATGCGCCCGCGCCGGGGCGCCTGGCCTGGCCCCCATGGGGCTGAAGATGGTCGGTCCCTGCATCATGCGCTACGGCACGCCTGAGCAGAAGGCCCACTACCTGCCCCGGATCCTATCGGGGGAGGACTACTGGTGCCAGGGCTATTCGGAGCCGGGCTCCGGTTCCGACCTGGCCAGCCTGCAGATGCGGGCCGACAGCGACGGGGAGGACTATGTCCTCAACGGCTCGAAGATCTGGACCACCCACGCCCAGCACGCCAACCGCATGTTCTGCCTGGTGCGGACCAGGTTCGAAGGCAAGCCGCAGCAGGGGATCACCTTCCTGCTGCTGGACATGGCGACCCCGGGCATCGCGGTGAAGCCGATCATCACCCTGGCCGGGGAGCACGAGGTCAACCAGGTCTTCTTCGACAACGTCCGGGTCCCGAAGTCCGGACGGCTCGGCGAGGAGAACGACGGCTGGACGGTGGCCAAGTACCTGCTGGAGTTCGAGCGCGGCGGCGGCTCCGCGCCTGGCCTGAAGGTCAGCCTGGCCCGCATCCGGGCGATGGCGGCGGCGGAAGGCTCAGATTACGGATCATTGCTCGACGAGCCCCACTTCCGGGCCCGGCTGGCCGAGGCGGCGATCGCACTGGAGGCCATCGAGATGACCGAGCACCGGGTGCTGGCGGCGCTGTCGGGCGGCAAGAATCCCGGCCCGGCCTCGTCGATGCTGAAGACCCAGGGGACCGAGGCCATGCAGCGGCTGGACGAACTGGCCGTGCTGGCCGCCAACCACTACGCCGCCGTCCATCAGCCGCAGGCGCGGGAGCCGGGCAGCAACCTGGAGCCCATCGGTCCGGACCACAGCCTGACCGCCATGCCGCGCTACCTCAACAACCGCGCGGGCAGCATCTACGGTGGCTCCAACGAGATCCAGCGGGACATCATGGCTCGGCTGCTGCTTCGACTTTGAGGACCGACACCATGGCCGCCGTCGACTTCGAGCAGATGCCCACCCTGGGCGACATCGCCCGCTACCATGCCCGGGAGCGGGGCGGCGACGTCGCCCTTACCTTCGAGGGCCGGGAAACCAGCTTCGCCGCGTTCAACCGCCACACCAACCAGGTGGCCAACGCCCTGCTGGCCGAAGGCATCGGCAGAGGCCAGCGGATCGCCTACGTCGGCAAGAACAGCGACCACTACTTCGAGCTTCTGTTCGGGGCGGCCAAGATCGGCGCGGTGATGACCCCGATCGGCTGGCGACTGGCCCCGCCGGAGGTCGCCTACATCATCGGGGACAGCGAGGCGCCGATCGTCTTCGTCGGGCCGGAGGTGATCGGGCACAGCGAGGAGGTGGCGGCCCATCTCTCCTACCGGCCCAAGGTCGTCGCGATGGAAGCCGACGGCGCCGAGGGCCGGCCGCTCTACGAGGCCTGGCGCGACGCGGCGCCGGACAGCGACCCCGGCGTCGACATCGCCGAGAGCGAGGTGGCGGTGCAGCTCTACACCAGCGGCACCACCGGCAGGCCCAAGGGCGCCATGCTGACCCACGCCAACATCCTTTCGGGCCGCCGGGCCGCGGCCGAGGCGCAGATGGCCTGGAACCAGTGGGGTCCGGACGACGTCAGCCTGGTCGCCATGCCGGTGGCCCATATCGGCGGCACGGGCTGGGGGATCGTCGGCCTCTACAACGGCGCCAAGGGGGTGGTGGCGCGGGAGTTCGACCCCTTCAAGGTGCTGGACTTCATCGAGCGGGACCGCATCAGCAAGATGTTCATGGTCCCTGCCGCCCTGCAGATCGTGGTCCGCCAGCCGCGCGCCCGCGAGGTCGACTACAGCCGGCTGAAGTACATCCTCTACGGCGCCAGCCCGATCCCGCTCGACCTGCTGCGCGAGTGCATGGAGGTGTTCGGCTGCGGCTTCTGCCAGCAGTACGGCATGACCGAGACCTGCGGCACCATCGTCTACCTGCCGCCGGAGGACCACAAACCGGAAGGCAGCCCGCGGATGCGGGCGGCGGGCCTGCCGATGCCAGGGGTGGAGATCAAGGTCGTCGACGAGGCCGGTAACAGCGTGCCGACCGGGACGGTCGGCGAGGTGGCGACCCGGTCGGTCGCCAACATGCCGGGCTACTGGAAACTGCCGGAGGCCACCGCCTCGACCATCGGGGCCGACGGCTGGCTCCGCACCGGAGACGCCGGCTACCTGGACGAGGACGGCTACCTCTACATCCACGACCGGGTGAAGGACATGATTATCTCCGGCGCGGAGAACATCTATCCAGCCGAGGTGGAGAGCGCCGTCTACGGCTACCCCGCAGTGGCCGAAGTGGCGGTGATCGGCATCCCGGACGAGACTTGGGGCGAGGCGGTCAAGGCAGTGGTGGCGCTGAAGCCCGGCATGACCGCGACGCCGGAGGAGATCATCGCCTTCGCCCGCGGCCGGATCGCCGCCTTCAAGGCCCCCAAGAGCGTCGACTTCATCGACGCCCTGCCGCGCAACGCCTCCGGCAAGATCCTGCGCAAGGACCTGCGCGAGCCCTACTGGGCGGGCCGCAAGCGGCGGGTGAACTAGACTCCGGAGGCCTTCCGTTGCAGGTTGCCCGCCTCCAGGGGGATCCTTCCGACCAATGTTCCAGCGTTTCGTTTCCGCGGCCCTGGTCGCGGCCATGGCCTTCGCCTGCCCGGCGGCCGGCCAAGCCCCGGCCGACGCCGAGTTCAGCGCCGAGCGGTTCCGGGCCCACGTCACCTACCTGGCGGACGACCGGCTGGAGGGGCGAAAGACCGGCACGCGGGGCCATGAACTGGCCGCGGACTATGTGGCCGGCGAGTTCGCCAGGATGGGGCTCAAGCCTGCGGGCGACGGCGGCGGCTGGCGCCACAGCGTACCGCTGGTCGACATCGGCCTGGCCTCGGACGCCCCGACCCTGGTCATCGACGGGCCGGACGGCCGGACGGTGCTCACCCACCGCCGCGAGGCGCTGATCGCCGGGGCGACTGCGGAGGGCCGGACCAGCATCGCCGCCCCGATGGTGTTCGTCGGCTACGGCGTCCGCGATGAAGAGGCGGGGATCGACGACTACCGGGGCCTGGACGTGAGGGGCAAGATCGTCGTCATGCTGATCGGGGTGCGGGAAATCGACGGACCCGAGGCGCCCAAGGACTACGAAAGCGCCTTCGAGGCCGCCAAGGACCTCGGCGCGGTGGCGATGATCATGATCCCCGGCCGCCGGCTCGACCGGGCTGTCCCCTGGTCGAAGGTGGCCTCCTCGAGCGACGACGAGCCGACGACCGCCTGGCGCAAGCCCGACGGGACGCCGCACATGACCGGCGCCCCGCCGGTGAAGGGCATCATCGCCCTGGACCACCGCGCCGCCGGCCCGCTGTTCGCGGGCGCCGAACAGAGTTTGGGAACGGTGCTCGACGGCCAGGCCAAGGGCCAGCGGCCCAAGGGGTTCGTGTTGAAGGCCAGGGCGGAGATCGTCCAGACCATGGCTCATCGACGCTATGAGAGCCCCAATGTCATCGGCCTGATCGAAGGCTCCGATCCCAAACTGAAGACCGAGTACGTCGTCCTGATGGGCCATGCCGACCACCTGGGGATGAAGTCCTCGGGCGAGGGGGACCGAATCTACAACGGGGCGCTCGACAACGCTGGCGGCATCGCCACCGTGCTTGAGGTGGCCCGGGCGCTGAACAGCGGGCCGGAGCGGCCGCGCCGCTCGATCCTGGTGATCGCCACCACCGGTGAGGAGGAGGGGCTGCTGGGCGCCGACTTCTTCGCCCACTATCCCACCGTGCCCAAGGGATCGATCGTGGCGGTGGTCAACATCGACATGCCGATCCTGACCTACGACTTCCAGGACGTGGTCGCCTATGGGGCCGACCATTCGACCATCGACAGGGTGGTGGCGAAGGCGGCGGGCGACATGGGGATCAAGGTCTCTCCCGACCCCGAGCCGGAGGAGAAGATCTTCCTGCGCTCCGACCACTACGCCATGGTCCAGGCCGGCATCCCCTCGGTGATGCTGAAGCTGGGCGTCGAGGGCGGCGGCAAGGCGGCCTGGAAGACCTATTTCGACAGCCGCTACCACAAGGTCGGCGACGACCTTTCCCAGCCGATCGACTGGAACGCCGGGGTCAAGCTGGCCCGGCTGAACCACAGGATCGTGCTCGACCTGGCCAACGCCGAGGGACGGCCGCTGTGGTACGAGGACGACGAGATCGGCGAGGAGTTCGCGCCGGACGCGGTGAAGGCCAAGCGCTAGGACGCACCCTTCTCCGCTCATCCCGGCGAATGCCGGGACCCATTTCGTAGAGTTCAGGCGATTGGGATTGCCGCTCGATGTTCACAGCGCTCGATCAGCTGGCATCGAGATCACGCGGATGGGTCCCGGCCCTCGCCGGGATGAGCGGACAGAAGAAAGTGCGGGGCTCCCGATCTGGCCCTAGGGCAACAGGCTCCGGACGCCATCGACCGCCGCCGTCAGAAGGACGCCCCAGGGTCTCGGGGTGTTGGGCGCCCAGGCGGGCCAGAGGTTATGGATCGCCAGCAGGATGACCGCCAGCACGATGGCCGTGCGCAGGCCCGACCCGCTCCCTTCGGTCCGTGTCGGTGTCGGCATGGCTCCCTCCCGCGAGGAAGTCTGCGGCGCGCCGGTTACGGAACGGTCGAGGAGATCGGTTAACAGCTGGCGGACCCCGCCCGCCGGTCCTATCTCTCGCGCATGACCGACGAGCCGCCCGTTCCTCCGGACGAAACCCCGATCCAGAAGGCCCTGCGCCTGAAGAAGGCGGCCGTCGCCGCCAAGCCCAAGCCCCCGCGCGGCGGCAAGTTCCAGCGCGAGCAGGCGGCGGCCGCCCACTCCTCGTCGAAATCCAAGCCCTGGATGAGCCGCTAGGTCGTCACCTCGAGCCGTTCAAGGCCCCGGAAGAACGGCAGGGTGCGCCAGTCGGCGGCCTCCGGCTCGGCCAGGGCCAGGTCCGGGAAGCGTTCGAACAGCCGGACCAGGGCGACCTGCGCCTCAAGCCGGGCCAGCGGCGCGCCGATGCAGATGTGGGCGCCGCCCCCGAAGGCGACGTGCGGCCGGTGCTTGCGGCTGACGTTGAAGGCGTGCGGGTCGTCGAACACCTCCGGGTCGCGGTTGGCGGCGCGCAGGGAGACGGTCATCGCCTGGCGGCTCTTCACCGGGCAGCCGCCGATCTCCATGTCGCGATGGGCGATGCGGCCGGTGATGTCGACCGGCGGCTCGTAGCGCAGAACCTCCTCGACAACGGCGTTGATGATCGAGGGATCCGCCTTCAGCTTGGCCAGTTCGGCCGGATGGAGCAGCAGCAGGCGCACGCCGTTGCCGATCAGGTCCGTGGTGGTCAGGTTGCCGCCGACCAGTAGGGCGATGAGGTTGATGCGCAGCTCGTCGTCGTTGAGTTCCGCGCCCTCGGCCTGCAGCCGGACCATGTCGGTGATCAGGTCGTCCCTGGGCGCGCGGCGGCGGTCGGCCAGGCTGTCGGTGAAGTAGCTCCCCAGGCCCTCGCTGGCCGCCTCCATGGCGGCGGTCTGCTCGGCGTTGCGGAACGGGTTTCGTCCG
>Ga0196963_10002665_pt1 | contig 10506 bp, 7 predicted proteins | sample S1_5metaG_FD_148600 | JGI IMG/M metagenome (GOLD analysis project Ga0196963, IMG submission 148600) | Soil microbial communities from Anza Borrego desert, Southern California, United States - S1_5 | ecosystem: Environmental > Terrestrial > Soil > Desert | place: USA: California | collected... | reverse complement strand
GCCGATCCGGAAGGTCGGCTGGGGTGGATGCTGGGTGCAGCATGCAATCACTCCTCGACGGGGGGAAGAGGAAAGGAGAGCGGCAGGGGGGCCGCCGCTCTCCTCAGGCCACCGGCTGGGGGATGAGTCAGCCGACGGCCTTGGACAGAGGCACCGCCACGAAGCGCTCGTTGCCCTGGCGCTTGACCAGCATCAGGACTGATTTGCGCTCGCTCTTGGCGGCGGCGTTGAGAGTGTCGATGACGTCGCGCGGCCCGCTGACCTCCTTATCGCCGATCCGGGCGATGACGTCGCCGGCGCGGAGTCCCGCCTGCGCCGCGGCGCCGTCGCGTTTGACGTCGACGACCACCGCACCTTTGGCGTCCGCCGGGACCTGGAAGCGCTCGCGCGTCTCCTTGGTCAGCGGCGCGAGGCTGGCGCCGAGCCTCGCCGCCGACCGCGCCTCGGGCGCGGCGCGCTCCGGCGTCTCGACCGACGCGGTCTGGTCCGGCAGGCGCGCCAGCGACACCGACGCCGTCGCCTCGCGTCCGCCGCGCCAGACATCCAGCGTGACGGTCTTCTCCGGACCGGCGCCGGCGATCAGGCGGGCGAGATCGCGGAACTCCTTGACCGTCTTGCCGTCGACGCGACGCACCACGTCACCCTGTTTCAGGCCGGCCCTGGCGGCCGGGCTGTCCGGCGTGACACTGAGGACCAGCGCGCCTTCCGGCTCGGGCAGGCCCAGCGACGCCGCGATCTCGGGCGTCATCGGCTGCACGGTGACGCCGAGCCAGCCGCGGTCGACATGACCCTTTGCCTTGAGCTCCTCGACGATCGGCTTGGCGACCGACGCCGGAATGGCGAAACCGATGCCGATGGAGCCGCCGTTGGGCGAGTAGATGGCCGTGTTGATGCCGACGACCTCGCCATTCATGTTGAAGGTCGGACCGCCGGAGTTGCCGCGGTTGATCGGCGCGTCGATCTGCAGGTAGTCGTCGAACGGACTCGACTGGATGTCGCGCCCGCGCGCCGAGACGATGCCGGCCGTGACCGTGCCGCCGAGACCGAACGGGTTGCCGACCGCCAGGATCCAGTCGCCGACCTTGGTCTTGTCGGAATCGGCCCAGGGAACGAAGGGCAACGGCTTATCGCTCTCGACCTTGACCAGCGCCACGTCGGTCTTGTCGTCGCGGCCCACGACCTTGGCGTCGAGCTTGCGGCCGTCGGACAGCGTGACTTCGACCTTATCGGCGCCCTGGATCACGTGGTTGTTGGTGACCACATAGCCGCTCGCGTCGATGATAAAGCCGGAGCCCAGCGCCTGACGGCCCGCACCCGGCGAGCCCTGATCGTCGTCGTCGGGCAGGCCCGGCTGGCCGAAGCGCCGGAGGAACTCCTCGAACGGCGAGCCGCGCAGGCCCGGTGGCAGCTGGAACTGCAAAGGCGTGCGCGGGTCGGCCGCGACGCGCTGGGTCGTGGCGATGTTGACCACCGCCGGCTTCACCTTTTCGACGAGTTCGGAGAACCCTTCCGGGCCGGGGCGGGCGGAGGCGGGTGGGATGGCGAAGACGAGAGTCGCCGCAAGGGCGAGACCGGCGGCGCCGAGCCCGCGGCGTCGCGGCGACTTCGTGGGGGATTCGAGAATGGTCTGCATGGCTGCTCCTGCTTGATCCTCGGCATCGGGGGATGCGCGTTGAGGTATCAATTAGGGAAGCCACCATGACGGCGGCCTTTCCGCCGGATTAATTCTTGGTAATACCGCGCCGGCGCGCCGGGTCGGCGCCCAAGCTCCACTTGGCCGAGGCGAGGTCGGCCCGGTCGAAGCAGGTCTTGTGAAGCCGCGCATCGATCAGCACCGCGCTACGCAGCACGGCGTCGGTGAAGTCGGCGTTGGTCAGGTTGGCGCCGCGCAGATTGGCCCCGCTGAGATCGGCGCCGATCAGGCTGGCATGGACCAGATTCGCCGGCCACGAGGCGGTCGTCTTGCCGGCGGCGCGGCCGGGAATCTGCAGGCGGCCAAGGGAGGCGCGCCGCAGAACGGCCTTGCGCAGATCGGCACGCAGGAGGTTCGCGCCATCGGCAATGCTGTCCTCCATGTGGACGCCGGCGAGAATGGCCTCCGAGAAATCCGCCATCTGGAGCTGGGCGCGCGACAGGCGCGCGCCGGTGAGATCGACGCGCCGCAGGATGGCCGCGCAGAGCAGGGTATCGGCGAGATCGGCGCCGCGCAGATTGCCGCCGTAGAGCTCGAGCCGCGCGCCTTCGCTGCCGGAGGTCTGCATCCATTGGCGATGATTGGCGACCATCCAGGCCACCGAGCCGGTCACATCCGTGCCGACCGCCAGCGTCGCGAGATCGGCGCGCGCGAGGCGGCTTTCGTCCACCCGTGCCCCCTGCAGGCGCGCGCCGGCCAGATGGGCGCCGTCGATCCGCGCGTCCATCAGGTTGGCATCGCTCAGATCGGCGTCGCGAAGATCGGCTTCCCTGAGGTCGGAGCCGGTGAAGTCCGCGGCCGACAGATCGGCGTGACGCAGATCGGCCTTCTGCAGATCGACATCGCGCAGCCGGCAGCGGCGCATGCGCGCCCCGCGCCCGTCGACCCCCGCCATCTGGGAGCCGGTGAAATCCACGCCATGGCTGCTGCCCAGCACCGCGCCGGGTTCGCGGACCGCGGCGGCCGTGCCCGTCATCAGCTGACCGTCGCGGCAATCGGCGTTGCGCAGGGCCGCGCCGTTGAGGCGTACGTCGCGCATGTTGGCGCCGCGCAGATCGCTCGACGCGAGGTCCGCCTTGGCGAGGTCCGCGCCATCGAGCGTCGCGGCGTAGAGATCGGCGTCGCGCAGCGAGGCGCCGCTGAAGATGGAGGAGGCCAAGTTGGCGCCGCTGAGCTTGGCGCGGCGGAGATTAGCGCCGGAGAGATCGGCACCTTCCAGTCGTTGAAGCGAAAGGTCGAGGCGTTGTCCGCCAGGCTTGGAGTCAAGCCAGGCCGAATGCCGCTGCAGCAGCCGATAGAGGTCTTGCGGCGACAGCGCATCCGCCCTCGCCGGCCCTCCAACACTGCCATTCTGGCTCGTGTCCATTCGTGCCCCTTGGGGTTCTCGCAAGCGGGTCCTCGCGAGGCCGGATCACGATAAGGCGCAGGTACTGAAAAGTTATTTAAAATTGTTAGTAAATCCTGATTCAGGTTAACGAGCTCGCCTTTCGGCGGGGCTGGTCACCGTCTCTTGGCGCGCGTGGGCTTGGCCTTGTGTGTTGCGCTCGCCGCACCGAGAGCGGTCTGGGCCCAGCGCACCATTTCGTGCGGATCGTCGAACAGCTCCGCCGGCGCTTCCCAGTAGGACAGGCTGATCGCCTCGCCCTTGCGGCAGTAGACGAACGGCCGCGTTCCCGCCGCTTCAAAATCGCCGCGCGTGCGGTCATCGGCCTTGAGATAGAGCGTGTCGTCGGCGATCAGCGCGAACATCAATCCCGAGCGAAAGAGCCCGTAGCCGCTGAACATGCGGCGGGCCGAGACGCCGCCCCAGGCGGCCAGCAGCTCGAGGACATGGGAGACGAAATCACTCGGCTTGGGCATGCGAATACCGACGCAGGGTGTTAAAGCCAGTTAACTACTTTTCAGGGATGATGGGGCATTCTAATCGGCGAGTCGGCTCGGCCACGGCGCCGGCCCGGAGGGGACCCCGTCGATGACTTCACGCGCATGGCGCTGGCGTACGAGCGCAATGGTCGGCACGACGATCGGCGTGTTGCTCGTGCTTTTGTGGGGTAGCCTCGTCTACGGTTTGTGGCGCAGCCGCACCGATACGCTTTCTTATGCCTCGGTCAACATCCAGCGCCTGACGCAGCTGCTCGAGACGCACGCCGCGCGTCTCTACGAAAGCGCCAGTCTCGTGCTCATCGCGGCGGAGAACTGGAGCCGGACCAATCCCGACGTCGATCTGCGATCCGACGACGCCTTCGCGCTTTTTTCCGCCACCATGATCTCGCAGGCGGGCCCGATCCGCTCGCTGATCGTCGTCGACAGTCGGGACCGGGCGCAGATGGTGGCCGGGCGTCACGTCGGGTCTATCGTCTCGCTGCAGGACCGCGACTATGTCCGGGTGTGGTCGGCGCCGCGCATGCATGATGCGTATGTCGGAACGCCCGTGCGCAGCCGCTTCGACGGCGAGTGGGTCCTTCCGATCTCGCTCGCCATCGGCAACGTCACGCCACCGCAGATGCTGCTGGTCGTGGAGCTGAGCATCGCCGAGATCAATGCGCTCTATCAGTCGATCCTCGTCGGCCGATCCGACGCCGCAAGCCTGATGAGGACGGACGGAACGCTCCTGACCCGCGTTCCGTTCAGCGAGGCGAATGTCGGTCGCGTCCTGTCCAACGGGCGCATCTTCGTGAAACACCTTGCTGAAAGCCCGCGGGGTGTCTTCGACGAGACGGTGCTGATCGATGGCACGCGAAGGATCGTGGGCTATTCGCGGGTCAGCGGGGGCGACCTGCTCGTGGTCTTCTCTCAGGGCACGGAAGCGGCCTTGGCGGATTGGTGGCGCAGCCTGCAGCTTTATATCTCGATCTTTTTCCTGGTCAGTGCCGCGGTGATTGGGCTTGGCGTCTACGTGGTGCGTCTGATCCGCCGGGATGAGAGGTCGGCGCAGGCCCAGCACGAGGCGCTGCTCGCTGCCGAGGCGGGAAGTCGTGCCAAGTCGACCTTCCTGGCGACCATCAGTCATGAATTGCGGACACCTCTGAACGCCATCCTGGGGTTCTCCGGCCTTCTGATGGACCAGGCGCATGGCCCTCTCGGTGCGCCTCAATACCGGGAATACGCCACCGACATTCGGCGCAGCGGCACCTATCTCATGGATCTGATCGAGGACATGCTCGATGCCGTCCGGCTCGAGGCCGGCGTCTTGAAGCTGACGCCGGAGCCGGTCGATCTTGAAGCCGAGATCCGCGCCAGCTATGCCAGCGTCCGACCGGAAGCGGAACGCAAGCAGCTCGAGTTCTCAGTGACCATCGCGCCGGAGGTGCCGCCCCTCGAGCTCGACCTGCGAGGGTTACGCCGCATCCTGCTCAATCTGCTGGGCAACGCCGTGAAGTTCACTGAAACGGGGGGGAGCATCGCCGTCACGGCGACACTCGATGGCGGCGAGGCGGTCCTCGCGGTCAGCGATACCGGCATCGGCATCGCGCCGGAGAAGATTGGGCTGCTTGGCCGACCTTTCGTGCAGGTCGATGACAGCCTGACCCGGCGTCACGCCGGCTCGGGTCTCGGTCTGGCGATCTGCAAGGGGCTGGCGGAAGCCATGGGCGGCCGAATGGACATCGCCAGCCGCGTGGGACACGGCACCACGGTCACTATACGACTGCCTGCGATACCGGTCCTCGGCGCGTCGGGCCGGCCGCTCGTACGACCGGCCGCCTGACGCGCCACGCCTACATCTGTATTGTCTGCGGGCAATTTTTGCCCAGGAAACAGGCAGCATCCTTTTAATTTTCCACGATGTTTTCGGCTTCTTAAGCGATCGTTAAGAACGACTGCTTACGGTTGCGTCCCGTTTGGGTCTTTCAATAACGGGCTGACAGCGGACATCCCGGCGTGGACAGCCGGCGACCGGGGTCAGCGGGAGCGCACCAATGTCCCTTCGACGCCTGCCGATCCGCGCCAAGCTCAGCTTTCTCTTTCTCGTCTTCGGCCTTCTCCCTGCATTGGCCGTCTTTATGATTTTCTTCACGTCGCGTCACGAGTTCGAGGCGGCCTTTGCCCGCCCCATCGTCAATCTCGCGCACCAGATCAACGACGTGGTCGATCGTAACCTGTTCGAGCGCTACGGCGACGTGCAGGCCTTCGGCTACAACACGGCGGCGCACGATCCGACCAACTGGCGATATCCGGCGGCGAGCAATCCCCTTATCGGGACGATGAACAGCTACATGACGGCGTACGGCATCTACAAGCTCATGGTCCTGGTCTCGCCTCAGGGCGATGTGCTGGCGGTCAACAACGTGGACAGCCGCGGCAAGCCGATCAACTCCCGGCCCATCTATCAGCACTCGTTCGCCGATGCGACCTGGCTGCGCAAAGCGCTGGCGGGGGACTTTCTGCACGGCAAGAACGGTTTCACCGGCACCGTGGTCGAGCCGCCGATCGCCGTCCCCGTCCTGGCCCAGCTCTACGACTACGATGGCTACACCATCGTCTTCGCCGCCCCGGTAAAGAACAGCGCCGGCGAGGTGATCGGCGTGTGGGCGAATTTCGCCGATTTCGGCCTGGTTGAGGAAATTGTGCAGCAGTTTTACGGCCAGCTCGCGGCCGCCGGCAGCGACCGTGCCGAAATAACGCTGCTCGACCCGAATGGCGTGATTCTCGTCGACTACGACCCGTCGCTGCGCGGCAGCCAGACTTACACGCGCGACTTCAGTGTCGTCGGCAAGATCAACCTTGCCGGGAGTGGGGAACCCGCCGCGTCGGCGGCGGTGCGCGGCGAAAGCGGCTGGATGGTCTCGCGTCACCTGCGCAAGAATGTCGACCAGCTTGCGGGCTATGCCCGCAGCCAGGGGGCTTACGACTACCCCGGCCTTGGCTGGTCGGTTCTCGTGCGCGTGACCGAGGACGAGGCTTTCGCCGCCGTCCGCAACGCCGTCATCCTGATGAGCGTCGTCATCGGCGGCGCTGCCCTCCTCATTCTCGTGCTCGGCATTGGCATGGGAACCCTGGCGGCCCGGCCGATCCGAGTCATGACGGGGGCAATGACCCGGCTGGCCGACGGCGACGTCGATGTTCCGATCCCGGCGACCGAGCGGCATGATGAGATCGGAGCCATGGCCAAGGCGCTGCAGGTCTTCAAGGACAACGCTCGCCGCGCGCGTGAACTCGCGGCCGAACAGGAATCGGAACAGGCTCGCAAGGCGGCGCGCGGAACCGCCATTGAACGCGAGATCGGCGACTTCGACGCGGCGATCAGCGCAGCTCTGGGTAAGCTGAGCGCCGCAGCCGAAGGCATGCGCGCCACCTCGACAGCCTTGGGCGGCACGGTGGAGACCACCGAGCGTCAGGCGGCCGCCGTTGCCGCAGCATCGACGCTGGCGTCCACCAACGTTCAGACAGTGGCGTCGGCCGGCGAGCAGCTTTCAACCTCGATCGCCGAGATCGGACGCCGGGTTTCGGATTCGACGGTCATCACGCAGCAGGCCGTCGATCAGGCCACTCAGACCGATGCCAAAATCAAAGGGTTGGCCGAGGCCGCGCGGCGCATTGGCGACGTGGTGAAATTGATCAATGACATCGCGGGACAGACCAATCTGCTGGCGCTCAACGCCACGATCGAGGCCGCGCGCGCTGGAGAGGCCGGCAAGGGTTTTGCCGTCGTCGCTTCCGAGGTCAAGAGTCTGGCCAACCAGACGGCCAAGGCAACCGAGGAGATCAGCGCCAAGATCGCCGAGATACAGTCAGCGACGGCTGACTCGGTCGAGGCCATCAAGACCATCACCGAAACGATCGAGCGCATCTCCGGCATTGCTACGACGATTGCCGCAGCGGTCGAGGAACAGGGCGCGGCCACCAAAGAGATCGCGCGTAACGTGGGCGAGGCGGCGAAGGGGGCGGAAGACGTCTCGGCCAACATCCTCGGAGTGACCGAAGCGACAGGGGAGACGCGAAAAGCGGCCAGCCAGGTGCTCAGCGCCGCTCAGGGACTGAATGCTGAATCCGAAAACCTGCGCAGCCAGATCGGCGGATTTCTGACCCGGATCCGCGCCGCCTAGACCCTCATCATGAGGCGCGGCGTCAGCCGCGCCACTTCTCGAAGAAATCGTTTCCCTTGTCGTCGACGACGAGGAAGGCCGCGAAGTCGACGACGTCGATCTTCCACACGGCTTCCATGCCGAGTTCCGGGAAGGCGATGCATTCGACCTTCTTGATGTGCTTCTCGGCGAGCAGGGCGCCTTCGCCGCCGATCGAGCACAGATAAAAGCCGCCGTGCTTCTTGCAGGCGTCGGTGACGACCTTGGAGCGGTTGCCCTTGGCCAGCGTCACGAAGCTGCCGCCGGCCGCCATGAACGGATCGACGAACGAATCCATGCGACCCGCCGTGGTCGGGCCGAACGCGCCGGAGGCGTAGCCGTCGGGGCGCTTTGCCGGGCCGGCGTAATAGATGACGAAGTTCTTGAACGAGTCCGGCAGCGGCTCGCCCTTGTCGAGCGCCGCCTTGATCTTGGCGTGCGCGAGGTCGCGCGCCACGACGATCGGTCCGGTCAGTGACACGCGCGTGGTGATCTTGAGCCCCGACAGGGTGCGGCGGATCTCGTCCATCGGCTTGTTGAGGTCGATCTTGACGACGTCGCCGCCGAGCAGCCCCAGGTCGATCTCCGGCAGGTACTGCGCGGGATTGGTCTCAAGCTGCTCGAGGAACACGCCGTCGCGGGTGATGCGGCCCTTCGCCTGGCGGTCGGCGGCGCACGAGACGCCGACGCCGATGGGCAGGCTGGCGCCGTGGCGCGGCAGGCGGATGACGCGGACGTCGTGGCAGAAATACTTGCCGCCGAACTGCGCGCCGATCCCCATGCTCTGGGTCAGCTTGTGCACGCGTTCTTCCATGGCGCGGTCGCGGAACGCCTGGCCGTATTTGTTGCCCTGTTCCGGCAGCCCGTCGAGGTAGCGCGCGGAGGCGAGCTTCACCGTCTTCATGGTGAATTCCGCCGACGGCCCGCCGATGACGATGGCCAGGTGATAGGGCGGGCAGGCGGCCGTGCCGAGCGACTTGATCTTGTCGTCGAGCAGCTTGATCAGGTCCTTGTCGTTCAACTTCGACGGCGCCTCCTGGAAGAGGAAGCTCTTGTTGGCCGAGCCGCCGCCCTTGGCGACGAATAGGAAATCGTATTCGTCGCCGTCGGTGGAATAGACCTCGATCTGCGCCGGCAGGTTGTCGCCGCTGTTCACTTCCTTGAACATCTCAAGCGGAGCGAGTTGGCTGTAGCGCAGGTTGCGCTCGGTGAAGGTCTTGTGGACGCCGCGCGCCAGCGCCTCGTCGTCGTTGCCGCCGGTCCAGACCTGCTGGCCCTTCTTGCCCATGACGATCGCCGTGCCGGTGTCCTGGCACATCGGCAGGATGCCGCCGGCCGAGATGCAGGCGTTCTTCAGCAGGTCATGAACGACGAACTTGTCGTTGGCGGAGGCCTCGGGGTCCTGGAGGATGGTGCGCATCTGCTCCAGGTGGCTCGGCCGCAGCAGGTGCGAGATGTCGCGGAAGGCTTCCGCGGCCAGCAGGGTGAGCGCGGCGGGCTCGACCTTGAGCACCGGCTCGCCCCCGAAGCGGTCCTGCGAGACGTGGCCGTCGGTGACCTTGCGATAGGTCGTCGTGTCTTCGCCAAGGTCGAATATGTCGCGGAACGCGAATTCGGGCATCGGAGCTCTCTCTGCGCTGAGGCTGGAAACGCGGGTTTACTTCTTGCGCGCGTCGGATTTTCGGAAGGCGTCGAGCGTGACGACGCGGGCGCCGGCATCGGCCGGTGCGGCGGCGTCGCTCCCCGAGGCGGGTTTCGCGGCGGCGGGCAGCGCCACGGGCGCCTCGGCCGACACCGGCTCGGCCACCGAGAACTGCAGGCCGAACTGCACCGACGGGTCGACGAAGGCGCTGACCGAGCCCCAGGGGACGACCAGCCGCTCGTGCTGACCGTTGAAGCTCAGCGTGACGGCGAAGCCGTCGTCGTTGATCTCCAGGCCCCAGAACTGGTGCTGGAGCACGATCGTCATTTCCTTCGGGTGCTTGGCGCGCAGATGATCGGCGAGTTGCGCGCCGGGAACATCGGTGCGGAAGGTGATGTAGAAATGATGCTGCCCAACAAGGCCACGCGTCGCGGCGATGTTGAGGGCCTTGCGCACGACGCTGCGAAGCGCGTCCTCCGTGAGGAGCTGGTAATTCAGCGGATCGTCGGACACGTAACCCTCGGCTCGCTCACCTGATTCAGTGGGGGGCTTCTGTTGCCCGGCGCCCCCCGAGCCGCGCTACTTTAGATACTCTTTATCCCGTTAGGGATATCAAGCAGCCTTGGCAGCGAGAGCAACGTTGTCGTTGGCATCTCTAGATTGGCCCGATGACGGCGGTACCATGCCGGGCAAACTTCGCATCTTTCCCCGCACGTCGATCCTGAGTCGCCCCCATGAAGCCACCGCGCGCCGGGACAACCAGGCTCAGCGGTGGCGAATTGGTGGAGGCGCCGGGCTCTGCCCCCGGGTCCGTGGCGGCTATTGCATGCGCCATTTATCGCCATAGTCGGTTTCCCGACCCGGTGAATATAGGCACTTTGCCCCCCGGTTGGAAGGGCAGGCGGGACGGTTTCCCGGCTTGCAAAACCTTGAGATCAAAGAAAAAGGGCCGCACCAGTGGTGCGGCCCCAAGTCAACAGGGAGGCGTCAATGACCCGGGTCAGGGACCCGGGGATGGGGCGGCCAGGGGGGAGGAAATCGGCCGCCTATCCAGTGTCGAGACTACGACCAAAGTATTAAATCATCGCTAAGGCGGCTGGAGGCGCGGC
>Ga0196963_10002664_pt1 | contig 10507 bp, 7 predicted proteins | sample S1_5metaG_FD_148600 | JGI IMG/M metagenome (GOLD analysis project Ga0196963, IMG submission 148600) | Soil microbial communities from Anza Borrego desert, Southern California, United States - S1_5 | ecosystem: Environmental > Terrestrial > Soil > Desert | place: USA: California | collected... | reverse complement strand
CAAGGAAAGAGTGGTGCCGCTCGGTCCCTTCGACGCGCGGCCAGCCACGAAGCCGGGCGACGGACGCGCGCAGGGCGAGCCTGTTCTCACCGCCGCGCATACCGTATACCTCGAAGACTTGCAGGTGAAGCCCGGCGACGTGGTGACGTATCACGCCCGCGCCACGGATGTTGGCCGCGGGCGGCGCTCCATAGAGTCGCGCAGCGACATCTTCTTCCTCGAAGTCAAGCCGTATGAAGAGGAATTCGTGGCCGCGGAAAGCCAGGGCAGCGGCATGTCCGGCGCCCAGCAGACCGGCCTCGAGGAATTGATCGCGCAGCAAAAAGACATCATGGCGGCGACATGGAAACTCGACGCGCGTTCTCGCCGCGGCGGCGCCGGCGCGCAATCGGCGACCGATATTCGCGCCATCGGCCAAGCGCAAACAACGTTGCAGAACAACACGGCCGAAGTCGCGGCAGAGATTCTCGGCCAGCTGCAGGCGCAGCGGCGACGGCTGGGACCGCAGGGCCGGTTGCTGACGAGGCCCGGTGACGAGCCGCTGCCCAAGGCGATCGAGGCGATGGGCCGCGCCGCGGGTGAGCTCGACAAGTTGCGCCTCGCCCAGGCGCTGCCGCACGAAGAACAGGCGCTGGCGGAGTTGTTGCGCGCGGCCGCGGAGATCCGCCGCCGGATGATCGCGATGCAGCAGGCGCGTGGCGGCGGTGGCGACGGCAATCGCCATCAGCCGGATTTGTCGACGCTGTTCGATCAGGAACTGCGGAAACGGCAGGCGACCAATTACGAGCAGCAGAGCACGACGCAGGAAAGCCAGACGCCGGAACAACAGGAAAACGATCCGCTCGCGGCCATCCGCGAGCTGGCGAGGCGCCAGGAGGCGTTGTCGAAACAGCAGCGCGATCTGGCGAACAACAAAGATCAGCTGAGCGCCGACGATGTGAAGCGGCAGCTCGAGCGGTTGACACGCGAACAGGAAGAACTGCGCCGTCAGGCCGAAGCACTTTCGCAGCAAATGCGGAGTCAACAGGGCGGCAGGCAATCGGGCGAGCAGGGCTCGCGCGGATCGAGCGGCTCGAGCGGCTCGAACGGCTCGGCGTCGACGAGCCAACAGCTGCGCGACGCGTCAGAGCAGATGCGGCAGGCTGCCGGCGACCTTCGCAACCAGGATCCGAGACAGGCGAGCGCGCGTGGTGGCAAGGCCGGCGAACAATTGCGTGGCGTCGAGCAGCAACTGCAAGGCGCGCGCCCGGAAGAGCGGCGCCGCGCGATGGGTGATCTGCAGCTCGAAGCGCGTCAGCTGGCGGATTCGCAGCGCCGGCTTGCGACCGAGACGTCGAAAGCGATCGACGGCGACGCCGCCGGGGATGCGCGCCGCCGGCTTGCCGCAGAGCAGGAACGGCTGGCCGATCGCGCGCAGCGCCTTGGCGAATCCGTGAAGCAACTTGCAAGCGGCACCGGCGATGCACAAGAGCGGCAGGCGATCGCAGAGGCGGGCCGCGAACTCGATCGACAGAACGTGCCGGGCCGGATGCGCGAATCGGCGCAGTCGATCCGCCAGGGCCGAACCACCGGCGGCACCGAGCCGGCCGCAGGTGGCCGCGAGACCGGCGCGGCCAGCCGTCCCGGCGACGAGGCCGATCACATCGCCCGTGCGCTCGACAAGGTCGCCGAACACCTCGGATCGGCCAACACCGATCGCGATACGGAGGCGGCGAAGCTCTCGGAGCAGCTCGGACGGGCGCAGGAGCTTCGCGATCGACTAAGCCGCCTCGATCGCGCGATGACCGAAGCGAACAAGAGTCCGCAGGGTGGGCAGGCATCGCCCGGCGCCGGAGGTGCACCTGGCGGTGAAGGGCCGGCGCGTGCCGGCGATCAGCAACGCGGTATCGATCAGCAGATTCGCGAGGCCCAGGAACTGGCCAAGGAAATCGGCGGCACGACGCCGGAACAATGGCAGCGGAGTGTGTCCGCGCCGGGTACCGAAGGCTTCAAACAGGACTTCGCCAAGTGGGAGGAATTGAAGAAGCACCTGTTGGTCGCTCTTGAAAAGACCGAATCACAGCTGTCCGATCAATTGCGCGCGCGCGAGACGCGTGAACGCCTCAATGCGGGCCGCCACGAGGGCGTCGCCGACACGTATCGGGACCTCGTCGATCGCTATTACCGGTCGCTGGCAGTGCCCCGAAAGTCGTCCCGGTGACCTTTGCCGTCGTCCTGCCGTGGTGGGCCTATGCGCTGGCGATCGCCGCCGCGGTGGCGCTTGGCTGGTTGGCGTATGCGCGCGTGCCGATCGCATTGCGACGCGGCCAGCGTGTGGGCTTGAGTGCGCTTCGCGCCGTCACACTGATCGTGCTGATCGTCATCCTGCTGCGTCCGGTGGTGATGGTCCCGCCGCAGGCGGCGAACAACAGCCGCCTGCCGGTGTTGATCGACGTGTCGCGGAGCATGCGGCTGCACGACGGCGAGGACACCGCGCGGCTCGACCGGGCCAAGGCAGTGGTGCGCGAGCTGCAGGCGCGCCTGTCGCAGGAATACCGGGTCGAGACGCTGACGTTCGGCGATTCCCTGGCAGCGACGACCGACGTCGAACGCGTGACGGCGTCGGCGCGCCGCAGCGATCTGCGCGGCGCCATCGCCGACCTGTTCGAACGCTATCGCGACGATCGGATCGCGGGTGTGGTGGTCGTGTCCGACGGCGGCGACACCGCGCCGATCGAAACGACGCCGGCGCGCGATGTCGCGGCGCCGATATTTACCGTCGGCATCGGCAGCCCCGATGCACCGCGCGATCGCGAAGTCGTCAACCTGACCGCGGGCGAGCCGTTGTTGCCTGGCGCGTCCATCGACATCAGCGTGTCCGCGACGAGCATCGGCTTTGGCACCGAACCCGTCGAGCTGCGGCTTGCGGCAAACGGCCGGCCGCTCGAGGTCAGGCGCGTGACGCCCGTCAGTGACGGCGCTCCGGTCCACACCGTATTCACGGTGTCGCCGGACCCCGGCGTCGCAACCGTGTATTCCGTGCAGATCCCTGAAGCCAGCGGTGAGATCGCGGCGGACAACAACGTTCGCAGCGTGCTGGTGCCGCCGCAGACCGGCCGCCGCCGCATTCTCGTCGTGGAGGGCGCGCCCGGTTACGAACACACCTTCCTCAAACGCGCGCTGTCTGATGATCCAGGACTCGACGTCGACGCGGTCGTTCGTAAGGGGCAAAGCGACGACGGACGGGATACGTTCTATGTGCAGGCGGATCCGTCCCGCATGGCGGCGCTGTCGAACGGGTATCCGTCGAAGCGCTCGGAGCTGTTCGTCTACGACGCGATCATCTTCGGCAACATCGAAGCCGACTTCTTCACACGCGATCAGCTCGAGCTGACCGCCGAATTCATCAGTGAGCGCGGCGGCGGCTTGCTCGTCCTTGGCGGGCGATCCTTCGATCGCCAGGGCCTGGCCGGGACGCCGCTCGAACCTGCGCTGCCAATCGATCTGACCGACCGGCGCGCCGAGATCGCGCTGGCGTCGGCAAGCGCCGATCAGATACTCGGCGGCGAATCGTCGGAGGCGAACACGCCGGCGCTGACGCGCGATGGCGCAACGCACCCGGCGACCCGGCTCGCGGTGACCCCCGAAGAGAACCGCCAGAAGTGGGCGGCGTTGCCCGCCTTGGCGTCGGTCGCCCGCGTTGGTGGCGCGCGCCCGGGTGCGCAGGTGCTGGCGGTCGCGCTGACCGCGGGTGGCACACCGCAGCCGCTGATTGCCGCGCAACGATACGGTCAGGGACGCACGATCGCCTTCGCCGGCGAAGCCTCGTGGCGCTGGCGCATGATGCGGCCGGCGACGGATACGAGCTACGAAACGATCTGGCGGCAGATGACGCGCTGGGTGACCGCGGGCGCACAAAGCGCCGTGACGATCATGCCGTTGAGCCCGGCCGCCGCGGGCGCTACCGACCGGATCAGCGTCATCGTCAGGGATGAGGACTTCCGTCCCGTCGCGAGTGCGGAAGTGGCTGTGGTACTGACCGCGCCGAACGGCGAGAAACGCCAACTGGCGGCGACATTGTCAAACGCCGGCGACGGCCGCTATTCGGTGGCTGCGCGATTCGATCACGGCGGCGTGTATCGCGTCGACGCGATCGCGTCGCGCGGCGGTGTCCGCGTCGGCACCGCCGAACGCCCGGTCCTGGTGGGTGGCGTCGATCTTGAAATGGCGCAACCCCGGCTCAACGAAGCGGTGTTGAAACGCCTGTCGGCGGAGAGCGGCGGCCGCTATCTGCGTCCCGACCAACTGTCGGAGCTGCCATCGTTGCTGCGCGCATCGCGTGCCGAAGCCGGCACGCCGGAGATGCGCGACCTCTGGCACAATGGGTGGAGTTTGGCCGCGATCATCGCACTGCTTGCCGCAGAATGGATCGCGAGACGACGGGTGGGTTTGGCGTAATGACGATGTTTTGGCCACGAAGGACACGAAGGTCACGAAGTTTTCCAATCCTGGGATTTCTCGTGTTCTTCGTGTCCTTCGTGGCCACCACTGAAGTATTCGCGCAAAACCGATGGGCGTTCATTATTTCGGGCGCCTCCGGGGGCGAAAAGTACGCCGCGCAGATGGCGACGTGGCGCAGCGAGCTGCGCACCGCGCTGATCAACCGGTATCAGTTCAAACCCGAAGCGGTCAAACTGCTCGTCGACGAGGCGGCAACGGGCGGCGAGCGCGCCACCGCGGCCAACGTGCGCGGCGTGCTCGCGGAAATCAAGAAAAGCGCAACGAAGGACGACGTCGTCTTGATCGTGCTGTTAGGGCACGGCACGTTCGACGGCGATGTCGCGAAGTTCAATCTGGTCGGCCCGGATCTCACCGCCAAGGAGTGGAGCGACCTGCTGGCCGGCGTGCCCGGCCGTGTCGCGATCGTCAACACGACCGAAGCCAGCTTTCCGTTTCTCGAGACGCTCGCCGCCAAGGGTCGCGTTGTGATTACCGCCACCGATTCCCCGGCACAGAAATACGCCACGGTCTTCCCTGAATATTTCGTCAAGGCGCTGTCGGAAGCGTCGACCGATCTCGACAAGAACGGCCGCACCTCCATCTACGAGGTGTTCGAGGCCGCGAGCGCTGCGGTGAAGCAACATTACGAGCAACGCGGCCAGCTCACAACCGAGCGCGCGCTGATCGACGACAACGGTGACGGCAAGGGACGTGAAGCCGCGGCAGAGGGTCCCGACGGCGGGTTGGCTCGGATCGCCTACCTCGATTCCGAAGCGGTGTCGGCGACTGCCAATCCGGAGCTCGCCGGGTTGATCAAGCGCCGCCAGTCGCTGGAGCAGCGGGCTGAAGAGCACAAGCAGCTCAAGGGCGTGATGCCTGATGCCGAGTGGAACGCGCAGTTCGAGAAACTGATGCTCGAACTCGCGCAGGTCTCGGCGGAAATCCGCAAGAAGTCCTAGCGCAGGAGCGGTCGTTCGGCTAAGGCTCGATGGTATCCCACCATTCGACGCGGGTCCGCTCCGGCCGCTTCATGAAGACGATCAGGACCAGGCCGGCAACGAATCCCATGACGTGCGCCCAGAACGCCACCCCGCCCGAGATGGCGTTGCGCTCGAATACCGGCAGTTGGTTGACGCCGTTGAGGAACTGCACGACGAACCACATCACCAGGAATACCACCGCCGGCAGCTCGAACAGGAAGACTGGGAACGGGAACAACATCAGTACGCGCGAGCGCGGGTAGAGGATCAGATATGCGCCCATCACCCCGGCAATCGCGCCGCTGGCGCCGACCATTGGAACGACCGAGTCCGGATTGAGCGTCGTCTGCGCGATCGCGGCCGCGAAACCGCACACCAGGTAGAACACCAGGAAGCGGCCATGTCCCATCCGATCCTCGACGTTGTCGCCGAAGATCCAGAGAAACAGCATGTTGCCCGCCAGATGCGCCAGGCCGCCATGCACGAACATCGAGGTGAGCACCGTCACCAAAGAGAAGTAGGCGGGCACCAGGCCGAACGTCATGATCATCGCCTCGCGGCCGCGCTCGCTCAACGTCAGCCCGAACAGGTAGACGACGACGTTGAAGACGATGAGCGCGATGGTGACGCCAGGGGTGGTGCGGGAGGGGATGACGTCGCGAAGCGGGATCATGGTGGCAGCCGGCGGCTGTCGATCGTCAGCCGCGTCGGAACACTCGCCAGCATAATTCGAAATTCTTGTAAGCTGAGAAATTGGCCGCGGTTTCGAAGGCCGGCCGAAGGCTGAAGTCTGAAGGCGGAAGGCTCTAGCCCGGAAGCTGCGCTGAAGGCTGAAAGCTGAAAGCTGAAAGCTGAAAGCTATAGGAGACCTATGACTTGCCGTTCGTGCGGGGCCGAAATAGCGGCGAACGCGCTCATTTGCTACAAATGCGGAACCGCGACGTCCGAGCCGAGAATCAAGCCGCCCGCGGCCAGACCGCGTTCGCGCGCCGGGCTGATCACCGCGGTGATCGTGCTGGGGTTTGCGTTGGCCGCCGTGGCGCGCCAGGTCGGCTGCGGGATATCATGAAGCCACAACCTGATGAGTGCGCGACTCGAAGTTAACGACGGCCTTGGCCAGCGGATCGTTCCCATCAACAAGGACTTGCTGCAGATCGGCCGCCGCACCGAAAGCGACCTGCGGCTGGTAGGCAGTGACGTCTCGCGCGAGCACGCCGAGATCGTCAAGCTCAATGGCGACTGGGTGCTGCGCGACAAGGGCTCGCGGTACGGGACCTACGTCAATGGCGAGGCGGTCACCGAGCACAAGCTGACGCATGGCGATCGCGTGCAGTTCGGCCGCGCCAGCGGCGCGGACGTGGTGTTCCTGACCGGTGAGAGTCCGGCGCATACCGATCGGTCGCATGCCAGCGCCGTCAACGACCTGCGCCAGCTGGCGGCGCTGCTCGAAGGTCTGCGGGCGCTCGGCTCGGGCCGTGTTCTCGACGAAGTCCTCGCGATGGTGCTCGACGCGGCGATCGAAGTCGCGGGAGCCGAACGCGGCTTCATCATGCTGGCTCCCGCAGGCGGCGATCAGCTCGAGATGAAGCTGGCCCGCGCCAAAGGGCGCATCACCATGCCCGGCAGCGGCTTCAGCACCAGCCGCAAGATTCCCGAAGAGGTGTTCAAGACCGGCGAGCTGAAGATCGTCGCCGATCTTCTCGACGGCGACCTCGCCAACGTGCACATGGGCACGGTGGCGCTCGGCATCCGCCATGTCGCGTGCGTGCCGCTGCGCGTCGTCCGTTATCTGGACCGCGCCGACATGATGAATGACGGCCAGAACATTGGCGTCCTGTATCTCGACAGCCGCGAGAAGGGCAGCCTGCTGGCGCCGCACACCCGCACCGCGCTCGATACGCTGGCCACCGAAGCCGGCGTCGCGATCGAGAACGCCCGGCTGTATCGTGAGACGCTCGAAAAGGCGCGCATCGAACACGAGCTGAAGATTGCCGCCGAGATCCAGAAGGCTCTGCTGCCCGAAGGTGATCGGTCCGGCGCATTTTTCGAGTCGGCCGGCACGTCCGTGCAGGCCCGCGCCATCGGCGGCGATTTTTTCGACATGCAGGACATGCCGGACGGCCAGTTCGGCTTCCTGGTCGGCGACGTGGCGGGGAAGGGGCCGGCCGCCGCTCTGCTGACCGCGAAAATCCTCGGCATCTTTTCCGCGTTCGTCTCCGTCGGCGACAGTCCGGAACAGACCGTCGATCACATCAACAAAGTCCTGACGCGCCGCGCTATCGACGCCCGTTATGCGACGCTGCTCTACGGCCAGCTGTCGGCCGACGGCAAACTGCGATTCTGCAACGCCGGCCAGAACCCGCCGTTGATCTTCGGGGACGGCGGCCTGCGCCGCATCGAATGCGGCGGCATGCCGGTCGGCCTGTTCGAAATGGCGCCGTATTCGTGCGACACGCTCGAGATGCGTCCGGGCGACACCATGGTCTTGTACAGCGACGGCGTCACCGAAGCGCACAACGTCGCCGGCGAGGAGTTCGGCGAGGCGCGGATGGTCGAAGTGATGAAGGCCACCCACGGTCAGCCCGCAACGGTGGTGCTCGACAGCCTGATCACGGCCGTCAAGACATTCGCCCACGGCGCCGAGCAGTACGACGACGTCACGGCCATGGTCGTGAAGTTCACCGGATTGCGATGAGCCGCCCCGCCGCAGTGGCGATCGGCCTCTGGCTCGCACTCGCCATCATCGTGTTCAATGTCCGTTTCGACTGGCAGACGCGCATCGCCGGCCACGTGTTCGTGCAGTCGCAGCTGGCGCGTCACCGCCAAGGGCTGCCCCCGGTGTCGATTAACGATGGTTTCCGCCCGATGGTGCGGGATGCCGCCGGCGAAGCCGCGCTCTGGTTGATGGCGGTGTCCGGCTTCGGCCTGGCGTCGGTCATCGCCGTTCAGCGCGTGTCCAGATAGATGCTCGAATCGCTGATTTACGATTGGAACAAGCTTGGTGCGCCGGCAAAACCGGCGCGCGTCATGCTCGATGACGAAACGCTGCGCGACGGATTGCAGTCACCATCGGTGCGCACGCCGACCATCGCGCAGAAGATCGAAATCCTCCACCTGATCGATCAGCTCGGCATCGATACCGCAGACATCGGCCTGCCCGGCGCCGGGCCGCACGTCGTCGCCGACGTCGAACGCCTGGCGCGCGAGATCGTCGTGTCGAAGTTGCAGGTGCGCGCCAATTGCGCCGCGCGCACCTCGACCGCGGACATCACGCCGATCGTCGAGATCACGCAGCGGACCGGGTTGCCGCTGGAAGTCGGCATGTTCATCGGCTCGTCGCCGATCCGCCAGTACACCGAAGGCTGGAACATCGACTGGCTGCTCAAGACCACCGAGGACGCAATCAAATTCGCGGTCCGGGAAGGCCTGCAGGTGATGTACGTCACCGAGGATACGACGCGCTCGGATCCGGCGACGCTGCGGCGGCTCTACGAGTGCGCGATCCACGCGGGCGCCCAGCGCATCTGCCTTGCGGATACGGTGGGCCACGCGACGCCGTGGGGCGCCTCGGCGGTGGTGCGCTTTGCGATGCAAGTGATCAAGGACAACGGCGCCAATACGTTCATCGACTGGCACGGCCATCGCGATCGCGATATGGCGATTGTCAACAGCATCGCGGCGCTCGAGGCCGGCGCCACGCGCGTGCACGCCACGGCCCTCGGCATCGGCGAGCGGGTCGGCAACACCCCGATGGACCTGCTGCTCGTGAATCTGGTGGTGATGGGATTCATCGAGCGCGATCTGGGGCCGCTGATGAAGTACGTCCAGACCGTGTCGGAAGCTTGCGCCGTGCCGATCCCCGACAATTACCCCGTCGTCGGCAGGGATGCGTTCCGTACTGCCACCGGCGTGCATGCGGCCGCGGTGGTCAAAGCGTGGAAGAAAGGCGACCGCGATCTGATGGATGCCGTGTATTCGGCGATCCCCGCCAGCCTCGTCGGGCGGCAGCAGGAGATCGAGGTCGGGCCGATGTCAGGCAAGTCCAACGTGGTGTTCTGGCTCGAGCAGCACGGCATCCCGTGCACGGAGCCGGTGGTCGATCGCGTGTTTGCGAAAGCCAAGTCCTCGACGACGGTGCTGACGGAAGCGGAGATCCTCGCAGAGGTCTATCGTTGAAACACGAAACAAACTGGCCACTAAAGGATTTCGAAGCCTTGCTTCGTGGCCTTCGTGGCTAGTGTTTCGCGAGGTAGGCTTCGATCGCGGGCAGGGACGCTACCACGACATCACCGACAATCTGCAAGCTGCGTGCGGAGACGGCGTCGAGCGTGTCTTGCGGCGTGTGCCACTGCGGATAATCGAGATCGATGATGTCGAGCGCCGGCACGCCCGCCTTGAGGAAGGGAATGTGGTCGTCCTCGACCGTCGTTTCTTCGTCCATGAACGCGCGCTGGCCAAGCTTGCGGGCGGCGTTCCAGACGATGTCGGTGAGCCAGCGGGTGGAGTTGGACTCGCGGCGGATCGTCAGGTCGCGGTCGCCGATCATGTCGAGCAGGATCAGCGCGCGGATTGACTTGAGCGTGCCGTTCTTACGCGCGTGGTCGACGTAATGGCGGCTGCCGTAGGTGTTGTCGGTGCCCTGCCACTCGACGACGGCCTCCTCGCCGTCCAGGAACAACAGCTCGTACGTGAAGGGCAGTTGCTTGCGGGCCTTCAACACGCGGCCCAGCTCAATCAGCGCCGCGGTGCTGGAAGCGCCGTCGCTCGCGCCGACGAATCGCGCCTCCTTGAACAGTTTGGTATCGAAGTGGCTGGCGAGGATGATGCGGTCCGGACTCTTGCCCGGGATCGTCGCAATCAGATTCACCATCTTGATCGGACCGAGCGGCGTGCGGCCTTCGAAGGGCTGCTCGACGACCTTGATGCCGAGCGCCGCCAGCTGCGCCTTGATGTAGTCGCGGTTCTTGACGTTGCCGGCCGAGCCGGCCGGCCGCGGCCCGATCGCCACCTGCTGCCGCAAGTGTTCCCACGCCTTGCTGCTGTCGAAC
>Ga0196963_10002663_pt1 | contig 10517 bp, 8 predicted proteins | sample S1_5metaG_FD_148600 | JGI IMG/M metagenome (GOLD analysis project Ga0196963, IMG submission 148600) | Soil microbial communities from Anza Borrego desert, Southern California, United States - S1_5 | ecosystem: Environmental > Terrestrial > Soil > Desert | place: USA: California | collected... | reverse complement strand
CTATATCAGTTTGCTTGTATTACTGTGGCTAGGAACTGGAGCGATCGCGAGAGGTGGGCTAAGTATTGGTGACTTTGTAGCGCTGATTATCTTTGCTGAACGGCTAGTTTTTCCCACAGCGCTGCTAGGATTTACGATTACAGCTTATCAGCGGGGTGAAGTGAGTATTGACCGGATTGAGTCAATTCTAACGGTTGAGCCAAAAATTGTTGATCAACCCAATTCCCTCGCCCTGCCATCGCCCGTCAAAGGGGAAGTGGTTGCTCGAAACTTGAATTACACTTATCCGGGTGCCTCAAAACCTGCACTAAAAAACATTAGCTTCACGATTCATCCAGGTGAAACCGTGGCAATTGTTGGCCCCATTGGTTCTGGAAAATCAACCCTAGCTAATGCCATCCCGCGTTTACTTGATATTCCCGGTGGTTGTCTGTTTCTCGATGGCTACGATGTCACTCAGCTACGAATAGAGGATTTACGAAGTGCGATCGCCTATGTGCCGCAAGATAGCTTCCTCTTCAGCACTACGATTAAAAATAACATTCGCTATAGTAATCCGCTGAGTGAGCAGCCAGAGGTAGAAAATGCTGCTAAGCAAGCACAAATTCATCCAGAGATTCTTAACTTTCCCCAGCAATATGAAACGATTGTCGGAGAACGGGGGATTACCCTTTCTGGAGGTCAACGGCAACGCAGCGCCCTAGGACGTGCCTTACTAGTTGAGGCACCAATTCTTATCTTGGATGATGCCCTTTCGAGCGTAGATAATCAAACGGCAACGCAGATTCTCAGCAACCTTTCCGCAGGAACTCGTCGCAAAACAGTTATTTTTATCTCCCATCAGCTATCTGCGACGGCAACCGCTGACCGCATTCTCGTCATGGATGCAGGTCAAATTGTCCAAAGTGGCACTCACGCTGAGTTATTACAACAGCCTGGACTATACCGTTCTCTTTGGAATCAACACCAACTAGAGGAAATTCTCCGTTAAGTTGGCATAGGGCAATATTGGAAGGCTAACTTTTGCCATCAATCAATGCTGCTCGGCTACTTGCGAGTCTAGGGGATGAATCACTGAATTTCTGTAATATGATAGTCATCTTAACCAAGTCGGTTCTGGGGAGAACCAGTCCCTAGAGGAAACGGGGAAAGTGCGGTGTAAATCCCACGCTGTCCCGCAACTGTGAAGGAGAAATAACTCACAGCAGCCTATGGTTGTTGGGTTTAATTCTCCCAGCCAGGATACCCACCGATTGATTCACAGTCTGCGATTTCTGCGAGGTACAGATTAATGACTGATTATTCTAGAACTCCTAGAAAACCACGCCAAATCCCTTTAAAGATTGCTCGATTACTGATACTAGCTACGGCTGTCATGACTGGGGGTGGGCTATTAGGGTTAGCGAGTTCAGCCCAAGCTCATCATGGTGGTAGCCATAGCATTAAGGTTGATCAATCGGGCGAATACGAGGCGCTTGGCCCTAATTGGAACAGCTTGATGACTCCTGTGACAATAGCTGGAGGAGTATCTCTGCTGGGTTTGGGTAGCTACTTGATGGCTTGTCACTCTAGCCGGAAACCAAAGGCGTAGTGACTTTTTGGTTAGGCAAGAAAATGTGTCTGAAATTCACCTTATATGTATAGGGTGTCTTTGATTGTTGCAAATACAAAATGAATTTGTTTAGCACTCTTAATGTGCGAGGTAATCTTATGAAATCGGCTGCCATTAATACCCGTTCCTTTAAGCAGCAAGCTGTTCGTTTTACTCTGTCGCTACCTGTACAAGCGACTCTGTATACGTCTGTTTGTACTTTAACCATTTGGACACTTTACTTCAGTTCCTATCCTCCCGCCCATGATTCACTCCATCAAGTACGGCACAATACATTGATGGTGGGTTGTCACTAAAGAACGCTAGGAAATTAATCATAAGTTTAGATCCCCGACTTCTTAGAGAAGTCGGGGATCTCGCATCCACGGTTTCTCACTGGAATAATGGTAAAGTTTAAACTTAAGAATAGGCAGATTACTCCATCTTTACTTATTAGTATCTTGGGGCTAATTGGTGGTTCTACTAATAGCTTGGCAGCAGGTTCTCAACCAAAAATACAGTTAACAACTGTGCCGCCTATAGAACAAGTAGTTCCAGCAGATAAACCCGTAAAATTAACGTTTCAAGCGGTGGATGAGCAAGGTAAGCGAGTTGAGAAAGCAAAAATCCGCTTGCAAATTTTTACGCCAGCGAAAACGCCTTGGTTAACTTCAGATTTTCCGATAGTAGAGGGAACTCAGTTACTAGATTTAGAGGCTTTTGCCTCTACTGGGGAACTCCAACTACAAAAAGTGTTACCGATTCGCGGAAAATATCAGTTAATTGTTGATGTTCAGCCGATAGATGGAAAAGCATTTACTCCGACTCAGCAAACATTTACAGTTTCGGTGCCTGAGAAATCTGTAAAATACCTCAACTTTGGCATTTTGGCAGTCGTTTTACTGGGAGTGGGATTAGGAGGAGGCTGGGTACTGGGAGAATCCCAAAAAACTCTACCTGGAGAAATTGCTCCAGAACGGGTACGGCTATTATTGAGTGGAGCGATATTAGTCGCGATCGCGTCTCTTTTGGTTGTGAACATCCGTGCAGAATTGGCGGAGTCTCATCATCATGGAGATCACGTTCATGGAAAGCACAGTCACTCAGAAGATCGTCCCTCACCTGCGCTGCAAACTAAGTGGTTAGGCGAGGATCAAGCAACTGTAGGAAAGCTGGCTCAGATCGGTTTACAATTGAGCGATCGCAACACGGGTAACCCCATTACCGATGCCGTGTTGCAAGTGAAAGCTATTGGTAATGAACATAATGAAACGGTATTCCTCTACCAAGGGGTTCCCGATGCTACAGGTAAGTTGACGTGGCAACAGCAATTCTTTGATGGCGCACCGCACACAATTCAAGTAAAGGTTTCTCCTCAACCCGGTGCAACCCGTCAGTTCCCCTCATTTCAGGTTTCCCAAGAAATTGAGGTAGCGGGAGTTGCACCGCCTTTGTCTGTTCGCTTCATTACGCTAGCCTATCTGACAGGTATTTTAGTACTGGGGTTAGGATTAGGAATTAAGTTAAGGCGATCGCCTAAATTCCTACAGTTTGCTCAACGTCCTAAAACTCAGGAATTGTAAACATCCCAAACTTACAGCGAATTTCAGTCAAATGAGGTACATCTTCATCTGCGTTTATCTGCGTTCATCTGCGGTTAAAAATAACCAACTGTGTACATCATGAAAGCGGAAACTGCTGTAAGAATAATTTAGTAGAGACGTTCTGCTGGAATGTTTAGATATTACTTAACCCTTACTATAAAGGGTTATTGTTCCGTAGCTTGTAGGGAACGTGAAACTTTTTTTACTTTTTTGTAATTAAAGTAACAGAAGAGTTTCCCCATAGAGCGGGTGAAGTAGTGTGGTTTTTAACAAAAGTTGCAAAAACCTCTCTAAATTGGCGGAATTATGGCTCTGAATCGTCGCAATTTCCTATTTATCTTGGGTGCCACAACTGGGACAGTGGCTTTAGGTATTTTTCCTAGCGCTTGTGCGGCTGAACCTCCCCAAGGCAATAGTGCTAAGCCAACTCCAGACACGCAGGAAGCATTCAAACTACCACCTTTACCTTATCCCTACGAAGCACTAGAACCTCACGTTGATCGGGCAACTATGCAGTTTCATCATGATAAACATCATGCTGCCTATATCAAAAATTTGAATGAAGCGGTCAATAAGCATCCTCAACTCAAAGGTAGAAGTGCAGAAGATTTACTTCGCAATATCAAGAATGTCCCAGAGGATATTCAAAAAGCAGTTATCAATAACGGTGGCGGTCATGTGAATCATACGATGTTCTGGGAAATTATGGCACCCAATGCTGGAGGAGAACCGACGGGAAAAATAGCAGATGCGATTAAACAAAGCTTCGGTAGCTTTGAAGCTTTTAAGAAACAATTTAATGAAGCAGGAAGTAAACGTTTTGGGAGTGGTTGGGCATGGCTAGTTCGCAATAAAGATGGCAAACTCCAGGTGATGAGTACAGCCAATCAAGATAGTCCTTTGATGGAGGAACTGTATCCGATTATGGGAAATGATGTTTGGGAACACGCCTATTATCTGAAATATCAGAATCGTCGTGCAGATTATTTGGATGCCTGGTGGAATGTTGTTAACTGGAATGAAGTGAACAAACGCTTTGAGAAAGCGCTGGCATAAGTAAAATAGAAGAGGGAAATCAGTAAACTGAACCACTGTATTCCCCTCGTGAGCTGCGTCACTGAGTTTTTTACGTTAATCAAAATAAATTTAAACGGATTACTCTTTCGCAGGCTCTATGGTGCCTGATTGCTGACTTTTAATCGCTGATCTGAGACGAGTCAGCGCTAATTTAGGATAGGCAATTCTTTGGTGATTACTCTGTTGCCAAACCTGAACAAATACTGCCGCCATCACGGATAAATCTTCTCGCGTTAGTCCTGAATCTATCAGTTGATTATCTTGCCAACGAGCGCGGAGAATTTTATTAATCATGGAAAGCGCATCTTCAACCGTTGCATCTTTAAGCGATCGCAACGCTGCCTCGCAAGCATCTGCCAGCATGACAATGCCCGTTTCCCGCGACTGGGGAATAGGGCCATCGTAACGAAAATCTTCGTCATGCACGACTTTAGTCGGGTCTTGTTGAGCAATCTGCTGGGCTTGATGATAAAAGTAGGCAATCAAAATGGTTCCTTGATGTTCAGGAATAAATGCCTGAATTGCCTTGGGTAGTCGGTGTTTACGCGCCATTGCTACCCCTTGGCTGACGTGCTTTTTAATAATTTGCGCACTCTCCCAAGGATCACCAATTTCATCGTGCTTATTAGGTGCCCCCATCTGATTTTCAATAAATCCCATAGGGTCATGCATTTTGCCAATGTCATGATAAAGGGTGCCAGCCCTAACAAGTTCTACATTACAGCCTAGTTCGCGTGCTGCGGCTTCTGCGAGGTTGGCAACAAACAGCGTATGTTGGAACGTACCGGGAGTTTCGGCAGCTAGCCGTTTGAGCAAAGGTCGGTTGGGATTAGTCAGTTCTACCAAGCGAATAGGCGTTACTAAGTCAAATAAGTGTTCCAGGTAAGGCGAGATTCCCAGGGCGACAACACTCCAAGCCAAACCAGCTAACCCGTATAACGTAGCATCGAGAAGTACGGTTGAAGCGATGGAACCCGTCGTCGCGCTGATAATTACACGCACGACCAGATAGACAATACCCTGAGTTAAGCCAACGCCACCGCCCAGTAAAGCTAGCTCCTCACGCGATCGCATCCGTCCAGTAAGCAGGGCACCCACGACGCCCGCAGCCGCCCCTCCCAGCAAATAATCCCAACCGACTATGCTACTGCTCACCAACCCAGTCAGCAAACCAACGACGGTAAAACCTAAAGCCGGACCATAAAAGCTACCCACTAACCAACCTACAGCTGGCAAGTTGATATAGTTAGCCCCAAAGGTTCCGAATAAGGGCGTACTTAAGGTGAGTAATAATACCAGCAGGTGATCTCGTCGCCGTAAAGGCAAACCTTGCCCGGTTTTAGTGGGATAAACCCGTCGTTCTACCAATAAAAATACACCGACAGCACCCGTAACAATCCCGCCGAAACTGATCAACCCTAGCCAATTAATCCCGCGTTTACTCAACCCGAAGTAATCTAACAAAACAAAATCTGACTGGGTAATTTTTTCACCCGCAGACACAATTACCTCTTGCCTTCTGACTGAGATAATCTCCGACTTGACAGCTTGTGCAGCTTCTTCTGCCCGCTGTTCCATTTGTGCTTGATCTTCGGTTAAGTTAGGGCGCAGGATGCCTAACAATAACTGAGTTGCCAACGGTTCTGCCTCAGCCGGAACTAGCGAACTCACCTGCATCTTCACCGCTTGTTGCAAGATATTCGGCGGGAGTCCTGAAGGGATGCCTTGAGTAAGCATACGTGAGGCAGCTTGACGAATACCGATTTGTGTCTGCTGCCAAGCGTCATCTGATAGATCAAGCAGAGAGGGATGATAAAGACTACGCTGCTCTTCTGGCTGAGAGGGTAGTTTTTCAATCACGCCAGTATACTGCTGACGGGTACGCGCGATCGCCTCAATTAACTTGGTAAAAGCTTGTTCAGACTTCAATCGACGGTAAGCTTCTAGTTCGTCAACCGCTTTAGCAAAGGCAGGATTTAATTGCTCATTCGCTGTTTTGGGCAATGCAAAGGCACTACTGGCTGAATTTAAGCCTTGATTACTATCTACTGCGGCTAAAACCGCTCGCCATTCCCATTCTTCAGTCTGACGCAAGAAAATTTGGCTGGAATTGGACAATATGGAGGTTTGCAGATAGGGAAAAGAACCTGCTTGCGATCGCAGTTTCTCAGCTTGAACCAAAGATTGTTCCAATTCCTGATAAATCTGTTGCGTAACTCCCTGATTAAACATCAGCACCAGAACAAACTGGGTTCGGGCAGCTTTGCGTTTTTCTTCTGTGGTTGTAGCGTCCTCAACCCTAGCATCAAAAGGCGCTCGAATCGTCTCAGGCGCTTCTGTACCCACAGCCAGCTTGGGTTGATTATAGAAGCGATAACCTGTCGCACTAGTTAGGGCAACAACACCTACCACCCACAGCAATGGTAAACGGCTGAGGTGGTAACGGCGCATAGAAGAACCTAGTCCTTGCTTTACACCTTCCCTCGTTGCTTCAGTGGGTTGTTTTTTGCAGCTCGATCCATTTGCCACAGCAGATGAGTCAAATAATTTGGATGGAAACAGGCGAACTTTTGGCTGGTACACTCGCCGCCATTGCTCAAACTGCTGCGTCAATGAATAAAGCGTTTTCATAAAAAAGTGCCCTCTCAGGCAAGAAAAGCGGTGGGAGCGAAAAACAAGCTAGGGTTAATGAAAAGTATCTTAATCGTCAACATCTAAATTCCTGCATAGATCAGCAAAAGTCGTTTCTTTCAGCTAGTGACTCAGCTCCTATAAAAATCTCAAAATCATACGATGGTTATGCTTGATCGTTACCACTCAAGCAGATACACCTAAAAGTAGGAAAGAGTTGGATGGAATAAAATCTACATCAAACTTAGTATTCAGCGTAACAAATTCAATTTTCCTTGAAGCGTTGTGATTCGCTATCTATCTGTAGCATCAACCCCCGCCTTGGCGTGGCTGAATCACACGGGGTGCGGCTATAGCGGCTTGGGGAAATTCCTCCTGAATCATGGCAGGACTATAAACCCCTGACCAAGCAGCAAGCAAGCAGCTAGCTAAGTGCAGCAGTTCGCTTCTGTCCTTTGAGTTGAGCGCTAACCGCCATGTTAAGGGAATGCCAATGAGACTGTTATAGACGCCTGATAAAATTCCCGTCAAGGCAGTAGTCGTCTGAGGTTGGTAGCCAGTTCGAGCAGCACGGATGACAGAGAGGCGAAAATCTTCTGGAGTACTCAGGAAACAATAAAAGGCTAAAGCAATTGGCATCTCTGTTGCATCTGTATGCCGACATAACTGCGTTATGGCTGTGTTTAAACTTGCCCTTTGTTCTACTAACGTTTGAACTTGAATCAGTTGTTCTATGAGAGGGCTTTTACCCTGATCAAGGGAGGTAAGAATTTGGGGAATAAGGTTTGCGGGGGCTAGTTTTTCTGTAAGTGCTTGGGCGATCGCATATCCCATTACCCACGTCTCTAGGGGAACCTCATCTGTACTGCGCCAATGGGTTGTTACTAAGGTTAGTTTTTCTTGCAGGGTTGGGAAATGATCATGAAAAAATAGCGCTACTGGCAAAGTAACAATAGCTATCTCGCTGACGGTTGCCGTTTCAGTTTTTACTGGGAGAAGAGAAGGGGGTAATGGATGCGTAGAAGTGCCCCAATCTTCTAAATTCAGTTTGCCGCAGCGAATTAAGCTTTCAGCACCTCTCAAAGCTCTTTGTGTCCACAGATCCGCCTCAAGTTTCATCTGCGGAACTCCTGCGAGCGATCGCACTGGCTTCTCAGAGGCGTAAATTTCCCCCAAGGCAGCCCCCATCAAAGCGCCTTGAAACCGATTTAACAGTGAGTACCGCATGGCAGATAAAAGACTAAGGATGAGGCAATAGGTAACTATTTACCAAGCCTAATATCCATACATCGTATAGACTTCTTGGAGGAATAATAATCTTGAGTTTTTCTATGAAGATAGCGAATATTCCTCTCTCTTAATCCTGACCCTTTTTATTCCCTAGCCTTTGTCTTGCCTGAGGTGAGCAACCAAAGCGTGTAATCCTAACCGATAGCTATTTGCACCAAAGCCACTGATTTGTCCAATGGCTACAGGCGCAATATAAGAATGGTGTCGAAACTCTTCCCGCCGATAAATATTACTCAGATGGACTTCGACGGTGGGAAGGTTCACCGCCGCGATCGCATCTCGCAGCGCCACACTGGTATGAGTATAAGCTCCGGCGTTAATTAGAATCCCCTGGTAGTTTTCCGGGGCATCGTGGATGGCATCCACTAATACTCCTTCATGATTCGACTGTAAAGAGGAAACCTTCGTCTGTAGCGTTTGACCTTCCGCTTCTAACAGACGATTAATCTCATCCAAAGTTATAGAACCATAGATACCCGGTTCTCTACGCCCCAACAAGTTTAAATTGGGACCATGCAGAACCAAAACATTAATCCAGTGCAAAGGTTCAGTAGCCACAATAAAGGACTATCGACGTCGGCGCATTGGCTCATTAACAGGAATCGGGATGGGTTCCCGTTCTGGTTCACCCTCCGGTCCTAGCAACGCTTCTATTAACTTGCGTGCTAACTCTTTTAGCTTTTCCAGCACCTTATCTATATAGTCCATGGGACAGACGGCTCCTGTGAGACAACCTGTATTTCTATTGACAGCTTCGCAAATGTATTTGTCAATACACCTATTCCCTCAGAGGGATCTAGGAATACTTGAGATTCAGCAAGGGGTGTCCTTCACTTTACTGCTAGCAGCCAGGTGAGAGTAATAGTATTCCTACTAATAATGGCTGTTAAACAGTGACATTGATTTGCCTCCTCCTACTGAGATCTCTCTGGTCAGCGTTGGCATAACACTGATTATGTAGATAAAACACAAAGTTTTGTGTCGTATTTTATTATTATTTTAAGATTAGCACAGGAGTAAAAAGCCTGGGCATCCCGCCAGCGAAGGGTATGTTGCTGAAATCCTGCTCCTACCAGCGGTAGAACAGAGGCGGGATGAGCAAAGAGAAGGCAGGGAACCGAGGCGAAAAAACTCGATTTTGCGTAGGTTTGAAAGTCTTTAGTTAGCTTTTTACCAAAAATCTCGGCTTGTATCCTGCAAGAGAAACACTCCTCTAATATTCGCGAATTACCCTTGAGAAGGTATAGGTGCAATTATCACTTATGACCGGGTTAACAATTTACGGCGTAGCAGGTCAAGAGCATGACAGGCTGACATCTGACGAATTAAAGCTCGTTCTTGTTGATAATTTAGCTGATACTTAAAACTTTCCACCTCACCATCAGGTGTTGCTATACCGATGTAAACCAGACCGACTGGCTTAGTTTCTGTGCCGCCTCCAGGCCCTGCAATGCCTGTAATACTAACTCCCCAAGAAGTACTAAGACGTTGGCGAACTCCTCCAGCCATTTGCTGAGCAACGACCTCACTGACTGCCCCCCACTGAGCCAAGTCATCAGGATTGACGTTTAAGAGAGAAACTTTAACCTGGTTGTCGTAGGAAATGACTCCTCCCCAGAAGTAGCTAGAACTCCCCGCAATAGTGGTTAGCATCTGTCCAAGTCCGCCGCCTGTGCAAGACTCAGCCACGCTTAAGGTTTCACCTGCTGCTTGTAACAACTGACCGACAACTGAGGCAAGGGTATCGGTATCCGCACCATAAAAATCTAAGCCTGTAATCTGTCGTAGTTGTTGCTCTACAGGCTGAATTAAACCCAAAGCTTCGGTTTCTGACTTAGCTTTGGCTGAAACTCGTAGTCTTACCTCACCTTGACCTGCATAAGGAGCAACCGTTGGGTTAGACAGGTTCAAAAAATCAGCAACTTTTTCGGCAAGTGCAGATTCTGGAATCCCCCAGAACCTTAACATGCGGCTATAAATGATTTCTGCGCCCCAACCTTGGCTTTTGAGATAAGGAACGGCTGTTTCCTGCCACATTCGCTTCATCTCTGAAGGGACGCCGGGGAAAGTGAGAATTGTCAAATTAGGGCGTGGCTGCCAGATAATGCCCGGTGCTGTTCCGCTAGGGTTAGGTAATACATCAGCGCCTTCAGGAATCAACGCTTGTTTGCGGTTACTGGGGGTCATGACCCGTCCCCGCTGGGCATATTTCTGGGTGATATCTTCTAAAACCTCTGCCCGTTCTATCAAAGGAACCCCAAAAAACTCAGCCAGGGTTTCAGTGGTGAGGTCATCAGGCGTTGGCCCTAATCCTCCAGTAAATA
>Ga0196963_10002662_pt1 | contig 10522 bp, 6 predicted proteins | sample S1_5metaG_FD_148600 | JGI IMG/M metagenome (GOLD analysis project Ga0196963, IMG submission 148600) | Soil microbial communities from Anza Borrego desert, Southern California, United States - S1_5 | ecosystem: Environmental > Terrestrial > Soil > Desert | place: USA: California | collected... | reverse complement strand
TGATCGGCGAGATCGCCCGCAAGCGCCCCGACTGGTCGTTCGCCATGGTCGGCCCGGTCGTCAAGGTCGACCCGAACCTCCTGCCCCACAGCCCCAACCTGTTCTGGCTCGGCGGGCGCGACTACCAGGTGCTGCCCAATTACTGCAAGGCGTTCGACGTCTGCATGATGCCGTTCGCGATGAACGCCGCCACCCAGTACATCAACCCCACCAAAGGCCTCGAATACATGGCGACGGGTCGGCCGATCATCTCCACCCACGTCCGGGACGTGGTGAAGCAGTGGTCGGACATCGTGTACCTCATGAAGAACACGCCGGACGACTTCATCCGCGCCGCCGAGCAGGCGCTGAAGGACGGCAAGCAGGGCGAGCGCGTGAAGCGCGGGCTCGACTTGTCCAAGACGTGCGGCTGGGAGAACACGGTCAAGACGATGCAGGACCTGATCAAGCAGGCCATCGGTCGCCCGGACCGGCGGAGCAGCAAGCACATCGAGCCCCTGACCGAGTCGGAGATGGAATACGTGTACATGGCGACGCAGGGCTCGTAATCGCGCCGCCCCGCGCGCTCCCGTCATCCTGAGCGCAGCGAAGGAACTAGCCTCGAACGTCAGGCTCTCGCGAGCCGAACGGCTCACGACGTTCGGGCAAGATCCTTCGGAGTACCTCAGGATGACGGACAACGCCTGCCGACGACGAAACACTTAACACTGACCCCCCCAGGACGGAACGGACGTCCGCAATTAGTACCCGCGAAAGGACGTGCAGCATGGAGCCCACTCAGAACTCGGCTAACGAGAAGAAGATCGTCATCATCGGCGCAGGCCCGACCGGCCTCGGCGCCGCCTACCGCCTCAAGGAACTCGGCTACAAGAACTTCCAGGTCTACGACAAGCTCCCGTACATCGGCGGGCTCGCGTCGTCGTTCACCGACCCGGCCGGGTTCACGTGGGACATCGGCGGCCACGTGATGTTCAGCCACTACAAGTACTACGACAACGTCTTCGACCGCCTGATGGGCGACCAGTACCAGCTGAACATGCGCGAGTGCTGGGTGCGGATGTTTAACAACTGGGTCCCGTACCCCTTCCAGAACAACATCCGCCACCTGCCCAAGGAGGTGACGTACGAGTGCCTGACCGGCCTGGTCCAGGCGCAGGCCAAGGGCGACCACAAGTCGGCCAAGAACTTCCGCGAGTTCATCGACCGGGTGTTCGGCACCGGCATCGCCAAGCACTTCATGCTCCCCTACAACTTCAAGGTCTGGGCCCACCCCGCCGAGATGATGAACAAGGAGTGGATCGGCGAGCGCGTCGCCGTCCTCGACGTCGACCGCGCGATCAAGAACGTCGTCATGGGCACCGACGACTTCGGCTGGGGCCCGAACAACCAGTTCAAGTTCCCCCTCTTCGGCGGCACCGGCGAGTTCTACCGCCGGTTCGCCGGCCCGCTCGAAGGTCACGTCAACCTCGGCCGGGCCGTCGACTTCATCAACGTCGGCCGCAAGGAGATCCGCTTCAAGGACGGCGAGATCGTCAAGTACGACCAGCTGATCTCCACGATGCCGATCGACAAGCTGTGCAACGACGTGATCAACGGCGAGATCCCCCGCGAGATCAAGAAGGCCACCGCCGCCCTCAAGCACTCCGGCGGGTACATGGTCGGCATCGGCCTGAAGCAGCCCTGCCCGTCGACCAAGTCCTGGATGTACTTCCCCGAAGACAACTGCCCGTTCTACCGCGTCACGTACCTCTCGAACTACTCGAAGTACATGACGCCGGACCCGAACAAGTACTACTCGCTGCTGACCGAGACGAGCTACAGCGACTTCAAGCCCGAGGACGGCACGTCGATCGTCGACCGGACGATCAAAGGCCTGATCAACGCCGGCCTGTTGAAGGAAGAGGACCAGAAGGACATCTGCGACACGTGGCTGTTCGACGCCAAGTACAGCTACCCGACGCCGACGGTGGATCGCGACGCGATTTTGGCCGAGGCCATCCCGTTCCTCGAGAAGCACGACGTGTACTCGCGCGGGCGGTTCGGCATGTGGAAGTACGAGGTCGCCAACACCGACCACTCGCTCATGCAGGGCGTGGAACTGGTCAACCGCCTGCTGCACGGCGAGCCCGAGAGCACGATCGGGATCAAGTACGAGAGCACGCTCGACGGCCGCAACGCCGCCCACCACGAGCGGAGCCCGGTCGCGGGCTCGGGCGACCCGAAGAAGGAGGCCGAGCGCGCCGCCCTGGCGAAGGTTCACGCCGAACAGCGCGAGGCGGCCCTGGAGAAGGCCGGCGTCGTGACGGCGAGCACCGCCCCGCGCGGCCAGACCGCCGAGGCCATCGCCCAGCTCAAGACCAATCCGAACAACCCCGGCGACAAGGCCAACGAGCCCCACACGTCCGAGGAAGAGCTCGGCGTGACCGTGCACGACACGACGACCGCGAAGACCGACCCGTCGGCGCGGTAAGCGCGCCGGCGGTCAATGAGCCGTTCCGTTTTTGACTCTCCCCGGGGTGTAACGCCCCCGGGGAGAGTTGTTTTAGTATGTCGCGATCGTGGGGATGAACTTGCGGCGGTAAACCGAGCGGCGGGCTTGTGTTGGGCCGCGGCGGGCGGAGTTGGAAAGCGGTACAAAGCGGTACCAACCGGTACCTTTCGGTACTTCGTCGGTCGGTCGCGAAACCGGGTTTTCAAAGAGCGGTCGGTCTACCTTAGGTGCGGTGTCACGCGGGATTGGTCAGGGGCGCGCACGGAAGTGCGATCGGAGGCGAGGGGGCGGGGATATTTTTCGGGATTCGCTTGTGGGGGGGTAGCGCGCGGGCGGTGAGAGGGTGACGGACTTGTCGGCGCGGCGCGGGGGCCTATCCTCGGGGTGTGGAACGGGTTTACGAGTCGGAATCGGTTGCGGACACGGAGCAGGTGGCCGGCGACCTCGCGCGCACGCTCACCGGCGGCGAGTGCGTCGCCCTGTACGGCGACCTGGGGGCCGGCAAGACGCAGTTCGTCCGCGGCCTGGCCCGCGGCCTGGGGGCCAACCCGCGCGGCGTTTCCAGCCCCACGTACGTGCTGCTGAACGTCTACCCCGGCGGGCGGCTGACGCTGTTCCACCTCGACGCCTACCGCGTCCACGGGCCGGACGATTTCGAGGCGATCGGGTTTGCCGAGCTGCTCGAGGAAGGCGGCGTCGTCGCGGTCGAGTGGCCGAGCCGGGTCGCCGACCTGCTGCCGGCGGAGACGATCCGGGTAGGCATCGAGCCGACGTCGGAGACGACGCGCCGGATCACGATTGCGGACCCACGATAGTTCAACGTCGGAATGTTGAGCTACACTTGGGCCGTGCTCCACGCCGCGCTGATCCTCCTCGCGCTGACTCTGTTCGCCCTCCTCGTATGGGCCCGCCGCGGCCGGCGCGTCGACGACCACCCCGTCTGCCGCAAGTGCCGCTACGACCTCTCCGGCACGTCCACCGTTCCAGCGCGCTGCTCCGAGTGCGGCACCGACCTCACCCGCCAGCGCGCCGTCCGCACCGGTAACCGCGAGCCCCGTCGTCGCACGGCGCTGATCGCCGGCACGCTTCTCCTGCCCGCGATTGCGCTCGTCGGCCTGGACGCCTACGTCACCCTCCGCGGGATCGACACGATCCGCCACCAGCCCGCGTGGTGGCTCCTGCGCAAGGCGAAGTCGGGCGACACTGCGCTACCGGCGGTCGAGGAACTGCTCCGTCGGCACACGGCGGGCGAGTTGTCCGCCGGCCACACGGACGACCTGGTCGCCGCGCTCGTCGACGTCCACGCCGACCCGACCGGCCCGTGGCCGAACCCGTGGGCCCACTTCGTCGAACCGCGCCTGCGCATCGCACCGAAGGAACTCCGTGATAGGTACTGGACGAACGCGGTGCGCGTCGACCTGTTCGCACACTTTCGGCCCGGCGGCGACGACCGTTCCGCCGAGGAGGTTCAGCACCTGCTCATCTTGGCGCGCGGCGGCCAACCCCGGTACGGCGGGGACGGCATCCACGCCAAGTGGGTCGCGACGCGGCTGACCGTCGACGGCGCCGACCTCGACCCGAGCGCGCTGTCCGGCGCGCTGACCGATTTCGCGAACTGGAGCGCGCGCGGCAATCAGGAGGAGTGCCGCGTCGCGCTCGTCCGCCGCGCGGACCGACCGGCCGACCTGCGGGCCCTTGCCGTCGAGGCCACGTTCGACCTGACCGCCGGGCCGACGATCTCGACGCGCGGCGGGATCACTTTCCCCGCCGACGTCGCCGCGGCCACCGGTCACGGGCGCGTCACCCTCCGCACCCACGCGCTCGTCCCGCAGAACCTCGTGCCGATCATCCTCACCCTCGACCGGGCGCTCGAGCCCGCCCTGCGGACGGCGATCGGCGTGGAGGACCTGACCGTCACTTCCGAGACCGGCCGCACGTCGACGCGCCTCAAGTTCAAGCTCGTGTGCCGGGACGCCCCGGCCGACCTCGCGTACACCGCCACCTTCGCCCTCCCCGACGAGTCCCGCACCTGGCAACTCCGCACCGAGCGCGAGCCGGTCCGCCTCGTCTGTGCGCGCGGGAAATCGGCCGCCGTCGACGTCGATGTCCCCCTCTACGGCTTCACCGGCAACTCGGCCGAGATGCGCCTGATCCCCGACCCGATCCACGCGGCCCGTGCCGGGTTCGGAACGACGCCCGGCTTTCCGCTTAGATTTCCCGATCTGCCGGTAACGTGGAGACCGATCCGGTGATACCGGGGCCCCGTTGGCTGGCGATTCGATCGCCTACTCCCCCCCGTCCTTCCCCACCGCCTCTTCCGAAAACGCGATGAACACCCGGCTCGTCATCGCGTCCAGATCCCCCGCGCACGCCTGCACGCGCCAGCGGATCTTGGCGATGCCCGAGTTGCGCTGGCCCATCTTCTGGGCGCACCGGAAGTTCCGCGGCGTGCGCACGGCGCTGCTGCCGCCGGCGGCCGCCTCTGCGCCGTCGACGTTCCACCACGGCCGGCGCGCGTCGCGCTGCGCGCCCATCTGCCCGAGCACGTCGGCGTCGGCCTTCAGGTCCGTGGCGGACGGGAACGTCAGTTCCGCGTCGCGCCGCTGGTCGAGCAGGGCGGGCAGGTCGATCGCCGGGATGTCGAACCGGGCGAAGACGAGCTTGGTTCGCTCGGCCTCTTCCTCGTAGGCGTAGACGTCGGACGCGGACGGCGGCAGGATCAGTCCCATCGACGCCTGCAGCGCCGACCGCGCCCCCGCCCCCTGCGTCGCCCGCGTCCCGCCCATTTCGAGCGGCTGGCCCTTGTACCACCACGCCGCGTACAGCCCCCCCGCGAGGATGGCGAGCAGCGCCAACGTGCCCAAGACCGGATGTTTCATGACCGTGTGCCCGGCAAAAGAAGGAGCCCCCCTCGGCGTCAGGCAAATATACACGAATCGGATTTGCGGAAGGCACAAATCGCCTGCGGCGGCACAGGGCGGGGCGGCGGGACGGTGGACCTGGGCAAGCCGTGCGGCGCGGGCGGGTCGGGCGCGGCGAAAACGAACTGGACGGCGCGAAGTATCCACGGTTGTCAGGCAAGACGTCTGAGGGGTGACGCCCGATGTGCCGGAGGACCGCCGAATGCGCGTTCGCACGCTCGTCGCCCTGTTGATGCTCTCGCTCCCCGCCGCCGCCGCCGCGCCGGACTGGGTGGAGATGGCCGGCTCGACGCAGGCCAAGGTGCCGCCGCCCCGGCTGGCGCTGGAAGACCCCAAGTCGTACCTGACGTTCCACAAGAACGCGGCCGAGTCGCGCGTCGACTGGCAGGCGGACCTGCTCAAGGGCCTGGCGCAGGCCAAGGCCGAGAACCGCCCCGTCTTCGTCACCATGCGCTGCCTCCCGTGCCGGGCCTGCTCCGACTTCGACAAGGGCGTGCTCGAGGGCGGCCAGGACCTGGACCCGCTGCTCCTGCGGTTCGTGACGGTCCGCCTGACGTCCGTCAAGGACGTCGACATGCGCCTGCTCCCGATGGAATCGATGCAGGACCTCGACACCTCGTGGTGGGGCTGGTTCCTCTCGCCCGAGGGCAAGGTGTACGGCGTGTTCGGCGGGCGCGACGCCAGCGGCGACGCGGGCCGAACGTCCAAGGCGGCGCTGATCGCCACCCTCAAGCGCGTCCTCGACCACCACTACGACCCGCGCCGCCCCGCGTGGGACATCGACGGCCCGAGCCCCGTCACGGCCGGCGCCCCCAAGACGCCCGTCGACCTCCCCGGCTTCAACAACTGGCTCGCGCGCGGGCGGCACCAGGAACACCTCCAGCGCGACGGCTGCATCCACTGCCACCAGGTGCAGGAGATTCTGCACCAGGGCGCGATCGACGCCAAGACGTTCGATAAGACGAAGGACCTGGACGTCTGGCCACTCCCCGAGAACGCCGGGTTTTCGCTGGAGCGGGATGACGGATTGAAGGTCAACAAGGTGCGCGAAGGCTCCGCCGCGGCGCAAGCCGGATTGAAGGTCGGCGACGTCCTGATCGGCGCTATCCCCGCGCCCGTCGCGGCATCGCCCGCCGGCGGGGCCGCGTCAGCGGCTCTGCGAACTGGCCCGCGCCGCTTCTTCAGCCAGGCCGACGTCCGCGCGGCGCTCCACCGCCTCCCCATGACCGGTCCCGCGCACGTCCAACTCGTCTACACCCGCGACGGCCAGATCGGCAAGGCCAACCTCGCCCTCGCCGACGGCTGGCGCAAGGGCAATTCCAACTGGCGCATCTCCCTCTCCGAAGGCGTGATCGGCGCCTTCCCCGGCTTCTGGGCCAACGACGGCGCCCGCTTCCGCAAGGAGCGCAACATCCCGGCCGACTCGATGGCGGTCGTCCCGTTCTTCCCGTCGGGCCCCAAGGTCATCGACAATGACCGTGGCCCCGCCTGGGCCGCCGGCCTCCGCGGCAACGACGTCATCACCGCCGTCAACGGCCAATCCCCCAACCTGGCCGGCCGCCCCTGGATCATCTGGTTCCGCCTGAACCACGAAGCCGGGCAGGAGATCAAACTGGACGTGGTCGACGCGAAGGGCGCGAAGCGTCAGGTGACGTACACCGCGAAGTGACGCGCTAGTCGATCGCGAGGATCGCCGTTCGCCGCACCTGCCGAAGCATCAGGTCTTCCTCGTGCGCCTCGAGCGGCGTCGGCGCGGGCGGCGCGTGGATCCGCCCCTGCGTGATCGTCGCGCCCGCGTCCATCGCGGCCCGCAGTTGGTCCTCGGTCTCGAGCCCCTTGGCGACCGCGATCGCCCCGTGCCGCGCGACGACGGTACACGCCGCCCGCAGCACCTCCGCCGCGGCGCGGTCGCGCTCGGCGGCCCGGCACGCCTCGCCCTCGAACTTCACGTACGCCGGCGACAGGTCCTCGACCAGCGTCAGCAGCGGCGACGCCGGCCCGACGTCGTCCAGCGCCACCGCGAAGCCCGCGGCCCGCAGCGTGTCGGTCACGGCGCTCAGGTGCCGCCGGCCCGGCAGGCCACCGGCGCACAGCGCCTCGGCGTCGACGATCTCGAACACGACCTGCCCGATCGACAACCCCCCCGCGTCGGCGGCCTCCCGGCTCGACCGCGCCAGCACGTCCGCCCGCTCGATCCCCGCCGCCGACACGTTCACGAAAAACTTCAGCGCCGCATACCCCGTCTGCGCCGCCGCGCCCATCGCCGTCGCAGTCGCCTGGCGGTCCAGCAGATATCGCACGCCCGCGCGCCCCGCCGCCTCGAACAGCCGGGCCGGCAGAATCTCCGCCCCGTCCGGCCCCGGCGCGCGCACCAGACACTCGTACCCGTGCACCGCGCCCGGCGGATACTCCACCAGGGGCTGGAACGACACCGCCAGCCGCCCCGGCGCCAGCAGCCCGTGGACCCAGTCGTCGGCGTATTGCGTCAGTACCGTTTCCAGGGATTTGGCAAGCGCCAGCGCCCGCCTAAGCCCGCGCTCGTCCGCCCCGCGCGGCACGACTGCCAGCCGGGTGTCGCGCCGCTCCGCCTCGTTCAGCCCCGCCGCCACCCGCCCGAGCATCGCCCGCCAGTCGACCTCGCCGACCTCCACGCGCACGCCCGGCCCGACCGCCTGCGCGTCCACCCCCGCCGCCGCTAATTCCGCCCGAACGCGCTCCCGCGCCGCCTCCCCGGGCGGCAAGAACACCACGAACCCGGGCCCGGGATCCGCATCGAACTGACTCGAGGTCGTGCGCTGACTCAGCATGTGCGCGGCGTCTCCTACCTCCGCTATCGGACGATCCGCGGCATGACTTTCCCAGTTCGGGAGGGCGAGGCTCCGTCCGAGCCGCGGGGGCACCCCGCGCAATCCCGAACGTCTCGGACGGAGCCTGGCCCTCCCCCGCCCGTCCACTGTCCGATTTGCCTTGCCAACCCGCGCCCCCCCGGACGATGATATTTCCGTCCCCGCAGGCTCACCCCATGACCCAGCTCAACCTCAACGCCCACGCCCTGATCGAGGACCGCCTCGACGCCCTTGGCCAGCGCTTCCGCGTCCTCCGGCTCCTCCGCGGCGTGCTCCTCTTCCTCGGCGGCGCGGCCGTGTCGGCGCTCGTCCTCGGCATCACGGCCCACGTCGTCGGCCTGATGACCGCCGGCGAATCCAAGTGGCTCTGGGCGCTCGCCACCCTCTGGGCCGGGTGGCTCGCGGCCAGTTTCCTGGTCTGGGTCGTCCGCCCGCTCGTCCTGCGACCCCGCGCGATCGAGACCGCCCGCATGGTCGAGGCCCGCGTCGAAGGCCTGCACAACACGCTCACCAACTCGCTGCTGCTCGCCTCCGCGACGGACCTGTCGTCCAACCCGTACCTCCCCGCGATCCTCGACGAAAACCTCCGCACCGCGTCCGACCGCCCGCTCGACGACGCCGTCCGCTTCGCCGACCTCCGCCGGCCCGCGATCGTCGTCGGCCTGCTGGTCGCGCTGTTCGCGGCGGCGCTGCTCACGCCGCAGGTCCGCAACCGCCTCTCGCACGGGTGGCGGCAGATCATGGGCCCCGGCGCGTTCGTGCCCGTGGCCGGCGACACCGAAATCCTCGAAGTCCGGCCCGGCGACGCGACGCTGCTCGTCGGCCAGCCGCTCGACGTCGTCGTCACCGCCCGAAGCCCGCAGTCGCCCGCGCCACCGACCGGCCGGCTCATCTTCGCCCCCGCCGACGGTGCCGCCACCGAGACCGCCGGCGTCAGCGTCCCCGCCGACGGCGCCAAACAGCCCGGCCCCGCCGACCTCGTCCTCGCCTCTACGGATCAAGGCAGGCTCCGCTACACCTACCGCGTCGAACACGTCGACCGCCCGCTCCGCTACCGCGTCGAGGTCGGCGGCACCCAGTCCCCCTGGTTCGCCGTCCGCGTCGTCCGGGCCGTCAAGCTCAAGGCCGTCGCGCTCACGCTCACCCCGCCCGCCTACACGAAGAGGCCCGCCCAACACCTGCGCCTCGCTCCCGAAGACCTCGACAAGTCACCCATCACCGTCTCCCAGGGCACCCACGTCGAGATCGCTGCCGAGATCGACACCCCCGTCGGCTCGGCCCTCCTCCAGCTCAACGACGCCGCCCCCGCCCCGATGGCCGCGTCCGACGGCCGCACCCGCTTCTCCGCCGCCACGCGCCTGCTCGCCGACACCACCCTCTCCGTCCTCCTCACCGAGTCCGGCCAAATCATTACCACCCTGCCCGAGCGCCCGCTCCAGCTGCGCGTCACGCCCGACAGCCCGCCCGTGATCGAGATGCAGTGGCCCACGCAGGACACGGCCGTCGCCCCCGACGCCGAGATCAAGCTCCGCGCCCTCCTCCGCGACGACCACGGCGTCACCTCTGCCAAAGTCCTCCTCTCCACCGGTCCCGACCAACCCCTCACCCCCGTCCGCGACTCCAACTACCCCGGCCCCGCGCTCCAACCGCTCTCCGTCGTCCTCCCCATCAAGCCCGAACTGCGCAAACACGGAAACGCGATTCGCGTCCAACTCCAAGCGACCGACAACCGCAACCTTCGCGCCGAACTCCAAACCTCGCCGCCCGCTCCCAAGCCCGCGGATTCGCCCGTGGGGGACGGAGGCCCCCAAACCACCTCTTCCCCAATCTACGAGATCAAGTTCCGCGACCCCGAGCAGCTCAAGCAGGAAAAGAAGGAACACCTCGACGAGCTCCGCGCGGTACTGCTCGAAATGCTCAAGACGCAGCAATCCCTCCACGCGACCACGCTCGCCCGGAAGCCCACCGACCTCGCCGCGTTCGCCCCCGTCGCCACCGGCCAGTCCGATCTCCGCACGCGCATCAGACATGTCGGCGACACCTTCAAGTTCGAGGCCGACGACAAGGTCGTCCAGAAGACCCTGCAGGTCCTCTACCACAACCCGGCCAAGGACGCCGTCGACCTTGCGGCCCAAATCCCGCTCGAAAAGACCGAGAAAGAACGCGCGAGGCTCGCAACGCAACTCCAAACCTCCCAACGCCGCATCCTCGCCACGCTCGAATCCCTCCTCGCCCTCCTCGCCAAGCCCGAATCCCTCGACAGG
>Ga0196963_10002660_pt1 | contig 10526 bp, 6 predicted proteins | sample S1_5metaG_FD_148600 | JGI IMG/M metagenome (GOLD analysis project Ga0196963, IMG submission 148600) | Soil microbial communities from Anza Borrego desert, Southern California, United States - S1_5 | ecosystem: Environmental > Terrestrial > Soil > Desert | place: USA: California | collected... | reverse complement strand
ATTCCCGCGCGCCAGCTGCCGGACAAGTCGGTGAGCCTGATCGACACCGCCTGCGCGCGCGTCGCCGTCAGCCTGCACGCCACGCCGCCCGAGGTGGACGACTGCAGCAAGCGCATCGAGGCGCTGGAGGTCGAGCAGGGCATCATCGCCCGCGAAGGCGCGATCGGCATCGACGTCGACGCGCGTTCGAAGGCAGTGGAAGAACAGCTGGTCGACGAACGCGCGCGGCTGGACAAGCTGACCACGCGCTGGCAGGCCGAGAAGGCGCTGGTCGAGAAGCTGCTGGACCTGCGTTCGAAGTTGCGCGGCAGCACGCAGCCGGTGGAAGGCACCGGCAGCACGCTGGAAGCCGGCGCCGCCACCGAGGCCAAGCCCGCCGCGGACACGCTGGCCCCCGCGCCGCTGACCGCCGAACAGCGCGCCGCCACGCTGGAAGAGCTGCACCAGGTCCAGAAGGAACTGCACGAGCTGCAGGGCGAGACGCCGCTGATCCTGCCCACCGTCGACTACCAGGCCGTGGCCAGCGTGGTCGGCGACTGGACCGGCATCCCGGTCGGCCGCATGCAGGCCAACGAGATCGACACCATCCTGAAGCTGGCCAAGACCCTGGGCGACCGCGTGATCGGCCAGGACCATGCGATGGAGATGATCGCCAAGCGCATCCAGACCTCGCGCGCCGGCCTGGACAACCCGAACAAGCCGATCGGCGTCTTCATGCTGGCCGGCACGTCCGGCGTCGGCAAGACCGAGACCGCGCTGGCGCTGGCCGAGGCGCTGTACGGCGGCGAGCAGAACCTGATAACGATCAACATGAGCGAGTACCAGGAGGCGCACACCGTCTCCTCGCTCAAGGGCGCGCCCCCCGGCTACGTGGGCTACGGCGAAGGCGGCGTGATGACGGAAGCCGTGCGCCGCAAGCCCTATTCCGTGGTGCTGCTGGACGAGGTGGAAAAGGCCCACCCCGACGTGCACGAGATCTTCTTCCAGGTGTTCGACAAGGGCTTCATGGAAGACGGCGAGGGCCGCTTCATCGACTTCAAGAACACCCTGATCCTGCTGACGACCAATGCCGGCACCGAGATGATCCAGAGCCTGTGCAAGGACCCCGAGCTGATGCCCGACCCCGAGGGCATGGCCAAGGCGCTGCGCGAGCCGCTGCTCAAGATCTTCCCGCCTGCGCTGCTCGGCCGGCTGGTGACGATCCCGTACTACCCGCTGTCGGACGACATGCTGGGCCGCATCGTCAAGCTGCAGCTGGGCCGCATCAAGAAGCGGGTCGAGGCCCGCTACAAGATCCCGTTCAACGTGTCGGACGACGTGGTCAAGCTGGTCGTGTCTCGCTGCACCGAGAGCGAATCGGGCGGCCGCATGATCGACGCCATCCTGACCAACACCATGCTGCCGGCCATCAGCCGCGAGTTCCTGGAACGCATGATGCGTGGCGAGCCCATCACGCAGGTGAACGTGGAGGTGCGCGACGCGGACTTCCACTATGACTTCGGCTGACACCCCCGCGGGCGACCCGGGGCCGGACGACATCCTCGCCGGCGCCATCGGCCTGCTGCGCGAGGATCGGCTGGACGAGGCCGAGGCGGCCTTCGACGCGGTGCTGCGCGCCTGGCCGGGGCAGCCCGATGCCCTGCACTACCTGGGCGTGCTGCGCCATGCCCAGGGCCGCACGGACGAGGCCGTGGCGCTGGTGCGCGAAGCGCTCGCGCAGCGCCCGGCCGACGCCGGCGCGTGGAACAACCTGGGCAACATCCTGCTGCTGAATGGGCAGGCCGATGCGGCGGCCGATGCCTGGCAGCACAGCGTGGACGCGGGCGGCACGGCCGCGGCCCAGGCGCTGAGCAACCTGGCCGTGCTGCACCGCAAGCAGGGCCGTCCGGCCGACGCCGAACGCGCCAGCCGCCAGGCCATCGCGGTCAACCCGGAGGACGGTGACGCCTGGTACCGGCTGTCGCAGGCGCTGCTCGACCAGGGCCAGGTGCAGGAAGCGCTGCTGGCCAACAGCCGGGCCGTGGCCCTGTGGCCGACCAACCAGCAGGCCCGCAGCGACGTGCTGCGCGCGCTGATGCTGCTGGGCGAGAAGCAGCGCGCCGTGGCGCTGTACCGCGAGTGGCTGGACGAGGAGCCGGACAACCCGGTGGCCCGCCACCTGCTGGCCGCGAGCGAAGGCGACGCTACCCCCGCCCGCGCCAGCGATGCCTACGTCGAGGACGTGTTCGACCACTTCGCCGAGTCCTTCGACGCCCGGCTGGAGGCGCTGCACTACCAGACCCCGGCGCTGGTGGCCGAGCGCCTGCGCCGCCTGCTGCCCGAGCCCGCGGGCCTGCTGGACGTCGGCGACCTGGGCTGCGGCACCGGCCTGTGCGGGCCGCACCTGAGGCCCTACGCCAGGCGCCTGGCCGGCTGCGACCTCTCCGTCGGCATGCTGCGCCGCGCCAAGGCCCGCGGCGTCTACGACGTGCTGCACAAGGCGGAACTGGGCTACTACCTGCAGACGCAACCCGGCCACTTCGACCTGCTGGTGTCGGCCGACACGCTGGTGTATTTCGGCGACCTGCAGGACGTGATGCACCACGCCCACGGCGCCTTGCGCAGCGGCGGCTGGCTCATCTTCAGCGTCGAGGCCCTGCCGCAGCACGACGAGTCCGACTGGCGCCTGCTGCCGAGCGGCCGCTACGCCCACCGTGGCCCGGCGGTGGCACGGCAGCTCGCCGGGTCCGGCTTCACCGACGTGGCCATCGAACCCGGGACGCTGCGCTTCGAAGGTGGCAAGCCGGTCACGGGCTGGCTGGTCAGCGCCCGGCGGCCCTGACCCCAGCGGACTGATACCAGGCTGATTCAGGCCCTGCACGCGCCTGATACGCGCCTGACACCCGCCTGATACGCGCCTGCGCCAGCATGCGCCCGCCGAGGCCGCGCGAGCACCGCAATCCGTGATGTCCGCCCAGCCCGGATGACTTTTGGAACTGTGCCGCCCCCGGGCCTTGCCTGAGGATCCGCAACATCCGAGCCCCGTCGCTCGCCCCGATCGCGCCTCCATGCCCACCGCCATCACGCTGACCACGCCGCTGCCGCCGGCCGACCTGCGCTTCGACTCGCTGACCTACTCGTCGGGCCTGAGCCAGCTCGAGGAGATGCAGGTCCAGATGCTCAGCGAGCGGCCCGACCTGCACCCGGAGGACCTGCTGGGCCACCTGGTGGACGTGAGCATCGAGCTGCGCGACGGCGCCAAGCGCCACCTGAGCGGCTACGTCTCGCGATTCGGCATGGGCAAGCACCAGGGGCGCTACTACGGCTACCACGCCACCGTCGTGCCCTGGCTGTGGTTCCTGACGCGCAAGTCCGACTGCCGGATCTTCCAGGAGCTGGACGTCAAGGAGATCGTCACCAAGATCTTCGACGGCCACGCCGCGATCGCGAACTACGAGTGGAAGACCACCCGCATGTACCGCAAGCGCAGCTACTGCGTGCAGTACCGCGAGACGGACTACAACTTCATCGCCCGGCTGCTCGAGGACGAAGGCATCTACTGGTACTTCGAGCACACGGACGGGCCGCCGAAACTGATCCTCGTCGACATGGCCAGCGCGCATGCGCCGGTGCCCGGCTACGAGGAACTGCCGTACTACGGCAACGTGGGACAGGCCTCGCCCGATGCCGACATCGTCACCGCATGGAACTTCGCGCGCGAGGTGCGCAGCGGCAAGGTGGCGCTGACCAGCTACAACTTCGAGAAGCCCGGCACCGACCTGAAGGTGGCGCTGGCGCTGCAGCGCAGCTACGCGCTGTCCGACTACGAGCTGTTCGACTTCCAGGGCGACTACATGCAGTCGTCCGACGGCGAGCAGCTGAGCGACAACCGCATGGACGAGGTGCAGGCGCGCTTCGAGCAGCTCAGCGGCAGCAGCACCGCCTACGGCATGGCCACCGGCCACCTGTTCACGCTGACGCGCCACCCGCGCGAGGACCAGAACGCCGAATACCTGCTGACGCAGCTGAAGATCAGCGCCGCGCTGGCCAGCGATGAAAGCGGCCGGCCGGACACGGTCATCGAGTGCCAGTTCTCCGCGATCCCATCGGCGCAGCAGTTCAGGCCGCCACGGCGCACGCCCAAGCCCTTCGTGCAGGGTCCGCAGAGCGCGGTGGTCACCGGCCCCGCCGGCGAGGAGATCTTCACCGACGTGCACGGCCGGGTGAAGGTCAAGTTCTTCTGGGACCGCCACGGCCAGAAGAACGAGACCAGCTCGTGCTGGCTGCGCGTGTCGCATCCCTGGGCCGGCAAGAGCTTCGGGATGATCCACATCCCGCGCGTCGGCCAGGAGGTGATCGTCGACTTCCTCGAAGGCGATCCCGACCAGCCGCTGGTGACCGGCCGCGTCTACAACGCCGACCAGACCCCACCCTGGAAGCTGCCGGACAACGCCACGCAAAGCGGCATCCTGACGCGGTCCAGCAAGGGCGGCGCCTATGGCAATGCCAATGCACTGCGCTTCGAGGACAAGAAGGGCGCCGAGCAGGTCTGGCTGCAGGCCGAGCGCAACATGGACACGATGGTCGAGAACGACGAGACCCGCACCATCGGCCATGACCAGACGAACCTGATCCGCCATCACCAGAAGACCAACGTGATGAAGGGCCGCGAGGTCTATGTCGAGGACGACGGCGAGACCTACTACGTGAAGGGCCTGCGCACCGTCTACGTCAAGGGCCACCAGGTGCAGACCGTCACCGACGGCTACGACACCATCGTCACCAACGAGCGCGGCGAGTACACCAAGGGGAACCGCAAGAGCTGGACTTCGGGCTTCTATCAGTTCAAGTCCACGGAGGCCTATTTCGACGTCGGACCGCTGCTGTACGTCCAGGGCACCGACTTCAAGTTCAAGTCCAGCGCCGGCATGTTCTTCGAGGCCGGGGCGGACATCAACATGAAGGCCGCGAACTTCAAGTTCGCCGCCACCGGCAACTTCGACTTCACCGGCAACAAGTTCAACCGCACCATCTTCGAGGGCAACGACACGGTGCTGGGCCCGAACACCAACACCTACATCGGCGTCTCGCGCGAGACGGTGATGGGCCCGGCCACCGAGGTCTACTCGGGCATGAAGAACTCGGCCGCGGCCGGCATCGCGATCGAGGGCTTCCTCGGCATGCAGGTGTCCAACTTCCTGGGCCTCACCATGTCCAATGCCGTCGCGCTGGCGATCGAGAACGCCGGCATCAACATGGGCATCACCGCGGTCGACCTCACCATGGCCGGCGTCGGCCTGGATAACAACGGCTTCAAGATGTTCAACTGCGGCGGCGGCGCCGGTGCGGGCAGCGCGTCGCTGACCGCGGGCCCGACGGTCGTCGCGCTGATGGCGGCGGCCGCCGGCGGCGGCTTTGCCCTGGGCTTCGGCGGCGCCGGCACGATGGACGCGCGCTCGCAGGGCGAGAACGACGTGCAGACGCTGCTGAACAGCACCGACCTGACGCCCGCGGTGAGGGCGCGGCTGAAGCAGGCGCTGGAGTCGCGCTTCACCCACCCCACCGCGGAGCAGTACGGCGCCACCATCCCCGCTGGCGAGATCGCCGCGCAAACCGGGAGCCTGGCTGAAGGCACGCCGGGCGCGGGCGCGCCGCCGGTGCCGGGGCTGGACGGCCCGCCGGCGTCGAGCGACCCCTCCGCCCCCGCGGCACCTGCCGGCCGCTGATCCGGACCCGATGCAAGTCATCAAACCCATGGCACTGGGCATCACGACCCGGTGCATCGAGTTCCGCCGCCGGCTCGGGCTCGTCGTCACCGCCAGCGTGTACTTCCCCTTTCGTCCCACCGGCGAAACGGCGCTGTGGAGCGAGCCGTCGATGTGGAAATTCCTCGGCGAGCAGATGCCCGAGGGCCCCTTCATTGACGAGTGCGGCATCAAGGCCAAGAGCGAATACCTGGTGCGCGGGTTCGCGCATCCACCGGGCGGCCGCGCGCAGGCGGTGGAAGTGGCCGCGCGCGTCGCCGGCCGCGAGAAACGCCTGCATGCCGTGGGCCCGCGGCGCTGGAACGGCCGCGACGCCACGCCGCCGGAGTTCTTCGAATCGCTGCCGCTGGACTGGCAGCACGCCTACGGCGGCCCGGGCTTCGCCGCCAATCCGCTGGGCATGGGCCGCGAACCGCGTGCCCCGGCCGGCGGCGGCGAGCCGGTGCGCTGGCTGCCGCAGGTCGTGCTGCCGCAGCTGAACCCCGGCACGCCCGACGACGAGGTGCCGCCGGCCAGCTTCGGCGCCATCGATTGCACCTGGCCGCAGCGTGCCCGCCATGCCGGCACCTACGACGAGCGCTGGCTGAAGGAGCAGTCGCCCGGCTTCGCCAGCGACATCGACTGGCGCTACTTCAACATGGCGCAGGAAGACCAGTGGTTCGACGAGCCGCCGCGCGGCGACGAGGGTTTCGAGTTCCAGCACATGCATCCGGCCAAGCCGCTGGTGTCCGGCGTGCTGCCGGGCGTGCGCGCGCGCTGCTTCACCGACCACGGCGACGGCACCGCGCCCAAGCTGCGCGAGGTGCCGCTGAAGCTGGCCACGCTGTGGTTCTTCCCGCATGCGGAGCGCGGCATCGCGCTGTTCCAGGGCCTGGCCGAATGCAGCGAGGACGACGCCAGCGACATCCACACGCTGCTCGGCGCCATCGAGTACCTGGCCGAAACCAAGCCCTCGCAGCACTACCTGGACGCTCTGAACCGCCGCCGCCACCCGAAGGACGGCGCGCTGCACGCCCTGCGCGAAAGCGACCTGCTGCCCGCCGGCCTGCAGGTGGTCGATCCGTCGTTCGAGGCCGTGCAGTCCGACTTCAAGCCCGAGGGCCTGGCCGCGCAGGCCGCCCGCCGCGGCGCGGTGCTGAAGATGCAGGTCGCCATCGACGAGGTGAAGGCCAAGGGCGTCGACCCGGCCAAGCTCGGCCTGAAGATCCCGGCCGCCGAGCCGGCACCGACGCTGGAGAACCTGCCCGACTACCTGGCCAGCAAGCGCGCCGAGCTGCTGAACGCCCAGGTCACCGCCGCGCTGGACGCGGCCGACCAGATCGCCGCCGCCCAGGCCAAGGCCAAGGCCGCCGGCATCGACCCCGAGAGCCTGGTGCACCGCGGCCCGCCCACCTACCGCGCCGCCGACCACATGGCCCAGCTGCAGAAGGCCGCCGGCGGCCGCGTGCCGGTGGATGCGGCCAAGGTCGGCCCGAAGCTGGTGCAGCTGGAGGCCATGGCGCGTTCCAGCTACCTGGCCACCGCCCACGCCCAGGCGCCGGCCAAGCCGCTGCCGCGCGAGCGCGCCAAGGTGCTGCGCGAGGCGGTGCAGCGCGCGCATGCCGAGGGCAAGAGCTTCTTCGCCGCCGACCTGACGGGCGCCGACCTGTCCGGGCTCGACCTGTCCGGCGCCGACTTCACCAACGCCTGGATGGAAGGCGCGAACCTGGCCGATGCCAAGCTGCAGCGCACCAGCTTCGCCTATGCCGTGCTGGCGCATGCCGACCTGAGCCGCACCGACTTCAGCGAAGCCGACCTGAGCGGCGCCAACCTGGGCCGCGCCAAGCTGGACACCGCGCGCTTCGTGAAGGCGACCCTCGCCGGCACCATCCTCAACGACACCGCGCTCGCCAAGACCGACCTGCGCGGCGCCCGCATCGACCGGCTGCAGCTGCACGGTGCCAGTTTCGGCCTGGCCGACTGGCGCTCGGTGCAGGGCGCGGGCCTGGTCTTCCACAAGGCGGTGCTGAAGGACATGGTGTTCAACCGCTGCGCGCTGGTGCAGCCGGTGTTCATCGAATGCGACCTCTCGGGCGTCGATTTCGCTGCCGCGCAACTGGAGCGGCCCAGCTTCATCAAGTGCAAGGGCATCGGCACGCGCTTCGCCCGGTCGCAGATGGCCGGCACCGTCTTCGTCGACGGCTGCGACTTCAGCCAGGCCGACTTCAGCGAAGCGCAGCTGGGCGGCAGCAACCTGCGCGGAGCCAAGCTGGCGCAGGCCAACTTCAGCCGCGCGGTGATCGATGGCGGCGACCTCTCCGACGCCGACTGCAGCGGCGCCGATTTCCGCGCCGCCTCGCTGCAGCGCGCGCTGCTGATCAAGACCCGCTTCGCCCAGGCCGGCCTGGCCGACGCCAACCTGATGAACGCCATCGTGCAGCGCGCCGACCTGCGCGGCGCCGACCTGACGCGGGCCAACCTGTACGGCACCGACCTCTCGCGCATCCACGCCGACACCAGCAGCAAGATGGACGGCGTGAACCTGGAGCGCGCCAAGACCTACCCGCGGCGCGACCCGCGCCCCGCCTGATGGCCACGAACAGCACCCCGCCCACCCCCGCCGCCGCATCGCCGTTCGACGACGCGCAGCGCCTGATGCTGAAGACCCAGTTCGGCGAGCCCGTGTCCGAGGTGAACCTGGCCGGGCTGGCCTTTGCCCAGGCCACGCTGGCCGGCGGCATCTTCAACCAGGTGAACTTCAGCGGCTGCGACTTCAGCCGCAGCGACCTGCGCGAGGCCACCTTCGAGCAGTGCCTGCTCGACGGCGCCGTCTTCGACGAGGCGAACCTGCGCGGCGCCACCTTCCACCGCTGCAGTGCCCAGGGCACGCGCTGGCAGCGCGCCGTGCTGCGCAACGCCAAGCTGGTCGGCACCGATTTCGGCGGCAGCGATTTCCGCGCGGCCGACTTCAACCTGGCCGTGCTGATCCAGAGCGGCATGGCCGGTTGCGACTTTCGCGCCGCGCAGCTCGACCGCACCACCTTCTGCGAAGTGCCGGCGCCGAAGGCGCTGTTCGAGCACATCGCGCTGCACCAGGTCACGTTCCAGAAGTGCAAGCTCGACGGCGCGAGCTTCGCGCAGTCCAGCTTCCAGCGCGCGGCCTTCATCGAAACGCCGCTGCCCGGCTGGCGCTTCGCGGGGCAAGAGCTGTTCGGCGTGCAGTTCATGGACTGCGACCTCACCGGCGCCGACTTCGCGGAGGCCACGCTGCAGCAATGCAACTTCAAGGGCGCGATGCTGAAGGATGCCAACTTCTCCAAGGTGCGCGCGCCGAACGCGCTTTTCCCCGAGGCGGTCGGCGAAGGCTGCAATTTCCAGGATGCCGACCTTCGGCAGGCCATCTTCCACAAGGCTGCGTTCGCGCGCGCCCGCTTCGACCGCGCCAACCTCTATCAGACGAACTGGATGGAGGCGAAGCTGCCCGGCAGCAGCCTGCGCGACTGCGAGCTGACCTACGCCGACTTCTCGCAGGCCGACCTGAGCCAGGCCGACCTGCATGGCGCGACGCTGTTCCGCACCAAGCTGCACCGGGTGACCGACACCGGCGCCCGCTTCACCGACCGAGCCCGCGCGCTGGAGACCGACCCGGTGCTCGCGCGCGCCGAGGACTGGCCTGCCCAGCCCTGACCCCACGACCACAGGAGAACACCATGGGTGCCCCCGACCTGAGCCACGCCACCGAACTCACCGACGCCGTCGGCGCGCACGCGCTGGCGGTGAACTTCGTCGCCGACGTGGAGGCCGTCGACGAGCACGGCCACTGCCGCGTGCGCGCCGGCGGCCAGCGCTTCGACGCCACGCCGGCCTACAGCTGCCTGGTGGCGCCCGCGGTCGGCGACCGCGTGGCGTGCTGGCGCGCGGCGCTGCCCCAGGGCGCCGACACACGCCAGGGCGACGCGGTGCACGTGCTGGCGGTCCTGAGCCGGCCCGACGCCACCTCGCCGATGCGCCTGCAGCTGGCTGCCGACACGCAGCTCCATGCCGGCCGCCTGTCGCTGGACACCGACGCGCTCGACGTCCGCACCGGCGAAGCCTCCATCGTCTACCGCTCACTTCAGACGCTGGGCGAGTGGTGCCGCGCCACCATCGGCCAGCTGCAACTGGCCGGCGCCACGCTGGCCACGGTGTTCGACCGCGAAAGCCACCATGCCGGGCAGCACCAGCGAACCGTCGACGGCATCGACCTGCTGGAAGCGCAGATGGTCGACCACCGCGCGCAGAGCCTGATGCACCTGCAGGGCGAGAACGTGCTCGCCAACGGCGACCGGCTGGTCAAGGTGCAGGGCGCCCAGATCCACTTCGGCTAAGACCCACGCCATGTTCGCCAACACGCAAATGATGGGGATGGACCTCGGCTTTCCCGACGTCTGCCTGACCCCGACGCCGGCGCCCGTGCCGATCCCCTACCCGAACATCGCGATGGCGCCGATGGCGGTGTCGTTCATCCCGACCATCATGACGATGTGCATGCCCAACCACAACATGGGCACGACCATCCCGATGACCAATGGCGACAACGCCGGCGTGTCGCTCGGCGTCGCCTCGGGCACGGTGATGGGCCCGCAGCGCCACGTCACCGGCGCCTTCACGGTGCTGATGATGGGCATGCCCGCCACGCGGCTGACCAGCGTCTCCATCGGCAACAGCACCAACGCGCCGGGCGCGCGCATCGTGCCGAGCCAGGTGGGCGTGATCATCCTGGCGCCTTGAGCCGCCCTCATCCCGCCCGCCCCACCCGCCCGA
>Ga0196963_10002659_pt1 | contig 10529 bp, 13 predicted proteins | sample S1_5metaG_FD_148600 | JGI IMG/M metagenome (GOLD analysis project Ga0196963, IMG submission 148600) | Soil microbial communities from Anza Borrego desert, Southern California, United States - S1_5 | ecosystem: Environmental > Terrestrial > Soil > Desert | place: USA: California | collected... | reverse complement strand
GTAGAGCTCCGAGGTCGAGGCCTGGTAGAAGCGCACGCTCTTCTCGAGCTTGAGGATGCGCATCGCCTCGAGCAGGCGCAGCGTGCCGAGCCCGTCGGCGTTGGCCGTGTATTCCGGGGTCTCGAAACTCACCTGCACGTGGCTCTGGGCCGCGAGGTTGTAGATCTCGGTCGGCTGCGTCTCCTGCACCAGGCGGATCAGGTTGGTGGCGTCCGTCATGTCGCCGTAATGCATGAAGAACCGGACGTTCTTCTCGTGCGGGTCGGCGTAGAGATGGTCGATGCGGGCGGTGTTGAACGACGACGAGCGCCGCTTCAGCCCGTGCACCACGTAGCCCTTCTTGAGCAGGAGCTCGGCGAGATAGGCGCCGTCCTGGCCGGTGACACCGGTGATGAGGGCGACAGGCTGGGTCATGGGAGGGTCCGTACTGGCAGGAGGACGAGGGACTTAGCACCCCCGGGCGCCCGAGACAACGGCGCGGCCAGCGGGGGAATTCCCGAACCGGCCAAATTCGCGGAGCACGGGCTCATACCATAAAGATAGTAGACATAATGGATAGGTCAAGGTCCAAAATTGGCAATAAAAAACTATATAAAACAATATATTAGTATGCCTCTCTCTCGCCGACACCATTTAGACACAATGTCTTGCTATATAGAGAGCGGACAGGAGACACTGCATGCCTCGCCCCGCTCCCAATCGTAACCGACGCCGCCGGACCTTCCTGCGCGCCCTGGCCGACGGCCACCCCGTCGCGCAGGCCAGCGCCATCAGCCGGATCGGCTGGAGCACCCTCTATCTGTGGAGGCGCAAGGAACCCGAGTTCCGCGCCGCCTGGGATGAGGCCGCCCGCGCCGGCGAGGACGCCGTTGCGGCCCGCTACGACAGCGAGCTGATGCGCCGCGCCGTGGACGGCGTCGACGAGCCGGTCTTCCACGCGGGTGAAGAGATCGGCACGCGCCGACGCTATTCCGACCCGCTGCTCATGTTCGGCATCCGCGATCTTCGCCAGCGCCGCTCCGCCGCCAGCCAGCCCTTCATCGCCCGCACGCCCAAGGTGACGGTGGTAATCGCGCCGTTCGGCAATGCGGACCGGGAGGCGGCGAGGAAGAAGGACGAGGGAGATGAATAGAGCGAATCGTCATGCCGGCGCCCGTCTTGTTTCGCGCCCGTCGGCGGCCGAGGCGCCCGGCGACGCAGCGCAGGGGCGGCATCCGCTCGTCGGATCAGAAAAGATGGACCCCGGCGGTGCGCTGCGTTGCGGGCCTTCAAGGCCCGCAACGGGCGCGGAGGATTGGCGCCGGGGGGACGACATGGAAGCGGGTGACAAGGGGGAGTACGGCGAGGCCGGAGCACCTGAACGCAAGATTTTCAACCTGCCCCATCGCTGGCAGCCGCGGCCACACCAGATGAGATTGTGGGATTTCCTCGGCCGCGCGATCGGCCCGGAGCCGGACGGCAAGCGCGCCGTCGCCGTCTGGCACCGCCGCGCCGGCAAGGATTCGCTGGCGGTCAACTTCGCCTGCCTCGCGGCGCATCGGCGCGTCGGCAATTACTGGCACATGCTGCCCACCGCGCGGCAGGGCCGCAAGGTGATCTGGGAGGGCATCGACCGCGCCGGCCGCCGCCTGATCGACCAGGCCTTCCCGCCGATCCTGCGCGCCGGCAAGAGCGAGGAGGACATGCTGATCCGCCTCGACATCGGCTCGACCTGGCAGGTCGTCGGCTCCGACAATTTCGACAGCCTCGTCGGCGCCAACCCGGTGGGCGTGGTGTTCTCCGAATGGGCGCTGGCCGACCCGCGCGCCTGGGACTACATCCGCCCGATCCTGGCCGAGAACGGCGGCTGGGCGCTGTTCATCTACACGGCGCGCGGCCGCAACCACGGCGCCACGCTGTTCGACATGGCGCGCAAGACCGAGGGCTGGTTCGCCGAGAAGCTCACCGTCGAGGACACAAAGGTGATCGAGCCCAGTGTCATCGAAGACGAGCGCCGCTCCGGCATGGCGGACGAGATGATCCGCCAGGAATATTACTGCTCGTTCGAGGCGGCGCTGGTCGGCTCCTATTACGGCACGCTGCTCGAGGCGGCGGAGACCGAGGGCCGCATCACGCCCATGAAGGTCGACCCGACCCTGCCGGTGGTCACGTCCTGGGACCTCGGCATCGGCGATTCCACCTCCATCTGGTTCGCCCAGGCCAGCGGCTCGGAGATCCGCCTGATCGACTACTACGAGGCCTCGGGCGTGGGGCTCGACCACTACGCCACCGTGCTGCGGGAGCGCGCCGCCAAGGGCGGCTACCGCTACGGCGAGACGCTGGTGCCGCACGACGCCACGCAATCCGAGCTGGGCACCGGCCGCACCCGGCTGGAGACGATGCGCAGCCTGGGCATCGGCCGCCTGCGCGTGATCAAGCGGCTGGGCATCGACGACGGCATCAACGCCGCGCGGGTCATCCTGCCGCGCTGCTGGTTCGACACCGAGGCTTGCGCCCGCGGGCTGGACGCGCTGCGCCAGTACAGCCGGGCGTGGAGCGAGGAGCGCAAGAGCTTCGGCGAGCGGCCGGCGCATGACTGGACGAGCCACGCCGCCGACGCCTTCCGCTATCTCGCCATCGGCCTGCGCGAGCCCAGCCACGATGCCTGGGATTCGCCGCACCCGCGCCCCATGCGCGCCCTGACCGAGGACACGCCCGGGGCGGCGGCGCTCTACGGCGTGACCACGCGCATGATCGGCGGGATGGAGATGGAATGCGGCCGCGACGGCAAGTGGCGGCACACCCACGCGATCACCGAGGAGGAGTGAGTGTGGTCTCACCCTTCGAGACGCTCGCTGCGCTCGCTCCTCAGGGTGAGGCCTCTTTTTCCTGGGATGAAGAAACCTCGTCCTGAGGAGGCGCCCCGTCTTGCGCCGCACCGCGGCGCCAAAAAAGGCGCCTTCTCGAAGGACGACGACACCCAAGCAATCACCGAGAAGGAGCAGTGAGATGGACGGCACGACGATGATCCCGGTTCCGACGGCGCGCGACGGCACGCGGCATGAAGGCCCGCCGCCGAGCGTGCGGTTGGCGCTGCTGCCCGAGACCGAGGCGCACGCTCTGCGCCCCGCCGATCGGGAGCGGGCCCGCGCGCTCCTGCAGCATCCCGCCGCATCTGCGGCCCTCGGCTGTCACCCATGAGCGACGCAGCGTCCGAGGGCGACTTCGCCGCGGACATGGCGGCGCTCGCCGCGTCGATCCGCCGGGGCGAGGCGGAGAACCGGGCGAAGGCCAAGGACTTCGCGGCGCGCCGCAGCGAATGCGCCCTCCGCGCCGGCGCGCGGCAGCAGAGATTCATGCTGTGGTGCGCGCACGAGCTCAACAGCGCCGTGCGCCAGGCGGACGCCGCGCTTGCCCCGGCCGGCTACCGGCTGACCCAGACCACGATGCGCCCGCCGAACTGCCGCGGCCTGGACGAGAGCCGGAACTGGATCGTCGGTCAGACGGAACTAGCGCTGACGCGCGACCTGATGAACCGGCGGCTGACGATCACGCTACGCATGGATGGGGTGGTGCGGGCGAGCGGAGACGGGAAGGAGAGCAAGGCTTATCCGGAATGCGAGGCAGAAAAACTGAATAAGGCATATGCGGAAGAGCTAGGTAGGCAACTTATCGACGATACAACACCCCAGCGCAGCTAATTACTCGTCGGAAGCTTTCGCCCTATACGGTCAGACGTCCACTTAACTTTCTTTGGCAAAGGCCCGAATACATAGCGATAGCTGAGCTGCGGTTTACTATTTGGGCCAGCGACCACATCGGCGCCGAATACCGGCGCGTACATAGCATGTCGCACTACGAGCTTGTCGTGTGCTCGAGAGTTCGCAAAGATGAAGCGATAGCCAAAACGCGCGAGCATCCTATTAATGCGTCGCACCTCGCTCGCCGTTCCCAAATTAAAATGCCGAATTCCCCGAGCGGCGTTGTCGCTCTTTAACTGTAATAAGCCACGAACCACGATTCGCGCATCAATGGGAAATAATAACTCCAAAAAAGCCGCCCGGTTCGGATAAGGCTGAACTTTCTGTTCGGGCATGCTTGGGTCGAAATAGATAACCGGGTTGTCGGTCGTGATAAAGTCGACGTCAGTCTCATTGTGAACGATCTGAAAACCAAGAAAACTTACCACTCTCTCGAATCTATCAATCAAGTCGGGAATGGCATGGATAGATTGATGAGGATCGATTCCGACAACGACACGATCAAGAATGTCGTCGTGCCCAGGCGGCTTCGGTGGGAATTCACCCAAAGCATCCATCTGCCGCATTGTCGTTTTTACGGTCTGAGCTAAAGACAACTCGACCATATCGCGAGCCGCGGGCACTCGAACCCGCATTAGGGACATGAATTCTAAGATTGCTGCCAATACACCGTCTGGGTTGTCGCGCCGACGAAGCGCATCGACAACGATTGGCCAACGACCTTCTATCCTACTGAAGAAGTTTTCCAGGCTATCATTGTCCCGCCCGCCATCGGGTGTTGGCTGAGAGTAGTAATAGCGCTCAAACGCGATTTCCTCGGGTTTGACATGCAATGGGATGTCTGGCTTCGCCTTCCGATATGCATAGACCCGCTCGTGCTGATCGGAGAAATTTTTTAAGTACGTGATTGGCACATAGTGGTGCCGTTTTTTTGTCGTCGAGTCGGATTGCATCTGGTCAATATAAACCTTCCGGTCGAAGAGGGCGGGGGGCCGGGGTCGGAACACTGGAACGTCAGGCATCGACGTTGAGGCACCAACAAATCAGCTCACGAGTGCTGGAAGCTGGGCTGTTCCTGTCTGCGCTGTAGAAGCGCGCCTCCCCATCTTCCAGTAGTTGCGCGGTTACATGAGGCGCCTGGGATCCGAGGCTGCATCGGACGCATTTCGCACCGATTGCTCGCATAGCAGCAGATCACCCAGGGCGCATGGCAGGCGGATGATGGTTGGTCTTGCCCTAACAGGACAGTCGCCGCTCCAACTTCGGACACGTCGGCCGTGAGCGAACTTTTGGGGATCAGCCGATAAAGCGCTTCTGACGGTCCATCTTGTCTCGCTCCACCGCCTCCCGGATAAAACCGGCGCTACGACTGGTCGCGATAGCGCAGTCGTCATTACCGTGCCGCCCCTCATCGACGATGCGACTTCCGGCCAACACTTCGGATGCCATCACAAAAGCCAGTTCGTCCTTTGGCAGCCGATCCCGGAGGTTAGTCCTAGCCGGCCAGCCGCGCTCATGCCTGATCTGGGCTGCGCTTCCGCCCAGAAGCGCCTTGTAAATGGCGTTGGTGCACTGGGCATAGCCGCCTTCAACGACGCCGTGCTCTCGAAGGATATCGGTGTATTTCAGCCTCTCGGCTCGCGCCAAGGCCCGGATTCCTACCCGCTCGTTGTCCTCGGCCGACGCGCGCTGCAAAATCTCGTCGGCAAGGTCAGCATCGCCTTTCCGGTAGCGCAGCCAAACTTGGAGAACTTCGATTTCGAGCTTGGGGTTCAGGTAACCGGCGTAGGCCACGGCTAACAGCGGATGGCCGTACGTGCCGGCGTTCCCGCGCCCCACCCCAGCGTAAATCACGTCAATCATTGGCTTATTTGACTTAAGGTAACCGCTGGTTACCTTTTTTCTGAGTTCGGCGATCAAGCGTTTCGCCGCGCCGTTGCCACGCCAATGCTTAGGGGCTCGGCTAATTGGAGCGCGGGCAAGCTCCCACAGGTCGTCCAAACAAATATGGCCGTTGGCATCCTCACGGATGGCACGGCCACGTAAAACTAACTGGGAAGGCGGAGTGACGTTATCGCTCAATGCGATCTCCTATGGTTGTCCGAGGTCTCCCCGCCTCGGATGATTTCACCGTTGCACACCGCCGAACTACGAGTCGGCTACCCAGTAAGCAGCCTACTCAGTTTTTCCGTTCCGTCCAGCCCTGTGCTGACCGGAAATCCTCGTGGCTCACCAGCATCACTAATCCCCATACACCGCCCTGAACTCCTCCGCCGCGGCGGCGTCGAGGAAGCGGAACTGGATGATATCGGTGAGGGTCTCGCGCTCGCGCCGTTCGGTTGTGCAATAGCCTGAGTTGCCGACGCGCACGAAGCACCACGCCAGCATGTTGGAGTAGCGGCTGCTCCACAGGTCGAGCGGGCGCGGCTTGTGGAGCCGGCTGAGCTCGCTGGGGACCGGAATCTCGACCGCGTGCGGGAAGTCGCGCCGCAACTGCCAGGTCTTGGTGGCGCCCTTGTAGCGGCTCATGCCACGGCCCCGGCGCGCCCGCGCCCGATCATCTGCCAGTAGTTGCGCAGGTTCCACGACGGCACGGCCTTGGGGTCCGACGAGACGATGCGCGGCGGGAAGCGGGCCCCGCCGCCGCAGCGCGAGCAGCGCAGGCGGCGCCAGATCTCGTTGAGCGTCACCGCCGGCCCGTGGCGCAGGACCAGGGGCTTGAGCGTCACGTCGCCGCGGTGGCGGCAGGAGAGGCATTCGGCGCCGATGTGCTCGCACATCAGCAGGTCGCCGAGCGTGCGTGGACGAGGGCGGCCGTAATCGGGAGAGTAGGGGGCGGGCATGACGGAAGGGTCCGCCACCCGGCCTACCTATGCAATCCGCCCCAGAGCTAGAGGTGTGGCCGCGCGCGCGACCGCGATATCTGGTCCGCGCCCGCGCCCGTCACGCGGCGTGGGAAGAAAGCCCCAGAGACTCGATGCTCAGACTAGAAATCGCCGGCGCGTCCGCCATCGGCGGTGGAAACGCCCGACGAGCGAGCAGACCGATCTCGAGAGCAATCGCAGATGAACGCACTCGCCGGCCAATGGGAGGCGATGGCGGTTGAAGCCGAGCAGGACGACCCCAAGGCCGTCAAACGCGACCCTTAACGGGGCATCGTCGGGAACGGAACACCGCCGCCGGCAGTAACCAGCAACAGCGCCCGGGCGAGCCTCTCCGCTTTCGAATTCCGGGCCGCAAAGGGCCTGGCGTTGGTCGGCTTTGGCTCACCCTCGTCGTCATCACGACGGGCGGCGGCCTCCCCATCGGCGGTCGCGGGAAGCTCGGCGATCCGGCTCGGCGCGGCGGCGGCGTGCGCGACGGCTTGATCCCCAGCCCGTGCGGAGGGAGCGATCGCGATGACAAGGGTCAGGGCAACGGCGGACACGATCAAGCCGCAGGTGACCATGGAGCGCCTAACGGGTTTTGCGCCGCCCCTCGACGTGATTGGCCAGGGCTTCGTAGCAGCGGGCGACGTCTTCCAGTATCTGCCGGGATTCGGCAAAGCGCGCCCGCTCGGCCCGCTGGTGAATGGAGGAGGCGTAGTCGCGATAGGATTGGGGTGCGGCGGTGTTGCGGTCGTGGCGTGCGCTGTCAGGCATGAAGAGACTCGGGGTTGTTACTTCTGCAAAGCACAGACATAAGCGGGTCCCTGGGGAAAAGTTCCCGTCACGGCCCAGCCTAGCTGTCTCGTCGCGCGGTCATCAGCGCACCGACCAGCTGGGATCGACCGAACGGTTTGCGCAGCACGATGGCGGAGCGAAACGCGCCGGGCAGGCGCTCGGGATCGTAGCCGGTGGAGACGATGAACGGGATGTCGCGCGACCGCAGCTCCGCCGCCACCCGGTGTGCGGGCACGCCGCGCAGACTCGCATCGAGCACCGCCATGCGAGGCGTCGTCGTATCGAGGACAGACAGGGCCTCCTCGACCGTGGCCACGCGAACGATGTCCCGGTAGCCGATCTCGATGAGCATGCTTTCGAGGAGTTCGGCGGTTGGCTCGTCATCCTCGATGAGCAGAACCTTCCCCAGCCCTTTCGCGCTGGTGTCCGCGGCGTCAGACACGGCGTCGTCGTCCTTGTGCAGGGAGGGGAGGTAGGGAAGATACCAGGATCGGTATCGGCTTCGGGCGGGCCGGTTTTCTCGGCTGCGCGCTCTGCCAAGGCGTCAAACCGTCCGGATTCTCCTTCGTTCGGTTTCATACATAATGGGTAGCGGAGGGAGCCTCGTCACCTCGGGAAAACCCTTAAGCTGTGCCGTAAAACCCCCGATCCGGACGCCCGGACCGGGAGGGCGGCACGACCAGAGTTCGGGCCCCCGTGAAGAGTTAGCGGTGTGCCAAACCAAACTGGAAACCGCCGATGCGAGCCTTCCCCGACCCGATTCGTCAGCCGCCCTTCGCGGCGGTGCTGCACGGATTTGACGATCGGCCCGGGCCGTGCCGCGGTGCTCGGCCCGCGGCCACCTGGCCTCGGTACCGCTTGGCCAGCGCCATAAAATGGGCCGCGACCCGGCTGAGCTCGGGCGCCACATCCTTGAAGGTCGAGGACCCGGCCATCGAGATGAGGCGTTCCGCCTCGCGCCGATAGAGTTCGTGCTTGGACAGATGAACGGGCATGGCATCCCCCGACAGCGGAGGGGACTGTACTGAATCGAACCGACTTGGGAAGTCAGGAAATCCCCTAGCTGCGACGCCCGCCTCAGGCCTTCTCACCGCTGCAGAAGGCCCACGACGAGCACGACATGGACGAACGAACGGGTGATGCGGTCGAGGGAGCGGCGCCGGATTCGCCTCCGTTGACAGGCGGCGCGGAACGGTTTTCAATCTGCGATTGAGAGTGCCGGGGGGTACTAATCCAATGCGGGTATCGCGTCCGGGGCGCCTTGTTGCCCTGTGCTTCCTGTTGGCCGGGGCCCTGCCCGGCGCGATCGGCGCCGCCGCGGCGCAGGCCCTGAACCCCGGCAAAGGCTCGACGCTGCAGGTCGTCGACGAGCTGAAATACGATCGCAAGATCAAACAGACCTTGCCGCCCAACGCGCCGGGCCGGACGGCGCCCGCGCCGGACCCCAACGGGCCGTGCGTCCAGGCCGCGAAGGCCTTCTCGCCGCTGCAGAAGGCCCACGACGAGGAGCCCGACGAAGACAAACGGGCCGCCATGCGGGACGCGGCGTTTCTGGCGGCGGCCATGGCGTATCGCCAGGCCTGCTTCGCCGCCTGGTCCGCCGCCGAGCCGGCCCTGGCCGCCGCCGGCGTCGACGCTCTGGTCGGCGTGCTGACCTTCAACGGTTCGCCGTTCTGCATGGGATTCAAGGTCGAGCCCCAGGCGATCCTCACCGCGCGGCACTGCTTCTTCGACAAGGAGAAGAACGTCCCGCTGCGTTCCGCCGACAACCTGGGCGCCGTGAGCTTCCTTGCCGGCGCCAACAGCGCGATGTCCTACAAGGCCCTGACCCTGCGGAGTTACGCGCCGGCCCTGACCGCCATCGCCGACGCGAGCGTGCATATCCCCCACGCCGAGGACAGGATCGTGGTGCAGCTGGATCGCCCCTTCGCCGACGGCCGAACCCTGACCCTGGACACGCCGGCGGACGAGCCGCTGCACGTCGCCGGCATCTTCACCTATGACGGACGCCCGGCGCTGGACGATCTTCTCTGGGCGAAGTCCAGTCGCGTGTGCAAGGCCGCCGCGCCGCGCAACGGCTGCTTCCAGCACGGCTGCCAGACATCGCCGGGCTTCAGCGGGGCGCCGCTCTTCGGGCTGCGCAACGGACGGCCCGTCATCGTCGGCATGCATATCAGCGCCGCCAGCGACGACGGCGCCTGCCGGCTGGCAAGCACCACCGACTATGAAGGCAATCTCGCCATTCCGGTCGCGCCGTTCAGCAGCGCGCACTATCCCAACCCCTGATCGACCGAGGCGTTCGCATGGTTCATCCGTACCGCCCGCTGGGCCTTCTCCTGCTGCTCGTCCTCGCCGCCTGCAACGGACGCGAGACGAAGCCCGTCACCGAGGCGTCGCCGCCGCCCCCCACGGTGCAGGCCCGCGCCTTCACGAACACGACATGCCCCGTCTCGAAAGCCGCCCTCCGGGCCGCTCCCGAGCTGGGGCCTGCGGTCGGCGCGGCGCTGTCCGCGCTCGCCCTGCCGCTGATCGAGAAGGGCTTCGACGCCCTCGGCGCCGCCCTTCGCAACGCGGCCGAGCCCTCGACCACGAAGGCCTCGATGCAGACGACGGCGGAATTCTACCTGGTGCGGCCAAACGCACGGGTCGCGTCCATCGCGCCCGCCTGGGGCTGCATCATCGCCGTCGTCGGCCCGTTCGGCGAGCCCGGCAGCGGCACGTTCGAATCCGCTTACTGGACATCGGAGGATCGCGCGCCGGCGCGCACGCTTCTCAACAGTTTCGGCCTGGTCGGCGATCCGCATCTCTATCTCGAGGCGCAGGTCATCGCCTCGAGCGATCGCAGCGCCTTCCGCCTGGCCGTCCGCCATTTCGAGTATGCGGCGGCCTTGAACCCCAGCACCTTCAACGCCAAGCGCGACCTGGTCCTGTCCTTCATCTTCGAGAAACCGGCGGCCGATCCCGATGCCGATGACGCGAAGGCCTTCGCCATCGGCTCGGTCTCCTTCAAGGATCTGGTCGCCGGCAAGACGTTGCTGACGACGGCGGCGATGCCGGGCGAGCGTTTTGGAACGTCGTGGATGCCGATGCCCACCGTGTCGCCCGCCGCCACGCAGATCCTTGCCGG
>Ga0196963_10002658_pt1 | contig 10529 bp, 8 predicted proteins | sample S1_5metaG_FD_148600 | JGI IMG/M metagenome (GOLD analysis project Ga0196963, IMG submission 148600) | Soil microbial communities from Anza Borrego desert, Southern California, United States - S1_5 | ecosystem: Environmental > Terrestrial > Soil > Desert | place: USA: California | collected... | reverse complement strand
GCGGGCGGGACGATGGTGACGGCGAGCCTCGGCGACAGGCAGCTCAGCTACACCCTCTCGCAGCCCGGCGAGCATTGGGTGGCGAATTCCCTGGCCGTGCTCGGCGCTGTCGAGGCGGTCGGCGGCGACCTCGCTCTGGCGGGCCTCGCGCTTGCCGACATGCCGGGGCTCAAGGGCCGCGGCGAGCGCCGCCGGATCCCCGCCGACGGCGGCGAGGCGCTGCTGATCGACGAAAGCTACAACGCCAACCCGGCCTCGATGGCGGCCACCCTGGAGACGTTCGGCGAGGAAAAGGTCGCCGGCCGGCGCATCGCCGTCCTCGGCGCGATGCGCGAACTCGGCGCCGAGACGGCGGCGTTCCACGCCGCCCTCGCCGCCCATGTCGAGGCGGCTCGGGTCGACTTTGCGGTCCTGGTCGGAGAGGAGATGGAGGCGCTCGCAAAAGCGCTTGGCCGGGGCGTCGAATTGGCGCATGTCGGCGATGCGGCCGCGGCCGCCGGCCTGGTCCGCGAAGCGATCGGACCGGGGGACGCGATACTCGTCAAGGGATCCAATTCCATCGGACTTGCCGCTCTCGTCGAGGCGCTGGCAAGCGGGAACGACCGATGATCTTGTGGATATCAGAGCAGCTCGGCTTCGCCGGCATCTTCAACCTCTTTCGCTACATCACCTTCCGCGCGGGCGCGGCCACGGCGACGGCCTTGATCATCGGCCTGCTGATCGGTCCGAAGTTCATCGGCTGGCTGCGCATCCGCCAGGGCAAGGGCCAGCCGATCCGCATCGACGGGCCGCAGTCGCACCAGGCCAAGCGCGGCACGCCGACCATGGGCGGACTGATGATCCTCACCTCGCTCACCGTCTCCATGCTGCTCTGGATGGACTTTTCGAACACCTATCTCTGGGCGTGCCTGTTCATCACCGTCGGGTTCGGGCTGATCGGGTTCCTCGACGATTACGAGAAGGTCTCCAAGCGCCACCACAAAGGGGTCTCCGCGCGGACGCGGCTGCTCGCCGAGTTCGTGGTCGCCGCAACCGGCGTCCTGATCATCACCTGGGGCGCGGGGACCGAGCTCTACATCCCCTTCTACAACGGGCCGGTCGTCGATCTCGGCTGGTTCTACATCGTCTTCGCCTCGTTCGTGATCGTCGCCTTCGGCAATGCGGTGAACCTCACCGACGGCCTCGACGGGCTTGCGACCATGCCGGTGATCATCGCCAGCCTCGCCTTCCTGATCATCTCCTATCTGGTCGGCAACGCCGTCTTCTCCTCCTATCTCGGCATTCCCTTCGTGCTCGGCGCCGGCGATCTCACCGTGCTCTGCTCGGCGATCGTCGGAGCGGGCCTCGCCTTCCTCTGGTTCAACGCGCCCCCCGCCGCGGTCTTCATGGGCGACACCGGCAGCCTCGCATTGGGCGGCGCGCTCGGGGCGATCGCGGTCTGCACCCAGCATGAGATCGTGCTCGGCATCATCGGCGGGGTGTTCGTTGTCGAGGCGATGAGCGTCGTCATCCAGGTCTTCTTCTACAAGAGGACCGGGAAGCGCGTGTTCAAGATGGCGCCGATCCACCACCATTTCGAGCAATTGGGCTGGTCCGAGCCCACCGTCGTGATCCGCTTCTGGATCGTCTCCTTCGTCCTCGCCCTCGCCGGCCTTTCGACGCTGAAGCTGAGATGATCGCGAGCCCCGCCTTTGCCGGAAAGAAATATGCGGTGCTCGGCCTCGCCCGCTCCGGCCGCGCCGTCGTCGAGTCGCTGGCCGCGAGCGGCGCCGAGATCATGGCGTGGGACCAGAGCCCCCAGGCGCGGGAAGCTTTGAGCCAAATCCTCCCCGGTACGGGGAGGGGGACCGCACGAAGTGCGGTGGAGGGGCCGGCGCCGACGGCGCCGGTTTCACCGTCGCCGCCCCTCCACCAGCCTGCGGCTGGTCCCCCTCCCCGTACAGGGGAGGAATTGGTCCGCATCGCCGACCCCCTCGCCACCGCGCTTTACGGCTATGACGGAATCGTCGTCTCGCCGGGGGTGCCGCTCAATCGCCACCCGATCGCCGAGCGCGCGCGCAACGCCGGCGTGCCCCTGGTCGGCGACATCGAGCTGTTCGCCCAGGCGCGCGCGACCCTGCCGCCGCACAAGGTGGTGGGCATCACCGGCACCAACGGCAAATCGACCGTCACCGCGCTGGTCCACCATATCTGCCGCACCGCCGGCCTGCCCGCGACCATGGCCGGCAATATCGGCTACCCGATCCTCGGCCAGGACCCGCTCCCGGCGGACGGCGTCTACGTGCTCGAACTCTCCTCCTATCAGATCGACCTCAGCCACAGCCTCGACTGCGACGTCTCGGTGCTGCTCAACATCAGCCCGGACCATCTCGACCGCTATGACGGCGTCGAGGATTATGCCGCCTCCAAGGCGCGGCTGTTCGCCATGCAGTCGGACGAGCATGTCGCGGTCGTCGCCATCGACGACGATTACACGCGCGCCATCGCCGCGACGGTCGCGGGCCGGAAGGTGCTGGTCTCGGCGGCCGACGTGAAGGACCAGTCGCGCTGGCCTTCCCTCCAGGGCCCGCACAACGCTCAGAACGTCGCCGCGGCCGTCGCCGCGGCGCGCGCGCTCGGCATCGGCAACGCCGTCATCGCCGCCGCGCTCGCTTCCTATCGCGGCCTTCCTCACCGCATGGAGCGGGTCGCCGAGAAGCACGGCGTGCTGTTCGTCAACGACAGCAAGGCGACCAATCCGAACAGCGCCGCCCCGGCGCTTGCCGCCTATCCGAGGGTGCACTGGATCCTCGGCGGCCTGCCCAAGTCCGACGATCTCGATCCGTGCGAGCCCTATCTCGATCACGTCCGCGCGGCCTACACGATCGGCGAGGCAGGGCCGATGTTCGCCGACCTGCTCGAGGGCAAGGTGCCGGTCCGCCGTTGCGAGATGCTGCACGAGGCGGTGAGCTGCGCCGCCGGCGCAGCCGAGCCCGGCGAGGTGGTCCTCCTGTCGCCGGCCTGCGCATCGTTCGACCAGTTCAGGGATTATGAAGCACGCGGCGACGCGTTTCGCGCCGCGGTGGAGGCGCTTGCATGAGTATCCTGCAGCCCATGACCAAGAGCGGCGCCGCCCGGCTGGGCCGTTCCGACCGGACCCCGCTCGGCCGCTGGTTCTGGGAGATCGACCGCGTTCTCCTGATCCTGGTCGCGGTGCTGATCTCGATCGGCCTCGTCGCCGTCGCGGCCGCCTCCCCTGCCGCCGCCACGCGCTATTCGGGCGGCAACGTCAGCTTCGCCTCGCTCCATTTCTTCTACCGGCAGCTGATGTGGATCGCGGTCGCGGTGCCGGTGCTGATCGGAGTCTCGATGCTGCCGCGCACGCTCGCCCGGCGGCTGTGCATCGTCGGCGCGGTCGTGTTCACGATCTTGCTTTTCCTGGTGCCGATCGTCGGGGTGGAGGTGAACGGCTCGCGGCGCTGGCTCGGCGTCGGCATCTCCCAGTTCCAGCCGTCGGAATTCCTCAAGCCGCTGTTCATCGTCGCGATCGCCTGGATGCTCTCGCTCCGTCAAAAGGACGCCAGCCTGCCGGTGGTGCCCCTGACGGGCCTGCTCACCGGCGTCGTCGCTTTGCTCCTGATGCGCCAGCCCAATTTCGGCGAGACGATCATCTTCGTCTCCGCCTGGGTGATGCTGCTGATGCTCGCCGGCGTGTCGCTGCGCCTGCTCGGGCTGCTCGCGGCGGCCGGAGTCGCGGCGATCGTCCTCGCTTACCTTTTCTACCCCGTCGCGACGGCCCGCATCGACCAGTTCCTGTTCGGCCAGGGCGACACCTACCAGACGGAAAACGCTCTGCGCACCCTGACCTCGGGCGGCCTCTTCGGCGCCGGGCCGGGGGCGGGAACGCGCAAGTTCCACCTTCCCGAGCCCCATACCGACTACATCTTCTCGGTGATCGGGGAGGAGTTCGGGATCATCGCCTGCCTCGCCATCGCCATCCTTTACCTGACGATCGTCGCGCGGGTGCTCATCCGCCTGCTCCACGAGGATGACGGCTTCGTCGTCCTCGCCGCCGCCGGCCTCGTCACCCAGTTCGGCCTCCAGGCCCTGATCAACATGGCGGTCAACGTCCAGATCGCGCCGTCCAAGGGTATGACCCTGCCCTTCATCTCCTACGGCGGCTCGTCGATGATCGCGCTCGCGCTCGGCATGGGGCTGCTCCTGGCCTTCACCCGTCGCAATCCCTATCTCCACCGCTCGCCCTATGTGGTGAAAGGGGCCGGCCGATGATCGGGCGCCACTACGTCCTCGCCGCCGGCGGCACCGGCGGGCACATGATCCCCGCCCACGCGCTCGCCGAAGAGCTGATGCGCCGCGGACACCGCGTCGCCCTCGTCACAGACGATCGCGGCGCCCGCATCCCCGGCCTGTTCGACGGCGTCCAGGTCCACGTCCTCCCGGCCGGCCGGCTCGCCGGGGGCCCGGTCGGCTGGCTGAAGGCGACGCGCAACATCTTCACCGGCCGGGCGATGGCGCTGCGGCTCTACGAGACCTTCCGCCCGTCGGCGGTGATCGGGTTCGGCGGCTATCCGGCTCTGCCCGCCCTTCTCGCCGCCCGCGCCGACAAGGTGCCGACCCTGATCCACGAGCAGAACGCCGTGCTCGGCCGGGTCAACCGGCTGATGGCCGGCAAGGTGGACGCGGTCGCCACCGCCTACGAGAGCGTCCAGCGCCTCCCCGCCAAGGCGCGCGACAGGACCCATCTCGTCGGCAATCCGGTCCGCGAGGAGGTCCTCGCTTTGCGCGAGCTGCCTTTCCCGCCGCTGGACGAGGACGGCATCTTCCGCCTGCTCGTCACCGGCGGCAGCCAGGGCGCAACCATCCTCAGCGACGTGGTCCCGGAGGGCCTCGCCCTGCTGCCCGAGCATTTCCGCCGCCGTCTTCAGGTGACGCAGCAATGCCGCGCCGAGGACATCGAGCGGGTTCGGGCCCGCTACGGCGAGCTCGGCATCCCTGCCGATCTCGCCACCTACATGGCCGACATGCCCGAGCGCCTCAGCTGGGCGCATCTCGTCATCGCCCGCGCCGGCGCCTCGACCATCGCCGAGCTCACCGCCGCCGGCCGCCCGGCGATCCTGGTGCCTTTGCCCTCGGCGACCGACGACCACCAGACCTTCAACGCCCGCGAGATGGCGAAGGCCGGCGGCGCCCGTGCGATCGCCCAGTCGCGCTTCACGCCGGTCGAGCTCGCCAAGCAGATGCAGAAGCTCGCGCTCGATCCCTCGGCGCTCGCCAACGCGGCCGCGCGCGCCCGCGCCGTCGGCCGGCCCAACGCCGCCGCCGACCTCGCCGATCTGGTCGAGCGGACCGGCCGCGACCGCGGCTTCGACCCCGCTTTCCTTCGCGAGAACGTCCTCACGCCGGTGGCCGGCGGGGCCTATGCATGAGAGGCGTCGGCACCGATATCGGCACGATCCACTTCGTCGGCATCGGCGGCATCGGCATGTCCGGCATCGCCGAGGTGATGCACATATTGGGCTACAAGGTGCAGGGCTCGGACGTCGCCGAGGGCTATGTCGTCGAGGGGCTTCGCAAGGCCGGCATTCCGATCGCCATCGGGCATGATCCCGGCAATCTCGGCGACGCGGCGGTGGTCGTCATCTCGAGCGCGATCCGCAAGGACAATCCTGAGCTGGTCTGCGCCTATGAGCGGCGCATCCCGGTCGTCCGCCGCGCCGAGATGCTCGCCGAATTGATGCGGCTGAAGTCGACCGTCGCCGTCGCCGGCACCCACGGCAAGACGACGACGACCTCGATGATCGCCGCTTTGATGGATGCCGGCGGGATCGACCCGACGGTGATCAACGGCGGCATCATCAACGCCTACGGCTCGAACGCGCGGCTTGGCTCGTCGGAATGGATGGTGGTCGAGGCCGACGAGAGCGACGGCAGCTTCCTGCGCCTCGACGGCACCATCGCCGTCGTCACCAACATCGATCCCGAGCATCTCGACCATTACGGCTCGTTCGACAGGGCCAAGGACGCCTATGTCGAGTTCGTCGAAAACGTCCCTTTCTACGGCGCGGCTTTGCTCTGCGTCGATCATCCCGAGGTCCAGACCATTATTCCGCGGCTGCGCGACCGGCGCGTCGTCACCTACGGCTTCGCGGCGCTGGCCGATGTGCGGGGAGACAATGTCCGTCCCGTCCCCGGCGGCAACCGTTTCGACGTGACCTTGCGCGACCGGAGCGGACAGACGGCGACGATCGCGGACGTCGAGCTGCCCATGCCCGGCCGGCACAACGTCCAGAACGCGCTCGCCGCGATCGGGGTCGCGGCGGAACTCGGCATCCCCCACGAGACGATCGCGCGCGGCTTTGAGAAGTTCGACGGCGTCAAGCGCCGCTTCACCCGCGTCGGCGAGATACAGGGCGCGGCGATCATCGACGATTACGGACACCATCCGACCGAGATCCGCGCCGTCCTCTCGGCCGCGCGCGAAGGGGCCGAGGGAAGGGTGATCGCGGTGGTGCAGCCGCACCGCTTCACCCGCCTGCGCGACCTGATGGAGGAGTTTCAGGGCGCCTTCAACGACGCCGACATCGTCTACGTCGCTCCGGTGTATGCGGCTGGGGAGGAGCCGATCCAAGGCATCGACGCAGAGGCTCTGGTCGAGGGCCTTAAGGAGCGCGGCCACCGCGCCGCCAAGGCGGTCGCCGATTTCGACGACCTCTGCCAGAGCCTTCGCGACATCGCCGCGCGCGGCGACATGGTGATCTGCCTCGGCGCCGGCGACATCACCAAATGGGCCGCCGGCCTCGCCGACGGCATACGCTGCGCGAGGCTGAACAAGTGATGGGCGGAAAGGGACAGTCACTTGCCTCGCTGGCCGAACAGAATCTGCACCGACCGGTGGGGCAAGTGACTGTCCCCAATGTCCCCCCCCTCGCCGGCTCCATCGAGCCCGGCGGCTCGCTCGCCGACTTCATCTGGTTCCGCACCGGCGGCCCTGCCCAGTGGCTGGTGCGCCCGCAGGACGTCGCGGACCTCTCCCGCTTCCTCGCCGATCTCGACCGCGCAATCCCCGTCCTCCCGGTCGGCGTCGGCTCGAACCTGATCGTGCGCGACGGCGGCGTGCCCGGGGTGGTGGTCCGCCTCCCCAAGGCGATGGCCCACGTCCATGTCGAGCCGGGAAACCGGGTCCGCGCCGGCGGCGGGGCGATGGGCATCACCGTCGCCTCCAAGGCGCGCGATGCGCACATCGCCGGCCTCGAATTCCTCCGCGGCATTCCGGGGACCGCCGGCGGCGCGGTCCGGATGAACGCCGGCGCCTACGGCCGCGAGGTCGCGGACATCCTCGTCGAGGCGACTCTGGTCCTGCGCGACGGCCGCGTCGAGACCTGGCCCCGGGACCGGCTCGGCTACACCTACCGCCACAGCGAGGTGCCCGAAGGCGCGGTCGTGGTCGAAGCGCTGTTCGAAGGGGTGCCCGGCAACCGCGCCGCGATCGGCGCCGAGATGGACCGGATCGCCGCCGAGCGGGAAGCCTCGCAGCCTCTCAGGAGCCGCACCGGCGGCTCGACCTTCAAGAATCCGCCCGGCACCAAGGCGTGGATGCTGATCGACGGAGCCGGCTGCCGGGGCCTCATGATCGGCGACGCGCAAGTCTCTGAAAAGCATTGCAACTTTCTCCTGAATTTGGGCAATGCTTCGGCGTCGGAGATCGAGGCGCTGGGCGAGGAAGTGCGGCGCCGGGTCCGCGAGCATTCGGGCGTGATGCTGGAATGGGAAATCCAGCGTGTGGGGGTGAGTTCGTGAGTTCGGGTCAGGCAAAAACCGTTCGGGCTGAGCCTGTCGAAGCCCTGTCCTTGTTTGCGGCACCGGTAGAAGGGCAGGGCTTCGACAAGCTCAGCCCGAACGGAGTGTGTGCGTGAGCGATCGGTCGTGTCCTCTCCACGTCGCCGTGCTGATGGGGGGCTGGTCCGCCGAGCGCGAAGTCTCGCTCGTCACCGGCGCCGGCGTCGCCGACGCGCTCGAGAGCCGGGGCCATCGCGTCACCCGAATCGACATGGGCCGGGACGTCGCCCAGCGCCTCGCCGAGGCGAATCCCGAGGTCGTCTTCAACGCGCTCCACGGCACGCCGGGCGAGGACGGTACGGTGCAGGGCCTGATGGACCTGATGGGCCTCAGATACACCCACAGCGGGCTCGAGACCTCGGTCATCGCGATCGACAAGGAGCTGACCAAGATGGTGCTCGTCCCCCACGGCATCCGCATGCCGGAAGGGACGATCGTCGCGAGCGAGAGCCTGCACGAGGTCGATCCGCTGCCGCGGCCCTATGTGCTGAAGCCGGTCAACGAAGGCAGCTCGGTCGGCGTCGCGATCGTCACGCGCGAAGGCAATTACGGCGATCCGATCGGCCGCGACGTGCGCGGTCCGTGGCAGGACTTTGAGCGCCTCCTGGCCGAGCCCTTCATCCGCGGCCGCGAGCTCACCGTCGCCGTGCTCGGCGACGAGGCGCTGGCGGTCACCGAATTGAAGCCGACCACCGGCTTCTACGATTACGACGCCAAATATACGGACGGACTCACCGTTCACGTCTGCCCCGCCGAGGTGCCCGAGGCGATCGCGGCCGAGGCGATGGCGATGGCGCTGAGCGCGCACCGGCTGCTCGGCTGCCGCGGCTGCTCGCGCGCCGACTTCCGCTGGGACGACGAGCGCGGCGCCGAAGGGCTGTACCTGCTCGAGGTCAACACCCAGCCGGGAATGACGCCGCTGAGCCTGGTGCCCGAGCAGGCCCGCTATCGCGGCATCGACTATGCCGAGCTGGTCGAGCGGATCGTGGAGGCGGCGTTATGACGACGGCGAGGATCGCGAGGGGCGGGCCGGCGGCGCGCGCACGGCCGGCGAAAGCGCGCAGCGCGCCGCGGGCCGCGCCGCGCCGCCAGAAACGGCCCGGCTGGCTCGAGCAGGCCGGGATCGCGCCGGAGACGGTGCGCCGCGCCTCCAAATGGATCGTGCTCGGTCTGCTCGCGGCGATGGCCATCGCCGCAATCCTCGCTCTGCGCGTTCCGCAGCGTGTCGGCGCGGCTTTGGGCCAGGCCGTGGGCGAGGCGGGCTTCGCGGTCCGGCGCTACGAGATACGCGGCGTCGACAATATGGACCGCCAGCGGATCGACGCCGTCGTCGCCGCGGAGCTGCGCCGCGCGATGCCGCTCGTCGATCTGGGCGCGATCCGCGAGCGTCTGCTCGTGTTCGGCTGGGTCGCCGACGCCCGGGTTTCCCGCCGCCTTCCCGACACTCTGGTGATCGACATCGTCGAGCGGATTCCGGCGGCGATCTGGCAGCACGACCGGAGGTTGATGCTGATCGACGGGCAGGGCGTCGTGCTCGAGCATGTCAGGCTGGAGGCGATGCCCGATCTGCCGCTGCTGATCGGCCCCGCCGCCAACCTCCAGACCGCCTCGTTCGAGCGGCTGCTCGGCCGCGCCGCGCACCTTCGCCCGCAGCTCGCCGGCGCGACCTGGATCGGCGGCCGCCGCTGGGACCTGCGCTTCCAGACCGGCGAGGTGCTCGCGCTTCCCGAAGGCGAGGAGGCGGCGCAGCGCGCGATCGCCGATTTCGCGCGCAGGGACCAGCAGGCGCAGATGCTCGGCCGCGGCTTCGCCCGTTTCGACATGCGCATTCCGGGCCGGATGATCGTCCGGGTCTCCCGCGAGCCGGGCAGCGTCGTCCCCGCCATCGCGCCCGAAGCGCCGCCCCCGTCGGCCGGCACTCCGGCCGATCTCGCCAACACGATCTGAGGAGCCGAGATTTGCCGCAGGCGCCGGTCCGCAAGCTCGTCACCGCCCTCGATGTCGGCTCGTCCAAGGTCTGCGCGCTGATCGCGGAACCGGCCGAGGACGGCTCGCTGCGCATTCTCGGCAGCGGCCAGCGGCAGAGCCAGGGCGTCCGCCGCGGCTTCATCGCCGACATGGAGAAGAGCGAGGTCGCGATCCGCGAGGCGGTCGAGCAGGCCGAGCGGATCGCCGGCACCAATGTCGACCAGGCCTATGTCGGCTTCTCGGCGGGCGGCCTGGTCAGCGATCTCGCCTCGGTCGACCGCGAGATCGGCGGCCGCCGGATCGAGAAGCAGGACATGGACGCCTTGCTCGCCTCCGCGCGCGACGCGATCGATCCGGGCGGCCGCATGATCCTCCACGCTCTCCCCGCGCTCTACACGCTGGACGGGCTGCAGGGCGTCAAGAAACCGCTCGGCCTCCATGCCGGGCGGCTCGCGGTCGACATCCACGTCGTCGCCGCGGAGCCCCCGCCGGTCCGCAACCTCGATCTGTGCGTCCGATCGGCGCATTTGGGCGTTGAGGCCATCGTCGCCTCTCCCGTCGCCGCGGGAAAGGCCTGTCTGAGTGACGAGGAGCGCGAGTTGGGCGTTGCTTTGGTCGAGTTGGGTGCCGGCGTCACCAACGTTTCCGTCTTCGCGGGCGGCATGCTGGTCGGGCTGAAGTCGCTGCCGATGGGCGGGATCGACATCACCGACGACATCGCAGCG
>Ga0196963_10002657_pt1 | contig 10530 bp, 12 predicted proteins | sample S1_5metaG_FD_148600 | JGI IMG/M metagenome (GOLD analysis project Ga0196963, IMG submission 148600) | Soil microbial communities from Anza Borrego desert, Southern California, United States - S1_5 | ecosystem: Environmental > Terrestrial > Soil > Desert | place: USA: California | collected... | reverse complement strand
AGGCCTTGTTTTAAAAAAGATATCAGGGGGTCCTTGGCGCCGCAATGCGGCTTGACCCAAGCCCGCCAACCCCATATTTACCGGACATGGCGATCCTCAACATCATCGAAGCGCCCGACCCCCGGCTGAAGATCAAGGCCAAGCCGGTCAAGGAGGTGGACGCCCGCATCCGGCAGCTGCTCGACGACATGGTCGAGACGATGCATGCCGCTCCAGGCATCGGCCTCGCCGGCCCACAGGTCGGCGAAGGACTGCGCCTGCTGGTCATCGACATCGCGCGCGATGGCCAGCCGTCGAAGCCGATGAAGATCGTCAACCCGGAGATTGTCTGGGCCTCGGAAGAGCTGCTGCCGTGGGAAGAAGGCTGTCTGTCGCTGCCCGACCAGTTCGCCGAGGTGCTGCGCCCAGCGGAGGTCAAGGTGCGCTATCTCGACGAGAACGGCGCCAAGCAGGAGATGCACGCCAAGGGCGTGCTTTCAGTCTGTGTTCAGCATGAGATCGACCATCTCGAAGGCGTGCTGTTCGTGGACCACATCTCGGCGTTGCGCCGGAACATGATCCTGCGCAAGCTCGCCAAGACGAAGAAGCTCAAGACTCCGGCTTCGGCCTGATCCCTTCATGCGGCTGGTCTACATGGGCACCCCGGATTTCGCGGTGCCCCCCCTTGTTGCGCTGGGCGATGCCGGCCACGAGATCGTCGCCGTCTACAGCCAGCCACCGCGTCCGGCCGGCCGAGGCCAGCGCGAGCAGCGTTCCCCGGTGCACGAGGCGGCCGCCGCGCGCGGCATCGCTGTGCGCACGCCGGTTTCCCTGAAGGGCGAAGACGCCCAGCGCGATTTCGCGGCACTCGATGCCGACGCGGCCGTGGTGGCGGCCTACGGCCTCATCCTGCCCAAGGCGGTTCTCGATGCCCCGAAGCGCGGTTGCCTCAACATCCACGCCTCGCTGCTGCCGCGCTGGCGCGGCGCGGCGCCGATCCAGCGCGCGCTGCTTGCCGGCGATGGCGAGACGGGGATCACGATCATGCAGATGGATGTCGGTCTCGATACCGGCGCCATCCTGGTGACGCAAGCGACCGCCATTACACCTGCCGACACCGGCCGGACCCTGCACGACCGGTTGAGCGACATCGGTGGGCGGCTGATCGTTGACGCGCTGGCCCGGTTGGACCGCCTGACGCCGACACCGCAGCCGGCGGAGGGTGTGACCTACGCCGCCAAGCTGACGAAGGAGGAAGGACGGCTCGATTGGACCCAGCCGGCGGCGGCGCTGGCGCGCCAGGTCCGCGCCTTCGATCCGTGGCCGGGTGCCTGGTTCGAGCATCGCGGCGAGCGGATCAAGGTGCTGGCGGCCCACGAGCGCGGCACGGATATCGTTGGCACCCCCGGAGTGGTGATCGACGGCAACGCGACCGTGGCCTGCGGGGACGGAGCGCTGCAGCTCGCGCGACTGCAGCGCCCGGGCAAGGGGGCGCTGGCGGCGGGCGAGTTTCTGCGCGGCTTTGCCCTGCCCCCCGGCACGACCTTGGGCTGATGCCGCGTTACCGCCTCACCATCGAGTACGACGGCACGCCGTTCGTCGGCTGGCAGATGCAGAACAACGGGCTGTCGGTGCAGGGTGTGCTCGAGACGGCGGTTGGCAGGTTCTGCGGTGAAAAGGTCAAGACGACCGCGGCCGGCCGTACCGATGCCGGCGTGCACGCGACCGGGCAGGTCGCGCATGTCGATCTGGCGAAGGACTGGCGCCCGGACGAGGTGCGCGACGCGCTCAACTATCACGTGCGGCCGCATCCGGTGTGCGTGCGCGAGGTGATGATTGCCACGCCCGACTTCAATGCCCGCCTCTCGGCCCGCTCGCGGCGCTATATCTATCGTATCCTCAACCGCCCCGCGCCGCCGGTGCTGGAGCGTGACCGCGTCTGGCATGTGTCGAAACCTCTCGATGCGTCTTCCATGCATACCGCCGCCCAGGTGCTGGTCGGCCATCACGATTTCACGACTTTCCGGGCGAGCCTGTGCCAGGCCAAATCGCCGATGAAAACGCTCGACCGACTCGACGTGACGCGCGACGGCGATGAAATCCGAGTCACCGCGCTGGCGCGGTCCTTTCTGCACCATCAGGTGCGGAACATGGTCGGCACGCTCAAGCTCGTCGGCGAGGGCAAATGGAGTACGGACGACGTCGCCCGGGCGCTGGCCGCGCGCGACCGCGCCAAGGGTGGACCGACGGCGATCCCCGCAGGTCTCTGCTTGGTCGAAGTTACGTATTGAGCGGCCGGCGGGCCTTGATGTTCCAGGCCCAGCCCATGATCTCCCCCAGGCGGAGCTCGAGGGGCGACTGCATCGGCCAGGGTTCGCCGTAGACGAGGCGACCGCCGGGATGTGTGCCGTAACGGCGCAGCTGGTAGCGCCGGTAGAGCCGGCCGAGCTTGGGGATCAGATAGAAATAGAACTCGGTCTTGCGCAGGCTGAGGCCCTCGAAGCGCCGGAACAGCGTTTGAATGCCGCGCCGGGTGTAGCAGCGGGTGATCGGGTTGGCGACGCTCTGGCGCTCGCGTCCGCCCCATTCGGTGGCCTTGCCGATCCAGTTCGGGTCGCCGAAGGCCTGGCCCTTGAGGAGGCCCACGCACAGCAGAAGATTGATCCAATAGTGCCAGGAATCCTGGCAGTACAGCATGATCACCGCCTCGCCGCCGGGCTTGAGCACGCGGTAGGCCTCGGCCAGGGCGCGCTCGGTATCGAGCGTGTGATGCAGGACGCCGTTCGAATAGACGATGTCGAAGCTGCGATCGGCGAAGGGCAGGTTCTCGGCGTCCGACTGCACCGCGCGGCATTGCGCGCCGCGCTCGCCGAGCAGCGCGAACTTGCGCGCCGTCGCCCGGACGCGGGGCGCCGTCAGGTCCGTCGCCGTGACGATGGCGCCGTGGCGGGCGAAAAGCGCGCTGTGTCCGCCGGCGCCGGGGCCGATCTCCAGCACGCGCTTGCCGGCGAGCCGTGCCAGATCCATCTCGACGGCGGCCAAGTGCCGGCGCAGGCGGAACATGTCCTCGAGGTCGTCGAGAGCGGGAAGCAGCGTCTCGGCCGTCCAGCCATCCTCGACCTGGGCATAAAGCGACTGATAGAGGCTGCCCCAGAAATTCTGGATGTCTCCCTTGGTTGGCCCAGAGATGCGCGCGTCAGCTGGCATGCAGGGTGGATTCGGCAGCGTCGATGAGCAGGCCGAGAGTGAGGTCGATGGCAACGAAGCCCAGCGCCGGCAGAGCCTCGATGCCGAGCGCCGTCCGCACGATGAAGAACTGGTAGTAGATGACGAGGCCGGTCAGGAGGAGGGCGGCAAGGACCACGAACGTATCCGGCGCTATGTCCGCCGCGGCCAGGGCCGCCACCGGCACGAAGGCCGCTATCTGCAGCACATTGGCCCAGTTGTAGGCGACGATGTAGGTCGTGTAGCGCTGGCTTTTTCCCAGCGCGTTGGCGAGGTACCACGCGGCCAGCGGATAGGCCGTCCAGCCGATGACGTAGCCGATCGCCTCGATGAACACCGCACGCAGCGGGTCCTCGGACAGCGGATGTTCGGCGGTGCGCAGCAGGATGAGCAGGGCGAAGAGCGGGGCGGCGATGATCGCCGCCTGGAAGGATTTCCAGAAACTTTCGGTCGAGCCGTCGACGTCGCGGACCGCGGTTTCATCGAGGCGCGCGAGTCGCCAGGCGGCGGCGATGCCCCGGGCCGCGGCCGCGACATCGATCATGCGAAGAAACGGTCGAGGATGTTGCCGTAGATCGTCGTCAGGCTGCGGATATCGGCGACCGACGCGCGCTCATCCACCTTGTGCATGGTGCGGCTGATCAAGCCGAACTCGACCACCGGCGCGTAGTTGCAGATGAAGCGCGCGTCCGACGTGCCGCCAGTCGTACTCAGACGGGCGTTGCGCCCGGTGACGCTGGCGGCGGCGGTGGAGACCAGGTCGCTCAGCGAGCCGGGCTTGGTCAGGAAGGATTCGCCCGACACGTAGACCTGGAGGTCGTAGCGGCCGCCCACGCTATCGAGCCGTTCCCGGACCCATTGGGTCAGCGTCTCGGATTTGTGCTGATCGTTGAAGCGGATGTTGAAGCCAGCGCGCGCAATGGCCGGAATGACGTTGTGCGCCGGGTTGCCGACATCGATGGTCGTCACCTGCAGGCTCGATTGCTGGAACCAGTCGTTGCCCTTGTCGAGTTCCGACTCGGTCAGCGCGGCGAGCATCTTCACCAGCCGATGGTTCGGGTTGTCGGCCAGGTGCGGGTAGGCGACATGCCCCTGCATGCCGGTGACGGTCAGGCTGTAGTTCACGCTGCCGCGGCGGCCGATTTTGATCATATCGCCCATGGCCGTCTCGTTGCTCGGCTCGCCGACCACGCAGGCGTCGATGGTCTCGCCGCGTGCCGCAACCCATTTCAGCATCTTGGCTGTGCCGTTGATCGCCGGGCCTTCCTCGTCGCCGGTGATCAGGAGGCTGATCGAGCCCTTGAAGTCCTTGCCGCGCTTGTCGAGGAATGCCTGGGCGGCTGCGGTGAATGCCGCCACCGCGCCTTTCATGTCCGTCGCGCCCCGGCCATAGACCTGGCCGTCGACAATCTCGCCGCCGAACGGGTCAACCGTCCAGCCCTTGAGGTCGCCCACCGGCACGACATCCATGTGACCGGCGAAGCAGAAATGCGGGCCGCCGGTGCCCCAGCGGGCGTAGAGGTTGTCGATATCGGGCGTGCCGGGCTCGCTGAACAGAAGCCGATGACAGGCGAAGCCGAGCGGCTTGAGCACGTCTTCGAGCACGCCGAGCGCACCCTCATCCTTCGGCGTGACGCTCGGGCGGCGGATCAGCGCGCGCGTAAGCTCGACCGGATCGAGGGCGGCCATCTCGTGTTCAGCCTCGCAGCAATTCGTTGATCGACGTCTTGGCGCGTGTGCCGGCGTCGACCCGCTTGAGGATCACGGCACAGTAGGTTGACGGTCCAGGGCTGCCGTCGGGTAGGGGCTTGCCGGGCAGGTTGCCCGGCACGACGACAGAGTACGCCGGCACGCGGCCGATATGGATCTCGCCGGTGTTGCGGTCGACGATCTTCGTCGAAGCGCCGATGAACACGCCCATCGAGATGACGGCGCCGGTCTCAACGACCACGCCCTCGACGACCTCGCTGCGCGCGCCGATGAAGCAATTATCCTCAACGATCACGGGTCCGGCCTGCACCGGCTCGAGCACGCCGCCGATGCCGGCACCGCCGGAGATGTGACAGTTCTTCCCGATCTGCGCACAGGAGCCGACCGTCGCCCAGGTGTCGACCATGGTGCCGGAATCGACATAGGCGCCGACGTTGACGAAACTCGGCATCAGCACGACGCCCGAGGCGATATAGGCCGAGCGGCGCACAATGCAGTTCGGCACGGCGCGGAAGCCCGCTTCCTTGAAGCGCTTGTCGTCCCAGCCGGCGAACTTGGACGACACCTTGTCGAACCACGGTGCGGGTCCGCGCACGGGATCGGTCGGCCCCCCCGGAACCGGCACCGAATCGTAAAGCCGGAAGGAGAGCAGCACCGCCTTCTTGAGCCACTGGTTGACCTGCCAGCCGCTGGCGCTCTTCTCGGCGACGCGCAGAGTGCCGCCATCGAGCCCGTCGAGGGCCGTTTCGACGGCATCGCGCACGATCCCCCTGGTCGACGAGTTGACGCCGTCGCGCTCGTCCCAAGCCTTGTCGATCGTCGTGGAAAGATCGTTTGTCGTCATTATCGTGCTTCCGGCTGCGGCTGATAAAACGGGGCGAAGATGGGTGAATACCCTGGCCCTGTCAACGCTGGCCGGGGCGGGCTGAAGGCCTGCTTTTCCTGCGTCTTCCCAGGCCTTAAGGGCTTCTTTATCTTCCACCGTGATTCTGCGCCCCAGGAGACGGATCAGAGTGCCAAAGACCGCCATCGAACGCCCGGGGCGCGGCACCGCGGGGGCTGCCAGCCCGTCCGAGGATGCCGCTCTCGACAGGCTGGTCACCTCGTGGCCGGGGCCCGCAGCCCGGCTCGCGGCCGACGGCCGGGTCATGGCGGCCAATGAATCCGCGGGCGCCCTGCTCGACGAGTTGCGCGCCCGTTCCGGAATCGGTGGTTTCGCGACCCTGATCGCCGCCGCGGCCGCCGATGGGCAGCCGCGCACGGATACCATCGTCGTGCCGGCGGCGCCGACGCCGGTGACGCTCGACTTTGCCCTGGTGGGTCTGCCCGAGGGCGACGTCCTGCTTCTCGGCCGCGACGTCTCGCTCGCCACCAATCTCCGCCAGGCGCTGACCGATTCCCGCCAGCGCTTCAAGGACCTCGTCGAGATCTCCAGCGACTTCGCCTGGGAGACCGATGCCGCGGGGACGTTCACCTTCGTCTCGCCGCGCGGCGCGCTCGGCTGGAAGGCCACGGACCTGATCGGTCGACCTGCCGCCTCGCTGATTGACGACACGATTCCCGTCGACGACGGTGTTTCACCGTTCACCACGCGTGTCCCGCTCGACCAGGTGGAACTCTGGCTGCGCCGTGCCGACGGCACGCCGGCCTGTGTGGCGATTTCCGCTGTGCCGTTGCGCGGCGGCGAGTCCGGCGGCAATGGGGCGCGCGGCGTGTGGCGCGACGTGACCGAGACTCATGACCGAGAAGCGGCCCTGGCCGAAGCCGAGAACCGCGAGCGCCTCGTCGGCTACATCACCCGCACGATTCGCGACGAGGTCGAGCCGGAAGCGATGCTCAGCGCGGCCGCGTCGGCCACGGCGCGCGGCTTGGGAACCTCCGGCTGCCGCATCTGGGATCGCGACGGCGAGGGCCATCTCTCGGCCGCGGCTGATTTCGGCGCGCGCGCGCCCGAGACGCTCAACATCGATCTCCACATGAGCGCCCACGTGCGGCGCCTGGCGACCGGCACGGATGCGCCGCGCCCCGACCGTGACGACCAGATCGAGATCACGACCGAAGGGGGCCGTTTCCTCGGCGCGGTGACCCGCTTCCGCCGCCAGATCAACGGCGCCATCGGCCTGTGGCGCGAGAGCGACGCACCCGACTGGAGCGATTCGGACCGTGCCGTGGTGGGCAAGCTCGCCGACCAGATCGGCATCGCGCAGGAGCAGATTGCCAACCACGAGGCGCTGGCCCGCCAGGCGCGTACCGACGCGCTCACCGGCCTGCTCAACCGCCGCGGCTTCGCCAAGCGTCTCGACCGTCAGATCGCGGCATGCGCCGCCAGCGGCAAGGCCGGCACGCTGGTCTATGTCGACCTCGACAATTTCAAGGCGGTCAACGACCGTCTCGGTCATCCGGCGGGCGACGCGGCGCTCAAGGGGCTGGCGGCGGCGCTGCGCGGCGCCGTGCGCTCGGGCGATCTTGTGGCCCGGCTCGGTGGCGACGAGTTTGCGCTGTGGCTGGTCGATACCGACCACCCGGCCGCGGTCGAGCGCGCCAAGCAGATCCTGGCGCTCACGGCCGAGATCGCCTCGTATTCGGCGGGTCCCGACAAGCCGCTGGGCCTTTCGGTCGGAGTCGCGGTCCATCTGCCCGGCCGCAACGAGGATACGGGCGAGCTGCTCGAGCGGGCCGACCAGGCGATGTATGTAGTCAAGCATCGTGGCAAGGGCTCGTACTCGGTGGCTCCTGACATCGACGCCTATCGCGCGTCGAAGACATCCGGCACGCCATGAGCCCCATGACCGGCGACGCGGAATACGAAGAGGTCAAGCGTCTGGCGCGCGGCGACGACGTCGCAGCGCGGCGTACGATTGCCGGGCGCGCCGACATGCGGCCGGAGATCCTCTACTATCTGGCAGAGGACAAGGCGACGGATGTGCGCCGCGCCATCGCCGGCAACGATGCCACGCCGTATCAGGCCGATGAGCTTCTGATCCGCGACCGCGACGAGGCGGTGCGCGCCGAGCTGGCGCAGAAAGTGGCGCGCTTGCTGCCCGGGCTGACCGCGGACGCGCAGGACGAGGCGAGCCGTCGCGTTGTCGCCATGCTCGAGAAGCTGGCGCAGGACGAGGCGGTACGCGTGCGCGCCGTCGTCGCCGAAGCGGTGCGCAACGTCGAGAACGTGCCGCCGGAGATGATCAAGCGCCTGGCGCGGGACGCCGAGCTGATCGTGGCGAGCCCGGTGCTGCGCTTCTCGCCGCTGCTCACCGACGACGATCTGCTCGACATCATCACGTCCGGGCCACAATCGGGTGCCCTGACGGCCATCGCCCAGCGTCGCGAATTGCGCCCGCGTGTCTCCGACGCCATCGTCGCCGCCGACGACGAGCCGGCGGTTGCCGCGCTGTTGGCCAACAAATCCGCGCAGATCCGCGAGGAGACGCTCGATCTGATCGTCGAGCGCGCCGCGAGCCGTTCCGCCTGGCACGAGCCGCTGGTGAAGCGTCCCTCGCTGCCGGCGCGCGCCGCCCGGCGCATTGCCGGTTTCGTCACCGAATCGCTGCTCTCGATCCTCAAGAATCGCGAGGACCTGCCGCGCGAGACACGCGAGCAGGTCACGGCGGCGGTCGCCGAGCGGCTGGCGGCGGCGGAGGAGACGGCGAAGAAGGACGAGGCGAAGGCCTCTTCGCCGGACGACGAGGAGAAGGACGAGGGCGAAAGCGTCGAGGAGAAGGTCACGCGCCTCAAGCGGGAAGGCACGCTCGACGAGGACGCGGTCGACGAGGCGCTTCACGCCGGTCAGCGCGCCTTCGTGCGCGCCGCCCTGGCCGTGCTGGCCGAGGTGCCGGTCGATGTGGTCGACAAAATTCTCGCCGCGCGCAGCGCCAAGGGTGTCGTGGCCCTGGTTTGGAAGGCGAAGCTGCCGATGCGTCTCGCGGTGCAGATCCAGACGCGGCTCGGCGGCATCGCCCCGAGGCACGCGCTGCAGGCGCGCAGCGGCACCGTGTTTCCGCTGACCGCTGACGAGATGACCTGGCAGATCGAGTTCTTCGGCGGCTAAAGGCCGAAGGCCGGCGGGTAGCGGACATGTCCCGCTTGGCCGGCTAAGGCACCGGGCACGAGCTCAAGCGCCATGAACGCCTCGCCGGGAAACGGCGTGCGCAGCTTGGCGGCCAGGGCGGCCGAAAAGCCGAACCTCGGATAATAGCCGGGGTGGCCGAGCACGATGACCGCGGCGCGACTGGCCTCGCGCAGTCGCTCGAGGCCGTGCCGCACGAGAAGGCTGCCGATGCCCCCGGCGCTGACGGTCGGTGCGGACCGCCATCGGCGCCAGGGCCACGGCGTTCACGGCGCGGCCGTCGATCTCCACCCCCAGATCGCTGAACAGGATGTGGCCGACGAGTTCCTTGCTGTCGAGGGCCACGAGCGACAGGGCGGCGCGACCGTCCTGGTGCAGCCTGACGACAAGCTCGGCTTCGTGGTCGCCGTTGAAGACGGCGCGGTTGAGCGCCACCACCGAAGCGGCGTCGGCCGGGGTCTCATCGCGGATCGCGATCAATCGCCGATCCTGCGGATCGCGATCAATCGCCGATCAGCGTGCCCGCACCGCCCTCGGTGAAGAGCTCAAGCAGCACGGCATGCGGCACGCGGCCGTCGAGGATGACCGAGGCGCCGACACCGGCCTCGACCGCTTCGAGGCAGGTCTCCACCTTGGGGATCATGCCGCCGGAGATGGTGCCGTCGGCGATCAGGGCCCGGACCTGCCCGACCGAGAGCTTGGGCAGGAGCTTTTTGTCCTTGTCGAGCACGCCGGTCACGTCGGTGAGCAACAGCAGGCGCGAGGCGCGCACGGCGGCGGCTACGGCACCGGCCACGGTGTCCGCGTTGATGTTGTAGGTCTGGCCGTCGGCGCCGAGCCCGATGGGGGCGATGACGGGGATGAGGTCCGCCTGGACCATCGAAGCGATCATCGCCGGATCGATGCGCTCGGGCTCGCCGACAAAACCGAGGTCGAGCACCTTCTCGATGTTGGAATCGGGGTCGCGCTTGGTGCGCGTCAGCTTGCGCGCGCGAATCAGTCCGCCATCCTTACCCGAGAGGCCGATGGCTTTCCCCCCGGCCGCGTTGATCAGCGCGGCGATCTCCTTATTGATCGAGCCCGAGAGCACCATCTCGACAATCTCGACGGTCGCCGCGTCGGTGACGCGCAAGCCGTCGATGAACTCGCTCTTGATCTTGAGGCGCTTGAGCATCTCGCCGATCTGCGGGCCGCCGCCGTGCACGACAATCGGGTTGATGCCAACCTGCTTGAGGAGCGCGATGTCGCGGGCGAAGTTGCGCGCCGCGTCGAGTTCGCCCATTGCATGGCCGCCGTACTTGACGACGATGGTCTGGCGCGCGTAGCGCTTCATGTAGGGCAGCGCCGCCGCCAGGGTGCGCGCGGTGATTTCGGCCTCGGCGCGCGTTTGTTCTGGCTTGCCGCTCATGCGTGTCGTCCCGAATCGTGGGGGTGTGAACGCCGCGGAGAGTAGCGGATAGGCCATCAATCGGCTAGCGACCGCTCAGCGCGGCGGCAGCCACCCCAGCGCTGCTCCGGCGGCGGCGCGGGCGGCCCCGGCAGTGTCATAC
>Ga0196963_10002656_pt1 | contig 10530 bp, 10 predicted proteins | sample S1_5metaG_FD_148600 | JGI IMG/M metagenome (GOLD analysis project Ga0196963, IMG submission 148600) | Soil microbial communities from Anza Borrego desert, Southern California, United States - S1_5 | ecosystem: Environmental > Terrestrial > Soil > Desert | place: USA: California | collected... | reverse complement strand
TCCAGCGGGGCCGGCCGCATCAGGTTCTCCTGCATGGTTGGGCTCCGCCGGACGGCGGCCAGCAGCGCCTCGCCGCGGATGCCCAGAACTGCTTCGGCATGGCGCAGGATGAGCCGGTTCGGGGCTGCTCCCGGCCGGAGCGCCAGGATGCGTTCCACCAGCAGGTCCGCCTCCCCTGCCCCGTGCCGGGCCACCATGATCGCCAGCGCGGTCGCCGTGCTGCGCGCCACCGCCGCGTGGCAGCAGACCATCAGCAGGCCGGGCTCGGCCGGCCGCGCCGCGTCGAGCAGGCGGCGGACCTGATCCAGCGTCGGTGCGCCCTCCGCCTCCGGATGCTCGCGGTCGTTCGCCCGCTCGACATGCACCGGAAGCTGCCGGGGTAGCGGCGGAAAGTCCGCCGCCGCGGCGGCCGGATCCTGCCAGCCCACGACCTGGCGCACCGAACGGCCGGTCCAGCCCAGATGCTCCAGCACGCGGGGAGCCGTGTGCCAGGAGCAGATCACCATGCCGGCCGCATCGATGGCGGCAGCGTAGGCCGGGATCAGGGGACCTGGATCCTTGGGTCGCTTGATTGACTGCATTACTCAACCATGGCTCCAAGTGTAAAATAGATCAACTAATATTCTACCGCAGGGTCGCTCGGCTTGAACATGGACGGGTTGGATCTTGCCATTTTCCGGATGATTTTTCCGACCTTATCTGCTGCTTCTTCTGCCGACATGCAGGCATCCATCCTTTCGACATTTCCGTCCATGAACCATATACTGTAGGGAGGCCTTGAATAGCTCACATCGATCCTAACAAGTCGTCTATCATAAACGGTAGCTTCGACGTGCTTGTTGCCTTCTTTGAACAGAATGGGGATTCCACCGCACTTTCCAGCAGAAAGATTTTGAAGTTCATCTTTTAGGCTCAGCATCCGTCGAGCCATATCTTCTTCCCTTCTGATCTTTATATTTTCTTCGCGAACCATGCGCTTATGCTCGACATTCTTCTTTATCTCAGAAAGTCTTTCCGCTCTCTGCAATTCCTGCATGACATTTCTACAGGGGCGATAGTATACATAGAAATACTCAAGAGCGTGCCTGGGGCCACAGAATTCTTCGAATTTGTTATATAGCCAGTAAGCCGTCACACCGCCGGCGGCTAGGAAGATCATTGGCTGATATTCCGACTCCCACAAGACAACGAGCAAGGCGACCAAAATCAACACAATGGCAGCCAATACAGCAAAGGCTACCGCTTTCATTACCTGCTCGAAGAACGCGAAGATGATTGTTATTCCGATAATCGACAGAATGATGCCGCCAGCAATTTCAAGCATGGCACACCCACCAGTCATGGACCCAGCCTAGCATAGTGTAAGGCTCCTGGTTGAGTCCGGCATTCGATTGATATACCACGCCCGCAATATGCGCACATCCTCCCAGTGCTATCGGATAGGGTTGGCCGGCGAGTGAGTCTGGACAGGAAGATCGATGACGGGTGGCGCTCTGCCGATTCACTTCGCATCGACATCCTTCCCATAGCGCCCGGCGGCATCCAGCCGCACCTGAGGCAGAAGGCCAGCCCGCATGGCGGCCGCCAGTCTGGCGACCGAATGCGCAAGGGAACATTGGCCGAGCATCGCGCCGGTCTCGGCGACACGGCAATCGGCGGCTGAGCATCTTGCGGAAGACAGAAAACCGATGTAGAGTCCTATCCATGGTTGCGTCCTGAGATCGGGATTGCGACCCCCGAAACCTGATCCGCCCTGATGCCGGGGTGGGAGATGGAGAGCAAGATGACCGCTCACGAGGGCCGGACCCCGGCCAGCCCCATTCCCGTCATTTCACGCAGCGACGCCCGGCCCCGCGGCTGGAAGATCGCCCTGATGCAGGCCAATCCGGTTGCCGGCGACTGGCGCCACAACGCCGACCTGGTACGCCGCGCGGCCGCCGAGAACGCCGACGCCGACCTGATCGTGACCAGCGAGATGTTCGCGCTGGGCTATCCGATCGAGGACTTCGCCAACCGCCCGGACGCGGCCCGCCGCTCGAACCTGTTCCTCGACGACGTCGAGCGTCTGGCGCTCGGCATGGGCGGTCCCGCCTTCCTGGTGGGCTGCCTCCTGCCCGGCCCGGACAAGCCCTTCAACGCCATGTGCCTCATCGAGGCCGACGGCAGCCGCCGCTACGTCACCAAGGCCGAACTCCCGAACAATGGCCCCTTCGACGAGGTCCGCAACTTCGCGCCCAACGGCGCCGGCCGGCGCATGCCGCTGAACTTCCGCGGCCTGAACCTGGGCATCTGCATCTGCGAGGACATCTGGCACGGCCCGGTCGCCGGCGACCTCGCCGCCGAGGGCGCCCACATGATCCTGATCCCCAACGGCAGCCCCTTCCACATGGATTGGGACCTGGAGCGCGACGAGGCCGGCCGGATCGGCTTCAGCTTCCACAGCAAGCAGGACATTCGCCTGGAGCAGGCCCGCCGCCGGGTGCGCGAGACCGGCCTGCCGCTGGTCTATGTGAACCAGGTGGGCGGCCAGGACGAGCTGGTGTTCGACGGCGGCACCTTCGCCATGGACGACGGCGGCATGGTGCTGGCCCAGACGCAGTGGGACGAGACGGTGATCCGGCTCGATGTGACGCTGGAGAACGGCCGCGCCGTGATCGGCACGAAGGGCGGCTATACCGGCCGCGGCTACCAGTCGGACCCGTTGGCCGACCTGTGGCGGGCCATGATGGTGGGTGGTGCCGACTACGTGCGCAAGACGGGGGCGCAGCGGGTGGCGCTCGGCCTGTCGGGAGGCCTCGACAGCGCCGTGACCGCCGTCGTGATGGCCGACGCGCTGGGCCCGCAGAACGTGCTGGGCGTGACCATGCCCTCGCAGGTCACCAGCAACGAATCCAACAGCGACGCCTTCGATCTGGCGGACCGGACCGGCATCCACCTGGACACCATCGCCATCGGCGACCTGCAGGCGCTGTTCGTCGAGAGCACGGTGCCTGCCATCGAGCGGCTGGCAGGCGGGCTTGGCGTCGGGGCGCGGCACCGGATCGGCGACGAGAACAGCCAGGCCCGCCTGCGCGGCATGAGCCTGATGGCGATCGCCAACAAGATCCCCGGCACGCTGGTCTTCTCGACCGGCAACAAGAGCGAGACGGCCGTCGGCTACTGCACCGCCTATGGCGACATGTGCGGCGGCTACAACATCCTGAAGGACCTGCCGAAGACGCTGGTGAAGGCGCTCGCCGCCTGGCGCAACGAGAACCAGCTGCCGGAGTTTAAGGCGCCGGCGGCGCCGATCCCGGTGAACATCATCACCAAGAAGCCGTCGGCCGAGCTCTCGGAAGGCCAGACCGACGAGGATGCGCTCGGCCCGTACGAGCTGCTGGACCCGACGCTGAAGGCCCTGGTCGAGGACGAGTGCAGCGTCGAGCAGACCGCGCGCCGGATCGTCGCGCTTTATGGCGAGGACGCCATCCGCGGCTGGGTCAGGGACAGCTCGCCGCTGGCCTATATCGAGCGCATCGCCGACCTGATCTCGGCCGCCGAGTGGAAGCGCCGGCAGGCGCCGATCGGCACCAAGCTGACCGGCCGCTCGTTCGGCCGCGACCGCCGCTATCCGGTGGCCGGCCGCTGCACCCTGCGCAACGCCATCTGAGGGAGGCCGCCATGGACCTGCTCGCCACTCCGGCCGCCTTCACCCCCGCCGCCTTCCAGATGCCGACCAGCTCGGACATCGCCCGCGGCATGATCCAGGCCATCCGCAACGACGACCCGGTCATCACCGAGCTGGAGGACCAGGACGTCTACAAGCTGTTCATGCTGCAGGCGATCTGGCTGGAATACCGCTCGGTGCGGGCCACCTTCGCCTTCATCAACCGCTCCAGGTCCATGCGGGTGAAGAAGACGGTGCCGATCGGGAAGCTGCGGGCGCACCTCGACCAGGCCCGGCGCCTGCGCTTCTCGCGGGCCGCCCTGACCTGGATGCGGGGCGAGACCTTCGGCGGCGAGATGCGGATCTTCCGAGACGACTTCATCGAGTGGCTGCGCTCCTACCAGCTGCCGGAATACGAGCTGCGCGACGGTGGCGACGAGTACGAGATCGTCTTCCCGGGCCTGTGGTGCGAGAGCACCCTCTGGGAGATCATCTGCATGGAGATCGTCTCCGAGCTGCGCTCGCGCGCCGCCTTCGAGGGCCGCAGCCCGCTGGAGGCGGAGGTCACCTACGCGCGGGCCACCGACAAGCTGTTCCGCAAGCTGCAGGTCATCCGCACCCTGGAGGGCATGGGCGTCGCCGAGTTCGGCAGCCGCCGGCGTCACTCGGCCGCGTGGCAGCGCCATGTGCTGCAGATGATGATGGAGATGCTGGGCGGCCAGCTGACCGGCACCAGCAACTGCAAGCTCGCCCGCGAGTTCGGGCTGGAGGCGGTCGGAACCTTCGCCCACGAGATGGTGATGACCACCGTGGCGCTGGCCTACGGCCGATACCAGGCGGACGGGGCCACGATCGAGGACATCCGGGCCGCGCAGTACGAGCCCTTCCTGGCCTGGGAGCGGGTCTACCAGGGCAACATGCGGGTCCTGCTGCCCGACACCTATGGCAGCACCCAGTTCTTCCGCGGCGCCCCGGTGCAGCTGGCCGACTGGGTCGGGGTGCGCCCCGACAGCAAGGAGCCGGTGGCGGCGTGCGACGAGGCCAAGGCCTTCTTCGCCGCCCACGGCCAGGATCCGGCCGCCAAGCGCATGCTGCCGTCGGACGGCCTCGACCCCGCCGAGATGATCCGCATCCACAAGGCCCAGGCCGGCAGCTGCCGGTTGGGCGTAGGCTGGGGCACCGGCGCCACCAACGACTTCGTCGGCTGCGCCGCCTGGGGTGGCGACGAGCTGGACCACGGATCGATCGTCTGCAAGGTGGTGGAGGCCGACGGCACGCCGGCCGTCAAGCTGAGCGACAATGCCGCCAAGCGCACCGGCCGCAAGGACGTGGTCGGGTTCATGGTCGGCGTCTTCGGGACCGAGGGGGTGGCCAATGCCGACGTCGTCTACTGACCTGATGCCGGCCCGCGCCGACGGGACGGTTGTGCTGGAAGGCCGGGAAGATGCGTACCGCGGCTTCTTCCGTATCGGTCGCCTCCGTTTCCGGCACAGCACCTACGCCGGCGGCGAGATGGCGGTCACCCGCGAGGTGTTCGAGCGCGGCCAGAGCGTCGCGGTGATCATCTACGATCCCGACCGCGACCTGGTCCTGCTGGTGGAGCAGGTCCGCGCCGGCGCGGTCGCCGCCGGCCTCGACGGCTGGAAGGCCTGGATGCTGGAGCCGGTGGCCGGCATGGTGGAGACCGGCGACGTGCTGGAGGACCGGGTGGTCCTGGAGGCACAGGAGGAGGCCGGCGTCGCCTTCCATTCGCCGCTGCTGGGTCCGGTCAGCTCGATGCCGAGCCCCGGCGGCAGCAGCGAGATCGTCCATCTCTACATCGGCCTCGCCGATCTCTCCTCCGCCGGCGGCGACCACGGTCTCGCCTCGGAAGGCGAGGACGTCCGCGCCATCGTCCTGCCGCGCGCGGCCGCCTGGGATGCCGCCCTGTCCTATCCGGCCGCCAGCACCATGACCCTGCTGGGCCTCGCCTGGCTCGACCGGAAGTTCCCGCGCCGGGCGTCCCGGATCAATTCCTGACGTGAGGCAATCATGGCCCGCAAAGCCCGCCCGCCCATCCATCCGCAGGCCAACCCGAACCGGGTCGCCCTCTTCATCACCCGCGGCCAGGTGCTGACCGATCAGGGCCATGGCGCCCAGCTCGACTACTGCTACCGCATCTCAGGGGTGCCCATCGCCGCCTTCGGCAGCTGCAATGTCTTCGGCACCGAGGACAACCCGTTCACGGGCGCCCAGAAGGTCGAGGCCCTGGAGATCTACGCCAGGGCCCGCTACGGGGCGAACCCGTTCCGCGCGCTGACCCTGGTCGACATCTACGCCGATGAGGACGCGATCGAGGACTGGCCACGCTATGTCGTGGCCACCATCGTGGACAACGGGCTTCGTGAGCCGACCGACCTGGTGGTCGGCTCCAAACGCGACGCACGGCACTTCGTGGCCTACTGGGACTTCGGCAGCCTCGATCGCGAGCCGGATTTCCATGACGGGGACTGGCAGGTATGGGAGCATCCCGTCACCGGCCGGCGCATCCATGTCCTGGACCGCAGGGCCGGCGCCCTGGCGACCGTCAGCGCCACGCATGCCCGGGAATCGCTGCGCGAGCGCACGCTGGAGTACCGGGAGATCGTGCACCCCGCGCTCTGGGACTACTACGAGGCCACCTTCCCGGCCGAGTTGCGGATCGCCATGCGCGGCGAACAGGCGCCCGACCCCAGGACAACGCCCATCGGCACCACCTTCATCCGGGACGGCGATCCCGACCGCACCGTGTGGATCCTGCGGGCCGACCGCGTCTGGCGCCGCCGGGACCAGTCGCGCGAGCGCATGAAGAGCCAGAGCGATCTGTAATCCCCGCCGGCACCGGCGCCCCGAGGACGGGGTTGGCCGGCGCCGGCACTACCCGCCGCCCCGAGGACGGGGTTGGCCAACGGAGAAATGGACATGAGCATCATCGACAAGGCCACGCCGCGGATCGACGACAGGACCGCACTCCTGCTGATCGACATCCAGAACGACTTCTGCCCGGGCGGTGCCCTGGCGGTACCGGAGGGCGACCGGATCGTCCCGGTCGTGAACGGCCTGATCCCGAACTTCGGGCATGTCATCCTGACCCAGGACTGGCACCCGACCAACCATGGTTCGTTCGCCAGCACCCACGGCGCCCAGCCCTTCACGACGACGCGCGCCGCCTACGGCGAGCAGATGCTGTGGCCGGACCATTGCGTCCAGGGGACAAGGGGCGCCGAGTTCCATCCCGACCTGGAGGTGACCAGGGCCGAGCTGGTGATCCGCAAGGGCTTTCGCCCCGGCATCGACAGCTACTCGGCCTTCCTGGAGAACGACCAGGCGACGCGGACGGGCCTCAAGGGCTATCTGGAGGAGCGCGGCATCCGCCGGCTGTTTCTCGCCGGACTGGCGACTGACTACTGCGTCGCCTTCTCGGCCATCGACGCCAGCCTGGCCGGCTTCGAGGTCTGGCTGGTGAAGGATGCCTGTCGCGGCATCGATCCCGCCGGGATCGAACAGGCAATGCTGCGCATGGGCCGGCACGGCGTCAATTTCATCGAGGCCGCTGAACTGGTCGCCTACAACGCGCGGGAGGCCTGACCCATGCAGCGGATCGCCAATGAGCATCTCCTCGTCGAAACCCGCCAGGAACTGGCGGATATGCTGAAGGGAGCGCTGCTCGGCTGCGCCGGCGGCGACGCGCTGGGCTACATCCTGGAGCGGCGCACGCCCGACGAATGCCGCCGGCACATCGACGGGATCCTGGCGACGCACGAGACCGACCTGGTCCGCGTGCACCCCAACCCGCCCGAGGAGGCCCTGGATCCAACGCCCGATGCGGATCCCGTCGACCTGCGGCTCGGGCAGGTGAGCGACGACACCCAGCTCTCCCTGCTGCTGGCCCGGTCCTGCCTTTCGGGCAGGCTAGACCGGAGCCTCTTCGCCCGGGGACTGGTCAACATCGCCGAGAGCCCCGGCATCGTCGGCTCCGGCACCGCAACCAGACAGGCGATCGACGCCATGCGCGGCCTGCCGGATCCCGGCTGCTGGCGCGCCACGGCGGAGGCCGACGAGCGCGGCAATGGCGTGGTGATGCGCATCGCGCCGATGGCGCTGCTGCTGGACTGCGACGATGCGGCGATGGTCGGCGCCGCCCGGGATCATGCGGCCCAGACCCATGGCGGCGTCTTCGCCGGCGAGATCGCGGCCGTGGCCGCCCTGGCCGTCCGGGTGATGGCACGGCTGCGGCTTGATGCCCGGGCGGCGTACCGTAATTTCGCCACCTGGTATCTGGTGCACCTGGAGAAGGCGGTGGAGACCCATGTCGGCGCCCTTCCCAACGTCGACACCTTCTGGCGCAACCTGCTTCTCAGCGGCGGTGATCTAACGGTGGCCTCGTCCACCCCATGCATGTTGCCGCACATGCTGCGCGCCCGCTGGATCGGCATGGAGCCGGAGGAGGCGGCCGCCGACATCGGGCGGATGGTGCCGCACGAGAAGTGGAAGCACATCTCCGGCCATGCGGCGCCGACGCTGGCCTGGGCCCTCTACTGCGCCATCCGGTACTCCAACGACTTCGAGGCGGCGGTGCGCACCGCTATCGCCGGCGGCGGCGACGTGGACACCACGGCAGCCATCACCGGCGCTCTGGTCGGTCTCGCCAACGGTCCGGACTGCGTGCCCGGCTGGCTGGCGGACCGGCTGAACGACCGCGGCCGGCCGATTGCCGCCGAGATCGATCAGATCGTCTCGATAGTCGCCCGGCCGGCCGCCGCGTGATAGATTCGCGCTGGACATCCGATCCCTGAAGGCACCCGGCATGGTGAGCGCGACCCTGGTCACCGAGGCCTTGCGCCATCTGGACCGGCCGGTGACCTTCTGGCACGGCTGCAGCAGCGACGCGGTTCCCTCCATCATGAAGGAAGGCATCCGCCCGCCTTACCGGATCGAGCCCGACGAGGATCCCGCGGCGGCGCTGCGGCGGCACATAATGGACCTTGTTCACCGGTTCGTCGGCCCGGACGGCGCGCGGTATCTGACCGACCGCGACCTGGAGGAGATGCTGGAGATCGGCCTGGGCGGACGCCGGGACCGGCTGCGCGGGCCGGCCGTCTATGCCTGCCCTCACCCCTGCGCCTGGCGCGCGGCGGGCTATGCGCGGAACACGGCCGAGCATGGCGGCGAGATCACCGAGACGGTACGGCGCCGGCTGGAACTGGCGCTGGACCGCGAGGTCCTGCCACTGCACCACCGCGCGCAACCGGTCCTCGTCCGCTTCGACATGCCAGCCGGGCTTGTGGTCACCAAGGCGGGAGAGCCGTTTCTGAGCTGCCTGCGGCGCTTGGAACGGCACGGCGATCTCAGCGCCCGGACCGGCGGCGATCTTCTGGACGCCCTGGACTTCGAGGTGCTGATCCCCGCCGGCGTGCCGCCCGGCGCCGTCTCAGGATTCCATCCGGTGCCGGGCAAGGCGGCGCTGCCACGGATACCCGAGGGCTGGCTGCCGGCCGGCATCGAGGTGCCCGAACTGGAAGCGGATGCCGACGAGGAACTGGATGGGGTCGAGCCGTAAAACCAAACCGTCGGGCTGGCATCAGAAAACCTTTAACCGGCAGTAGATGTTGTCAGTCTTATTAAAGGTTAATGGGTTTTCCTTTTGTGTCGTAGGCTGCCCTCCTATGCATGCAAGGTTAGGTGAAGCGGCCCATGCGACGGGATGATCTCAGCCACGGGGTGCGGCAGCGCCTCGTCCGCTTGCCAGCACCCCACGACAATCACTCCGGCTATTCCCGGCACAGGATCTATGCCGCTCCCGAAGTGCTGGAGATCGTGAACCGGCCGTTTGGGTCCGTGCCGCTCCTGCCGTCTCCGGATGCGGAAGGGAGGCCCGGCGCCCCGGAACTGGAAGACGCGGACGACCCCGGCTGAACGGCTGTATGCGCGACCGCGTTTTCAGATCGGGGATGGACAATATCCTGGCAACCGCGGAGCCAGGACCACCTCCATGCCGACGACCCGATCCCAGCCCGAGGCCGAAGGGCGCCTCTTTCCAGCCGAGGAGATCGCCGGCTGGCAGATCTCCGCCCAGGCCGATTATGCAGGGTACAGCTGCAAGCCACGCGAGACGCTGCCGCACCTGGAGGACTACGAGGAGGTCGAGGTAAAGCTCGGCGCTCCGCACGGGCTCCCGGTCGATCCCACCACCCTGGGCCTGCCGCCCGAGATCGTCGCCAAGTTCCGCCGCCTCTCCGATGACGACGGGCTGCATCTGGGCCACAACATCACCCAGGCCGAGCTGCGGCAGATCCGCATCGCGGTGATGCGCGCGGCCGCGCGCGACCCGCATGCCGGCGTGCCGCGCGGCATCTATGGCTGGCAGCACCAGCACGTCTTCCACGCGACCTCCAGCGAGAACGGCAAGGCCATCCTTGAGATCGGCATCGACCAGGCCTGCTGGCACGACGGCCCCTCCGGCCGGGCCTTCTATGTCGGCGCGGACGACATGACGGCGCGGATGCTGCAGTCCCGCTTCTCCGACGACGTCGCCGCCACGGCCGTGGCCAAGTTCGCCATCAAGCTGTCCGGCCGGATCCTGGACCTGCGCAACGCCGAGGACCGGGCTGCCTTCAAGGCGAGCGGCCTCGACCAACGCCAGGATGACCCGGCCATCTCCGCCCATGCCATCCGCCAGGGCATCGACGGCATCTTCGATCCCCGCCAGGGCAGCCTGGCGATCTTCAACCCGACCGTCCTGAGCCTGATCGGCGTCTCTCACGACGCGGAGGTGGAGGCGCAGGACGAGCCCGACGACGAGGACCCGACGCCATGAACGATCCGCATGTCGGCCGCATGAACCGTCTCAGTCTGGACCTGGGCGT
>Ga0196963_10002655_pt1 | contig 10532 bp, 7 predicted proteins | sample S1_5metaG_FD_148600 | JGI IMG/M metagenome (GOLD analysis project Ga0196963, IMG submission 148600) | Soil microbial communities from Anza Borrego desert, Southern California, United States - S1_5 | ecosystem: Environmental > Terrestrial > Soil > Desert | place: USA: California | collected... | reverse complement strand
GCGGCCAGCGCATGCAGCTGCGCGCGAATGTGCGTGGCGAGCGGGCTCGCTATCTCGACCTAACCCGCAGGACGGCCGCGGTTACGCTGGCCAGCGAGATCGGCTCGGCCGCGACGAAGGCGCGCCGCATCGACGCGCTGCAGGCGCTGCTGCGCCTGCCAGAACCACCGAAGCGAATCGAGTGCTTCGACATCAGCCATACCCAGGGTGAGGCGACGGTTGCGTCCTGCGTGGTGTTCGGTCCGGATGGCCCGCTGCGCACCCAGTACCGCCGTTACAACATCGAAGGCATCGCGGCAGGCGACGACTACGCGGCGATGCGCCAGGCGCTGACACGGCGTTTCCGGCGCGGCCAAGCCGAGGGTGTTCTGCCGGACCTGCTGCTGATCGACGGCGGTCGCGGCCAACTCGCGCAGGCGGTGGCGGTGCTCGCCGAACTCGAGGTGGACGGCGTGACGATGCTTGGTGTGGCGAAAGGCGAAGAGCGCCGCCCAGGCTACGAGACGCTAGTGGCGCCGGACGGCAGCGAGCTGCGCCCGGGCCCGGATTCACCGGCACTGCATCTGATCCAGCAGGTGCGTGACGAAGCGCACCGGTTCGCCATCACCGGCCACCGCGGTCGGCGCGCAAAAGCACGACAGCATTCGCAGCTGGAAGAAATCGAAGGCATCGGAGCGCGGCGAAGGGTTAAGCTGTTGCGGCATTTCGGCGGGTTGGCGGGCCTGAAGGCCGCCGGCATCGAGGAGATTTCCCGCGTCGAAGGCATCAATGCCGCGCTGGCGCGTCGCGTCTGGGCGGCGCTGCACGGTGCCGAGGGCCTGGAAGACGCATGACCTTGACCATTCCTACGATACTCACCCTGCTGCGGATCGCGATGATCCCGGTGCTGGTGATCGTGTTCTACCTGCCGTATCAGTGGACGCATTTCGCGGCTGCGGCGATCTTCGCTGCCGGTGCGATCACCGACTGGCTCGACGGGTGGATCGCGCGCCGCTTCGATCTGTACTCGGCATTCGGGGCGTTTCTCGATCCCGTGGCGGACAAGCTCGCCGTGGCCACGGCATTGATCCTGATCGTGCAGCGCCATCCCAGCGAGTTCATGGCGCTGATCGCGGCGATCATCATCGGTCGCGAGATAACGATTTCGGCGCTGCGCGAATGGATGGCCGAGATCGGGCAGAAGAAGCGCGTGCGCGTGGCCGGCATCGGCAAGATCAAGACGATCGTGCAGATGGTGGCGCTGGTGATGCTGCTCTACCAGCAGCCGCTGGCCGGCCTGCCGATCTTCCAGATTGGCGAAGCCCTGCTTGCACTCGCAGCCGCCCTAACGTTATGGTCTGGCTACGCCTACCTCGCGGCCGCCTGGCCGGTGATGCGCGAGCGGGGCGGAACGGCGAATTGAAACGAAGTGCTTGACACCGGTTCGAAAATCGCCATAATGCAGGGCTCCACGCGGGAATAGCTCAGTTGGTAGAGCACGACCTTGCCAAGGTCGGGGTCGCGAGTTCGAGTCTCGTTTCCCGCTCCATATTCAAGCAAAACCTCGGCCTCCCGAGGTTTTGTTTTTTCGGCGGATCGCAATCCCCGCCGAGCGCCGCCCGGCCTGGTGGCAGAGTGGTCATGCAGCGGCCTGCAAAGCCGTGTACGCCGGTTCGATTCCGACCCAGGCCTCCATTCGATTCTCCCGCTCGCCGCGTCGCCGTCGGGACCGCACGGCGGTCGCGCGCGATGGGCCGTGCGCTGATTTAGGCTCGCCGCGAATTGCGCCTGGATGACCAGCCGGCGCTCACGCAAGACACTGGAGCGACTGTCGCGGCCGGTCCGCTTGGGCCAAGATCTACTGCGTGAGCAAGCTTTTTGCCCGAGCGGGGTTGTTTCTGTTGAGCTGCTTCGCGTCGGCAGTGGCCGACGCAGCCAAGCTCGATGTATCCGCGGCCGAGTCCGGCTGCCGGACACAGCAGCTCGATCTGCGGCACAGTGGCGCGGAGTTGAGTTTGAGCCTCCTGCCGGACCACGACTATTCGATATGGGTCGACGAGGCGGGCGTGGATGCCCTATGGGCGGCCGGCGACGGCTTGTTCGTCGGCAGCGAGCCGCGTCGTCACGGCAGTACGCCACTGCAGGCTCGCAGCGACGGGCGAGGCAACCTGGTGTTAGGACTGCGCCTGACGGCGCAGGAGCGAGGTGGATCCTTGCGTTTGCGGCTTCGCTGCATCACCAGCTTGACCGAGCCCGAACGCCGACGACACCGACAAGCCGTGCGGATCGCCGCGCTGGCGACCACGTATCGACACGACGCCGAGCCTCGCATCGCATTGCTCGCACTGGTGCTGACGATCCGCGCGCTGAGCGAGCCAGGGTTGGACGCTGGACTGCGTGGTTGGCTGTGGTTCCAGTTGGCAGGCTTGGCGCGCGATGCCGGTTTGCTGGACGAGGCGGCAGCTGCGTTCGCGTTGGCGGATGCGGCGGCGCAGGCTTCGGGCGCGACCCGACAAGCAATCGCCGCGCGGTATCAGATTGCCCTGAGTGCCCTGTCGACGCGTCCGCCCGATGTTGCCGGCGCCTTGTTGGCGGCGGTCGAGCAGCATAGCCGCGAGGCTGGATTGACGTACTTCGCGGCGCTGGCGCACCACGATCGCTGCGTAGTGCAGCGAATGACCGGCGACGTCATCGGCGCGGTCCGATGCCTCGATGGCAGCGCTCGGGAATTCGAGCGGATGGGGCAGGCTGCCGAGGCCAGTCTTGCCTTACGCAACCGCAGCACCGCGCTGCTGTTGCTTGGCCGCTATGCAGAGGCACGCGCGGCACTGGAAGGAGCGACGCGATTCGCCAAGCGCAGCGGCGATTCGCGGCGCTTGGCGCTTACCGCGCCGCTGCGTGCGCAATTGGCAACCTGGGCGGGCGAGTTCGAGACGGCGCTCGGCTTGCTGCATGAAGCGCAGACGGCGTTGGGCAAGGGCGGCGCGTATACGCTGCAACGGATCCTGCTGCAGCGGCAGTTGGCGGGCACCTACGCGCTGGCAGGTCAGACGCGGCGTGCCATGGATTATTACGAGCGGGCGCTCGGCGACTATCTGCAGCGGGGCATGTCGATGCGTGCGGCAGAGGTACGCACGACCCTGGCGCGACTACTCGAGCAGCAAGCTCAACCTGATCTAGCCCTCGCGCAGCTTGCCGCGGCGCGAGCGGATCTGGCGCGTGCCGGTGGCGGCACGCTGGAGCAAGAGGCGCGGATCACGCTGGCCTGGGTTCGACTTGCAGCACCGCGCGATCCGGATGCAGCCCGCGCGGCGCTGCGTGAAGTCGCGCCTGAGGTGCTGGATCAGTTCCAGACGCTGGCTGTGGAGGCGGCGTTGCTGCGTCTGCGTCTGGACGGGGCGATCGATCTGGCGCAGATCGAAGCGCAGCTGCAACCGATGCTCACGGCAGCGGTGCAGGGCGGCCACGTGCTCCGCTACCTTGATATCGCGCAGGCACTGGTACAGGCCCGCGCATCCGCCGAGCGTCGGGATGCCGCGGCACTGGCCGGCGCGGCGTTGCGCTTCGGCATGCAAGTAGCCGCACGCTTGCGCAGTCCCGCGCTGCGACATGCGGTACTGACGCGATTGCGTCCGCTTGCGGCGCATCCTTTGCTGCAGTGGCGCGATGGCGCGCTGGATGAGGACACGGCGCGGGATCACTTGGATGCATGGCTCGCGTTGCGCGGACTGGAGCGCATCCCTGCACCGGCGATGCCAGGGGATGCGCTCGATGAGCTGGAGCGTCGTCTCGCCGAGGAGCTGCTGGCGGTCCCCAACCCGATGCGCACGCAATCGCGCAACGCGTTGATGCTTGCCTTGGAGGCCGGCGTCGGGGCTTCCAATATCTACAGCGCCAGCGGCATTCCTAGCGATCAGGGTGTGAGGTGGCGCCCGGGCGCAGATGAAGTGCTGCTGTTGATGGTCGCCGGGGCGGAACAGGCCGTGATGCTGCGGCAGGATGAGGCCGGCTGGAAAGCATTCCCGGGAATCGACGTGCGCGCCGTGCAAGATGGCGTTTCGCGTCTGCGCCACACGCTGGCCGATGGCCATGCCGACGCCGTGGCGCTCGACTCGGCGCTGATCGACCTTGCACGCGCGCTGCGCTGGAAAGAATTGACCCTCGGCGCGCCGCGGCGGATTTACGTGATGGCTGACGGCGATCTCATCGGCTTGCCGTGGGAGCTGCTGCCAGCCCCGGGTAACGCGACGGGAGCGGTGGGCTCGATCAGCGAGGTCGTGTTGCTGCAATCGCTGCATCCGCAGCCGGTCACGAGACCTCGGGCGATCGCCGCGCTGGGCGCCATGGCGCCGGGCGGTGGCCCGCTGGTGGCGCTGGCCCATGACGAGGAGCTCGCCACCGTACGTGCGGCATGGAGCAACCATCCAGTTACCACGTTGCCACGTGCGGACCGCGTCGTATTGGAACGTGTGCTGGCGGACATCGGCAACCTGGTTCATATCGGCGCCCATGGGCGCGGTGATCTCGGCTACAGCGAAGATGCCGGCCTCTGGTTGGCCGCCGCCGATGGCACACCGCAGTTCGTCAGTGCGTTGCGGCTGCGCCGCTTACCCGTCAACGCGACGATGGTCGTGCTGTCCGCCTGCGACAGCGGCTACGGTGTAGTCGATCGCTCGCTCGGCGCAGGCGGCGTCGCGGGCGCCTTGGTCGATGCAGGCGCCGATGCCGTGATCGCCACCCGCTGGCCCGTATCCGACCGCACGGCTTTGGCGTTTTCCCACGCGCTGCATCACGCCCTGGCAAAGACGCCTGCCGATCCGGCGTCTGCGCTGCACGCGGCGCGGAAGGCGTTGCAGCGCAAAGCGTCATTTCGCCATCCGACGCATTGGGCCGGATGGTTCTTGCTGCAGGCGGGGCCGCCCCGCCGGGATTGACGACGCGACGACACCAACGGCCGGCGCGAAGAAAAACGCGCCGATGTGACTAGGAGCTGCTTCGCGGAGGGAAAAGTCCCGCCGTCATGACACCTCCCTTCCGAGGCCACGCATTCCGCGTGGCAGCGTGGGAGGGTGTCATGCTGTTTGCAAAGCTACCTTTGGCGTTCCTGCTTCGCTTTACGGGCCGAGCCGCTGCACTACGTGCAGCCATCCGACGCCTGCAGCGTTGGCCGAAATCGCCTGCCGACGAACGTGCCGCGCGCGAAATCGAAGCGGAGCTGTTCTTCGACCAGGCATTGCTGCGAGCAGCTCAGCGCGCACAAGGACCGATGCTGCGCCGCTGGCGGCGCGGCGGGCGGCTGCTTGCGACATTGGTGCTCTGCGCACTGCCGAGCGTCGGAGCAGCCAATACGGACTCGGGCGGCGGCACTGACGCGTCTGCACCGGATGCGACCCTGCAGGACGTCCTGTTGCAGTGGTTGAAGGATTACGTGCCAGGCTCGGGCGAAGATGAAGACCCGCCGGTCCAGACGATGGATGGCGGCGGCTCCGACCCCTGCGAAGGCCTTCCGGAATGCGTGGAGCCATGAGCCAATTAGGGCTGGTAGCGGAAGCTGAGATCAGTGGGGGCGAACGCGCTGCGCTCGCCCGCCACTGCCAACTCGACGCGGTAGACGCCGGCGGCGAGCGCATCGCGCGTGAAGGCAAGGCTGAGCACACCGTCGGCCGCTTGCAGCTTGTCGAGTTCAAGCGCGACCTGGCGATCGTCGAGACCGGTCAGGCGCAACCGGAATGGGCCGGTGGCGCCGCGCGGCGCGGGAATCTCGATGACGACCAAGTCCGCCGAATCGCGCGGTGCGACCAGGAACGGCGTTTCCGTACCTCCGTTGCGGCGCACATCGACCGCGACCCACTCGACATTGCCGAGCACCGGCGATTGAACATCGGCATGGCGGAAGGGCAATACGGCGAGCGCACCAACGCTCGCCGCGAGCAGCAGCGGCCAGCCGCGTTCCCAATGCCGACGCCAGGTCTTCCCCGACGCGTTGCCCGCAAGCAGCGCCGGCGCCTCGCGAAAACAGGCCTCGAGTGCCTGGTCGAGCTTGGCCGCCTCGAGCAGCGCCGGTTCGAAGAACAGCCGTGTTTCGAACTCGAGCGCTTTCGCCTCGTCGAGCTCGCCCCGACGCCATGCTCGAAGCAGCAGATTGTCCTGATCCGAGAGCAGCTCAATGGACATGGTCTTGCTCCTGGCTTAGCGATGGTTGCCGCAGCATCGTCACGTCCTCTCAAATCGTCTCGAACGCGAGTGCGTTCCATAGCGCGGCGAAGTGCTGACGCGCTCGGTACAACACCCGTCCGAGTTGCCCGCTGTCCAGGCCGAAACGCGCCTGCAACTGGTCGGAAGGTTGCTCTTCCAAATAGTAGGCATGCAACAACTGGCGCTCGCGTTCGTTGCCGATGCCGGCGATTACCTTCTCGACACAGTGGCGACGCTGTTCGCCGACCACGAAGTCGAACCCGTCGGGCTGGGCATCGGGGAGATCATCCATTTCACCACGCGAATCGGTCCGCTGGCGCTGCCGCTTACGGTCCTCGTTCAACATCAGCTGGCGCGCGGTGGTCAGTGCGAAGTCGACCAGCGCGCGCGGTTCCTGGATCTGACCGGCGCGGGCCGCCTGCAACACGACCAGCAAGGTTTCCTGGCGCAGATCGTCCACCGGCGCACCGCGCAAGCGGTTGCGTAAAACCACCTCGAGCGGCGCCGTCAACGCACGCATTAGCGCTGCCTCGGCGGCCGGGTTCCCACGAGCCACTTCGGCCAACAACGCCGCGTAATCCGGCGTCGGCGCTGTCCGAGCGCGGCGCGCGGCCAAGGACACCACACCCGCTCCTTCGCTCTCGCTCGCCACCGATTCCACCATCGCACCCGCGCAACCCAACCGCTGGGCTAAGCGTACTCCTTTCAAACGCTACCCACATCCCCATCAGCCGCATGGACGATGTCCGTTTCCGCCGGCACAATCCAGCCGCCGCCGCCCGGGTGGCGAAATCGGTAGACGCAGCGGACTTAAAATCCGCCGGCCGCAAGGCCATACGGGTTCGAGTCCCGTCCCGGGCACCATTTCGGTGACCTTCGTCAGCGGGCGCCAGGTGGTGCAACAGGAACGGATTGGCGTTGCCGATCCGGTGGCCCGGTACGCGGGTTATGCTGTCGCGCGTTTGGGGTACGCCATTGCGAGCGCGACGGGGGTCATATGCCGCATTCACGGTTTTTCGTCTGGTTGGGGTCGATTGCCCTGACCTTGCTCTGCGCCGCCGCGGCGTATTGGCTGGGTGGCGGCTGGCTTTGGCCGGCGTTGGCCTTCGCTGTACCGGCGGTGCTGGGCACGATTGATGTGATCCAGCCGTCGAGTTCGGTGCGGCGCAACTATCCGGTCTCGGCGCGGATGCGTTTCGCGCTGGAGGCCATCCGCCCGGAGATCCGCCAATATTTCCTCGAGGACGACAACGAGGAGACACCGTACTCGCGCGCGCAACGCTCGATCATTTATCAGCGTGCGAAGTCCGAGCTGGACAAGCGCCCGTTCGGCACCTTGCTCGATGTCTACCAGCCGCAGTACGAGTGGATCAACCACTCGATGGTGCCGAGCGAGATCGCCAGCCATGATTTCCGCATCACGATCGGCGGCCCGCAATGCGCGCGCCCGTATTCGTGCAGCGTGTTCAATATTTCCGCGATGAGTTTCGGCGCGCTGTCGGCAAACGCGATTCTCGCGCTCAACGAGGGTGCCAAGCTCGGCCGCTTCTACCACGACACGGGTGAGGGTTCGATCTCGCGTTACCACCGCGAGCGTGGCGGCGACCTGGTCTGGGAGATCGGTTCGGGCTATTTCGGTTGCCGCAATGCCGACGGCAGCTTCAGTCCGGACAAGTTTCGCGAGAACGCCGCCAGCGATCAGGTCAAGATGATCGAGATCAAGCTCTCACAAGGCGCGAAGCCAGGCCATGGCGGCGTGCTGCCGGGGCCGAAGGTGACGAAGGAAATCGCCGCGGCCCGCGGCGTGCCGATCGGGGTGGATTGCATCTCGCCGCCGCGCCACTCCGCGTTCTCGACGCCGCGTGGGCTACTCGAGTTCGTCCAACAGCTGCGCGAGCTGTCCGGCGGTAAGCCGGTCGGCTTCAAGCTGGCGATCGGCCACCCGTGGGAGTGGTTCGCGATCGCCAAAGCGATGCGTGCGACCGGCATCCTGCCGGATTTCATCGTCGTCGATGGCGGCGAGGGCGGCACGGGTGCGGCGCCGCTGGAATTCACCAACCACGTCGGTGCACCGCTGCGCGAAGCGCTGCTACTCGTACATAACACCCTGGTTGGCCTCAACCTGCGCGGCAAGATCCGTATCGGCGCTGCCGGCAAGATCGTTACCGCGTTCGACATCGCCCGCACGATTGCGCTCGGTGCCGACTGGTGCAATTCCGCGCGCGGCTTCATGTTCGCGCTGGGCTGCATCCAGTCGCAGAGCTGCCACACGAGCAAGTGTCCGACCGGCGTCGCCACGCAGGACCCGTCGCGCGCTCGCGCGCTCGTGGTGCCGGAGAAATCCATTCGCGTCGCGCAGTTCCAGCAGAACACGCTGAAGGCACTGAAGGAACTGCTGTCCGCGGCGGGCTTGCAGCATCCGGACCAGTTGGGCCCCGAGCACGTGATCCGCCGCGTCTCCTCCACCGAGGTGCGTTCACTGGCGGCCTTGCATCATTGGACGCGGCCGGGCGAGTTGCTCGAGGACATGCCGGAACATCCGGTGTTCAAGGTGTTCTGGAACGCGGCCAGCCCGGACACGTTCGAGGCGCCGCCGTCGATCCTCAGCATGCGCACGAGCAAACAGCGATGAAGAAGAACCGGTAGCGAGCGCATTGCCCATCTGGCGCTCATGGCGCTTGAACCCGCTGCTGGAACTCGATTTCCTCCACCTTCGCGGATGTCCACGTGACCACGATCAAGCAAGAAGACTTCATCCAGAGCATCGCCGACGCCCTGCAGTACATCTCGTACTATCACCCGGTCGACTACATCAAGAACCTCGCCGCGGCCTATGAGCGCGAGCAGTCGCCGGCGGCGCGCGATGCGATGGCGCAGATCCTGATCAATTCGCGCATGTGCGCGGAAGGACGGCGGCCGATCTGCCAGGACACGGGCATCGTCAACGTGTTCCTGAAGGTCGGCATGAACGTCCGCTGGGATGCGACGTTGTCGTTGCAGCAGATGGCGGACGAGGGCGTGCGTCGCGCCTACAACCATCCGGACAACAAGCTGCGCGCCTCGGTGCTGGCCGACCCGGCCGGCAAGCGACTGAACACCAAGGACAACACGCCGGCGGTGCTGCAGGTCGAGATCGTCCCGGGCGACGAGGTCGAGGTGACGGTCGCGGCGAAGGGCGGTGGCTCCGAGGCGAAGTCGAAGTTCGCGATGCTCAATCCATCCGACTCGATCGTCGACTGGGTGCTGAAGACGATGCCGACGATGGGCGCCGGCTGGTGTCCGCCGGGCATGCTCGGCATCGGCATCGGCGGCACCGCGGAGAAGGCCATGCTGCTCGCCAAGCAAGCCTTGATGGACCCGATCGACATCCAGGATTTGATCGCGCGCGGCCCGAACAATCGTGCCGAGGAGCTGCGCATCGAGCTGTACGAAAAGGTCAATGCGCTCGGTATCGGTGCGCAGGGGCTGGGCGGCCTTACCACGGTGCTGGACGTCAAGGTCAAGGATTTCCCAAGCCATGCCGCGAACTTGCCGATCGCGATGATTCCGAACTGCGCGGCGACGCGCCATGCGCACTTCGTGTTGGACGGTTCCGGCCCGGCCGCGCTCGATCCGCCCTCACTCGAGGATTGGCCGAAACTGACCTATGACGCGAGCCAAGGCCGCCGCGTCAACCTCGACACGGTGACGCGCGAGGAGGTCAACAATTGGAAGCCGGGCGAGGTGCTGCTGCTGTCCGGCAAGATGCTGACAGGCCGCGACGCCGCGCATAAGCGCATGGTCGACATGCTGAATCGCGGCGAGAAGCTGCCGGTCGATCTTGCCGGGCGCTTCATCTACTACGTCGGCCCGGTCGATCCGGTGCGCGACGAGGTGGTTGGGCCGGCAGGCCCCACGACGGCCACCCGTATGGACAAGTTCACCGATCAAATCCTCGCACAGACGGGCCTGCTCGGCATGGTCGGCAAGGCCGAACGCGGTCCGGTCGCGATCGAGGCGATCAAGAAGCACAAGTCGGTGTATCTGATCGCGGTCGGCGGCGCCGCCTATCTCGTATCCAAGGCGATCAAATCGGCGAAGGTGCTCGGCTTCGCCGACCTCGGCATGGAGGCGATCTACGAGTTCGAGGTCAAGGACATGCCGGTGACCGTCGCGGTCGACAGCCAGGGCAGCTCGGTACACCAGAGCGGTCCGCGCGAATGGCAGGCCAGGATCGGCAAGATACCGGTCGTTGTCGCTTGACGCCGAAGTAGGGCGCATGGCTGAAGGCATCCTGCTCGTCGGTGGCAGTGGCCTGATCGGCCGCCAGGTGCTGCCGCTGCTGCTGCGGCAGCAGCGCGACGCGCAGGTGTTCGCCG
>Ga0196963_10002654_pt1 | contig 10535 bp, 5 predicted proteins | sample S1_5metaG_FD_148600 | JGI IMG/M metagenome (GOLD analysis project Ga0196963, IMG submission 148600) | Soil microbial communities from Anza Borrego desert, Southern California, United States - S1_5 | ecosystem: Environmental > Terrestrial > Soil > Desert | place: USA: California | collected... | reverse complement strand
TGGCCGACGCCTCCGCGCTGCCCATCGTGATCGCCGCGATGGATGAGTCGTCGCCGCTCGTCGAAAACTGGATCCGCGCCGCCGCCGAAGCCATCGCGCAGAAACAGCTCGACAAAAATCAACCGCTACCCGTTGCACAGCTGGAGCTGTTCCTCAAAGACACCCGCCATTCGCCGCGCGGCCGGCGGCTCGCCTTCGAACTGATCGCGCTGCAGGACAAGTCGGCGCCCGAGCGGCTCATCCCCACGCTCTTGAACGATCCGAGCTTGGAGCTCCGCCGCGAAGCGGTGCAAAAAGCTCTCGACGACGCCGCCGAGATCTCCGCCCAACAGACGGCCGTGAAGATGTATCAAAACGCGTTCGCCGCGGCCCGCGATCTCGATCAGATCAAAGCCGCCGCCGCGAAATTGAAGGACTTCGGTGAACCGGCCGACGTCCCGACTCAGATGGGCTTCATCATGGGCTGGAAACTGCTCGGCCCGTTCGACAATGTGGACGACGTTGGCTGGGACACCGCGTATCCGCCGGAACAGGGTGTCGACCTGACCAAGAGCTACGCCGGCCAGAAGGGGGAAATCCGCTGGATCAACCATGTGACCACCGATGAGTTCGGCATCGTCGATCTGGCGAAAGCGCTCGACAAACACAAGGGCGCAGTGGCGTATGCCTATGCCGAGTTTTTAGCGCCTAAAGCCCAGCCCGCTGACTTCCGCCTGGGCAGCATCAACGCGACCAAACTGTGGGTGAATGGCAAAGAGCTCGCGGCCAACCACGTCTATCACGCGGGCATCGAAATTGATCAATACATTGCCAAAGGCGAGCTCAAGGAAGGGAAGAACGCCATCCTGCTCAAGGTCTGCCAGAACGAGCAGAAGGAAGTCTGGGCCCAGGATTGGAAATTCCAACTGCGGGTCTGCGATCAAATCGGCACCGCGATCCTGGCAACCGATCGGCCGGTGACGCGAACTTCCTTACTTCCAAGCAAGATTGTGCGTTAGCACGGATCCACTCCCAATACAAATCTTCCCGAGAATAAACATGCAACTCAAACACCCGCTCCTCTTACTCCCACTTCTCTTCGCCACCACCGCCTCCGCGGCCGATTGGCTGCAGTTCCGCGGCAGCGAAAACCGCAGCACCAGCGGCGACGCGACGTTGCCCAAGGAAATCAGTTCTGAGAAAAATGTCGCCTGGAAATCGCCGCTCGTCGGCAAGGGCGTTTCCGGGCCGATCGTTGTCGGCAACAAGGTTTTCGTTACGGCCAGCTCCGGGCCGGTGGTGCAGAACCGCTTGCACGTGCTGTGCTTCGATGCAGGCAGCGGCAAACAGTTGTGGCATCGGCAATTCTGGGCGACCGGCCGCTGCTTTCATCATCCGACTTCCGCCAATGCGGCCCCCACGCCGGCCAGCGACGGCGAGCGGGTCTTCGCCTTCTTTTCGTCGAACGATTTGATCTGCCTCGACCTCGATGGCAATCTGCAATGGTATCGCGGCGTCGGCACGGATTATCCCAAAGCGGGCAACGACGTCGGCATGGCGAGCTCACCGGTGGTTGCCGGCGGCGCGGTCGTCGTGCAGAGCGAAGGCCAGGGCGATGCCTTCGCGCTCGGTCTCGATGTGCTGACCGGCGAAACGCTCTGGCGGGAAAATCGCAAGCCGGGGGCCAACTGGTCGTCGCCGGCGCTGCTGCGCGATAAGGAAGGGAAAGAAGCGATCCTGATCCAATCGTCGAACGTCCTCACCGCTCACGAGCCGCGATCCGGCAAGCAGATTTGGAAGTACGACACCAGCTGCTCGATCATTCCCTCGGCGACTGCCGTGAACGATCGCGTCTTCCTGCCGGCCAAGGGCTTGACCGTGCTGGATGCGACCGCCACGACCACCAGTCCCACAGTGGCTTGGGAATCAAACCGCCTGGCGCCAGGCAACAGCAGTCCCGTGATTGTCGGCGAGCAGATTTACATCCTGAACAGCGCCGGCGTGCTCACGTGCGGCGATGCCAAGAGCGGCGACGTTCTGTGGCAGCAGCGGCTGGCCGGCAAGTTCTGGGCGACGCCCGTTGTCGCCGGCGAATACATTTACTGCATCAACGACGCCGGGAAATGTTTCGTCATGAAGCTCGGCGCGGAAAAGCCGGCAGAGCCGCTTAGCGGTGAATTGGGCGAAGCCGTTCTCGCCTCGCCTGCCGTCAGCAACGGCGCGCTCTTCGTCCGGACCGAGAAGCACCTGTGGAAGATCGCGGATCAGTAATGCCAGCCGACGCTTCACACGCGATGCAAACCTGCGGCCGGCTCCAGGGCAGCATCCAGCCGCCGGGCAGCAAGAGCATCACCAATCGCGCGCTCGTCATCGCCGCGCTGGCGGAAGGATCGTCGCTGCTCCGCGGCGCGCTGGCCAGCGAAGACACGCAGGTGATGATCGAAAGCCTCAGCCGACTCGGCGTGCGCGCGGTGGAAAAGGACAACGGCACGACGCTGGAAGTTGCCGGCTGCGGCGGGAAAATTCCGAACTCAACTGCCGATCTCTTTATTGGCAACAGTGGCACGACGGTCCGCTTTCTCACCGCAATGCTTGCTGCCTGTGAGGGCCGCTTCCGCCTCGACGGCGTGCCGCGGATGCGCGAGCGGCCGATTGCAGATTTGATCGCGACGCTGAATAAGCTGGGCAGCGATGTTCGTAGCGAACGCAATACTGGGTGTCCGCCGGTGGACATCGAAGCCCGAGGTCTTGCCGGCGGCACGGCACACATCCGCGGCGACGTATCGAGCCAGTTTTTGAGTGGGCTGCTGATGGCTGTGCCCTATGCCCGCAATGAAGTGAACCTCATTGTCGACGGTGTGCTTGTTTCACAGCCTTATGTTCACATGACGCTGGGTCTGATGCGGGACTTTGGTGTCGATGTTCCCGCGGGTGATTTGTCACAGTTCCTGATTTCTGGCCGTCAGCGGTATCGCGGCCGCGAGTACGACATCGAGCCCGATGCTTCCGCGGCCAGCTACTTTTGGGGCGCTGCTGCCGTGACCGGAGGCGACGTCCTGGTTCGCGGTCTGACACGCGATGCCCTGCAAGGAGACGTCGGCTTCGTCGATTGCCTCGCGCAAATGGGCTGTGAAGTGCGTGACGAAGCCGATGGGATCCGCGTCATTGGCAAACCTCTCCGCGGCATTGAAATTGACATGAACGCCATCAGCGACACCGCGCAAACGCTCGGCGTGGTCGCGCTGTTTGCCAAAGGACCGACAACGATTCGCGGCATTGCTCATGTGCGTCACAAGGAGACCGACCGCATTGGCGATTTGGCTCGCGAGCTGCGCAAATTCGGCGCTGGTGTGGAAGAATTCGCCGACGGGCTGCGTATCACACCACCGAAACAATACGACATATGGTCTGGCGCGACGATCGCTACGTATAACGACCACCGCATGGCCATGAGCTTCGCATTGGCTGGCCTGCAGCTGCCTGGCGTGGTGATCCAGGATCCCGGCTGCACGGCGAAGACATATCCCGACTTTTTCGGTGATTTGCAGCGCTTGATCGATGGTTCGTAGCCGGTTTTCATCGCTTCTTCACACAGCCGATCGTTGCGAACCAGCAGCTGCGCGAAGTAATATGCAATCGACCGTTAGGTCGGCCTCGTTTGCCCATCAATTCGCGGGTTTGCCATGCGTTTGTTCGCCCTCGCCTTCGTCGCATTGCTCTGCCTGGCCACGGCGGTTGCCGCGCAAAACGACAAGAAGAAGTCGGACGATAAAAAGAAGTCCGATGCCAAGACCATGGCGAAAGCGCCGGCCAAACCGGCAGCCGATGCCGATCCGCTCAAAGCGCTCGGCACTGCGGTCGACCTGCCGCCGATTTCGCCGACGGGCAAATGGACGACGCTGGGTAAGACGACGATTCCCGACAATCTGATCGTTCTGTTCAGCCTCCGCGGCGGCGACCGCTGCTTGGGGTCGGGTAAGAAAGTGGAAACGAAGGAGCTCGCCGGCGGCCGGTCGTGGCAATGTCTGGCCACCGTCCGCGACGGCGCGGCGCCTGTGGAGATTGGCGTCTTTCGGATCGAGAAGGGCGCGGTGCAATTCGCCTGGAGCAGCGGCGCGGAAGATTTTCCCGGCGCGGGTTTGCTCCGCAACGCGGCGTTTGAAATTGCCGTCGCCACGAGCAAGAAAGTCGTCGGCCTGCGGAAGCCGATCAAAGGCGAGCCCCTGGAAATCTCGTGGGACGATGTTTCATCGGTGCTGCTCGACATTCCCGATGCGCCGGTGCTGAGCAGCGTGCGCATTGAAATCGACATGCCGTCGCCCGACTATCGCGGCAAGAATGTCAACTGGCGGCTCATTGGCGACGGGCCCGCGCTGACGGGAAGCGACGACCGGATGTGGGCCGAATCGATCCGCCTCGGCCGCCTCGCCGTGAAGCTGGAGACGACAGCCGGCAAGAACATCAAGCTGACAGCCACTCCCATGTTCTGGATCGCCGATCGCGAGAAGCCGCAGCGGCTGACGCTCAAGAACATCACGGCCGCTGTCGCGCAGGTCGATGCCTATCAGGCGCAGCTCACCGCGTCGCGCGATGCGGCCAGCAAAGCGAAAGCCATTGCACAGCGCGACGCGATGACCAAGGAGCTCGCCGAAGTTCGCAAGGCCAACTCCGACCTCGAAGACCTCCAGGACTTCGTCAAATCGACGAAGCTCGGCAAGCTGCATTACAAGGTCTCGCACGAACTGGAACCGGGATATGTGGTGCCGCTGCTCACGACAAAGTAGCAAATTCATCCTCACTGCAAGAAATTGTCGCGGCCGGCAACTATTGGTTTCCCTCCGGGGTATCGCCCTGATACTCCGTCCCGCCTTGGCAGCCATGTGGCACGGTTACGCACCGCGACTTCGCTGCGTAAGATGCAGGGCGGCTCGCTCATTCATTCCCAGCGATTTTCGCGAGGCAATGTGCCACCAAAAAAGTCGCGCAGGAAGAGGTTCGTTATGTTGCACCACAATTGCCTGTTGTCAGGCCTGGTCATTTTCGTTTCGCTCCTTCACAGCGCATCGGTACACGCCGTCGAAGGCGAAGCTGCCGTCGGCAGGCCGTTTGGCGTGGGGCGGATCACCTTCGCGGGCGGCGATGTGGGCAGCATCGATGAGCGCCTTTGCCGGATCGAGGAAGCGGGCGGCCGGATTTATTATCCCGCGATGATGCCCGGTTTGCTCGGCCGGTTGTTCAACCAGGTGCTCGGTCCGCCGACGACCGGCGCAGCGGGGCAAGTGACGATCCACTTTCTTTTTCGCGGCGATGAACCGCTGAAGATCACACTCTTCACGCCGAACAAGTTGGAAGTCACGCTCACGCCGCGAGTGGAGAACGAGCGAGTTTACGGCCGCTTGCAAGAGCGCTGGTGGCGCGACTATCAAGCGGCGGCGCAGCGGCAGATCGATGAAGGCAACCATCCGCCGCTCGTGCAGACCTATCTGCAGACGATGCTCTCGCAGCGTCTCGGCTTGCCGCTGCGCGGCGATGTCGGACCGCTCGGTCGGCCGCGACCCGTAGAGACGCCGGCGCCTTCCACCTATGACTCGTTGCAGCTGTTGCTGGGCCTCGAAGAACTGCGCCTGAAAACGGTGCGCGATTCAATGCTGGGGCGTGGCGACTATGGCCAGCGCTTGACGGTTGCCTTGCCAGCCGGCATGGCCTGGCCGCCGGCCGCCTTGCCGCCGATCGCCGGCGAAGTGCCGGTCGAGACGATCGCGGGGCACGTGCCGCCGGAGTACTTCTACATCCGCTTCGGCACCTTCCGCAATTATTTGTGGCTGTCCGATTTGATGAACGATTATGGCGGCGACCTCGGCAGCATGGTCAGCATGCGGAGTTACGTGGCGCCGCTCAACAAGCGGATTCAAGATCAGCTCGGCCTCGAGCAGAATGAGCTCGCGAAAATCCTCGGGCCGAACGTCATCAACGATGTCGCGCTGATCGGGCAGGACCTGTACATGGTCGATGGCGCCGCGATGGGCATTTTGTTCGAAGCCAAGGCTTCGGAACTGCTCGCCGATGACATTCAAAAACAACGCCGCCGCGCGCTCGAGCGGAACAAGGCGAAAGGCGCGAAAGCCGAGTTGATCAAGATCGCGGGCCAGGAGGCGTCGTTCATTTCCACGCCCGACAACCGGCTTCGCTCGTTTTACGTGAGCCACGACAAGTATCACTTCGTCACGACGTCGCGAACGATGGCGGAGCGCTTTCTGGCCGTCAGCGCGGGCGCGCCGGCGCTGGCTGAATCGCCTGAGTTTCTGCATGCCCGCACGATCCTGCCGCTCCTCCGCGATGACACGATCTTTGCCTTTTTCTCGAAGTCATTTTTCGAAGGGCTGCTCACGCCGCAGTATCAGATTGAGCTTCACCGCCGGATGCAAGCGACGACCGATCTCGATCTGCTGCGCTTCGCCCGGCTGGCCGCCCGCGGCGAAGGCTATGAAGTTGACAAGCTGGAAACGCTGATCGAAGGCCGCTTTTTGCCGGCCTCGTTCGGCGTGCGGCCCGACGGCAGTTCGCCGGTGCTGGCGGGAACGGAGTTGCTCGATTCCCGCCGCGGAGCGCGCGGCTCCTTTCTGCCGATCGCCGATACACGGGTCGATCGCGTGACGCCTGCCGAAGCGGAGCGATACAACACGCAGGCGGCGCTCTATCGCGAGCAGTGGAAAGTAATGGATCCGCTCATGATCGGCATCAAGCGGTTCGCATTGGAGAAAGACTCAGCGAACGCCGATCCAGCAGCGCGGATCATCGAGCGCGTGACGATCGACGGCAACATCACGCCGCTGAATGAAGCCAAGTACGGCCGGATCATGGCGATGCTCGGCCCACCGACGACGCAGATGATCACCCGCGACCGCGACGACATTGCCTCGGTGCAAGCGGTCGTGAAGGAGATCAATCTGATCGGCAACATTCCGCCGCATCACCTGTTCCTCGGCGTGCAAGATCTCACGCCCATTTTGGAGAACCGCCGCACGGGCCTCTTCGGCACGCTGCAAATGCTGCAGCAAACGCCGGGCTACATCGGTTCGTTTCCGAAGGCCGGTTATCTCGAGCTGCTGCCGCTCGCCATCTTGTCTCCGCGGCCCGATGCGGATGGCTTCTCCCAGCTCCCGTTCGGATTATGGCGGCGTGAGGGAGGCGGATTCTCGGTGCTGTCGTTCGATTGGAATGTACTCGCCAAGGTCACGCCGAGCCTGCGCGTGACTGAAGCGGAGATCCCGGCGCAAGTCCGTATTCACATCGGCGATCTGAGCAGCGCCAAGGTCGCGCCGCTGATCAATCAGTTGTATTACGATCGCGCTTTGTCCGCTTCGGCGGGGAACGTGAAGATGCTGCATATGCTCAATCAGCAAATGCACGTGCCGCTCGACGAATGCGTCAGTGTCGCGCACGACATTCTCAACGCCGAGCTCAATTGCCCGCTGGGCGGCGAGTACAAGCTGATGGAAGAAGTGGGCGGCACGCTTTATTGGCGGTCGACGATCTGGCCGGAGAAGTTCGATCTCGCGCCGGCCGATTACCAGGCCCCGCTGCTCGATTGGTTCCGCGGACTCGACGGGCATCTGACCAGGCAGCAGAACCGGCTGATCGCGCACCTCGAAGTCGATCTGGCCCGCAAGGCGGAAGTGAAGCCAGCGACGCCGGAATTCAAGCTGCCGCTCTTCGATTTGTTTAACGGCCAAAAGGCGTTCAAGACGGATCCGAAAGCGAAAGAAGGAGAACTGCCACCGCCGCTGCCGCCAGTGAAGCAGCCCGCGCCGCCGAAGGGGAGGGAATTTTAGGAACGGCAGATGCCCGTGCTGACTAACTCCGGCGCGGCGGTTCACCGAGCTGTAGCAACTTAGGGATGCCAGTCTTCACCGGTGACTGGTTCGAGCACGTTCCACAGCCGGCAGCGCACCCAGCGCCATCCTTCGCGGGTCGAAAGTATTTGCTCGCGCGAATGGCGAGCAGAATCGCCGCGGTGACAACGATCGCGGCGACAATCAGATTCTGGATGAGGACGGAGAGCATATATTGTGAGTCTGCTGAGCGAGGGCTGTTCTACTTCTTATCTTCCTTCTTCGGCTCGTCCTTCTTCGCCTCATCCTTTTTCGCCTCATCCTTTTTCTCTTCACCTGTTTTGGTTTCGCTCAGCGACCAGGCTTTCACCCAGGCGAGGTCTCCCTTGCGCTTCATGCCGAAGTCGGCGAGGAGCCGCTTGTCCATGTCGGGCAAGTGGGCCGCGCCATAGAAGACGCCGATCTTCTTCTTGCCGGCTTCCAGCTGCTCGGCCAGCACTTCGAAGGCTTTGCGATTCCGCTCGGTGAGAATGGTCGAGCCGTCGGGGCCATCGAAGAGCATCAGCTGCGATTCCATGTTTTCGAACTGCCCCGCCATCGCGGTGCGCAGCTTTTGAGCGCGGTTCTTCGCGAACAACGCCGACAACATTTCAAAGTCGCTGGTCCCTTGGGTGCCGGTTGCTTGCTGAGCCATGCCGGCGCCGATCGCTTTTAGAAACATCTGGCCGAAGCTTTCGCCGCGGTCCTTCATCGACTTGTTGAATTCCTCGGGCGACATGTCGGCATGCACGAAGTTGTCCTTGGTGTAGTCGATGCACTCGAGCTGATGCTCGAGGCCCAGCATCGACTGCATGCCCTTTTGCAACGCGGCGATGGGATGGGCCGAGCCGCCCTTGGCGCCCTTTGGAATCTTCGTGTTGGGCGGCGCTACGAGCTCAAAGAGCAGAACTTCATACTCTTCGAATTTCTTGTTCAGCTCGTCGTAGTAGCTTTTCTCGCCGATGTGCACGGCGCCGATCAGGTCGACGGTCGCTCCCGCATACTTTTCGCCGGCGGGAACGTAGCTGGCGATGGCAGTCTCCATCGAGAGGGGCGCGCCCTTGTCGTTGCGGACGACGCGAATGAAGTTCTCTTTCGGCTCTTCCTTCTTCTTTTCCGCCGGCGGTTCTTTGGCCGCTGGTGCAGGAGCGGGCTGCGTTTCCTGAGCCACGAGCGGCGCGGAAGTCAGGCCGCCGAGCAAGGTGCTAGCGACGAAGGCTGCAGTCAACCAAACAGGAAAAACGCGCATAAGAGCAGTCCTGACGAGGAGGTATCGATTTGAGTGGCTAGCGTGCAGCCCAGCGCCAAAGTATACGGCGGGCGGGAACTTGCGGCAATTCTTTGGGTTAACGGCGCGTGGCTGGCAGGGGTTTGTTGAAGGGGCCGGCAAGGTTTGTCGATATTGACTGTCGCCCGCAGAACCGGATTTCTCGGAATCCTTTACCACGTTTACTCAATCTCTGCGGCAGGCATATCCGATACTATCGTCACGAGCGGAAAAAAGGTTTCCGCGTGGAACGTCCTGTACCCCGGACGAGAAGCCAACGGAACACAACTCCGAAGGTGCATAAACTATGTCGCTGAAACGAACAAAGAAGTGGTTCCTGGCGATCCTGGCGTCGATGGGCGCTGCCTTCGCCGGCCTGCTGCCAGGCGCGCGGGCCGAGGCGCCCTCGCTGCCATCTTCGGGGCCGACGGTGCAGCTCGAGCGCTGGTCGCCGTTCACCGAGCCCGATCACTTCGGCCCGGACCTGCAATTCTTTGCGCCGTTCGACGGTTCGGGCTACGGCGGCGGCGATCCGCCGAACATCGGCTTCTTCTTCAACTATACGCGGTTGTATTGGAACGTGCAGCGACCCTCGCAGCGCCCCATCACGCGAGTGGGAACCGAACAGGACTTCGGCGTTTCGCTGAACATTCCGCTGCACCAACTGGGGGACATGGGCCTGCTGGGCTTCACCGGCGATCGCCCCACCGGTTACGATGGCGACTTCACCTGGGGCAACCGCTATGACTTCGGTTACATGACGGAAGACGACCACGGTTGGTACGCTTCGCACACGCACATCGCGGGGCCCGCCGAGAGCCTGGCCGTTCGCCACGAACGGATCAACCGCTTCAACGAAGATGACGCTCCGCCCGATGACCCGGATCCGATTCTGCAGGACCGTAATCCGCGCTACTACGATTTGTATGCGACGCTGAACGTGGCTCGCTTCTCGAATATCGAACTGAATAAGGTCTGGCGGCGGAAAGAGTTTCATTTGGGCGGCGTGCTCGAGCCGTTTGTCGGCGCCCGCTACATGGTGTTCAAAGACGCCTATCGACAGGATGGCTATGGACGCTTCGAGCTCGATCCAGACGATTTCCCGGATCTGAATGCTCCGTCGCCTGACGGTCCGGTCGAAGTGCTGGTGATCGACAAAGCCAACTTCGAGAACAACATGTTCGGCGGCCACCTGGGCTTCCGCCACTTCTATGAAAAAGGCCACTGGAAGATTCAAACCGAAGTGCGGGCATTCGCTTGCCACAACTTTCAGTACCTGACTCGCAACCAGGAGCAGATCGTCACGAATTACGGCACGCCGAACGGCGACACGGTGGTGTACGAACTGCGGAACAAGGCGCGGGCCTTCGACCGGAGCGATGAGTTTGTGTGGGGCGGCGAGCTGCGCTGCGAAGCGG
>Ga0196963_10002653_pt1 | contig 10537 bp, 7 predicted proteins | sample S1_5metaG_FD_148600 | JGI IMG/M metagenome (GOLD analysis project Ga0196963, IMG submission 148600) | Soil microbial communities from Anza Borrego desert, Southern California, United States - S1_5 | ecosystem: Environmental > Terrestrial > Soil > Desert | place: USA: California | collected... | reverse complement strand
GCGTCGTGCCGTGGATCGCCTGCGCGACCGCGCGGATGTGGTCGGGCGTGGTGCCGCAGCATCCGCCGACCGCGTTGACGCCGTAGTCCTTGACGAACTTCACGTGCCAGCGCGCCAGCTCCTCGGCGGTCAGGTCGTAGACCGCCTTGCCGCCGACGTTGCGCGGCAGCCCGGCGTTGGGCAGGCAGGACACCCAGCGCGTCGCGTTCTCGGCGAGGTAGCGGATGTGGCTGTCCATCAGGTCGGGGCCGGTGGCGCAGTTCATGCCCACGACGTCGATCGGCAGCGCCTCGAGCGCGGTCAGCGCGCCGGCGACGTCGGTGCCGGCGAGCATCGTGCCCATGGTCTCGACCGTGACCTGCGCCTGGATCGGGACCTCGCGGCCGAGATCGCGCATCGCCGCGCGCGCGGCGAGCACCGCGCACTTCACCTGCAGGATGTCCTGCGCGGTCTCGATCAGGATCAGATCCGAGCCGCCGCGCAGCAGCCCGCGCGCGCCGGCGCGGTAGCTCTCGAACAGCGCGTCCCAGGCGATCGCGCCGAGCGACGGCATCTTGGTGCCCGAGCCCAGCGCGCCGGCGACGAAGCGCGGTCTTTCGCGGGTCGAGAACTCGTCGGCCGCGCCGCGCGCCGCGCGCGCCGCGAGCTCGGCGAGCTCCTCGGCCTGGTCGGCGAGGCCGAACTCGGCCATCGCGTGCGGGAACGAGTTGAAGGAGTGGGTCTCGACGACGTCGGCGCCGGCCTCGAAGTAGCGGCGGTGGATCGACGGCGCGATCTCGGGCCGCGTGCGGTGGATCAGCTCGACGCAGCCGTCGGACGCGCCGGTCCCGAGATCGCCCGGGTTGAGGTCGAACTTGAACAGCTCGGTGCCGAAGCCGCCGTCGTAGATCAGCACCCGCTCGCGCATCGCGGCGAGGTACGGGAAGCGGTCGGCGCGCGCGTCGCGGCGGTAGCCGAGGTGGTCGGCGGGCTCATCGCCCCAGCCGGCGCCGACGACGCCGTGGTGGCGGCAGCCGGTGTCGCAGACGTGGCCGGTCGTGCCGTGCTCGCTCATTCGCGTCGACCTTTGCGGGCATCGCCCTTCACCGCGGTGAACACCAGCGCCTGGAAACGCGGCGCCTTGGTCTCGGGCGGCAGGTCGTAGCCGCGCGCCTCGCCCATGCCGCGCGTCCAGCGCCTGAGCTGGTCGATGCCGAAGCCCGGATGGCGATGGCCGAACGCCGCGGCCTCGTCGCCGTGGTCGTGCTTCGCCAGGGTCAGCACCAGCAGGCGCCCGCCCGGCGCCAGGACGCGTTCGGCCTCGGCCAGCGCGCGCGCCGGATCGTCGAGGTACTGCAGGCTGTGCAGGAACAGCGCGCTGTCGCGCGCCGCGTCGGGCAGCGGCAGCTCCTCGCCGCGCGCCTGGTGCCAGCGCACGTGGTCGAGCTTGAGCTCCGCGACCCGCGCCTCCCCGGCGCGCAGCATCGCCGGCGACGGCTCGACGCAGTCGAGGCTGGTCGCGCGCGGGGCGATGAAGTCGAGCATCGCGCCGTCGCCGGCCCCCACGTCGACGCAGCGGCCGAAGCGCGCGAACTGGACCAGCCCGTGCGCGAGGCTCTCCCACGTGCGGCCGGGCGCGTAGCTGCGGCTGAGGCAGCCGGCGACGCGTTCGACCCACGACGCGGCGCCGGCGCGGCGCGCCTCGATCAGGCGCTCGCGGTCGGCCTGATGCCGCGGGTCGGCCAGGGACAGGCCGCGCACGGCGTCCCACGCGCCGCGCAGCACGCCGTCGCGATCCTCGCGCAGGCGGTAGCGCCGCGCGCTGCCCTCGGCGAGATCGTGGATCAGCCCCGCCTGCTTGAGCTTGGCGAGATGGCCGCTGATCGATGATTGCCCGAGCTCGAGCACCTCCTGCAGCTCGGCGACCGTCAACGGCTCCTGCTCGAGCAGATGCAGGATCCGCAGGCGGGTCTCGTCGGCGAGCAGGCGGAGGTATTCGCTGAGGTCGGCCACGTATCCATCGTTCTATGACGATGGAGCGATGCAAGGCGCCGGGAGGCGCAGCGTCCGCACCCGCTAGCGCGACACCCCGATCGCCGTCGACGTCCCATCGTACACCATCTCCGCCAGCACCGTCGCCCACGCGGCGGCGTCGTCCGGCGAGATCGCGTTCGGTCCGGTGCGGCGCGCGACGGCGGCCGACGCGTAGAGCGCGTGCAGGAAGCGGCGGTCGTCGAGGTCGATCCACTCGTCGAGCAGGCGCCACGCCTGGCCCCAGAACGCTTCGGGGGTCTTGGCGACGTTGCGCGCCGCGCGCTGGACGGTGGTCAGGTCGCCGCCGTGCACGGCATCGGCGAGGGGGCGCGGCGCCGTGTCGAGGCAGGCGCGGACCTGCGGCAGGCCGGCGCGGTTGCGCGTCCACCACAGCTGGTACGCGACCTGGCTGACCAGCACGGCGAGGTCCTCGGGCGGCGTCCACGGCGTGATGCGCTCGCACGCGACGGTGCCGAGCAGCGCCTGCAGCGCATGGCCGGGACGGTCGCGCAGGTTGCACAGCAGCGACGTCGCCAGCGCGCCGAGCACCCACGACAGCGTCGGGATGTCCATGCGGTTGCCGAGATGCTCGGCCAGCGCGCGGTAGGCGTCCTGCGGCGACGCCTCGACGATCACGCCCTTGAGCGCGGCGACGTTCGGCGACTCGCCCATGCCGGTCGGCAGGTCGCGCTGCCATTCGCGCAGCACGGTGGTGGTCAGCATCGAACCGGCCGGCGCCTGGCGCGCGATCACGCTGTTGATGAAGCGCGCGCGCAGGTGCGGGCGCTCGTCGCTCGAGACGTGCGGCCACAGGTCGGCGAGCGCGTCGAGGCACGCGAGCTGCAGGCCGATCTGCGCCGGATGCTGGACGCAGAGCGGCGCGAGCTGGGTGCAGAGCTGCAGCTGGTCGACCGGGATCGGCGCGATCGCGGCGGGTCCGACATGGACGGGCGCGTCGTCGTTGGGCAGCGCCGCCGCGCGATCGATCAGCCGCGCGCGCATCGGCTCGGGCACCAGCCGCTCGAGCTGCGCCGCCAGCGCCAGCGCCAGCGCGCGTTCGCCGAAACCGGTTCCCTGCAGGATCGCGGGAATGGCACGGCGCGCGGCGACGTGGTGCATGCGGCGATCCTCATGATGGCGCTCGGGCCCGCAAGCGTAGTAGGGTCGGGTTGTTCCCCCGAATGGCGGCGATAGGTCAGCCGTCGGCGGCGTCGTCGCCGGCGTCCCCGTCGTCATCCGCCAGCGCCCCGCGCCAGGGCACGGGCTCGGGCGCCGCGGCGGCGGTGCGCTCGAACAGCAGGTAGCAGATGGTGCAGCCCTCGGACTTCTTGTGCGTCTCGAAGGTCGTCGGGAAGCGGGTCGGGATGTCGATCCGATACCCGTTCGGGGCATAGAGGTTGCGCCAGGCGCCGGGGATGGTGGTCAGGTTCGAGAGCGCCTGCAGGGCATAGCCGTGCGTATCGCTGGCGATGATCAGCCGCCCGCCGGGCATCACCGCGCGGGTCACGTCGATCAGGAACGAGCGGTTCATCAGCCGGCGCCGGCGGTGCCCGGTCTTGGGCCACGGGTCGGGGAAGAGGATGTAGCAGCGCGACAGCGATGCCGGCGGCAGGCGGAAGCGCACGAAGCGATGGGCCTCGTCGGTGAACAGGCGCAGGTTCCGCGCGTCGAGCTTGAGGCTCTTGTGCGCGGTCTTGGTGGCGCGCAGCTCGTCGTAATCCACGCCGACGAACCGCTCGCGCGGATGGCTCGCGGCCATCTGGCTGAGGAACTCGCCGTGGCCGAAACCGATCTCGAGCCGCACCGGCCCGGCCTCGCCGAACACCTGGGCGAAGTCGAGCTGGCCGCGTTCGTCGCGGTGCGACCCGCCGATCAGGCTGGCCTGCTCGGTGGTGCGCACGCGGTAGCGGCGCATGCCGGCGCGCACCATCAGCGCGCGCTTTCGGCTGCCGGCGCGGACGCCGGTGGCGGCGCGACCGAGACGCTCGGCCCGGTGGAGAGCAGGCGCACGTCGACCACCGCTCCCGGCTGCTCGGGAATCGTCACGCTGCCGACGCCTTCCCAGCCTTCGCGACCGCCCTGGACCTGCACGGTCAGCGCCAGCTCGCGGCCCGGCGTCAGCGGCACGGTGAAGGTGTTCTCGCCCCACGACAGCTCGCGGCGGAAGATCTGCGCGCCGCCGGACTGCTCGCCGCCGAGCAGGTAGACGACGGTCGCCGAGAAGCTCAGCCCGAGGCCGACGCCGGCCGAGCTGCCGCGCGATCCCATGCCGACGCCGCCACCGACGCCGACGCGGCCCTGGCGGTTCTGCATGTCCGAGACGAAGGCCTTCTCGAGCGTGACGGTGAACGCGGTCGGCACGCCGCCGTCGTCGCCGTAGCGGCGCTTCTGGCCGCAGCCGATCAGCACCAGGCCGAGCACGGCGATCAGGATGGAGATACGCATGACCGCTCCCTAGAAGCTGCGCCGGATCAGGCCGGTGGTCTCGTCGAGCCCGAACATCAGGTTGAGGTTCTGCACCGCCTGGCCGCTCGCGCCCTTGATCAGGTTGTCGACGACCGACAGCAGGATCAGCGTGCGGCCGTCGGCGACGGCGGCGAAGTCGCAGAAGTTGGTGCCGGTCACGGTCGTGACCTCGATCTCGCCCGCCTTCTCGCGCGCGCGCGCGAACGGGCGGTCGGCGTAGGCCTTGGCCCAGGCGGCATAGGCGTCGGCCGCGCCGCGCCCGGGCGCTAGCGTCGCGGTGATGGTGGTGTGGATGCCGCGCGTGATCGGCGCCAGGTGCGGCACGAACGAGCAGTGCGTCGCGGCGCCGGCGGCGGCCGACAGCTCCTGATCGATCTCGCCGGTGTGCTGGTGGCCGACCTGCTTGTAGCTGCGCAGGTTCTCGTTCACCGAATAGAACAGGTTGTTGTTCGACTCGATGAAGCGCTTGCCGGCGCCCGAGAGTCCCGAGTAGCCCACCGCCACCACCGGCTGCGCGCGATCGACGACGCCGGCGCGCATCAGCGGGATCAGCGGCAGCAGGACGGACGTCGCGTAGCAGCCGGGATTGCCGACCACGTCGGCGCGCGCGATCGCGTCGCGATGGATCTCGCACAGGCCGTAGGCCGCCTTGGCCAGGTACTGCGGACAGGCGTGGTCGTCGCCGTACCAGCGCTTGTAGGCGTCGTGCTCGCGCAGGCGGAACTCGGCGCCGATGTCGACGATCTTCAAGCCCGCGGCGACCAGGTCGGGCACGACGCGCGTCACGTCGGCGCTCTTCTTGGCGAGCAGCACCGCCTTGGCGCCGCTGGCGCGGATCGCCTCGACGGTGTCGGGCGCGAACACCAGATCGGTCTCGCGCGCGAACTGCGGCAGCGCCGCGCCCACCGGCGTGCCGGGCAGGCGGTCGGACCCGGCGTGCACCACCGTGAACGCGGGGTGGTCGAGCAGGATGCGCAGGGCGAGCTCGCCGGCGTAGCCGGCGGCGCCGAGGATCGCGACGGGGACCTGGGTTGGCATGGCGCCGCGCATTGCATCGCCGGACGCGGCGCCGGCCAGCGGCGAGTGGCGCGGGCTTGCCGGCGCCGGCGCTCAGGGCACCGCGGCCGGATCGGGTCCGGGCTGCGCGTCCTGCCCGTCGCCGGCGTCCATGGCCTGGTCGTCGTCGAACCCGTCCTCACCCGCCGGGTCGGCGTCGAGTCCGCCCTCCTGGTGGTCGAACTCCATGGCGGGCGCCAGCGCCGTCCAGATCGGGGCATCGCCCCAGGCGCCATCGGCGCCGTACAGCGCGTTCCAGGTCGGCGATTCGCCGGTGAACGGCTGCGCGTAGATCTCCGAGCTCTGATCGATGGCGTACATCATGGCGCCGTCACCGGCGGCGACCGGCCACGCGTAGGCGACCCACGCCCGTTCCTGCGCGTCGGCCGCGTCGGCGTCGCTCGCGCGCGGTCCGGCGAGCGCCGGCTCGCGCACGGCGACGCCGATGCGATCGGGCACGTGGATGGCATAGCGCCAGCCGTCGTGGTGGCCGTCGGCGTAGTCCGCGCCGAGCAGCGTCAGCCTGATGTCGGGCGAGGCCGGCGTGCCGCGGACGCCGGCCAGTTCGCCGAGCAGGCCGTATTCGCCGACGCCGTCGCCGTCCTGATCGCAGTAGCCGCCGGCCTGGAACTGGATCTGCGCCGGGAACACCTGGTCCCGCAGCACCTCGCCGCCCGGCGGCAGCGACGGCTGCGCCACCGCGACGTCGTCCGCGCCCATCGCGCCCCGCCAGCCGAACATCGCGCCGACGTAGAACCCGCTCAGGCCGCCGACCATGCCACGGTACTCGGTGACCTGGACCCCGTCCTCATCCCAGCTGACGCTGTATTCGGGCGCGACCTCGGCGGCGAGATCGCCGAGCAGCCGATCCCACGGCGCTCGCTCCTCGGCCGGCATCTGCGCGAGGACGTATTCCTGGACCAGCGGCGTGACCATGCGCACCGCCAGGCCGAGATCGAGGCCGCTGATCGCCGTCGCCTCGGACGCGGCCTTCTCCTTGGCCACCGCCAGCGCGAGGCGGCCCGCCGGGTTGTCCGACCAGCCGGTGGCGCGCTTCTTCATCCAGGCCTCGGCGGGTTCGGCGTCGCTGGCGACCAGCCAGTGGCCGGGATCGCGCGCGATCACGCCTTCGATGAAGCCGAGCGGCAGCGTGACGCTCGCGCCTTCCGCCGGCGCCTTCAGGCCCTGCTGCTCGAGCACGCCGCTCAGCAGGCGGTCGAGCGCCGGCGATCGCGGCACCGCCAGCGTCAGCGCCGGATACGGCTCGGCCTGCGACACCGCCAGGACGCAGCTGCCGGTGAAGCCCGCGGCCAGCTCGGCGATGGTCGTGTCGAAACCGCCGGCGGCGAGCTGCTGGTCGAGCTGCGCCTCCATCGCGTCGGCGTCGCCACCGCCGCCCATCATCGGCAGCAGGCCTTCGCGCGCGGCCTGCCAGATCAGCGCGCCGTCGAGTCCGATGACCGCCGCGTAGGCGGTGGTGTCGGCCTCGAACCGGGTGAGCAGCGCGCGCTCGGTCGGCACCATCAGCCCGGCGTAGCCTTCCTGCTCCGAGCGCAGGCGGATGCCCTCCGGCACCAGCCACGCGCGATGCACCGCGTCGCCGCCATACAGGCGCATCATCCCGGTCAGCGCCCCGACGGTCATCGACGGCCCGGCGAGACCGACCATGCCGTCCTGGATCGCCGTCGCGTCGATGGTCAGCGTCGCGTCGGCGTCGTCGATCGCGAGCTCGCGCGGCGCCGGCACGGCGTCCTGATTGATCGCGACCATGACGCTCTGGCCGAAGCGCGCGACGATGGCGCGTTCGCCGTCCTCGAACGAGTACGCCTCGTCGGCGCCCGGGATGATCTCGTCGGTGATGGTCGATCCGCTGCGCGCGCGGGCGGCGGCGATGCGCGTCTTGAGCAGGGCGAACGCCGGCGCGGCGAACAGCCCGAGGTCGACCTGGAGCACCGCGCGCGGCTCCTGGCCGCCGTCCATGCCGAGGAAGCGCGCTTCCATGCCCGTCGCCGCCATCAGCGCGGCCAACGGCGAGATGCCCAGCTCGGTCTCGATCTCGGCGAGCGCCTGGTCGACCTCGGCGCGCAGCTCGGCGAGCGCGTCGTGCGCGTACCAGCGCGCATAGGCGCCGGCGTTCCACCGCTCGACCAGCCGCGCGCCCGGGCCGACGGTCAATGTCACCCACGGGGCGCGCGCGTGGTCCTCGCCCGAGCTGGCCAGGCCGGCGCAGAGGACGAGGGGGAGGGCGATCAGCGCGCTGCGATGCGACATGCGGGGTTCCTCTGCGGACGGCGTGGGGACGTCATGGCCTACGCGTCGGCGATGCCGCGCGCAACGGCGCTCTCAGCGGCGCGGCCAGCGGCGCGCTCAGCGGTGGTGGCGCGGCCAGGCGGGCTCGTCGCCCCAGGTGCCGGCGTCGCCGTACAGCGCGTTCCACGCCGGCGGTTCGCCGGTCGATGGCAGGACGTGGACGACGCCGGTCTGGTCGATGGCGAACACCTGCCTGCCGTGGTCGGCGGAGATCGGCCACGCGTAGCCGACCCAGTAGCGCTCACGCTGATCGGCGCCGACGACGACGCGCGGGCGCATGCCGAGCGGTTCGATGATCGCGCCGCCGTTGCCGTTCGGCAGGAACACGGCGAAGCGGTAGCCGTCGCTCTCGCCCTGGCCGATCCCGCCCGGGAGCAGCCGCAGCTCGAGGCCACCGGCGACGGGCTGTGCGCCGCTCATCTCGCGCAGGAAGCCGTACGAGCCGATGTCGTCGCCGTCCTCATCGGAGTAGCAGCCGCCCTGGAACTGGACCTGCGCCGGGAACAGGCCGGACTTCAGCGCCGCGGCGGCGGCGGCCTCGTTCGCCGTCACCCGGCTCTCGAGCAGGTTCGGGACGGCGATGGCGGCGACGACCGCGATCGCGCCGACGCCGCCGATCCCGCCGCCGAGCAGGCCGCGGTACTCGCTGACGTGCGCGTCGCCCTCGATCCAGGTCGCGGAGCGCTCGACGCCGGCCTCGTCGCCGAGATCCGCGAGCAGCGTGAGCAGCGGCTGGCGCACCTCCGCCGGCACGTGGTCGCCCATCTGCGCGAGGCCCATGCCGATCCACGGCGTCGCCATGCGCACGATCTGGCCGAGGTCGATGCCGCTCAGCGCCGTCGTGGTCGCCGGCGCCGCGGCCAGCGTGGCCGCGCCGGCGACGGTCGCATCCCACGCGCCCGGCTGCGGCGCGAGCCAGTGCGCGACCATCGTCGCGTCGTTGCTCGCGACCCAGTGGTCGATGCCGCGGCCGACGCTCAGCGGCACCGGGATGCCCAGCGCGAGCATGGTCGAGGCGCCTTCCGCCGGCGCCTGCGCGTCGGCGAGGCGGACCAGGCCTTCGACCAGGCGATCGACCGCGGGCGAGCGCGGCAGCGCGATGGTCAGGCCGGGGAACGGCGCGGCGTTCGACAGCGCGATCACGCAGGTGCCGTCGAAGGCGGTGACGACCTCCTCGACGCCGACGGCGATGCCGAGCCCCGCCAGCGCGTCGTCCGCCTCGGCGACGATGGTCGCGACCTCGGGCGGCGCGCCGCGGCCCGCCGCCTGCGCCTGGGCGACCATCGGCAGCACGCGATCGCGCAGCAGCGCCCACAGCGCCTGGCCATGGACGCCCGCGGCCGCCGCGAGCGCGGTCGTCGCCCCGGGCAGGCGCGCCAGCAGCGCGCGGTCGACCGGCGCGGTGAGTTCGGTGTAGCCGCTCTGGCGCGAGACCAGGCGCATGCCCTCGGGCACGATCCACAGCTGCGCCTCGGCATCGCCGTACATCGCCAGCATCGCCTCCAGCTGCTCGGGGTCCTCGTTCGCGCTCGCGAGCGGCGCCAGCCCCGCGCGCAGCGCGTCGGCGTCGAGCGTGAACGAGGCGTCGGCATCGTCCGTCGGCGCCGGCAGCGCGAGGACGGCGCCGACGGGATTCACCGCCACCACGATCGTCCCCTGGAAGCGCGCGAAGACCGTGCGGTTGCCACCGGTCCCGTCGAGCAGGGTGAAGGCCTCGTCCGCGCCGGCGGGAGCGGGCTCGTCGAGCAGCGTGGCGGCGGCGTCGCGGTTGCCGTCGACGGTGCGCCGCAGCAGCGCGAACAGCGCCTCGGCGTTCGCGCCGAGCACCGCCTGCAGCGTGGCGATCGGCTGGTCCTCGGCGCGCATGCCGAAGAAGCGCAGGTCGACGCCGTGCGAGCCGGCGAGCACGTCGAGCGGGGCGATGCCGAGCTCGGCCTCGGCCACGGCGAGACCCTTGTCGAGCTCGGCGCGCGCCGCCGCGAGCGCGGCGTGGTCCCACCAGCGCCGGTAGGCGCTCGCCTGCCAGCGCCCGATCAGCCGCGCGCCGTCGCCGATGGTCACCGTCACGGCTGGCTGGACGGCTTCACCGGCGCCGAGGGCGAGCGCGGCGGCGAGCAGCGCGACCGTGGCGGCGGCGGCAGAGGCGCGGAGGCGGAGCATGGCGGGATCCTTGGCGGCGACGCTCGTGCGCGTCGGCGGTCCTACGTACGCCGGGCGCCGACGGGTTGCAATCACGGCACGGTCGGCGTGCCGGCGGTTGCGCAGCGGCCGCGCGCGGCTGGAGTCCGCCCATGCGCCCGCTCGCCCTGATCACCGGTGCCTCCTCGGGCATCGGCGCCGCCACCGCGCTCGCCCTGGCGGGCAGCCACCGGCTGATCCTCACCGCGCGCCGCCGCGACCGCCTCGACGCGCTGGTCGCGCGGATCATCGCCGCCGGCGGCTCGGCGACGGACGTGGCCTGCGACCTGGCGCGCGACGGCGCGGTGCCGGCGCTGGTCGCCGCGGTGCACGCCGCGGGGCGGCTCGACGTCCTGGTCAACAACGCCGGCGTCTTCACCACCGCCGCGACCGGCGGCTTCACGCCCGCGCATCTCGACGAGCTGTGGCGCCTCGACCTGCGCGCGCCGATGCTGCTGACCGCCGCGCTGCTCGACGAGCTCGCGGCGAGCCGGGGCGTGGTGATCAACCCGTC